>ERZ761594.51-NODE-51-length-58865-cov-5.646421_pt1 | contig 58865 bp, 90 predicted proteins | sample MGYA00511036_ERZ761594 | MGnify/ENA primary metagenome ERZ761594 (study PRJEB28899, sample SAMN03785561) | bioreactor sludge metagenome | biome: EBPR Sludge; feature: EBPR Bioreactor; material: 0.22µm filtered reactor supernatant | place: Saint Lucia: Queensland... | reverse complement strand
CGCCCCAGAAGCGCCGTGACGCGTCTTCGTAGCCCCAACACACCACGTCAGCCAATTGCGCTGGCGTGAGCGCCTTTAGCGCGGCCTCCATGCTGGGATATGGAAGCGGAACGACGCTCAAGCCTTGGGTTTTGTGGGCGACCCGATTCTCGCCGAGAAAGCCGAGCTCGCCGTCGGAGACTGGCGCCTTTGCATGTGGGCCAGCGATGCCACGTGCGATGGCTTGATCGGTGGCCTTGGTGAAGGCGTCGGCCTCCGCCGGCGCGCCGGTGGCTTGCCATGGTCTGATCTTGCGTGCCCCGAATACCCAAAGGCGTTCGTTGATCTCCGCCACCGTAACGATCGGGTCTGAGAGATCGGGCGTTGCGGCTTCGCCGTCGCTTGGCCAGGTGAGCGGCGCGCCGGCCTCAGACCAGCCGAACGCGACCGCGCCATCTTCGAATGAAACGAGCCGCAACGCTACCGCGGCGAGCCCGCCCGCATCGGCCGGCGCATCGACATCGACGACGGAATCAAGCAGCGCCCCGTCATAGAATTTCAGCTGCCCGAAAGCTTCGAGCGCGAGATCGTCGCGATAAGCGACCATCGTCACTACATCCCCGCCCGAAAGCATCCCCACGTTCGAAAACGAATAGCTGGAGAAAACTTCGAAGAGCGCATCTCCCGCCGGAGCGAAGAGATTGCCGTTTCTGCAGCCAGGCGCGGCGAAGAGCCCGCGCACGTTTGCCGGCAACGTCGCAACAGCAACCATCCCCGGCCGTGACGTCACGAAGAACTCAGACCGCTTCGCCGCCCCTACAGGTGTCGGCTCTAAATGCACGTTCACGAAATCAATCGGGACCGTGGAGCTTGAGGCTCTCCGCTTGTCGGCTTGGGGGATGAATTTGAGGTAGCTCACCGTCCGAGACGATGGAGAGCGGGACGGAATGGGGCTTACGGGCGGCGGCGATCGTCGTTTGTGTTCGCCGACATGGCAGAATTGGCGGAAACAACAGCAGGGCCGACAGGGCTCGGTTGCTCCACGGGGCCGCGCGATGGCGAACGCGGCGAACTTGCTGGCGCGATGGCGCGGCGCGCCGCGCCGGTGGAGTTTGCGTTCTCCATCACCTCACGGAGGGCTGGACCGATCCCGGGAATGATGCCGACAAGCTTATCGAACGTGCCCGACACCATGCGCGAGATCGCCGGCGACGTGCCCGAAACCGCCGCGCCAGACGGCGGGATGAGGCGCTCCATGTAGGCGAGCGCTCGACGCATCGCCGCTTGTTCGCGCGGCGTGAACAAGATCGCTGTGATTTCCTTCCCCGGCCCGTCCAGCGCCCGGCGCAGATTCGTGACCACCGTTTGCGCGGGGATCATGCCGCCTTCGTTGCGTGCATCGAGCGGACGCAAGACGCGATGAAAAAGCGCTTCGCGCAGACCCTGCAGTTCTGGGTTTGGAAGCTCGACGCCATAGCGCGACTGATCGCTGTCGGCGGCGAAGCGGCGCTCGCCGGCGGTCTGGCCGCCCACCTTGATCCGGCCTGGCACACGCACGCCGCTCGCTGCCCCACGGTTCGTGTAGGCGATGGCGTCGTTGATTTCGCGGATGCGGGTTACCGCGCCGAGCGTTTGCTGTGAGGGCTTGCTTCCGGCGCCGAGGATCGCGTCAACGACTTGTTCGCCGGTGAGGTCGGTATTCAGCACGCGCTCAATGGCGCGACCGCCGGGATCGCTGCGGCCGGTGTGGCCGGTGGATAGCTCGGTGCGCTGACGCTGGCCGAACTGGTTTTTCATCTCGCGCGTGAAACCGCGCGCTTCGGTGATCGCCCGGCCCGCTTCCGGGCTCAGCCGCGGCGCAACGAAGGCGTCCACCTCATCGATGATGCTGGTGATCGCATAGACGGCGTTGTCGTCGCCCGATTTGAGCGCGCTGCTGAGCTGGCGGTTGAGTGCTTGGCGCGCTCGCTCGACAGTTCCATACGTTGCTTGTCCACGGGCGATGTCGCCCTGCAAACGGCCAACGACGGCGCGCGCGGCGGGTACATCGAGGAAGTCTCGCTGGATCACGGCGTCCACCGCGTCCGTCAATTCGGTTGCGACCTGGTTCGCTGAGACACGTTCGTTCTCGGCAAGGTCGAAGGCTTCCTGATAAAGCCGACCCTGCTGCTCGCGCATGTTGTCGACGCGGGTGCGCAACGCATCTGAGACGGTCGTGCCTGCGCCGCTAAGGTCCTCCGAGACAGGCTCTTGGCCCCGTGTGGCGATCCGCATGACGTTGCCGCGAACCTCGGGGGTTCTCCGGTCATCGAACGCCTGCATCGTGCGCTGGGCGCGCGGGGAGCCGATGCCTCGGCGCATATCGTCTTCTTCAAGGCGCGCGCGCGCATTGCCGGAGCGTTCGCCGGCCGTCATCGGGCCGAACTCTTGCTCCAGCGCGGCTGCGTCGGGCTGAGCCGCCCGCTCAGCGGCGCGACGGGCGTTGGCGGCAATGCTCACCTCCGTCGCGATACCGCCGCCAACACCCGCGAGAATGCGAGCGGGAACCTCCAGCGGCGTGCCCTCGGTGAGCTGGCCCGCCGTTTCGCTCGCCGCCGCCGGAACGACCACACGTGAAACGCGGGTCGCGGCGCTGCCCGGCGCCAACGCACTGCTTGCAAACTGCCCCGTCGTGCGCGCGTATTCGCCAGCCATTGTCTGCGGGGTGTGATCGGTCCACTCTCGCACCGCCTCAGGTTCGGCGGCGACGAAAGCGTCCTGAACGCTTTGGCTGGTTGGGAGTTGGATGTTGAGCGACCGGCGCTGCTCGCGCGCGGTGTCGAGATTGCGCTGCACTTCCGCGCGCGCTTCCGCGTCCGAACGCCCACTGGCGCGGAGTATCCAGTATTGGCCCACGCCGCCGACTTGTGCGTTCAATTCCTGAAGGTCGCCACCGATGCCGAAAATGCCGGCCGCGCCCTCGTGCAATCCTGTGGTTGCCGACTTCGCCGTGTCCTCGACGATGCTCGGCTGAGGAGCCTGCGGCGCATGGGCGCCGCGGCGGCGCGCCAATTCGGCGCGTGCTTGCTCCGGCGTCACGGCTGCACTTTGCGACTGCGGAGTTGCTTGCCCCGCGCGCGCCGCGCGACGGCGCTCAAGCTCAGCCCGAGCCTCCGCTGCCGTGGGCATCACTGGCCTCCGTTGGCGATGCGCTCAAGCTCTTCGTCGGACATCTGGTCAACGCCGCCGGCGGGATCGCCGAGGATGCTCTCGACGTCCAAGCCTTGCGATGAGAGTTCGCGCTCCAGCTCTTCGCGTTTACGACGGACGAGGCCCATCGCTTCGTTGAAGCGGGTCCGCAGACCTTCGCCGCCGCCGCGCCACAGGTTTTGAATGTTGGTCGGATCGCCGATCGCGCCTTCGATGATGTCCTTGTCCGGCCCCGCAAGCGCGCCGAGTTCGAACGCAACGCGGTTCAGTTGCGTGATGAGGATTTGCGCGGCGGAGTCGATCGCTTGCGTCTGCGCGCCCATGCCGCCGGCTTCCGGGATGCCCGGATTGTAGTTCGCCAAGAGCCCCTGATAGTTCGACATGGCGGCTTCGAGCTCACGAAGCCCCCGCGCGCGATCCCGCGTCGCTTGCGGAACGGTTTGACCGCCGCCGCCGATACGGGTGATTTGCCCCCGCCCACTGACTTGATACGCGCCAGGTGGCAGGCCACGGTCGCGCACCTCTTGCGCACTGAGTTGGCGATATCCCCCATCGCCGCCAGCGCTCGGCTCGCGCGGCTGCTGCACGACATGGATTTGTCCGCTGCCGTCGCGTTGAGCGACTGTACCAGGGCGAAGGCCCGCCGCGCGGACCTCTTCCGGCGTCATGCTGGTGCGCAGATCGCGTTGAGCGCGGCCACGGGCGTTGCGTTCCTCTTCGGTCCGCAGCGCATCACGATAGCCTTCAAGCTCTCGCATGTGGGCTTGCTGCAAACCCGGCGACCATTGCGCCGGCAGGTTCGCCACCATCGGGCGCACAGCGGGGTTTTGTTGGGCGGCGGCTAAGGCCCGGGTGCGATAATCCTCATAGCCCTGGCCCTGGCGCTCGCCGATCATGGCCCATTCAGCGAGGCCTTGATCCATGCCTTGAGCGAGGCGGGTGCGCTCTTCAGCCGTTGCAGCCGTTCGCGCGGATCGTGCGCCAGTGACGCCCTCGACGGAGCCTAGTTTGCCCGCGACCGTTTCGGCAGTGTCGTAATCGCCCGTGGCAATGGCGCCCGCATAGGTGCGATTGCCTTCGCGCATCTCGTCTTCGCGTTGACGTGTGCGGGTGCGATCTCCCATCGCCGCGTAGCTCTGGGCCTGTGAGGGATCGTCGCTGAGCACCGTCGAGGCGGCCCGTTCATAATCGCCCGCATCGGCATAGCTGCGCGCCATGCCACCGCGAAAGCGGGCCGGGAGGTTGGCGAGTTCGATGGCGTAGCTGCTCGGCATTGACCGCCCTCGTTACGTGTAGGAGTAAGAGCGCGGCGTGCGCACCTGATAGGTCGGGTCGGAATTGTAGTCGGCGTAAGAGGTCGGCGCCGTCTTCTTCCGGTTGTTCTGGATCGAAGCCCACGCATTGCCGGCGATGTCGGCGATGCCGCCATAGAGCGCTTGCTGGTTTTGGCCTTTGGCGATGGCGGCGGCGGACGACGCATCAGCACTGCGCCCGATCGCAGAGCCTGCAGTGTCGGCATAGCTCGCGCCGGCGGAGGCTTGGCCGCTGCGCGCCTGGAAACCGCGATCCGCATCGGCGCGAAGGCCGGCCACATAGTCCGCGTAGCTCGCCTGCTGACCCGTCGTGCGGTTCGATTGATTGGTGGAGCGCTGATTGTCGCGGCGCTCGGTGATGCCGAGGCGGGTCGTCGTGTTTAGCGCGTTGCGATCGTTGATCGCGTTCCAATAAGCCTGCTCGGCGTCAGCGTAGGAGCCGCCGCGCGCCGCATCAGCCGCGAGACGCCCCTCTGAATAGGGCTCGTAGTCAGCACGGCGGCGGCCGCCCTCGTAGAGCGCCTTCTCCATCGCATAGGTTTGGGTCACGTCACCGATCGTGCGCGTGGCCCGGCCCGTGCCGCCGGTGACGCCCATGCGCGATGCCGCGGCGGAGATCGCACGATCGCGCTCTTGCTCTGCCAGCGCCGTCCAGGCTGCGATCTCTTGATCGGTGTAGCCTTGGCGACGGAGAAGATCTTCGTCGAGAAGCTCAACCGTGTTCGCGTAATTCTCGTCCGCGACGCCACGCACGCCGGTGCGGGTGTCGGCGTAGCTCGCGCGATCACGATCGTAACCGCTCTGCTCGATCGCATTGAGATCGGAATAGCTGCCGGCGGTGATGCCCTCTTGGGCTTGGTATTCCTGCTCGGTCAGACGAGACGGAACACTTGCGTTGATCTGCGCTTCCACATCGGCGCGGGTGACGGACGAGCCTGCCCCTCCACCCGCGCCGGCGCCCCCAGCGCCCTCGCCAACCATGCGCGTATCCGAAAAACCCGGACGCGACGCATGATCGTCGAACATGGCTGCGATGTAGTTGTCGAACGATCCGTAAGCGCGATCCACGCCGGCCTTGTTCTTCTGGTAATATTGAACGAGGTCGGGATTGCGCTCGGTGAAATAGGCGTAGTCTGGCGTGCCGACAGCGCCGCGGCCGCCGGTCGCGTCATTGACACTCTGCTCGGCGTAAGAGCCTTGGCCATATTGCAGGGCGTCGAGATAGCTTTGCGCGCGGCCGCCGCGATTGACCTCTGGCTGAAGCAGTCGCGTCGCGAGATCACGCTGTTCACGCGCGAGCGCGATCTGCGCATCCGACGCGCCTTGCTGCGCACCAGCGGCTTTGTCAGCCGCCTTGTTCGCCGAACTGGACGAAACTACAGAGCCGACAAGTGCGGCGCCAGCAACGGCGATGTTGCCCCAGGACATTACGCAATCTCCCGGCGCTGTTCGGCTTCGAGCGCTTCAAAGCTCGGTGCGATGAATTGGGCTTCGATCTTGGCGAGGTCGCGCTCGGCGCCGACGGCGTGAAGCGCGAGCCAGGTGCAATCGGTCAGCGCCTTGGCGATGCGCTTCGTGCCGGGTTGGGCGACGACGATCTGCGGCGCGTGAAGCGGCTCACTCGTACCTTCCTCGGTCGTGATTTGCACCGAGCCCGAGAGCAGGATCGAAATGTGCTCGGTCTTGTGAATTTTCCCGACGACGACGACGCCGGCGGGAATGTCCATGCGGCGGCAGTAAACGCCACCGCCAAAAATGTGACTCGTCATGCCGGCGATGCCGACCTGTTCTTCGGCCGGCATCGCCAACATGTGCGCCTCAAGGGCGGCAATCTGGCTGCGGCGCTCCAAGCGCTCGCTATCCGTCAGCGGCGTTTTGCTCGACTGAGAAGGAAGTTCGGCCATCCCGGCCTGATTGGCCCGGGGGCTGGAACAGGGCTTGCGGGATGCTAGGGTGGCGCGATGAGCAAGTGGCGACTCTCCGGCTGGGCGCGGCTTTGGATCGTGCTGCTAGTCCCCGTTTACTGCCTGTCTGTCTGGATCGGAGTTGACGCGGAACAGCATCGTTGGCGCTCCGCATGCGACTGGCGGGATTGTGCCGGGTTCAGCGCACCGAGACGATGGGATGAAGCCGGCCGGGCGATGCTAACCCGTGATGAGATCGCCGACGCCGAGCTTAGCGACATCGAACAGCAAACAGGCTTGTATCGCCTTCATTACAATGACGAAGGTGAGCCCATTGCTGGTGATCAATACACCCTCGATATGGTCCAGCATGAGATCGAAAGACGTGCAACCGCACGCCGAGTGCATGAAGAGCGTTTGAGATCAGCGTTCGTCACTCCGACGATCGGCGTTGTGCTATTCTTCGCATTGATGATGCTCGCAAAATCCGCTGCGATCTGGGTGTGGCGCGGGTTCCGTCCAGCGACCGTTCGTTAATAAACGCCACTTCTCTCACAAAAGCTTATCGGGCCCTCGGATTTGATGCAGTGAGGATTGTGTAACGGCTCCAGGTTTTAGGTCTGGAGCATGGAGGCTTAGATGGCTCGGGTTCTGCAAACCAAGATGGTGGGCTACGCGCCGGATCGGCGCTCGATGAACCGGCCGCCTGAGGTGGTATGCACCTGCCACGAGCCGGAGCCGATCCGCGTGCCTTGGCAGGTGAAGCTGATCGTGCTCGCGAGCTGCGTGGGCATGCTCGCGATCTTCGGCGCTGCGCTTGCACGGTGGAGCATGAACCCCGCCGATCACACTTGGAAGATCGCCGCCTTCCTGCTTCTGGTCGCCGTCCACTGGATTTTCTGGTGGCGCAAGGGCGAGTGATCACTCGAACGGGATTGGCTCTTGGTTCGCCATCCCCGCCCCAACGCCCGCGCCCACGCCGATCGGCAACGCCTTGACGCCGTAGTTTCGCAAGAACGAAACGAGCTGAGCGGTTGAGTCGAACTCTCGGCCCAGCTCCGTGACCAGCCGCCTCCGCAATTGCGGAACGCTCAGCCCCTCCGTCTCAATGTCGTAGTCGGCGGCGATCGCGCGCAGCTGGCGAGCATTCGCGCCGGCGAGCGCATCCTTCGCCCCGCCTGTCGCCGCCCGCTCTTCCAAGGGGGGGCGCTGTGTCGGCGCACGGCGAGGCTTTGGCTCGCGCCCGAACACCGGAGCGCCAGCATCGTCAAAGAACAGGTTGCCCATCGGAACGGTCGGCGCGGGATCGACCGCTGGAAGCTCTGGCAGTGGCGCGACATCATCCAGCGAGCGCCCGCTATCGGTGACGCCGATGACGCCACGATCAGCCACTTGCGGCGCCCGCGTGACTTCGAAGCCCCGCGCATTCATCCAATCGAGCTGATCGATCGGCGAGGCTGCGAGGAACTCCGAGCGCGGCGAAAGCGCGTCCGGGTGCGGCATGTCGCCGAACATCGCTGTTTCGCCCTCGTCCTGGAACACCAGATCACGGGCGACGCGAGCGCGGGGTGCTTCTTCTGGCAGTTCACGCGCAAAGGCTCGCGTGCGCTCCAAGAAGCCCGGATCGGCGAGCAGCTCGTCCTCGCGGATGGCGCGCGGCGAGACCGGCGCATGCATGAAATCGAACTCGCCGCCACGCGCGAGCGCCATTTCGCCGCTTCGGCCGATCAGGGACGCGCCGGCGCCGAAGATCGCGCTCTCCTCGGGGGCCTCGCCGCGCGTGATCGCCATGTCTGTGGCGGCGCCGCCGATGGCGCTTGTGATGTCCCTCGCAGCTCCCCTAACGCCCGCGCGCGCCGCCCCGGCGCGAGTTAGCACCGCGCCGCCGACATCAAGCCCCGCTCTTACGAACGGGTCAAGCTGATCGACCTCTTCACCCGCCTGTCCCATGTAGGGCTCTGAAGTATCGCCAGCCCAATCCGTCGCCGGGTTCGGGTACATGTCGCCGATCGGCGCAGCGCCTGGCCCTGGAGCGCCCGGCGTCGGCGTCACATAGCCCAGCACATCGATAGAGCCATCCCGCCCTTGCGTGGCGATCATCGTGTACGATTGGCCGTCCTGCCCGACGAACGGACGCATCAGAGCGCGCGAGCCATCGCTGAGAGCCGTTTGCTGCCAGCCCCCCTCCCATTCGCCATCGTAGATGTCGAAGTCTGAGGGGAGCATCTCGACGGAGCGGCCATCGAACAGAGCTTCGCCCGTTGGCTCCGCTCCCGCTTCATCAGCCCATAGAGCTGCTCCCCCGGCGCCGAGAACACCAATAGCGAGAGCGGCGAGCGGGTCATTCCCCGTCAGTTTGGCGCGCATCCGCGCCTGAGACGCAGCGACGCTTGCCGTGTTTGCGTTGAGCCGGTTCGTCTCCGCGTAATTGCGGAGCGCCTCTTTAAGGGCTGCGTGATCCGTGACGCCCGATGCGATGAGCCGGTCTGCTTCGCGGGCCATGCTCGCGCCTCGACGCTCGCCGTTCGTGGCCGCAAACTCCGCGAGCGTTTCCGGGGTCGTATTGTACCGCGTCGCCAAGCGCTGCATCGCTGCCGGATCGCCACTGGCGCCGGCGATCTCACGCTGCATGCTGCGCATCTGCATGCGGATCGTCGCGCCTGCGGTGACCGGATCGGCGCCGTCGCGCAAATCAAGCGCTATCCCCTCGATCGAAACGAGGTTGCCGCCTGCGTCGCGCTCGATCGCCGCGTTGATCAAATCTGTTTCGTCGTAAGGCGACTCGCTTGCGATCCCTGGCGGGCGACCGCCTCGCGCTGTGTTTGGGAGCGGCGCGATCTCACCGCGCTCCACCGCCCGGCGTACCAATTGCCGCGCCGCCGCACTGTTGTAGCCAAGGCGCTCCGCTGCTTGGCCAACTGTGATGCCCTCCTCGCGGACGAGTTTCTCGATGGCTTGGAGGTCGAGCGTGCGGGGGCGGCCGGCGCTTTCCGCGACTCCCCCATCGAACCTTACGATCTGCTGATCGTCGGGGATGTCTTGGGTTTCCCAGGGGGGGCGAGCGCGTCGTTGCTCCGGCGTGAAGTCGCGGCGGGTTTGGACGTTGCGGGCTTCGGTCTCGCCGGCGAGACGGCGATAGCTCGTGAAGTCCGACGTCTGCGCCAGGCGCTCGCCGATCGCGTCGCGCTCACGCCGCAGGTCGAAGAAGTCCGCGCTGCCAGGCGCCGCGAACTCCATGTCCTCGGTGATGGCGTCATACTCGGCTTTGAGGCGAGCTACATCGGGATCTTCCGCGAGCGTCGGGAAACGCGTGTCGGGCGAGCCGCCGCGCGCGAAGCCTTCGATGTCTTGGACGTTGTGCTGGCCTTCGTGGAAAGTCGCCGAGCGCAGCTCGCCCTTGTTTGAGCCCTCCACTCTGATTTCTGGCGGCAAGCGCTCTGTTCCGTTCATCCAGCCCCAGCCAAGCGGCTGGTCGCGCGCGCTGCGATAAGAGCCACCGACATCAGGTTCCGGCTCGATGCGGAAGTTCGTACCGCGCATGTCGGGATAGGCTTCGAACAGCTCCGGATGGATCAAGCCCTGCTCAAGCCGGCCTGCCGCTGGCCCGCGATGCGTGCGCACGATGTTGGCGTCGCGGTCGTTGATCTCAAACCGCCACTTCCCATCGACGCCTTGGAACCATCCTGTTTCGCGCCAGATGTCGTCGCGGGAGGCGCCTTCCGAAGCCATCTGCTCGGCGCGAGCGAGAGCTTGGTGATCTGCGGTGCGAGCATTCCGCCCCGCGAACATGAGCACCCCATCATCCAGAGGCGCAGCATTAGAAAGCGGTCCTGGAGCGATTTCCGGGAGATCGTCTATTGGGCGGGTGAGGTTTGAGACGCGAGCGCCGGGGCGGCCGCGCGAAGCGATCACACCGGCGGCAGTAAGACCCGCGACGCCAGCCGGCAGAGCCCAATCCTCCACCCCTGAAAGCGGGTCGCTTCCGTCTGAGGCTTGAGCATCCTGTGGCATCATGGCCGCCGCAGCGGTCCCGCCGATAACGCCAGTGCCAATGCCTGCAAGAAGGTCGCTTTCCCCACTGCGTGCTGGATCAAAGGCGGCGCGAGGTGAACGCAAATTTGACGGGTCGAAAATTGCTCTAACGGTCGCGGGCGGGCCTTCACCCTGGTAGGTGTCTCGAACATTGCGAACTTCAAAGCCATCGAAACCCATGGCATGAGCGATGGCTTCGAGATCGTTTGTACTGACGCGCCCAGGATTGCCGGTAAAATCAGCCTTGTATCGGCTGACCATCGCATCGAACTCGGCCCGCCTGTCCTGCGGGAGAGATTCCCTTATCGTTTCTAGCCGCAGGTTGGCGAACCGCTCGCCGGCGCCCTCTACGATCATGAGGTTCCCGCGAGTGTAGAGCGGAATCACTTCCGGCTCGGCGTTCTGGTAGTCCCACGCGCGGTCATCTCTGGCATATGTGCGAGCTACATCCTCTCGGCTTGAGAGATAAACGGGGCGTGGCGCTTCTATGTTTTGGTTTAAAGTTCCGGCCTCCTCCAAGAGTTGCAGGTAATGCTCGGAGACTCCGTTCGCCGCGCGCTCCGCAGCCATTTCTTGCTGAATGGCGGCATAGCGCTCCGGGTCGGTGAGATAGCCCGCGTTTTGAGAGCGCCGCTCAAATGAATTTGCGTCGCGAATCTGACGAGCATCGGGTGATCCGTGATACATCGGCGCAGTGGTGTCGAAGCCGATCCTTCCGGCGCGCGCAAGCCGTGTGGTCTCCCCGTCATTGACCGAAGGCCTCACATCAAAGCTCGGCATGTTTCCGAGCGGGTCGTCCGTCGCAAGCAGAGGCATGCGCTGGATCGCTTCGGGGAGAAGCTCGGTGTCGCCGACGGTGTGAAGCGCTCGAGGTTGCGGGTTCGGCGCGCCCTCGCGCACGAGGACGATTTCGCCCGGCATCGCGCCGGCGCTGTCGAAGCGATAGCCCGGAGGCGGCTGCATCTGGCGTGCGATTGCGGCGTAGGCCGCCGCGTGCTGATCCGACGCCGGCAGCAGCGAGTACATCGCCCGCTGGTTGATGCGCGCATCCTCCTCGATCGTTGCAATAACGCGATTGAGGATCTGGCGCGTCTCGCTTGCGTTGAAGCGCCCGCCTTGGGCTTGGTATGGCTCAGATGGATTTGAGCGCGTCAAATCCTCGAACGAGACTGTCGCGAACGGCTCGCCGCGCGCGTTGGTCAGCTCTTCGATCTTGACGGCGAACTCGGAATTCTGCGGCCCCCGGAATCCGTAGATGTCGTAGAGCCCGCTTTGATCCGGACCTTGATGAACCAGCGCTTCCGGCGCCCAGTCGGCGCGGGCCTCCGGCGTGCGCAGCGGGCGAAGCCCTGGCGGGCGCGTGACGCGGCCCGCCGCTTCGCGTATCGAGGCCAAGCCCGCATCCCGCGACATGAACTCGCCATCGACAGAGAACCCGATCGCGTTCGGGTCTTCCGTTGGCGCTCGATAGATCGCATCGAGACGCTCGCGCACGCCATCAGGCGCTGCATCGATCGCTTCAACGTGATCAACTCCGGTGTAAACTTGCCCCGTCTCCGGATCGCGCACAGCGGCTTGCCAGCGAGGCTGAGCGCGTTGCGCCTCCATCGCTCCGCCCACACCTTCAAACGGATCAGGAGCGAACTCAGCGTTGATGATCTCGCCGTCGATTGTTTCGGGGAGGCGATTAGCGCGAAGCGTGTTGATGTCGTCGATGACGCGCGGTGCGGTGCGGGCGACGCCGCCGGCGAGACCACCCAGCATCCAAGCCGCACCTGCGGGGATCGCTGTGTCTGCAAGACGATCGCCAAGCTCATCCTCATCCGAGAACGCAAACGCTGCGCCAGCGGTGACCGGAACAGCCGCCGCCCTGCCCTGATAGGTTCCAGCGAGCCAATCGCCGCCGTAGCGGGCAGCCTCGCGCAGCACGGGGGTGTTTTCTACGCCTTCGCGGATAGCTTGGCCCGCTTCCCGAAGCGGCGCGCCTTCACGATAGCCTGTGGTCAGCGGGCCGAGCGGGTCGCCGTCGAAATCGGTGTTCCTCGGTCGCGGCGCGAGCGCGTCGGGAATCTCTGCGCCAGCGGCGCGGAACCCGGCGCGGCCCGTGGCGCGCACTGCCGGCGCGGCAAGATCGACCAGCCCCACACCCGGAATGAATTCCAGAGCGCCAGAGCCAGTCGTCATGAGATCGTCTGCAGCGGCGCGGCGCGCCGCGGCCTCAGCGTCGGCAGCATCGGCGAAACGACCACCGCTGAATTCTTCGTTGTCCCAAGCCGTGTCGATGAGCGCCCGCTCAGCCGCCGTGTCAGCAATGCGATAGTCTCGGCGCGATTGGCGCGCGAAGTCCGAAGGGCCCCGCCAGATAGCGTTGGCCGTGTCGCCGATCATCTGGAGCGGATCGCGAGGCCCACGCGCTGCGGCGTCGGCTTCCATCGCCTCGCTGATGCCGGCGATGAAGCCGTCATCGGAAAGCGCATCGAATCCGAGCTGGTCGACGCCGCGAGAGATCATCTCGCCGCGATCTGCGGTGCGGCGCTGGGCTTGTTCATCGCCAAAAGCGCCGGCGACGAGATCAGCGCCGCCACGCGCAAGCGATGACACCGTGCCAGCGGCGAGATCAGCCCAGCCCCATTCGGGCCCAAGCGGTGAGAACTCGGCCGCCGCGCGATCGCCAGCTTCACCAGCCCTGCGAAGCTCTTCCTCCCGCTGAAGCGGGGCAAGCTCAGCCCAATCAGGAACGGGCACGCGCTCGAGCGGATCGCGCAGCGGACCGGGTCGCGCATCTCCCATCATCGAGATCGCTGAGCGCATATCCGGCGCTGAGCTTCGAGGGTTTGGGTCGAAGCCTGCGAAGGGGTCGAGGCTTGGCGCCGGGGTTTGGTGTTGCGCAGAGAAGCGCGGACGGCCGCCGGCGCGGATCAGCGCTTCGTCTAGCAGGCGGCGATTGTTGCTCTCTCCCGCCATTAGACGATCTCGTCGTCGCTGTAGGCGACGCAATCCTCGCCGCTGATGTTGGAGACCGCGGCGTCATGCACGAACGGTGGCGGCTTGCGGTAACGGGCGCGAAGCTGACGCGCGCCCTCGATGGCGGCGGCGGCGTCTTCAGCTGAAAGTGATTGCCCAAAGCGCGTGTAGGTCTTGGCAGCGTTCAGAGCGATGGCCTGGTTGAGCTCGCGCGGGAACGGGATGTCGTCGTCGAGGCCGAGGTCATCGTACTCGACCCAGCGCCCGAGATCGGTGCGGAACATCAGAAGCACGGACCCGCCGTTGGTGTTGATCGTCAGCGACGAAGCCGCGCCGATCTTCCAGCCGTTGCCTGAGATCGTGATGTTGGAGGTGGCAGCGCTGTTTGCAGCATCCACGACCTCAACGCGCGTCCCGTCGGGAACAGTGCCTTGCGGGAGGATTACAGAGCGGCAGCCCGCTTGGCACAGCACGCGCATCGCGGGCCAAGTGCGCGAGATCGTGTAGCCCGAGGACGGGCTCACGTTGCGCATCGGCATGCCGCCGATCTGGGCGATGTAGTTGTTGAGCTGCCGGAGGCAGTAGGTCGCCATGGCGCTTGGCGGGTTCTGGCCCATGCCGATGACGCGAAGCGCCTCTAGGCCTGTGATGATCGTTTCTCGCGCGGTGGCCATGAGCGCTCCGATAGAGGCGGATGCTCATGGCTGAACCGGCAGGCGGAACAGGGCTTACGCCTTGCCCCGCGCCTTGGCTTTTGGCTTCGTGTCCGCCGGCATCAGTGCGGCAATGGCGGTCTTGAGTTCTTCCGGCGCGTTTTCGTCGGCGGCGAGTTCGGCAAGGAAGCCTTCGAGCGTGGCGACGCGTGCGCGAAGTTCATCGGTCTCGCCCAGCTTCTCGCGCGCATCGTTGAGTTGTTCGATCAGCGCAAGGTTTTCCTTCGCCATCTTCTCATCGACGCGCACAGGCGCGGCCGGCGCAGGCTTCGGCGCCTTGGCGGCGGCTTCGTGCGCGTCGCGGCGCGAGCCCCAGCCTTCTTTCACGGCTTCGGCGAGCGCCGCTTCGTCATTCACGGTGCGATGGGCGACGTTCGGCCCTTCGGCGCGATACACCATCTTGGGGTAATCGGTCTGTCTCATGCTTCTTCCCTCGCTTGCACGGGCGGCAGGCGCCGGAGCCATGCGTCAAAATCGGCTTGATAGGATTTCGGCTTGCCTTCGCTGTCGAAGCCCCAGTGCGTGGGCTTCAGGCGAGGATCGCACCAAATGCGGCGGTGTGACTCGCGCCAGAGATTGCAAAGTCCGTAGTCTTCGCCCCACCAGCGGCGGTGCGCGAGGCCAGTGGGCCAGATGTCAACGATGGTGCGAACGACTGCGCCGTCCTCACCGCATTCGTCATATTCGCGTTGCTTGTGTTCTTCGACGAAGGCGCGAAGCGCCTTCTGCTTGATAGCTACAAAGCCTGCGGGCGCCCCGCCCACTTCGATGAAGCCGGTCCCGCCCGAAACCATCGGGCCACCAAGTTCATCGGTGACGATGACGACGGGATAGTCCTCGCGCTCCTGCTTGTAGCGATAGGCGCCGAAGACGAAATCAAGCGGCGACGACACGAGCAGCATCCATTCTTTGGGCGTTGCGCTGATGTCGTCGTCGAGAAAAACCGTGACGTCTGCTTCGCTCTCAAGCGCGGTGTAGACGAGGCGGTTTCGCGCGCGGGCGATGTAGCAGGTCTCGCCCTGCTCGATGATGTCGAGCGTGTGGCCGGCGGCTTCGAGCGCCAGCTTGGCGCGAGCCAGCCCCACCAGGTATTCCGGGTGGGGCTGACCGCGTGTCGGCGTGAGGACTTGGAGCCTCAAGTGGCGCCGCGAAGGCCTGAGGCCACCAGGACCGCGACGACTTCATTCAAAGTCGAAACGATGCCATTGGCTTGGGTCGACGTCGTGAAGCCCCAGGCATCGGTCGTGTTCGAGGCCGCGGTCGTGGTGACCGTGGTGAACGTGCCGGTGCGGCGAGCCGCCGGCGTTTCGCCATAGAAGCCGATCTTGTCGGACGAGTCTTGGCCAAGGCAGGTGCCTTCGCTGTCGTAGTCGGAGAGTTGCTTTGCCATGAGTGTTGCTCCGCTGGGGCGGCGCGCGCCGAAGAACGCGCCGCCCTGCTGTGTTAGGCGCCCGTGCCGCTGAGGATCGTGGCGAGACGCGGGTCGAGACCGCCGGCGACGCCGCAGATCAGGTCGAAGCGATGGTTGTGCTCATCGTTCGTCCCGTCCGAATAGCGCCAGTAGCGGATCGACAGGCCGGATTCCGGGTCCGTTTCGATGGCGTATTCGCCATTGAACGGGCGCGGCAGATCGGCGGTGACTAGCGCGAACGCCTCGGTTTGGAACACGAGGTTTTGCGCGTAGGCCGTGTCGGCCGAGCCAACCAGCGTCATGGCGTGATCGTCGGTGAGCGCGCCGTTGATGGTCTGATAGGCGGTCGCTTCCGAGATCAGCGGCGGCGAGATGCGGATCGTCATTTCGGACGAGCCGGCCGTGGAGAACGTGTAGGTCTCCGTCGCCGAATTGTAGTTGGCGTTCGAGCCGACCGGGGCCAGCACAGTGAATTGCTGGTCATAGTCGAGTTCCGCCTTGGTGCGGCGATTGAGCGCCTTCTTGCCCGAGAACGTGAACTTGTCGCCCACCTTCAGCGTCGCGCCGTTGGAGAGATCGTCGATCAAGAGGTCCTGCGAATAGGTCGTCAGGACATCGCGATAGCTGACCTCTTGGCCCGCGCCCTTGGTTTGCGCGCCGCCGGCCCAGGTGCCGTTCTTGTGGTTGACCACCGATTGCGACCACACCGGATCAATGCCGGCGATCATCGGAATCTTGGCCTGCTCGACCGCGTTCTGAGCGATGGCGGATTGGATCGCCACGCCAGAAGTGAACGAGCCCGCGAGCGCGAAGGCGTCGCGAACCGACAGGATGGATTGGCGGCCAACCGTGGGGACGCTCATGTCAGCCAGGCGCTCGGGACCCTTGAAGAAGTCCGTGGCGCTGTTGATGCGCTCGCCTGGCGTGCCGGCCCAAGAATACGTGCCTTGGGCGCAACGGAGCGCGAGCTCGCTGTCGACGTCTTGCGCGATCGTCGACATCGCCGAATCCAGGCTCTTCGACAGGAGCAGAGAATCGACGCTGAGCGCGTCCTCGATCGAGGTGAACTTGTAGTCCACGCCCGTTTGGATATCGAGGCGGATCGGCACTTCGCCTTCGAGCACATCTTGCGCTTGGGCGACGCGGCCGCGGCGCGAGACGAACTCCGGATAGCGCTTCGCCTTCACCGTGTTGCCGATTTTGGCGCCGGTCTTGGCGAACTCGGGCGAATACTGGCGGCTCACCTTCTTGGCGAACACCAGGTTGTTCTTCAGAAGCGCGAGGCCTGCTTTCGCAAACTCCTCGGGCGTTGCAATGACATTGTCAGCCATGTTGTTTCAGCTCTCAGATACGGAGCGCTGCTCCGTTCCATGCGCCACCGGCGCGCTGCCTCTTCAGCTCGGCGAGGCGAGCATCGATTTCGGCAGGCGAAGCGGTGGAGGGATTAAAGATTGCGCCACCGGTGTTCGGCGCTGTGGGCGCCGGCACAGGCGATGGTGCGGGTGATTGTTGAGGAGCTGGCGTGGCGGCGGGCGCCGGCTGAGCCGATGCACGCGCGCGCTGATTGGCGAGAATGAGCCCGATGCGATCGTCAAGCCGAGCCAGCGTGCGCACAAGCTGGGCTTGCGGCAGGCCGTTCAGTTCGCGAAGGTTCGGGACCATGGTCCGCAGCGCTTCCGGAATTTGTTCCGGTCTGCGGCCGAGCAATTCAGCAACGTGGTTCTTGTGCTCGCAGTCGACGATGGCGTCGGCCACGTCACGCGTGATGCCGCCGCGCTGCACTGGAACGAAAGCGAGGGCGAGAACGTGTTCAGCGTTCTCGAAGAACTCACCACCGTTGCCAGCCGCGAGAGTGCGGGCCTCGGTGATGGCGGTGTTGACGCGGGTGCGTCCTGCCTCCATCGCCGCAGCTGCCTCACGATTGGCGTTCGCCGCAGCCGTCGCCTCGGCCTCAGCACGTTGCTCCTGGCGGAGTTCGTACTTGGCGAGATCGGCGGCGTAGCGAGCGTCGTACTCGCCCAGCGGATACTTCGCGGTGTCGCGATGATCCGGTGGGCCAGCCGGTTGCGCCGCGACCGGTGAAGGCGTTGGCGCTGCGTGCGGTTGCTGACCGCCAGCCTTCGCTTCCGCGATCCCACGCCAATAGGCAGCTTCCTCGCGAGCCTGGTTTCGTTGCGAAGCCAGTTCGGAATAGCGCCGTTCGGAACGGTTTTGCGGTTGCGCAGCCGGGGTCGGTTGCGGTGTTTGCTCGGGCGCCGGGTTAACATCGCTCGCTGCGGGCGTTGCGCCGCCATCGGCCGGCGCTGGTGTCGCGCTCGGCTGAAGTTCAGACGCTTGCTGTGGCGAAGGCGTTGCCGCCGGTGCTCCATTCTCTCCAGACATGCTTACTCCTCAGATCCCCGGCGGCGCTGCGCCCATACGGGCGTCGCCTACGTTTCGACGGAAGGCGGGGGCTCCCGTCGGCGAAGCTGGAAAGGCGAGCGCTTCCGGCGGCGGAGCGCCGCGCGGTGGCATCGCAATGACGTTGGGTGGCAGCGCCGCGTCTGGCGGCGGCATTGGCATCGGTGGGCCTGGCGGCATGCCAGCGCGGGGCATCCCCGGTTGTGCGGGTTGACCCGCCATACTCGGGAGCATGATGCCGCCCTGCCCCAGCACGGCGACGAGGTCGCCGACGAACTCGTCGACGTTCTTCATCTGCATGTTGCGGGCGAGATAGATCATCGGCACAGCGGCCGCGGGCTGACCACCGAGCGCGTCGGCCATCTTGGCGAGGAGATCGTTCTCCTTGTCGCGCTGCGTCTGGTAGCTGACGCCCTGATTGCAGATCGCTTGGTACTTGCCGATGTCGAGCGCGCGGCCTTCGGCGCGCATGCGGGCCATGTCCAAGATCGCGGGCGTGTCGTCCTCGCCGAGGATCGCCACCATCTGGCGGTCCTTCATGACAATGGGCGCTACGTTGATGATCTCCTGGCCAATGGCCTGGAGCAGCGCGGAGAGGTTCGCGCCATAGACGTAGGCACCGGTGTCGGATTGTTCGTCGCGCGCATCGATGGCGACGCCGGAGGTTTCGTTAGAGCGCTGGCCGAGGCTCGCGTCGCTGAAGCCGGATGTCGCTTTGATGCCGTCGATGGCGTTCATCGCCACCGATTGCGGGCCGGTGTTGGCGCTGATCGGCGCCATGCGCTCAGGCTTCGAGCCGTTCGCGCCCGCTTTGTAGCGGAGATACATCGCCGGTTGCTGAGCCGCGAGAACCCACTCGTCCTCGTAGTCGGCGATCATGTCGTCCTGGACGAGGAACGGGTTCTTCGGCGCCATCTCCGTCAGTTCGAGGTCGGAGGAGAGCGCGAGGTTGAGGCGGCGTTGGTCAGACGTGGCGCGGCGGATCAGGCCCTGAACGATGCGCTCTTCGCCAAGGTGCGAAACCTCGCCTTCACAGGTGAAGATCGGGATGCGCTGGCCTGGCCAATAGAACGGGCCGGAGAGGACGGACTCGCCGCCCAGCAAATGCATGCAGATGCGCTGCTCGAACAGCTCTCGCTCTTGCACGACGGTGAAGCCCTTCGAGAGGGCTTCCTGCAGATCGGCTTCGTCTTCCGGCGTGGCGATGCGGAGAACGAGTTCGGCGCCAGAGGGTTCGACCCAGCCGCCGGCGACATAGCCGCCGACTTGCTCGTCCCAACGCGGGGTCGGATCAAACCAGGCTTCCGTCTCGACGAGACGCACCGCACGGCCCGCGGGCTCGAGCTTGATCTCCCACCATTCGGCGATGGTGATCTTCGAGCCAACGCGCCACGCATTGTTGAGCGTGGCCCAGGTGGCGAATTTCGCCCAGCCCGCAGCGCCCGCATCCGGATAGGTCTCTTTGAACGTCTCCTGATCCATCTCTGAGACGACGAGGCACCACTTGGCGTCACCCTGCTGAGGCTCCTTGGCCTCGGGATCGCGCAGCACCGCGAATTGATTGGGGATGAGGCTGATGCGCAGTTCGGTCTCGAACGCGCGGCTCACATCGTCTTGGGTTTTGAAGTTGGCCGGCTTCGACCATTGCAGGCTCAAGCGCGCATGACCGAGACCGCATTGCGCGGCCGATTGCACGATCATCGGGTAGAGCGTCTGCGTGCCCGACGCGTGCTCGATGCTGCGGATGATGCCTTCGAGGGCTTCAGCGGTTTGCGGGCTGGCCGCGCCGTCCGCCGGCGCACAGCGGATCGACGGGCGGGATTTGTAGACCTCGCCCACCACCTGCTTGACCGGCGCGGCGAGCCGATCGGAGGTGACGATCGGGCGCTTGTAGAGTTTGCGGTCTTGGAGGGCCTTCTTGTCCCACTGCCGCTCGCCGCCTGCGACCATTTCCAGGTCGCCTGCCATCGCCTTGAAGTTGGCGTGCATGTGGTTGGAGGCGGCGGTGTAGCCCTTCTTGGCCCGCTCTAGCGTCGCGCGGTTCTCTTCGGCGCGCTTTTTCGCGGCGTCGCCGTTGTCAGAACCCTGAGACGTTTGCGCTGGCCCCATGAGGATGGGGCGTCGCGCTTATGATGGAACGGGGCTTGCGGGTTGCGTTACACTAGCGCTTTGGAGGTGAATCGCATGGTTGCATCGCTGAGCAGATTGTCGAAGGAGGATCTTGCCCACCTTGCGCGAAACGGGGCCGGCCTGGAATTGGATGCTTCCCTCTTCAGCGTCGAGGACCTCGCCCACGTGATCCGCAACTCGAGCGGCGGACCAATCGTATTGCGCAATTTGGTGAGGCTGACGGTCGAGAACTTAGCGCATCTGGCGCGTAACAGTGGCGGTCGCTTGCTGCTTAAAGACTAGCCGCCGGAAATCCGCTCGAAATAGGATTTGCCTTTAGCCCTGGGCTCCAGCTCCGGCAGGCAAACGACACCGGTGCGCAGCGCGTCCGAGCCGTGGCTGTTCTTGTCGTGGCGGGGCTTGGGCAACCAGACGCCGCGCGCCTTGTCCCATTCCTTTTTGTAGCCGGCGAGCCGCGCGAGGCCGTCGGCGCACTTCTTCTCGTCGAACCAGAAACGGTTGAAGGTGAGACGCACTTGGCTGATGCCTTCGTCCAGCGATCCAGGACCGCCAGGCGCGAACACCAGCTTGAAGCCGTGATTCAGGAAACACGCTTTGCGGTTCTGCTCGTTGCGGACGAGATCGCGAACCGCAACGTCTGGCGGGACCGCCGCTTTATCGTAGTTGTAGGGCTTGCGGCGGATATCGAGCAGGCATTCTTCAAGCCCGACGTTTTCCCATTCGTCGTAATCGATGAAGCGGAGCTCCAGCCTGTGAATCTGGAGATGCCAGCAGGACATGTAGTCATCGAGGCCGAAGTCCCACAGCGTGTGGACCGGCATTGATGGCTCGTGCGGGACGAAGCAGATGCGCTGCTCCTCGCGCGCTCGGGCGAGTTGCGCCGAATAATAGGCGCCCTCAACCGCCGTGAAGAACGGTTCCTTGTCGTGCGAGGGAAACTCGCGCGACATTTCCTCGCCCTGGGTCTCCTCCTTTTTGACGTACCACGCCTTCTGGCCGTCGTTCAGTTCGATCCCGAGTTCAGATTTCAGTTTGTCGAAATAGGCTTGCGACGATGGCGGAATGACGACGCCGGTCGGGTCGATCCAATATTTCGGTGTGCGCCACCACGGATAGAAGAAGAGCTTGAAGTCCATGGGCGTCAGCGGGACGCCCTGCTCGCGCTTGGCTTTGGCCTTCTCGCACAGATCGAAGAAGTGCCCCTCCGCGCCCTCGGCCGTGGATTCGATGATGAGGGTCTGGCCGACGTGGATCGTGTTCAGCGCGCCGGTCCGGATTTCCTTGGCCTTCTCCGGGTTCTTCGCGCAGATTTTCCCGTACTCGGAGATGAGCAGCCATTGCAGCGTGCCGCCGCGGTGGGATGTAGAGACCCAGATGCGCGAGTTGTTCGGGAAGGAAAGCTCGCCCGCGTTCTTGGTGTCGATCGGGCGGATTTCTTTCAGCCATTCGGGCAACCGATCGTAGACCGCCTTCACCTTCTTGTCGAAGATCTTGCCGGCGTTCGGCAGTGTGTCGGCGATGATCCCGCACGTGGTGTTCGAGTTGAACAGGCAGGCATCCAACATGAGGATGCACACGAGCGTCGTGAAGCCGAGTTGGCGGGCCTTCAGGATGAGGTTGCAGCTATGGGCGGTCTCGAGAAAATCCTGCTGCTCGTCATTCGGGACGAAGGGGATGATTTCCCCCTCCTCCGTCTCAACGGAATAGAGGTTGCAGAGCCGCCACATGCGGTCGCCGAGCTTGTCGGCAATCGCCGCAAGCGGGTTCACCTGAACCGCGACGGGGGCGGGCTCAGCCTTTCGGCGCGAGGTTGCGCGTGCCGCCATCGATCATGCTCATGAGCTGAGACAGGCCGTCGACCTTGATGGCGCCGCCATCGTTGCCGGCGAGCTTGCGGGTGTTGGTGTAGACGTCGCCCACCTCTTTGGCCGCTTGCTCGTGAAGCTGGGCGGCGAGGGCGTAGTTCTTCATTGTCTCGGCCTGCTTGGCCATGCGCTCCAGAGCGCGAAGTCGGACCGCTCGGTTAGCGATCGCGATGCCCGCGCTCTCTTCGAGGAACGCTTTGCGCGTCTCATGGAAGAGCGTGACCCACTTCTTGCCGAGATTTCGCCCCGCGTGCTTGGTCGGGTCATAGTACTCGATGGCCTGGGGCGTCATGTCGACGCTGAACTCGGCCTTCAGATTGTCGCGCACACTTGTCGGCGGATCGAACATCGCCTGCGAGACGACGCAGAAGCGCTGCATCGGTTCGGTTAGTTTCGCCTCCGCCAGTTTCTCGCCTCTCGGCATCAGATAATCCTCATGTCGCGCGTGTACGCGCGGTTATAGAGTCAGGCTGCTTTTAGACATGCGCCGCAGGCTTTGGTGAGTTGGACGCTGGTGATTGTCGGGCCTGCCTTGGCGGCCTCAATCATCGCTCCAGTGTCGCCGGCGGAAGCGAGCGCCCCATAGCGGCGAACAACGCTGACAAACTCCTCGACGTCGTGGCCACGGATGGCGAAGGCCGGCGCGCCGCTCTTGCGGAACTTGGGAGCGCCGAACGCATCCTTCTCCTGGCCAGCATGGAGCAGCTCGTGCTCGATGAGGGCGCAGAACTCCCCGTCGGTGCAGGCCGCGGCGTAGTCGGCGAAGATGGTGATGATGAAATCCGGGATGACCCCGAACCAGGCCGTGATCTGCTGCTCAGCGCGGGCCTTCTGCCAGCGGCCGTTCACCATGGGCTTGCCGAGTTCACAGGTGCCGGCGATCGCTTTCATGTGCCGGCCGTTTGGGACGTTGGTCCAGAGCGCGCCGATGTAAGCCTGCCTGAGGTGCTCGTGCTCGGGGTTCTCCAGCGTCGCGCCTGGATCGATGAAGGTCTTGTGCGCCCACTCCATCAGTTCGGGTGCGGGGCGGAACTCTCCGACCGGATCGAGATCGGAGGGCGGGAGCGGACGCAGGCGCATCGCCTGGAGGGTTTGGCGATCGAGCTTTCCCATGGAGGATCACGCCGCCAGTAAGGCGGTCTCCTCTTTGCGTTTTGGTTTGGGAATAAGCTTGGGCTTTGATGGGGGCCGGAGCTTCGCGGGCGCGGCCTTGGGCGCTTCGGTCTTCTCGCCAGCTGCGATCAGCGCGTTGAGCCGCTCGCGCGCCTTGTCGCTGATCTGGTAAAGGCCCTCGCCGCCGATCGTCTCAATCGCGATCTTCGGGTCGTGGCGCTTCAGCTTCTTCTTGATGTTGGACATGTGGCGTTGGACGGCCTTGCCCAAGTTCACGTGAACGGACCCGTAGGTGGCGAGATGGCGGACAAGCTCAGACTGGCGCTCGGTGAAATCGAGGATCTTGAGCGTGTCGGTGTTGGCGGGGCGGAGAAGGCGATGAAGCTCGGTGAAGCCCGCGACCAGCTCGTAGCCGATCTTGGTCAGGGTTCTGATCTCGACGGATGGGGCGATGACCTCGAGCTTGGCCCGGAGCGCGCAGACGGTGCGATAGAGATCATCGAACTCGGAATGACGGACGATGGTGCTGGCGAGAAGACACCGGACGAGCCCGGTCTCGGTGTCGGTTAGGCCAGCGATGCAGGCGACGCCGTCGCCACGAAGCCCCTTCGACCACGCCTCGATGCGCTCTTGCGCCATCCAGCGAGCTTGGATGCTGCGCACAGCTTCAAGGGCTTCAAGGATGTTCTCTGGCTTGGCTCCAGCGAGGCGGATCGTCTCGCGAGCCTGGTCGAAATCGGATTGGGTGAGTTTGCTCAATGCGCGCCCCGCGTTTGGCGCTGGCGGAGCGCGTCGGCGCGGCCCAAGCCAAGCAGCATGTCAATGCGGGTGACGAGTTCGTGCATCTGCGTGACGAGATCGGAGATGCGGCTGTCGTGTTTTCCTCTGGCTTCGTCGAGGCCGTCGAGGCGATTGAACACCGTTTTGAACTTCTCCTCGATTGAGGCTTGGAGGGCTGCGAAGCTGATGGCGCCGCCTGTCTGCTGATCGCCGCGCTTGTCCCATCGTGCGAGGACGTATCCGACCCCAAGCAAGAACAGCGGGTTGCTCAACAGCTCTTCCATCTTCACGCCCTGCCCGCTTGAATCGCTTCGCGTGAAGAAAGGGTTATTCGGGTGGAACGCGTCCTGCGGATTTCGGAAAGAACACACGCTCGCCACGCCACCATCCGCCGCAGCGAGGCTGCATGGTGACGAACGCCATGCCGATGCGCTCACACCAATAGCCGCAGAATGCGAAGGTGCGGAGCGCGCCGATGATGTAGCCGGCAAGCGCCGCGACGAAGAGCGCGATCCAGATCATACGAGCAGCACCACAAGCCGCGCGACCGCGAAACCAGCGAGGCCGCTGAGCGCGACGATCGCGATCCACCGGCGGCGCGCGCGAGGGCCTTGGCCGGCGTGATCGTAAAGCTGGCACATCGTCATCACGTAGAATTCGGAGCCCCAGTCGTCGCGGACCTTCTGCGGCTTCTGCTTGCAGGTCTCGCACTTGGACACGTCGCCACGATAGCGGCAGAGGTCCAAGTCGGAGCGGATGCGGTAGGCCTTCTTGCGCCAGATCACAGCACCGCCCCCACCAACCAGATCACACCGCACACCGCTCCAACAATCCCGCACGCATAGAACAGCGGCACAACGATAGGAGCAAAGCCGCTCCAGTATGTTGGTGTGGGCTTCTGACGAAGGGGATAGAGGTCGCGAGGTTTGCGGCGGCGGATGCCCGCTTGCTGCTCAGCAGCGGCGCGCGCTGCGCTGTGGCTCCCGAGCGCGCCGTAGATGACCGGGATGATCGTGGCCCAAAACATTAGGAAGCTTTCGCCTCCGGTTGCTCTGGCGTTTCCATCATGTCGAACTGATTGATGGAGCGCGCGACCTGCTCAAGCATGAGCGTGGACGCAAGCGTCCGAGCGGCCGGCGCGATTTGCACAGCGATGATTTGCCCCTGCACAGCCGCGAGCGCTTCAAGGCAATCCAGAGGCTTGACCACCGCGCTCGTGCACACCGCTCGAATGCTTGCCGTGATGGCGCGCGTGAGCATGTCGCGAACGTCGACGTCCTGCGCGCCGATGGTCTGACCCAAGCGCTCGACGCGACGAGACAGGCGCCGCATCAGTTCGTTGAGGATCGGGTCTTGCTCGGCTGCGAGTTGAGCGCCGATGTCTGGTTGCTTCGGGATCACCGGTCTCTCCACGGATCAACACTCGTTTGCCGCTTGCGCATGTCTGCGACCTTGGCGCTGGCGAGGAGGGCTTGCGCCGCGCGCTCCTCCGCTGTGCGCTGGCGGATCGGCGGCAGCGGATCGGAGCGCCCGCCTCCAACTTTCGACCAGGCGTCGAGGTCTTGGGCTTTGGAAGCGGCCTGAGCCTCGCGCAGCGCGTCGATGGAGACGCCGGTGCGCGCAGCAGCGTCGATCAGCCCAACGCCTTGGGCGAGCATCCTGAGCGCACGGTCGAGGGGGTTCATGCGCTCCTCCGTTCGGAAACGATCACAGGCGGCAAGCGCAGCGTCGCTTGCTGCGGTTCAGTGTCGGCTTGTCGCTTGGCTTCAGCGCGTTGCGTGACGCGCTCTCGCAGCGGCGAGACTACGCCTTCATCCCAAGCCCTTGCGGACGACGAAGCTGGGCTCTCTGTTTCAGAACTAGATAAATCTCTTAGAGTCTCTTCTCTAAGCTTTATCGGGTGGGTTAACCCCTGGACGCCACCTTGTGGCTCAAGGGCTTCGGGCGATTTGTCCGGCGGATGTCCGCTAGGACTTTGTGCGGACGGCGCGGACACGTTTCGGGACGGTTGCGGACATGTTTGTGGACCGGAACTTTTCTCGGCGCGCTCCGCCGCGCGCTTCGCCCGCTTGCGTTCAGCGTCCTTGAGGCGCCGAACCGCGTCCCGATTTGCGCACTCCGTCATCTCGGCTTGCGTCGCGATGTGGGGGTTGCCGCCCTTGGCGCCGTTCGCGCGATCGCGTTCGAGCTTCTCCCAATCGCGAACCATGCGCGGGCAGAAGTGGGCGCCGGTGTCGGCGACCTTGAGTGCGCCGGTGGTCGTGAGTTCGCCGAGCCACGCGGCGACATCGCTCGCAGCATCGCCGAAGATCGCGGCAAGATCGGCCGCGCTTTGCGGCTCGCCATCGATCAGGGCGTGGCCGTAGGGCCGCGCGTGATGCATCAGCTTGAGCATGTCGACATAGAGCGAGCGCGCCTGCCTTGAGCATTTGCGCAGCTTCGGTTCGTCGCTGAATCGAACCGGGTCGAACTTCATCCAGGGGAGATCGCGGCTCATGGAGAGCCCTTTCCCTTGCGGTTCGAGGCGAACCGAATCATACTGCTGGTGTTCATTCCGCTTTCCTCTTGCGGTTTGGCCTTTGCTAGACGGACATTCGGGCCGATGCGTTGTCCACGCGCATCGGCCCGTTCGTTTTCAGTGCTTCGTCGGCTCCCTCAGAAAGAAGAAAGCCTCTTCGTCTCGCGTGACGTGGCCGTCCTTCATGAGCTGCTCGCAGGCCTCCGCGATCTTCTCGCGCTCGGCTTCGACGCGGACAGCGATCTGGCGCAACCGCATCGGTGCAGCCGCTAAACACTCAAGAACGCGCGAACAGGAACTCATGCTTGCCTCCGTGTTGGAGGCTCAGCGTCTCGGGTTATTGAGAACGAGGCTTGCCGAAGGGCTTCGATGCGGATGCGGTGCATCGCATCGGCAGGAGCGTCCGCGGCTTCGAAGATACGCTTGCGCGCCGCCCATGTGAGACGGACGGGGAAGTTGTCAGCGTCGGGGAGCGTGTCGTCGATCACGGCTCCTCCACAGGAACCGGACCGAGATACTCGGCCTCATAACGCCCCTCGCGCCGATTGCGCGCTTCCATCTCTTCGTGATGGGTGCGTGCAACATCCTCGCTTGGGAAGGTGCGACAGTGCGTCAGCGCAACCTCACGAGCGGCGTAGCTGATCTCAGCGCGGCAGCGCTCGCACATGTAGGTGACGATGCGATCGGCCCGATACGCGTTCTTCCAACGCGTCGGCGGCTTCGTCTCGGTGAACAGGTCTTCGTCTGTGAGAAGATCGCTCATCCCAGCGCCCCCACATTCTCACGGAAGTGCGCCCTGCTCTCCTCATCGGCTTTGATGACGATGCTGTGCTTCTTGATCAGATCCCCGCACACCTTGTTGAGGCGCTTCACCGCGAGGTCGGAGGTCCAGACCGCGTGATCTTGAAACTGGCAGAGCTTGGGATTGAGCCAGGCCTTGAGGAAAACCTCGCCATGCTTTGCGCGCACGTCTTCAACGAATGCTTCCGTGCGTCCGACAGGGCGCGGATAGCGATAGCCCTTGAGGGGCTGGGGCGGCAAAGCGCGGGGGTTTGCGTCTTCGTTCAATCGAGCACGAGCGTCCCTGCAAGGATGCCGCAGAAGATGAGGCCCGCGACGGCGAGCGCGGCGATCAAGCCGTAGGAGATTGCCTTCTCGCTCATCGCGCCGCCCTCCCCTCGGCAATGACGCGATCAAGCGCCGCCACCGCGCGCCGTCTCGCCTTCTGCGAGATGCGCGCGGCTCCCCGGCGCGGAGATGCTATGCGTGGTGAGAGATCGTCTCTGAGGCGCTCGAGCAGAGCGAGCGCGCCGGCCTGAGCATCACCACCGGTTTGTTCAACGCGGGCCTCATAGGCCAGCGCAAGCTCACGAATGGTTTGGCTATAGCGCTCAGCGATCGGCGCCGGCGCTTGCTGCTCAAGCACGGGAACGGGTGCGGAGAAGAGTTCGAACATCAGGCGGCTTCCTGTTGGTTGTGAAGCGAAAGCAGATGCGAGCGGCCAGCGTCGCTCATCGTGTAGAAGGTGGCGCAGCCACGTCCGAGGCGGCCAGAAACGACCACGCCGTCCTCGCGCTCTCGGCACGCGACGATGCGAGCCGACGGCGGCAGCTTGCCGTTCACACGCGAGAGCGTGACGTCGAAGCTCTTCTGTCCTGGTTCGCCAAAGTTTGGCGCGAACGCGAACGGCCGCATGGCGACGATCACGTCGGTGCGCGAGGCTCGGGGTTCGGCCAGGACCGCGAACACCAAGGCGCGCTCAATGCGCGTCAACGAAAAGCGTTCGACGATCAGCGCTTCAAGCTCGGGTGAAAGCGTGCTCATAGCCCCGGCCCCGTGTTGCGAGATGCAAGTAAAGCCGAGCCCGCATGCGTGACCCGCACACGCTCGCCGATGCCGCTATCGGGAACGAAGAGTTCGACCAGCTTGCGCGCAGCGAGCCGCGCTCCAAGCGTGCGCTCGCGTTCGCTCGAAAGCTCGTAGGCGCCGTCAACGGCGGCCGCCAGCCCGAGCAAGTCCAGCTCGTCCTCAGTTGGCGATCCCAACTCGCTTTGCATTGCCCTTGCCCCTTCTCCAGTCGCGGATTGATCCGTCGTTCCCTGGAGACACCGTCACCATCCTCAGCCGGGGCAACGGCTAAGGCGGACGACACCCTTGCGAATCACTCGCGAGCGTGTGTGGGGATAACTTCGTGACAGCAGGTGCAGAAGCGCAGAGCTTCTGTAATGTTAAGCATAGGTCGCAGAACGCGGGAGAAATAACCAAGTCACCAAGGCGGAGTAACGGGCCATGCCTAAGAAGCGGCGACGCGTCGCGCGCGTCGATGAAGCCGTTCCATTGTTCACCAAGCTCGTTCGACTTGAGCACAGGGACGACAATATTGTCACCCGCTCGCGATCTGGGGTTGTAGAGCGCGAAGGCGCTATGACCAAGCCCCTGTTCATGCGGCTCGTCGTCAAAGGCATCACCCTGCTCAACAAGATCGGCTATCTGCCAACCTTCACCGCGCTCGGCCCACTGGAGGAAACCGCCGACGGGCGCGTCGCTTTCCGGCTCGGCTTTAAGGAGCACGAGGACCTCTATGTCGAGGGCTTCGTCACCGTTGAGATCGCGGATCAGGCGCGGGACGAATTGGCCGAACTGAGGCCGCGCAGGGTCGTGAAGATCGCGGGGATGCGGCGCTAGCATCACGCCATCGCCTCGGCCGCAAGCTTCGGAGGCGGCGCGCCGGGGCGCTCAATCGAAACCAGATGTGCCATGCACTCGGCAGGCGTCACCTCGGTCAGGATTTGAAGCTTGGCCAGCGTGCTCCGCCGGGGCATCGACTCCCCTTTGTGGAGCCGCTGGACCGTCTGACGGCTGCAGCCGAGTTGGGCCGCGAGTTCGAGGTCGTCGACCCCCTTCTCTGTCTGCCAGGCCTGAAGCTTCGCTAAACGCATGGCCTAAGGGTGGTCCGGTTTTTGGACTACGTCAAGGTCCGGAAAGCGGTGTTCCGCATTCCTGGTTATCCGTCCAGAATGTGGACGTGAGTAAAGAGCCCTCTAACTACCTCGAAGCGTGGCGCAAGCGTCGCGGCTGGAGCCAATACGTCCTGGCTGACAAGATCGACGTGTCGCACCAGACGATCGGGCGCATGGAGAGCGGCGAAAGCGACATCAAGCAGAAGCACCTCGTAAAGCTCTCAAAGGTGCTTGGAGTACCGCGTTTCGCGATCCTTGAGATCGACCCGAACACAGCAGGCGGTTCGATCACTGCCGAGATGCTGGAGACGTGGGAGCGAATCGCGCCCGGCCACCGGGAAGCCGCCCTCACCCAGCTCAAAGCGTTCGCGGCATCCTTTCCCGCCAAGAAAGCCTCCTAGCTAGCCCAAAAATTGCGGTGTGATTTCAACCGGCTCGCCTATTGCGCGCCGGTCATAGTCCATTTTTTGGTTGCATGGTCCGTTTTTTGGACTATCCTTCAAATCACCGAGGCGCTTCGCCCCGGGTCTGAGGGGCAAAATCGTGGACGATCACCGAGACAATCTGTTGGTGTTCCCGGGGGGTAAGACCGCACCGGCGCCGAGCAGCAAGGTCGACATCGACGGGCTGACCCAAGTCGCCCAAACGCTCGACGGCCTCACCGACCGCATCGCCCATCTCCGCCGCATCATCCGTGACAAGCACATCGTGGTTCCGACCTCGGTGCTGGAACGCTTGGAAGCGATGGAAGGCCAAGCCGACGCGCTCGCGAAGCTGGTCGAGTACGACGCTCTCGCTGCGCAAGGGCTCATCGAATGAGCTACGACACCCGCGCCGCAACCGACGTCGACCGCTCCATCGGCCAGCGCATCCGCGCCCGCCGCCTTGAGGTCGGCATGTCGCAGGAGAAGCTCGCCGAGCTTCTCGACGTCACCTTCCAGCAAATCCAGAAGTACGAGAAGGGCGTCAATCGGATCGCCGCGTCTCGCCTTCACAGGCTCGCGTCATCTCTCGGCACATCGGTCGCGGCCATTGTGCCGATGGAAGCCGACACCGAGGAAAACGAAGCCCTGCTCGCGCTCGGCATGAGCCGCGACGGCGCCCAACTCGCGCGCGCCTTCACAGCCATTCAGAGCCCGCGCTTCCGCCGCCTAGCGGTGGATGCGGTTCTCGCGATCGCCGAACTCGACATCAAGGGGCGCACACAATGAGCGCCGCCCTCCGTCTCGACGACGCTTGGAACATCGCCATGACGCCGTTCGGCGCGCCGGAAGCGCACGCGCTGAACGAGAAGATGAAGGCGGAAGCCGAGCACATCATCGCCACCAAGCACTTCGCCCGCGCTTCGTGCGGTCGCGCCGCGCAAGCCGCGTTCGAACGCGGCGACTATCGCGAGGTCTTGATCCAGCACGAACTCAGCGAGGACTTCCTGATTGAATGCGGGAAGCGCGGATGAGCGCGGGCCGTCAGTATCTCACGCCGCGCCAATGGCGGGAAAAGTTCGAGGAGCAAGGCGAGCATTGCGCGCTGTGCCCGAACACCGAAGGCCCGTTCATCGCCGAGCACGAAATCCCGAACTACTTCCAGCCGGGCAAGCCGAACCGCATCATCTGCACAACGTGCGACAAGCCGAAGACGCGCAAGGACCGCAAGGACATCGCGCACGTCAAGCGGCTGAACGGCGAGACGCAATCGCAATACGCGCGCCGTGAAGCGCGCAAGGCCGAGGGGCGCCCACCGCTCCTGCAAGGCCGAGGCTTTCCCAATTCCCGCAACCGTGCGCGCACCCGCGCCGAGATCATGGGGCATGCCGAATGAGCAAGGCCGCGAAAGTCGTTCACCTCGACCCGATCAAGGAAGCAACCGCGCTTGAAATGCTGCTGGCCGACTGCCGGCAGATGATCGAGGAATACCCCGATCTCGTGCTCGACCTTGCCGAGAGCGAGACCAACGCGCTCGAAGTGATCGACGCGCTGATCATCGCCGATGGCTTCGACGCCGAACTCGTCGCTGGCGCCGAGAAGGCCAAGGACGTCATCGACTCGCGCATTCAGCGCTTCAAGGCGCGCAGCGAGCGCCGCCGCGCCGTGCTGGAGCGGTTCATGCTGATCATGGACCAGAAGAAGCTGGAGCGCCCCGGCGCGACGATCTCGCTCGCGGAGCGCAAGCCCAAGGTTGAGATCGAAGACGAGAGCGCGATCCCGTCGCAGTTCTATCGCACGCCCGATCCGGTGATCGACAAGAAGGCACTCAACGAACACGTCGCCGGCCTCCTTCAAAAGCAGGCTTCCGAGTTCGCCGCCGCGAAGGCGGAAGGCCGCGAGCCCGAACTCTTCCCCTTGGTCGAAGGCGTTCGTCTCACGAACGGCTCCGTAAGCCTCACCATCCGGAGACGCTGACATGACCGGAACCAACGTCGCCACGCTGCGCCGCGATCTCACCGGGCCGCAACTCGCGCTCATTCAGCGCACCGTCGCCAAGGACACGAACCAAACCGAGTTCGACCACTTCATGCACACCGCTTCGCATCTGGGCCTCGACCCACTGCGCAAGCAAATCCTCTGCGTCGTGTTCAACAAGAACAACGCCGAGAAACGCAACATGACGATCATCGTCCCGCAGGACGGACTTCGCGTCATCGCAGCGCGCCAGAAGGATTACGGCCCGTCCCGCGATGAGCCCGAGATCGAATACGATCCAGACCTCAAGGGCCCGCTCAACCCGAACGGCATCGTCCGCGCCAAGGTCACGCTCTGGAAGCTCTACGCCGATGGTTGGCAGCCTGTTGTCGGCGTCAGCTATTGGGAAGAGTTCGCCGCCTACGAGGATGAGTGGGCCTACGACCCTGAGCAAAACAAGCGGGTCAAGACGGGCAAGCAAACCCTCGCCGACAACTGGAAGCGCATGGGCCGCGTGATGATCGCGAAGTGCGCGACGTGTCAGGCGCTCCGCGCGGGCTGGCCGGAGGATTTCTCCGGCGTCTACGGCGAAGAGGAAATCCAGCGCGCCGTCATCATCGACGCCGCTTCGGAGATCGTCGCCGAGTACCAGGAATCCGAGCGCATGAAGCGCGTCGGCGCCAATGATGGCCTCCTCTTCGTGTTCGAAGCCGGCGGCAATCTGATCAACGTCGAGCACGGCGCCATCGCGGATCGGCTCACCGCCTACTACGAGCGGGAGGCCAAGACCGCTCAAGAGATCATCGATTTCCGCCAGCGCAACGAGGCGAGCCTCAAAGCCTTCTGGGCCAAGACGCCCGGCGATGCGCTGGAGGTGAAGAAGATCGCCGAGCGCCGCCTCGGCGAACTTGCCGCCGCCGGCAAGATCAAAGAAGCGCCGCCCGCCGAGGAAGCGAAGGCTGAAGAGCCAACCCCTTCGGTGTTCGATAAGCTCAAGCAGGATTGTCTCGACTGCCTCAACATGAAGGCGCCGCGCCGTGCGCTGGCCGCTTGGGCGAAAGACGTCGAGGCCGCGCAGCTCACCGACGAAGAGCGCGCCGAACTCGCGAAGGTCGAAGCCAACGTTCGCGAGGAACTCTCACCAACAGGTTCCGCCCAGGTTGCCCCTAAGGCGGAAGGAGGCGCGCCCGTTTCGGATACCGCTGTTCGCGGGGGAAATGGGCGAGCGGGCGCGCCTTCGACAGATCAACCAACGGAGAACGCGTAATGGATCGCCAGACCGCAGAGGAAACGCTGGCGAAGCTGTCGCCGGCCGCACGCGAAGCCTGGGACAGCGACGACCTCGCTGGCGCCGGCCCCGACATCATCGCCGAGCTTGGCCATCACGGCCTTGTTGAAAGCGGCTGGGTGTTCACCGAGCGCGCCAGCGACATCGCCGATGCGACCCGCGTCCGTGCGCCAGCCGAGAAGCTCGCCGAGCGGATTGCTGAACTGCAGCCCATGGACGAAGCGATCACAGCGCTCGCCGAGTTCGCCGACGAAACCATCCTCGACGATTACGACGTCAACGTCCCGGAGGCGCAGACGATCATCAACGAGGCCTGCCAGTCGATCAACGCGATCTGGCAGCTCTGCACGATGAAGCTCGAAGGCCTCGGCCGCGAAGAACAGCAAGACGAAGCCGCGTGAGCGACGCCCGCGGCCCCCTCCTCCGCGTCATGCGCCGCGCTTCACCAGAAGCCGAAGCATGCGCGCAGCGCCTCAAGAAGCTCGCGGCTGACATCCGCGAAGCGCTTCTCTGCGGCGGGCTGGCGGAGGTCGCGGATCGGGCTCTGTTCGATCTCGACGCGATGGCGCCGGCCTTGGAGCAGATCGCCGTGGATACGGCGGTCGCGACCAACGCCCGCGCCGAGAAGCGCGGCAAGAAGCAACGCACACCAAAGGCGTCGAACGACGACGCCCCCATGCCCCACGTTCAAACCACGCTCCAGCTCAAAGCTGGATGAAAGGAGAAGCCCATGGCAGCTGTTCACGACCTGAACCACCGCGTGCGCCTGAAGCCCGGCCAGCGCCAGGCGCTCAAGAACTTCCTCGACGCCGAAGCCGCGCGCGATGAAGCCCGCAAGGAGCTTCGCGACGAAGCCAAGGCCGAGCGCGCCGAACTCAAAGCCAAGGGCTTTGATGTGGCCGCGCTCTCGCTCGCGGTAGCGCAAGTCAAGCGCGACGCCCGCGACGCCAAGAAGCCCGACCTCGCGAACGCCCGCGACCTTTATCTCGACGCTCTGCAGCGGTGAACCAATGACGCCAGCCCCAAACCTCGACGTCAACGAAGCGCTGTTTCGCGCCGCCATGCATTTCACCGCCAAGGGCGATGAAGCAGCGGCAAGCCCGGCGCGCACCGGCGTCCGCATAGAGCGCTCCGGAACGCGTGGCGTCTACATCGTCGCCATGTCGCGGATCGGCGCGATCTTCCTGCACGACCCGATTGGTTCGATCCAAGAGGATGCCACCATCCGCATGCCGCGCGCTTTCTTCGATGGCGCAAAGCGCGCCAGCATCGAAGTCGGGCAGAGCGCCAAGGGCGCGCGGCTTTGCGTGAAGCACGGCATGGCCTCGCTCAATCCGGGCGGCGACTACTTTCAGCGCGCCGAAGCGATCGAGGATCACGCGTTCCCGGATTGGCGCGAAGCGCTGCCGGGCGGCGCATCGAAGCTGTTCGCCCCGCCCGTTGAGCCGGAAAGCACCGAGCGCGCCGACACAGCGCTCCGCATTCTCTGGAACGCCGGCCTCTGCGCCAAGGTCCAGCACTTCCGCTCCGACGACGGGGCCTTTGAGATCACGCACTTCGGCGACGTCGGCTTCGTCCTGCTCGACGCGGTCGACACCGGCGTCTCTCCCCTGCCGTGGCGCTTCCCGCTTTGGCTGTCGAAAGCCGATCAACAGATCGAGGCCGCATCATGAGTGCCTGGGAAGCTCTCCGCTACGCCATCATCGGCGCGTGCATCTCGCTCCTCGTTATCGCCGCTATCGGCGCCTTGGGCATTGGGCTGGCGATGTTCGAAACCACGATGAACGTGCCGGTCGTGGTCGTCGTGTTCGTCCTCATGGCGCTCGTCGTGTTCGAAGCGGCGTCGGGTTGGTGGCGTCACGCCAAGCGCCGCGACGCGCTCGAGGCCGAAGCCCGCGAAGCCTTCTTCAAATCATTCTCAAAGGTGCGCTGATGGATTTCCACGCCGAAGAACTCACTCACCAACAATCCCGTCTCTACGTCTACGGGCTGGATGATTTCTGCGGACACGCGGGCGCGAGCGAACTCGCCGAGCGGATCCGCGCCTATTGGGCCAAGCGCGGCCACACCGTGGAGATCAAGCTCAAGAACGCTGGCTTCCATCCGACCACGCGAGCGGCGCGCTATGAGATCGAATCCTCGCTCGTCAACGGCCTGCCCGAAGCTCTCCTTCGTGGCCGTGTGCAGCAATGACGCCCGCCGAACGCACCACCGCCATCCTCGCCCTCAAGGCGGCTGAGCCAACGCTCAGCATGTCGGCGATCGCCAAGCGCCTCGACATCGCGCTTCGCCACGTGAGCGCGGTTCTCAATCCTGAAGCGGCCGAGCGCGCCAAGCAGCGCAAGCGCGAAGCCTATCGCTCCCCCAATCCCGGAACCAACCACGTTCGCCACGCGCGCCGTGCGTGAGTTTCCATTCCAGAACGAGAGCCAAGGAGAACTCAATTGACGCTCGTAAACATGCAATGCGGTGAGTGCGGCATTCAATTCGCCGTTCCCGACTTCTTCAACGAAGAGCGCAAAAAGACGGGCAAGGGCTGGTTCTGTCCGAACGGTCATAGCCGCGTCTACCGGGAGAGTGACGCCGACAAATTCCGCCGCGAGCGCGACCAAGCCATTCAGCAGAAGGCCATGGCCGAGCAACAGGCGGCTGAGGCGGACGAACGGGCGCGCAAAGGCGGAAGCGAGCGTTCGACGGATGAAGAAGCGCGCTCAGGCCGGCGTCTGTCCGTGCTGCAATCGCACCTTCCAGCAGCTCGCGAGCCACATGGCGAAGAAGCACCCGACCTTCAGCGCCGATCCGGCAACCGTCACCGCGATCCACGCGAAGCGGAAGTCCTAACCCCCCGCTGAACTGACTCGAAGCTAAGGAGAACGAAGTGCCGAAGCCATTGCCGGGTTTACCAGGAGGCGAGGACTATCGCCCAATCGCCAAGGTCCATCCGCAGATGGCGGGCGACGCTGGCAAGCTCGCGCGTATCATTGAGGGCGGCGTTCGCCAGGAACTCTTCAAAGCCACGAAGCGCTTCACCCGAAAGACCAAGATCACAGGCGTCTCGTTCGTCCTGATGGGCGTGCGCATGTGGTGGGAGGAGTTGATGGAGATCAACCCCGTCGCCGCCGCCGACTATCTGCGCGCACTCGCTGACCTTGGCGAGGCTCGCGAACACGAAGCCAAAGTCAACGCAGAGGAGCGCCGCGCCGACGCCGTGCAGCGCCTAATCCATGGCGTCGCCCACATGCCGGAGATGAAGAATGGCAAGTAAGCACGAAGCCGAGCGCGAGCGGCCGAAGTTTTTCTGGTCGCATCAGTCGGTGGAGCCCAAGAGCTTCCGTTGGTGGTCCTACATTCGAGGGCGTGACTTCCTCTCCATTGAGGTGGCGCTGCTGACGGGGAGCTTTGGAATTGGCGTCGGCATAGAGCACGGCAAATGGACCGCCAGCGTTCGCGTCGGGCTTGTCTCACTTTACGTGTCGGTGCCCGGCAAATATCGCAGCTACGGTGAAGATCGCGAGATCGAAATAAGCTTCCACCATGACGCGCTCTACTGGCGCTTCTGGACTGACCCGATGTCCTGGTCGAGCAGCACGCCGAAATGGCGCCACGGCAGCTTTAACGTTCCCGACTTCTTTCTTGGCCGCAGCAAATGCACGCACGAGACAATCGAGGCCCAGGATATCGTCGTGCCAATGCCGGAGAAGGCGTACCCGGCAAAGGCTGAGCTTCAGCGCTGGACGTGGAAGCGGCCGCGCTGGTTCGCGAAAACAATCATGCGCGCGCAAATCGAAATTCCCGGCGGCATCCCCCTTCCTGGCAAGGGTGAGAACTCATGGGACTGCGGCGACGATGCGACTTTCAGCATCACGTGCCAGGCGAAAAGCATCCCCGAGGGTGTCGGCGTTCTTGTCGGCTCCGTGCTGAGAGATCGCGTGCGCTACGGCGGCTGGGGCGACTGGATGTGGTCGCGCGCCGCTGAGCCGGCTTGACCCCCTTTCTAACCCCGACACGAAGCCAGGAGGAGTGTGATGGCTGAGGAACTCTCACGCATCGTGGAGCGCGAAGAGGCTTTGGACGTCGTTGACGGCGTGGCGAAGCTCCTGTTCTCGCAGGCGTGCGTGATTGCGTCGGCGCACGGCATGAGCGGTCCAAACGCTGTTGGGCTCATGGCCTGCGCTCTCGGCCTGATCATGATCGAAAACGAAACCACCACCGCTGCCAAGCTTCTGCGGGCGGTCGCCGACCTCGTTGAGAGCGGCGCCTACAGCGCTGCGCTTGAGGCGAAAGTCAGCGACGCGCTCATGGCGTACACGCTGGCAAACTCTACTTTTGAAAGCGGAAAGCAATGAGCAAAAAGGACGAAGCCGCGCGCACGCTGATCTCTATGGCTGTTGAGGATGCGCTGGGCGACGGTCGCACGATCTGCGACCGGTGCGGCGCGACGCTCGACACCTACGCTTCGTTGTGCAGCGCCGATCTTGCGGACCCATGCCCCGGTTTTCTCGCCATCGAGGCCGTGCGCGGTCCCGCTGCTCAGCAAGTCTATGGGCTCTCCCGCGCCTCCCCTAACGACCCGGAACTGAAAGAAAGGAAGGGGTGATGGAAGCGGCGGTTGGCATCAAAACTGGCATTGACGACGAGCGCGCGCCGATGTGGCGGAACAAGTACCACAGCACGCGCGCCTTTGTTGTGCGGTACGGCGGCGGCCGTCTTGAGAGCATCCCCGCCGGCGACTGGTTTTCAGACGATCTGTTCCCAAGCATGGAGCTCGCGGCGATCGCTGCGGAAGATTGGCTGAACTCTGAACCAGAAGACGACAGCCTGCCGCTGTGCGCGTTCGTCAAATGGCTGGGCGCATTTCCGGTCGAAAAGTCGTGACGCTTTTTCTTGCAAAGAACGGGAGCCAAGCGGGCAATGAGTGAAAAGATGAAAGTCCACGAAGCGCCGGCAGCGGCGTGGGGCATGCTCGCGCATTCCCTCAAGCTGTTAGACGGCTGGGATTGGCAAGGGCTCGTTGATGTGCGCGCCCGCGCCGACACCATCGGCCACATCTTTGACCCGACCGGGTATCGCGAACTGATCCACGACAAGCAGGCCGCAAAGAACCTTGAACTCGCCAAGGCGCTGATCGCGTTTCTGAGGGTTGCACACGAAACGCACCCGGAAGTGTTCCAACCCCCGGAGGGCCGTGAGCATGGGTGAGGCAGACTTGGACGACGAAATCGAAACGTGGTCGCGCGAGCAAATCGAGGCGGCGGAAGCGCTTCTCGACGCCGGCTACGACAACGGGTTTGGCGTGACATCGCTGGACACGTTGCTGTGCGAGCAAATGCAGCGCGCCGAGCGCGTGGACTTCGCGGCCTTTCTGGTGCGCGAGATTCTCCAGAAGAACGGGAGCCAAGGGGAATGAGCAGCGATCGGACGCACCTACTCCAAGTCGCGGAAGCGTGGGGCTACATGGAAGCGGCGGATGACGAGTCCATCGCCGTTTGTCTCGACCGCGAGTGGATCAAGCCCACCGGAGACGCAATATCCGAAACTGAGGGGTACACCTTCACGAAGGCGGGCCGCATTGAATTGGCGCGTGCGCATGGCGGCGAGCCCAGCAATCCTGACAAGAAAGCGACGCCATAATGCGCGCGGTGTCCCTTTGGCAGCCTTACGCCTCGCTCATCTTCGCAATGATCGAAGATCGCGCGGTGAAGCCCACCGAAACGCGTTGCTGGGAATTGCCGGTGTGGATGATCAACGAACGCGGTATCGTCCACGCGGCCAAGACAAAGCGCGGCATGGGTCGTGGCATGCCGGAAGAATTGCACGAGCTGTGCATGGACGTTTTCGGTTGCGGCTACATCTACAGCCTGCCCTACGGGGCGGCGCTTGGGACAGCCGTGTTCGGCAAAGCGCGCCCGATGCCGGAGGCGCAGCCCGCATCCGACGAAGATCGCATCGCCGGTGATTGGACCGCTGGGCGCTGGGCGTGGCCGCTGACACAGCCGCGCGCGTTCAAAGAGCCCGTGCCGATGCGCGGCTTTCAGCGCTTCTGGACGCCAACCGAGGACGTTCGCGCGGCCATCCACTCGCAAAGCCCAGCGCCGGGTGAAACGCACTTCCACACATGCGAGGCATGCTTTCACGTGTGGTCGCATGAGAACCGCGAAGGCGCTTCGCATCTCTGCCCGAAGTGCAACGCAGGTCCGTTCACTGAGGGCTGGGGCAGCTTCCGCGCTGCGCACGAAGAGCGCGTGCGCTTGAAGTCCATTCCTTCACAGACCGCAAGCCAAGGGGAAAAGAAGCCATGAGCAAAATTGCGCGCGAGCTGACCCAGGCCACCCGCGACATTCGAACGCTTGTGTCGATGCTTGAGGGCCTGATGGAGGCCACGTCCGAAGCCCTCGATGTCGAAGATATGCTTTTGCTTGACGAGATCAAAAGCACTCACCTGGACCAATCCCAGAAAGCGACGGGCTGACCCATGGCGAAACGAAAGCGTGCGCCGCAGGAAACCAATCAGGACGCAATGATCATGCTCGACATGACCTTCCCCATGAGCGAAGCGCCGCTTCGTCAGATCGAAGTGTTTCACTACGAGCGCGGGTGGCTTCTGGTCGAGCCGGATCACGAGGCCAACTATTGGCTACCAGAACGCACTTGGCAGTACGAGGGCGACGAAGGGCACGGGATCAGCGAAGGCGATCTAGAGGGCTGGCGTCACTACGCGCCGAAGCGCTGCGAGACGAACAAGGTCGCGGCCAACGGCAACTGCATGTATTGCGGCGCCGCCAACGGCGAAGCCTGCCTTCGCGCACCGCCAACATATCCCAACGTGTCGTGCAGCAACTGCGGTCAGGACTTTGGCCCCGGCAATCACGGTTTTTCGCATTGCCACTCGCACGTCGGAAGAGTCCCAGCGAGCGATATTCCGACCGCGAATGCACCGGAGACTGACTCCAATGCCTGAGTGGCAACCAATCGCGACGGCGCCGAAAGACGGGACCCCCGTGCTCTTGTGGGCTCCACATTGGGACTCGCCGCGCATCGGATGGACGTTCGCAAACGACCCCTGGCAGGACTGCGCACGTGACACGTGGAAGCCGGAACGCGCACCAACGCACTGGATGCGGCTTCCCGCCCCGCCCCCGAAGGCGATTGAGGAGGGAGAGAATTGACCGCTTCGATGACGATACGTGCCTACAGCCTCGCAGAAGAGATCGAGGTCATCCACGCAAAGCGTGAATGCAAAGCTGCGCGACGCCGTGAAGGCCCGAGCCAATCGTGGGAGCAATTCTACGACCCCATGGCGGCGCATTTGCTGGGCGACCTAATCCTCTCGCGCCTGTTTCCCACGCCAACAACAACGCAAGGGGAAGTCGATTGAAGCGTGTCGAGGTCATAGGCGACGCGACGCTGTACATGGCGGACTGCAGGGAGGTTCTGCCTGCGATCCCGCGCGTCGGCGGCATCGTGTTCGATCCGCCCTATGGCATGGCCTACGAGAGCGGCTACGCCACGGATGATCTGTGGGGCGAAGGCCGGCGCGCGATCGAGGGCGACGAAGACACGGCGCTGCGCGATTGGGTTTGCGATCTCGCCAAGCACAGCTTCGACAACGCGCCGCTGCTCGCATTTGGCACGTGGAAGCGCCCCCGCCCTGCCGACACAAAGATCGTGCTCGTCTGGGACAAGGGCGGCGCGCTCGGCATGGGCGATTTGTCGATCCCGTGGAAATGCGATCACGAGGAAATCTACGTTCTCGGAAAGGGCTTCATCGGGCGCCGCGATAGCGGCTCAGTGATCCGCTGCCCGCCCGTGCAGAGCATGGCGAAGAACGGCCGCTCGCATCCAAATGAAAAGCCGGTCGAATTGATGATGCGCCTGTGCGCCAAGGTTCCGGGGCTGATCCTGGATCCATGCATGGGCTCTGGCTCAACTGGTGTTGCCGCCATGAAGCTCGGCCGCAAGTTCATCGGGTGCGAAGTCGTGCCCGAATATTTCGAGATCGCGTGTGAGCGCATCGCCGCAGCGTGGGGCCAGCCCCGGTTGTTCGATGACATTCCCGCATCGACAGCGATGGAGGCTGACTCCAAGTGAAGCTGCGCCTCGCCCCCTGCGATCTGGACGAAGCCAACGCATTCGTTGCGCGTCACCACCGGCATCACCCGCCGGTCGTGGGGCACAAGTTCAGCTTGGCCGCGCTCAACACAGAGCGCGTCGTTGGCGTGGCGATCATCGGGCGCCCTGTGTCACGGATGCGCGACGACGGGACCACGCTGGAGGTCACGCGCCTCTGCACCGATGGAACGAAGAACGCGTGCTCGTTCCTTTACGGCGCTGCAGCTCGAGCTGCGTTCGCGCTCGGATACGTGCGGATCGGCACCTACACCCTCCCCGATGAGGGTGGGGCGTCTCTGCGCGGCGCTGGCTGGAAGCTGATCGGCGAGCGTGGCGGCGGCTCTTGGGATCGCGAAAGCCGGCCGCGCGTCGATCTCGCCCCGACGCAGGGTAAGCTTTTATGGGAGCGAGCATGACGCATCGCATTCTCAAGTCGACGACGAACGAAGGGGAACTCAATGGCTAGGTTCTACTCGGTGCACATCGCCTGCAATGATCCGGACAACGGCACGTTCGCGCGCAAGGCGCAGGCCATCCAGTTGCATTTCGGCCAAGGCGACTATCTCGAACTCGGCATGTGCGGGCGGCGCGAGCCGGGTTTCTTGGTGGACAAGGCGCGCTTCCGTCTTGGCCGCTTCTTCTACCCCTACGAAACGTCGAGGTACGGCGTCGGCAACTGGTGCTGGAACGCCTACGAGATGCACCCGATCAATGCGTCGCGGCTCGTGTTCAATCTCATGCGCGATAGTAGGTGGGCCTGCGAGGGCGGCCTTGTTGAGGCGTGTGACGCCTGGGACGCCAAAGACAACGGCGCGTTCATGCGCGTGTGGCGGAACAGCCTGTGGCCGCCAGAGCCCATAATGCTCGTTGGCAGCAGCAATCCGGATAAGATTGGAAGTGCGGACGAATGAGCCGGTCAACGCGCGTCATCACCGATCCAGCCGCCGAAGCTCGCGCTGATTGGTGCGGGAACAAGTCGCCAATCACGGGTGAGTGCATCATGGGCTGCACGTCATGGGAGCACTGCCTCTATTGGCCCGAGGAGCGTGAGGCTCACAAGGAGGCACACTTCGCGGCGACCCGCGACAGCCTTCGCCGCGAGCGCGAGGCGCTGAACGCCAATCCTCCAGAGAAGCCGGAGCAAGCGGAATGACCCCTGACCAAATCCTGTTTCTCGTTTGCTCGGCCTGGATCGCGGGCGGGTTTGCGATGCTGTTTCTATCGACGACTCGAAGTGACGGAGAAGCGACGTGAATATCACTCTCCCTTGGTGGCATCGCGCGCTGCGGCCGTGGTTTGATTTCCTCGCGGCCCGTCGCGCATCCCGTGCGCTGAATGAGTTTCGGCGCGTTGGATACTTCCTCGAAGTGGATAAGCTTTCGCGTACGGTCATCGGTGTTGTGGAGGCGCTGGAGAACGGGCGCGGCAAGCGCAAACTGCGTCGCCTACAGGGCTACGACATGCGCTGGGCGATTCCGCAAGCGTGGCTCAACGGCGACGACAGCGTTCGCGACTACCTGCATCCGCAGCCGTTCAACACGAACGTGCAGCAGGTGCCCCGGTGAACCTCAATCCAAGCACGAATGAAAGCAAAGCCGAATGAAGCGCACTCAGCCCGCCGGAACGATCAAGGAATTCGCCAGCCTGCTCGAGCGCGCTGAGAGCCTCCTTGATCGGCTTGAGCCGCACGAAGCTCCGTTCTTCAACGAACGTCGCAAGCTGCGCACGCACATTCGCGAAGCCCTGGGGATGCCCTCCCCTTCACCTGCTCATGCGGAGGAATAAATGAGCAACCAGACAATCTTCACCGCTGAGGATTGGTACAACGCGCCAAGCGGCCGCGAGGGGCGCGTCGCCGTGTGTCGCTTCGATCCACCAGAACCACGTGACGAAGCTGGCGCGCGATTGATCGGGAAGCGCGTCACAATCGATGGGGCAGATTTCATCGTGCATGGCGTCGAAGGCTTCGCGGTGACGCGGCCACAGAAGTCGCTTGGCCTGCTCGTCACGTCCGCCCCTGCAACCGATACTGAGTGAGAATGCGATGAAGATCACAGCAACCATTCGCGATGCGCTCATCTACAGTGACAGCGGCATCTCGCGTGCCACGGGCAAGGTCGAGCGCCAAGCCACGCCGCGCTTTCCCGACGGGCACGAGATCACCACGTCGAAGATCACCGGCTTCGACAACGCCAAGAAGGTCGTGTTCACGCTGAACAGCACTTACTTCCTGCTGCCATGGCGCGAGCTCGCGCGCTGCCCATGTTGCGATGAGGTGTTCCTCGCATCGAAAGCGGCGGACGGAAAACCTCGCAACGCAGCGCGCGAATTTCTGATGCAGCGCGACGCGTTGGAGGACTGATTGATGCACTGCTCGCATGCATCGGTGTCTCCTGTGGAACTTACAGCTGAAGGTCTTGGACTTGGCGGGAACTCCGCTACGATTCGATTCGCATGGGGTCGTGCTTGCACGAAAGCGAGAACCCACATGCCGAAGCATTCCTCTTCAATCACAGTCCAAAATGTTTGCGACGCCTATCTGGCCGATCGGCGCAATCCGTTCGCGGAGCCGCGCTGCGCAACGCCTCAGACGCTCGCTGTTCATCTGAAAGTTCCGATGGAGATTTGGGGCGCGCTGACGGTCAAGGAATTTGCGAGCGGCACAAAGCGCCGCATCGCTGAAGCGCGGCAGACATGGCTCGAAGCCGGCTTGAAGCCCGGCACTGTGGCGAAGCGGATCGGCACGCTGAAAACCGCGTTTCGCTTCGCCGTACGCGAGGAAATGATCAAGCGCAGCCATGAGCCTTCCATCATCGTCCCGAAGGGCGGCCGACCGCGCGAGCGCTTCGTGCATCCCCTGCGCGAACTCCCTTCCCTTCTGGCCGCGGCCGACGCGATCCAAACGCCAGACCACATCCTGTTGTTCACCGAACTCGCGCTCCGCACTGGCCAGCGCCGCAGCGCCATCAACGCGCTCAAGTGGGAGCACATCGATTTCGAGCAACGCGTGATCTTGTTCCGCGAGACGCAGGCGCCGGAAGAACGCACGAGCAAGCGCCGCAAGAACCAGCCGATCGATGACGAGCTTTTCGTCATCCTCTCAAACGCGAAAGAACGCGCGCAAACCGAGCACGTCATCGAGTTTCGCGGCAAGCCGGTGCGGTCCTGCTACCAAGGTATGAAGGCGCTCTATAAGCGCGCCGGCCTCAAGAACATCCACGTTCACGATCTGCGGCGCTCCAGCGCCACCTACGTCTATGACGAGCTCGGCGGTGACATCGATAAGGCCGCGAGCCATCTGGGCGACACGCGCGATGTGACCATGACGCACTACGTCCAGGGCGACGCCCGCGTGAACCTCGGCGGGGTTCAGGCTGTAGGCGGCGTTCTTGGACGTGCGCGATCCATTCAGGAGGAAAGGCGCAATGGAAGCGGCTAACGACTCCCCTGCCCCGCCGGCGCGGACAAAGCCTTACACGGTTGCGGAACTCTGCGACCATTGGGAAGTCACGCGCCAGTGGGTGTGGGATCGGATCAACAAAGGCGAGCTGAAGGCGATGCGGCTCAGCCCGCGCGTCGTGAGGGTTTCATGCGAAGACGTAAGGTCGTTCGAACTGACGGGAGCCCGCGCCTTGGAGCAAAGACAGGCAGCCCGTACATCCACATCATCTGGAGCGAAGCCGGCCGCTCGCGCCGACTCTCAACAGGCACGACTGATGAGGAACAGGCAAAAGGCTTCCTGACGAACTGGCTCGCCGATCGTCATCCGAAACCGAAGAACCCGACCGTGAACGCAGTCTGCGACGGCTATTACCAGGATCGCGTCGAAAAGCCCGTCGCGCGACCGGAAAACATCGAGAGCCGGCTAAAGCCGATACGCGAGTTCTTCGGCGCCGGGCTCGCCTCCTCGGTGACGCATGATCGCGTGCGCGCCTACATCAAGCAGCGTCGGAACACCGTGCGTAAAGCAGCGCCTGGCGTGAAGACGCCTCCGACCGAATTGGTCAGCGACGCGACGATCGACACTGAGCTCCGCGCTTTGCGTCACGCGCTCAAGTGGGCGGAGAAGCATCAGTGGATCGCCAAGGCGCCTTACATCGAGACGCCCGGCGGCAACCAGCCGCGCCGGCGCTTCCTCGCGCCGTCGGAGATCGAGAAGCTTGTCGCCGCGCTCGAGCACAAGAAGACAAAGCCGCATGCGCGCACGCTCGTGCTGATCGCTCTTTGGACAGCACAGCGCGGCGGCGCGATCCGCGAACTCAAATGGGAGCATGTCGATTTCGAGCGGAGCATCCTTTGGTTTCCACCGAGCCGCTCACGCCTCAAGAACCGCGTCAGCGTCCCGATGGTGCCGGCGCTCGCGAAGCACCTTGCAACGCTTAAGGCCACCCCTGCCCGCTCGTTCAGCGGCGAGGTTGAGTATCCGCGCGTCTACGTCGTCGAATGGCTGGGGCGGCCGATCACGTCCGCGCGCACGGCCTTCGCCAGCGTGCTCGAGCGCGCCGGCCTTGAAGACGTGACCTTTCACGATCTTCGCCGCACCGCCGCGTCATTGGCGCTTCAGCGCGGCGCGACGTTCTCTGAGGTGGCCGCGTTGCTGGGCGACGACGAAGCCGTGGTGCGCCAGCACTACGCGATGTTCGGCCCCGACTTTCTCGCCAACATCGTTCAACGGCTGGAACATATCGCATACGCGCCACCGGCGCTTACGAGCTCCGACGAAGATTACACCAGTGGACGAGGGTGACTCAAAATCCGACGAAACCACATGAAAACAGGCGCATTTAAGATGACACCAATCCTTGGTAAGGGTGAGGTCGAGAGTTCAATCCTCTCCCGTGGCACCAGGAAAACACTCAGTTTTCCGCTGATAATACACACGCGCGAAAGCGCGCACTGTGCCCCAGTGGGGCGCAGGCACGCTGTATTTGCGCTCGCGAAACGACGCTCAGCGCCTCTCTCACCCCCTCTTTCATCTCACCCACGGAACGGCGCTTGCGCCGAGAAAACGGAGTTTTGACCATGGAACGAGACGAAGCGCTCTCGATCCTGTTTGCGCTGGCGTTGGCGCGCCGTGAGCAAGCCGAGGCCCTCGCCCACCAAAGCCGCGAGCGCGGCGAGACGTTGCGCGGCCCTATCGCTATGCGGGCCGCGCTGTGTCTTGCGCAGGCCGACGCGTTAGATTGGGCGATTGCCGATATCAACGGCCGCGCCAGCGACGAAGCTGGGGTCGTGTGATGCTAACCTTCCGAGCGGACATGGCGGCGCGCACGGCTGAGTTTCAGCGCTTCTCGCGAGGCGTCGAGACACACCGCACGCGCGCTCCGAGCAACTATGACTTCGATCTGTGGGAGAGCGCATTCAATGCGCTCCGCAGCGGGGATCAGGACGGCGGGGCGGGAGCGATGGCCGCGATGCTCGCACGTATCGTGGAGCAACTGACCGCTGAATACGGGCGTCTGCCGACGATTTACGCGCTGCGCGACATGGCCGACGAAATCGAGGTCGTGTCCGGCGGTGAATAAGCTCGATCACCTCGCGGACGTGCTTAGCGCCGCCTTGCGGCTTCCGCGCGAGGCGCTTTTTGTCAAGCGCAACCCGCACACGCGGAGCGCCCGCGAGGCCTTCGCGTACTTGGCTGTCGTGTTCGCTGAGACGCAACGAAACCAAACCGCTGAGTTTCTCGGCCTCGAAAGAACAGCCGTCACCGACCAAGTCGAGAACTTCCGGCGCCGCTTAGACGGCACGGAAGGCGCGGACTTTGAAGACGCTGACGATGAGCTTTGCGCCGCCATCGAAAAAATCGGCTTCGCGCTGAAATCCGGAGACATTGACATGAGCGCGTTTGATGACGCCACCCTCGAACAACTGCGCAAACTACAGGCGAAGAGCGGCGGCAAGGATAGTCGCCCCTACTCTAAGTCGGAACTCGCGGCGCTGACGCGCGGTGACGCGATTGAGCCGGCGCGACGCTTTACCGACAAACCGGATCTCAATCCTTCCGCTGTTCGGGGATTGCCCGATGATCACCCGGCGATGCGCGAAAATCGCACGCTGTTCCCCAGCACGGTTGTCGAGGTGACGGAAGACGAGCCCGCGCGATTGCTCGTTAGCGGCGCCAACAATCGCAAGCTTGGCGATGTGGTCGCCAAGGGCCGCTTCAAAGGCTACGCGCTTTACGGTTTGTCGCTCGAAGAACGCGCCACCTGTCCCACCGATTGCTCAGTTCGCGACATCTGCTACGGCAACGGCATGCAAATGGCGCGCAGGCATCGCATCGGCGATGCAGACGTTTTCTATGATCGCCTGGGCTTGGAGATTGCTGAGCTGCTGAGCGAACACGAGGGATTGCTCGTTCGCCTGCACGTGCTCGGGGATTTTCCGTCGGTCGAGTATGTCGCGAATTGGGCCGATTTGCTCGAAGAGTGGGAAACGCTCGCGGTTTATGGCTACACGGCGCGGCGCGAAACGGCGATGGATGGCGATGAAATCGGCGACGCCATCGATGCTGTGCGCCGACGCTTTCCCGATCGTTTTCGCATCCGTACATCGGGCGGCGCCGTCCCGCTTGACGATGGGCTCGGCGGCGATTGGACGTTCGTCATCGACCACGCACCAGACCAAGCCAAGGTCGGAGACGTGTTGATTTGCCCGGCGCAGACAGACGCGACCGCGTGCTGCGCGACGTGCGGGCTCTGCTGGGAACCAGCAAACAAAGAGAATGCCATCGCCTTCATCAAGCACGGCCCCAAGTCCAGCGCGCTTCAGGCCGAAGCGGAGATGCAGGCAGCCACGCCGGAGCCTGCCGCGCCTACCAACGACAATCGTGGCGTGATGCGACGGGTTCAGGCGATCACTCTGCCAAAGTCAGCGCCACGCGCAAAGTCTGCCACAAACGCTCCGGAACTGCGCTGGGTGCAACCTACCGATCTCAACATCGAGGGCGCCTACCAGCGCGATCTTTCCGCTCGCTCACTGGCGCTTGTGCGCAAGATTGTTGGCAGTTGGGATTGGGCGAAGTTCAAGCCGCCAATCTGCGCTGAGCGTGACGGCGCGCTCGTGGTCGTTGACGGTCAGCACACCGCTATCGCCGCCGCGACGCTGGGTCTCGATACTATCCCCGTCATGCTCGTGCGGCCGCACGAAATCGAAGGTCGGGCCAGCGCGTTCGTCGCACACAATCGCGACCGCCTAGTAATGTCGCCATTCCAGATATTCCACGCAAGCGTTACGGCGGGCGACGAGATCGCTGTCGCCGTATCGCAAGCGGCAGCTCGGACGGGCGCGGTGATCCCCCGCGCGATGCCTGCGCGCGGGAAAGGCAGACCGGGCCAAATCATCGACATTCGAGATATTTCTCGATACGCGAAAGCTGATGGCATACCTCATGTCGAGCGCATCTTTCGCATCGCCGTGGCCGCTGAGTGCGCTCCGCTCGGCGTCACCGCAACACGTGCGCTGCATCTGTTGTTGACTGAGCCATACTTCGGTGCGGTCGCCAACATGCCTGACAGCCGCATCGCGAACGCCCTCAAGTCAGTCAAAGACTTCGAGGCAACGGCACGCACGATTGGGGAAACATCAGGCCATGGTCAGGTCCGCGCAGGCGCAATCATGATCGCGGAAGCATGCGAGATCAAAGAGGTCGCGGCGTGAAGACCCTCACCGACGAAATCGTGGCGATCTGCGGAGAACTTGTGACCCCCTACTCCAAAGGGCTGCTTGTGCGCGAGATCGCCAAGCACATTGGATGTGCAGAGGCGCGCGTTCGCGATGCCTTTGACGAGATCAAGGCGTCGGAGCGCGCAATCATCGTTCGACACCCTGGCGAGAAGGCGCGGCGCGTCGTTCCGTGTGGACATGATTTCGGCTTTCCACGTGCAACTGTCTGCAAAAATTGCGACGTTCTGTTTGAACGGGCTCCGAAATCCGTCGCTTTGAATTGCAGTATTCAGTGCAAGAACTCTTGGACGTGGAAGAACCCCGAAACGCGCGCGAAGCGGCTCGCAGGAATTCGTGCGGAACGTGCCACGCCAGAAGCAAAGGCGCGCCTTGCCGAGCACAACAAGCGTCGCTGGAGTAAGCCTGGAGAGCGCGAGAAGCTGAGCGAACAAAATCGCCGCGAGTGGGCCGATCCGGTGAAGCGTGCAAAGAGGTCGGCAGGTATTCAGGCCGCCAACGGTACAGCCGAGATGCGCAAGAAATACTCCGACCGAAAAAAGGAGCAATGGCGCGACGCTGACTATCGTGACCACATCAGCACTGCAGTCAGAGAGGCCAATCAGACCGCCTATTGCCGCGCAAAAGCGTCCGAAAACATGAAAGAAAAGTGGCGCAATCCACAATCGCGCGCGCGCTACATGGCTGGGCAAAAGAAACGCGCTGAGAAAGGCGCGGCGGCAAACCGTGGCCGCAAGCTGTCCCCCGAGCACCGCGCAAAGATCGGTGCGGCGACGCGCGCGCGACATCAGAGGTCCAAGGGCGAGTAACGTATTACAATGCGGCACGAAAAAGCGCGCCTAGCTCCGCGCGCACCAACGGCTCCGGCCCGCTCCCGTTCGGGAGCATCGTTGCATTCTCGTTCCGCCGAGACACGTTGATCCCGCACGGGATCAATCCATCGGCTCCCCGAGCACGATCTCAACGGATGCGCGCGCTTTCGGATTCCGCCGCAGCATCTCGCGCACGCGAGGATCACCAAGCCCCGCCAGCGTCGAGAACGTGCGTAGCCTTCCATCGGGGAATGAGATGGTGACCACGCTCGACTTTATGCCCACTTATGCCGTACAACCACGTAGAGGCGCGATTCGCGATTTGGTCCCGATTTGTCTGGCCACCACAAGATGTTGTGTTTGATGGACTCGGTTCTTGATCGAAATGAAACCGGATGTTCAGTTCGGTTGCCCAGATTGGGCGGCCAATGCCTGAGCCTGAGCGATCTGGTTCTGGATCAACCCAATGAGCGCCAACGCATCGGAGATGGACATGGCGAACGACGGACCGGCGACCCGAACCAAGCCGCCCACGGTGGGGACGTGCGAAAAGGTCGAGACCCGCAGCACGCCGGGCGAGGACACCGCGCCTGCGAAGTGGTCAACGAAGATCATGGGCGCGGGTTCGGGCAGCGCGACGGGTTGGGGATCGGACATGGTTTCCTCCTGCGTGGGTTCTGGATTGAAAGCGGCGGCCGACTAGGCCCAGCCAAGCGCGTAAGCGACGCCGGCTGCTGCGACGGACGCGCCGAGACTGCCGACGCCGACAAGCGTGTGGCGGAGCGCCTTGCGGGCCACGGGCGACAATGCCTTCCGCGCACGGCGCTTGGCCTTGGTTTTAGTGTTGATCACATCGCCGCCGACGCCTTCGGCGCTGATCTCGCGCACGGCAACTGTCGCCTTGCCCCGTTGGTGAACGACATCGCGGATGACGTTCACGACGAACAGTTTGCCGATATTCACATGGACCTTGGGTCTAACCCGCTTGCTCATTTGACGTCGCTCCGCGATGCGACGCACAACCCGTTCGCCCTAGTGGCGATCACAAGCCGGAGGTCGCTGACTGCCCCCGGCTAGTGCTCAGGGGTCGGAGCGTGGTTCAGACGCTCCGACCCCATACAGCGAAGATGCGGCTGAGTCCGTCAAGGCCGAACGGCCAACTTATTGCAGCGATTACTTGCAGCTAGCGTTAACTTCCCATTAACCCGCACTAAAAATCGATTCGCGGGCAAGACAACCGGGCCCAATATCATGGTTAATGCTTGCTTCAATACTGAGCCGATTCAATTGAGTCCCAAGCATTGTTTGCGAGCCGATTCAAAACCAGACTTTGCGCTGCCGCGCAAAATCGGTCGCAACCGCGAAGCGTGCTAGGCTCTTCCGATGACGAAAAAGGCCGCCGATTCTTCTGGGGATAACCAGCGCTTTGACAAGCTGCTGCACGCGATGGTCACGAAACCCGCGATCCCGCAGGCGCCGCAAAAGAGAGGACCAAAGCCTCAAACATCAGATGCGGAGCATGGCGGAAGTTATGCCGATACTCACACTCGCTCAGATAGTTCTGAAAATACTTCGCTGAAACATGGACGTGCGTCCCGTAAACCGCGCGCTTCACGTTCGCCCAGAACCCCTCCAAAGAGTTGACGTGAACGTCGCCGCGCACGTACTCGCCGCGAAAATGGTTCACGCTCTGATGCCGGTAGTCATCGCGAAGGCCGCGAAACACCTTCGCCTCGTCGGTCATCACGCGCGTGCCGGGCTTCACATTCGCGAGCACTTCCGGCTCAACGCTTTCAGCTGACTGGTTGGGAATGTGGCGGGTGATGATGTCGCCGCCGCGCTCCAGCATGCCGAGCACGATGTGCTTGTCATCCTCGCCCATCTTGTCTTTGCCACCGACGAACGCCGTGTCGATTTCGACCGGTGGTGAACCACTGCCGCCCACCGGCGCATCGCCGTCCACGTAGGCCATGTACTGGCGGATCAGGTGGCCCATACGGAACGCGCACTTGTAGGTCACACCGGTCGCGCGCTGGATTTCCTTGGCGGCCACACCGTTCCGCGTGGTCGTGAACATGAACATGACCTGGAACCACAGACGCAGGGGCGTGCGGCTGTTCTCGAACGGCGTTCCGACGGTCGGGCTCACCTGATGGCCGCAGTGCTCGCAGGCATAGACGCGCCGATCGCGTTTGCCTCGGATGCGGTAATAGCGAGCCTCGCGGGCGCACTTGGGGCAATCGAAACGCTCGCCATACCGAACCCGCATCAGGTGTTCGAGGCAGGCGTCGTCATCCGGGAAGCGGCGGTCGAGATCGCGGAACGTCGGGAGCTTCGTGGCCATGAATCCTACATAGCGTGAACGCTTACATGGTTCAAGGGGATAATTGCGACTTTATGAGCTGGACGCGGGCGTCGGCGAGAGGTGGTTTAGAACGCATCGCGCTCGTCCAAGTCCACGATCTTCCCCTGCCCTCTGTGCTTCTGAGATCGCGTGCGAACGTCGATGAACTCCATCTGGTCGCACTTCGTGCAACGCGCTGGGATCTGATCGAGACGGAGGTTTTCGCCCCAGCGCTCGATCGCTTTGCGCAACCTCATCTCCCCATCGTGATTGCAGAAACGGAACTCTAAAGGCGCGTGACAATAGAAGAGCACCGCGACAGCCCCGCTCTCTCGAGCTTCTTTCAGGGTGATCTTGGGTGGGCCGGGCATGGGCCGGATGTGTGCCCGCCGAAGCGATTAACAAGACCTTAACCGCTGCACGGCAGGGCTAGAATCAATGAGCAGCGTCTCTCTTTCCGGCCTCAACCGCGCCGCCCTGGCGGCGAAGGAGGGCTATTGGTGGATCAACGGGATCGCGCTGGCGCTTTCCGCGGTGATCGCGCGCATGAGTGCGGTGGCCTACGGGGAAATTGATCAAGCAGATCGGGCCTTTGTCTGCATCGTTGCTCAGGCATTGGCGATCGCACTGGCGATCCTCGCGCGTCGGGCGCTCACCGGCCAGATGCCGCTTTCGGCCTTCATCGCCGCGTTGCTCGCCGGCGGCTGCGCCTGGTGGGCCAGCCACGGCCTGGCGCTCGCGTGGTACGGCGATGCCGATCGCAACGGCGAGCCGATGGTGATCTTCATGGCCGCGCTTGAGCCGGCGCTTTTCCTCTTGGCGGAGCACATCAAAGAAGGCCGCGAGACACTCCGTGCCGCGCATGTGAAGGAAGAGCTTGAGACAGCCGAGGCCCTGCGTCTGGCGCGTGAGCGAGACGAGCGCAACTTCCGTCCGACGCCGCCGGCGCCGACGTCCGAGACGCCTGCCCCGCCCCCGTCTGAAACGAACGTCACGCCGATCAGACGCAAGCGCAGCGGCGCTGTCGAGACAGTGGCCACCGCCGCAACGATCCTTGCTGGACAAGGGGCTCTGCCATTCGATGCAACGGCATCGCCTGTCGCAATGGAGCAGCCCTTCAGACGTCCAATCGTCGCCCGCAAGCCGTCTATGGACGAGATCGAGCAAGCCCGTGAGGCGCTCGCCAGACGCGGCCAGCGCCCGTCTTACCGGACAGTGGCCGCCTATATTGGCGTCCGAAAGAGCGACGTCGAAGCCGTCTGGCCGACAGGCGTCCCGCTGGCGGCCTGATCACCGTCTGGCCGACTCCGCCGCGCAGCGATTGGCGTCTGAGATCAGACCAAGCAGCGCGTTCGGGCGCTTCTCTGCTTCGGTCCATGCGCCTTCCCATTCCGCGTCGCGGTCGATCACCAAGCCCGTGAGATCGTCCACGGTGCGCCCGCGCAAGCCGGTCGCGTCTAGCGCCGGCGGCCGGCGGCTCGCTTCAAGAAGCGACGCTGGAACGGTAATCGAGCACGGAAGCGGCGTGGGCTGCGGAAGCCTCGTCGCGCATGCGCTCGACAAAAGCGCTGTGGCGAGCAATGCGCTCATCGAGAGAAGTCGCATCGGCGATAGTTTCACGTGCTGCCTCCGTTTCGGCCCGGAGCCGATTGCGGTCTGTGTTGTATTGATCGGCGCGGGCGCCCGTCGCGCGCTCGAGCGAGACTTGAGCGCGCGATTGCTGGCCCCGGTTCTCGGCCTCATTGGCTCGAACCTCGGCGCGCACTTCGTCTGCGGTCTGCGAGCGAAAAGGGTTGTGGCGCTCCACCCAATCCATGGCGACCAAGCCACCGATGAACAGCATCACGAGCGCAATCGCCCACCACCAGCGCAGTAAGAAGGCGGCGATGTTCTTCGCCGCGTGCAAGCCCTTCTGGGCGGAGTCTTTGAGAGATGGATCAGCGGCGCGCGCCGGCGTGGGCGGCGCTTCAAAGCTCGCAAGCCCCATCGCAAACGCTGGAGGCGCGCTCATCGTCGTCTCGCGCTCTATAGGTTCGTTTGGCTCGGAGGCCCTAACAAATGCCGCCTCGGCTTTGGCGTGGGGCTCGTCGCCCTTGATCCAAGCGTTGAGCTTCGCGAACAGCGGGCGCAACCAAGTCTCAGCGGCCCAATGAACCGGAGGGCCGAAGAAGTCGGCGAGGAAGAAGCCCGTCTCTTTCCCGCGAAACGCGAAGTGGGCGATAATCCAGGTCGCGAGCGCAATGGGCGCGAACGCATCAATCGGCCCCCAATCGAGCACGAAAGACGCGACGATCACGATCGCCAGCACCGGCCAGCCCGGCCAGCAGGCGCGCATGAAGGCGTCGAACACCCGCTTTTCAGCGACGTCAGCACCTTCGAAAACCGTATTGGTCATGTGAAGAGGCTCGCGCCCCGCGCGGAACGGGGCTTGCCGCTCAGCCTTTGCCCATCGCCTTCGGCTTCACAGCATAGCCTACAAGCTCGCCCATAACGTCATGCGTGACCGTGTAGGAGATCGTGCGCTCCGCTGGCGGGTCCGCATCGTTGTCGACCCAGCGCGCTCCGATCCCCACATAATCGTCAGCATCACAGACCAGATATTCCTCGCCATCGGCGGGCATGTCAGCGATCGGGAGCCATTCGATCACGTACGCAGGTTTGATCTTGGGCTTAGCCATGGAAGCGCACCCACTGCGTTTGTGGTGAGGGAAAGCCCATGCCGCCGTTCGGCGAATAGGCGGTGCGGCTCGCGTAGTGCTCGCTCCAGCGGCGCAAGCGGCGGAATTGGGTGTCGATGACGAAGGCGTCACTCTCTGTTTTGACGACGAGCACAAGGTGCATCCGGCGGACGCGCTGGGCGCCAGCGCCTTCGCCGTAATCCTCGTGGAGCAGAACGAAGCGATAGCTGTCAGCCAAGCGCGGGTGCAGCGCACGGAGCTCGCGCGCGGCCCACATCAGCCGATCCTCGCAATCCCCGCCCACGCCCGGCGCTGAGACGCGCCAGACATCATCGATGCCTTGCTCCGCTGAATAGCGTTGCGAGAGAAAGCTTTGCTCGGCGATGCGCTCGAGCGTCGCGTGCTCGTCCACGGAGATTTCAACGGCGATCCCGCCGGCGTTTGAACAGCGCGGCTCAAGCGGTTCTTGCGCGCAAAACGCCACCGCCGCCGCGAGCGCGAAACTCGCAACCAAGCCCATAAAAGGCTCCTTTCCGGATTGACCGGAAGAGAGCCTCCCAAAGCGCCGATAAGCTTATTGGAGAGATGTGGAGTTTATTGACGGGGCGGGGTCAGGGATAGATTTTGACCGTCGGGTTTGTGGCGGGCCAGGTCTCTGTTCCTGCGAGAGTCCACGTCCAATAGGTGCAGGAATTCGTCGAATAGTACGTCCCGCCTGGCGTCGCCGCCGCAGAGCGCAACAGCGTCTTTTCGAGCACGCCGTTATTGTAGAGTTCGATTTTTGAAAACGGCGCGGATCCGGCGCGGTTGCCGTCGAGTGTAAAGATAAAGGTGGTCGGCGTGCCGAAGCTGGAAACAGTCGCCAACTCTTCGATCGTCATGCCTTGGAAAGTGCTTGGCGTCGCCGAGCCGCCAGTAGATGGCGAGCCCGCTCCCTGATCGGAATCGTTGGCAGTGCGGACGCCGCTATAGGCGTAGTCGGTCGCTGTCGCGGTTACAGCCGTCACGGCGACGGTGGTCGGCGCTTTGTTCGCCCCGCTTCCCATCGCCCATTTGGCGAACGCCCACATGCGCTTTAGGCCAGCGCCTTCGCGGCGGCCGCGATCTTGGCTTGGAGAGCCTCGACTTCCGAGCGTAGCTCGCCGGCAGCAGCCTCCGCAGCTTCAACCGCTTTGCGCGTTTCTGCCGACGCGACGCCGATCTCGGCGCGGAGTTCGTCGTCGGTGAGTTCGATGTCACGCGTCCCGGTGACGTGCTCATCCGCGCCGTCGACGATCACGGTCTGCACCGTCTTGTACGACCGCTCGATGCCGCCTTTGTCGTCAACGATCGACACGATCTTTTTCGTCACTTCTCGCTTTTCCATTGTCCTACTCCTAAGCGTCGTTTGGCGCGTTGGTGGTGAAGTGCAGCATGATGCCAATCAGTCGCGCATCACCCGCCATGTTGTCGCTTGCGGTTTGCCGACGGATGTTGAAACACACCATGTCGTTCTCAGCCGGGCTCCCGCCGATCGTAATCGCGCCGGACTCCGGTCCGATGTGCAAATCGCCGTTAGCGATATGCGTGTCATCGGACGCAGAGTCGCTGCCGAGCGAAGCGCTCAGCGCATCATCGTTACTAGCGGCGAACGCCTCGAGCGCGAACCTGCAGTTCTGCCCCGGTGTGCCGCCCGCCGCCGTCCAATACGGCGTGAACGATACGGTCCCTTCGTTCCAGGATTTCGGCATGGCGCAGGTGAAGCACGCGTGCTCCTGGGTGCCGCTGTCGAAATCCAACACCGGAACGTCGACGCCAGACGAAAGCGTCATTATCCCGGGCGCCGCGCCGTTTGTGATGCGCGGCGTCATCGCGGCCGCGCTGATCCAAACGCTCTGCTTGCCGACTTGTGCAATCGAAGCTGCTTGCACGCCATCGACAGTGTCAGCGTCAATCCCGCTGCCTGATCCATCAACCGCGAGAATGCCTGCTAGCAAATTGCTCGAAGTGATAATGCTGAGATCGGTGAGGAACGAAGAAACCGTTCGCCGCTTCGGATTGTTCGCATCCGACACGTCCATGAAGACAAGACCATCGCCAGTGGCGATGGAGGTGTCGGTGAGTTCGCTCGGGTCGAAGGCGAAGCTGCGATTGCTCGAGAGATCACCGCCGCCGGAAATACCAAGGCCAGCCGTGAGCGTCAGAGACGTCGCGACGCTCGTCGCCGAAGCCGCCGCGCCGATCGTCGTGCGCACAGCGGGGCCATCGACATCATCGAAGATCGTGAGGGCGAATGCAGACGGTGTCGTGTTCGAGCTGAGGAACGCGCGCCCGCCAGTCGTCAGCCCCGCCCGAAGATACTCGACTGCTTCGGGGGGGGCTTCATAGGCCGTGGCCGTATCGGCGATCTCGATCTGAACGTCTTCGATCTGCACCCAATCGTTTGCGCCAGCAGAGCCCGCGCCCGTGAAAGCGAACTGGATGCCGATCTCGCCGACGCTGGCGCCGATATCGGCCTGGAATTCAAACCGCGCAGTGGAAGTGCCAAGCGCTTGCGCTTGGGTCAGCACAGCTGCATGGCCACCCATGCCGCCGCTTTCGATCAGATCGCCGTCTTCGCCTTCGCTGGTGCCGGTGGCGATCTTGATCTCAACGGTCGTCCCGGAGAAATCCGCACCCCTGTGCGCGTTGAAGCTGAGCGTGATGCGCTGGCCGCGGCAGCGGATCGCTTCTTCCGTCGCCAGCATTTGCCAAAGGCGAAGCTTGTTCGTTGAGGCCGAAGCCGCCGGCCGGCCGAAGCGAAGCCCGTAGCGCGCGCCAGTGCGCAACGCCGTTTGCCGTGAAACCGCGTTCGAGGCCGCGCTCGGCTGCGCGAAATACCAGGCGTCGGCGACGACATCACCGTCATTGTCGCCTGAGATGTTCGAGAACGATGAGCCTGCCGCCCAATTGGTGAAGCCGGAATTGCGCAGCAGGTTCTTGAAGGCGGTCGCCGCTTCGGTCGCATCGGAGGCGGACGAATCTGCAATCGCGAGATCGGGGATCGTGCGCGCCGCTTGGCCCGTCGCTTCGACGTAGGCGTCGTAGCCCACGTCGTCCTGGCCGTAGATCGTTGGCCGGTTTTCGATCCATCCATCGGACCCGATCGTGAAAACCGATTGCTCGGCGGTGAGCCCGCGATCGGTGTACGCGGTGACGGTGTCGGTCGTGTCGGCTGCCCGGATCGTCACCGTCCCGCCGCTGGCCGGACTATCGTCAAGATTCGGGACCTGCCGATCCGCGGCCCACAGAACCTTGGCCATTCGTGACGCTCCTTGAGAAGCGTCAGGGGTCGGATTTCAGGCGGAACAGGGCTTGCGGCTTAGGAAACGACGTTCCCATCGGGAAAGCGCCAGTCCGCGCCATCGGAAATAGCCATGTGCTTGTTGCTCGCGCCATCGCTCACATAGACGAACGAGCGCGGATAGTGCGCCGGGTTGAGATAGCCCGCCGTCGCCGGCACGGTGAGCTGCGCCACGGTGTAGCCCGGCAGCGGGCCAAGCACGCGAAACGCTTCCGCCCCGGTGCGCGACATGAGAGCGATCACCGCGTTCGCAAGCCGCGTGAACGCTTCTGTCGGCTTACCCAGAACGACATAGGCGCCGGGTTCGGTGGCTGGTTTTGAGGTCTTCATGCCATCGTGATTTCGGTGTCGTCGGGATTGACCCAGATCCCATAAGCCGCGAACCCGAACGGCCCTGAGATCGAACAGCGCACAAGCATCCCGTCGACAGCGTTCGCGAGCCCCAGCGCCCACATCATCGCCCGGAAGCGATTGTTCACGTGCGGGAGGTCGACGTCTTCGTGCTGCACCCAAGAGCGGCCATTATCGACCGAGGTCGCGACCTGCATCTTCGGCTCCGAGCCTTCGCCCGAGAGCGGGACGTCGACGGTGTCGATATCGAACACGAGACGATCGACCGGCACGTCGCCGGCGCTCGAGATATGGATCGTGAACTCACGGACGATCGGTTCGTCATTGTCGGTGTAGACGCCGGTGCGCAGCGCCGAGAGCACAGCGCTTGAGCGCGATCCGACAATCGTTTCGCCAAACGCATTGGCGGCGAAGTCGATGTCGAACACAGCTTTGCCGTAGCTCTTCCACTCCGCCCAGAGGCCGGAGGTCTCGTCACGAACGAAAGCCTGCTCCAGCCCCGCCGAGACGCCCCAGAAGCGCCGTGACGCGTCTTCGTAGCCCCAACACACCACGTCAGCCACTGTCTCTTATACACATCTGACGCTGCCGACGAGCGATCTAGTGTAGAT
>ERZ761594.49-NODE-49-length-60664-cov-48.138824_pt1 | contig 60664 bp, 77 predicted proteins | sample MGYA00511036_ERZ761594 | MGnify/ENA primary metagenome ERZ761594 (study PRJEB28899, sample SAMN03785561) | bioreactor sludge metagenome | biome: EBPR Sludge; feature: EBPR Bioreactor; material: 0.22µm filtered reactor supernatant | place: Saint Lucia: Queensland... | reverse complement strand
GATGGGGTCCATTATGCACTGTTCGTGGGGATTGGGAGCCCCCTCGGGCCCCAATATAGCTTTTGGTCATCTATAACTGGAAGTATCTACGGCTTGGGCCAGTAACTCAGCGGCGGTGTGCCCAGGCGGCAGGACGGACAGCGCGGCGAGCTCCGCCTCCGTCACGCCGGCCTTCACCTGACTGGTGAGGCTGCCGGGCACCAGGTAGCGGCGGACGTCTCGGCCCTTGCCCACGCGCACGTAGAGCCACACGTTGCCGCCGCACCGCCAGCGGCGCCTGTGCCACACCACCTGCGACTGCCTGACGTCGAAGTCCAGCGAGCCGTCCCGCGCCGGCCGGTCGCAGCCCTTCAGCTCGAGCTCGAAGTAGCGGCCGTGCCAGCAGCCGTCGACGTCCGGGTCGCCCTCGCTGACCAGGTTCTCGACGCGGCGCATGTGCAGCCCGTCGGTGCCGCGCAGCCCGTCGCGCAGCCACTCCCACAGTCTCACCTCGCGGGCCACTTCTGCGCCTCCGTGAAGACCATGACCTTGACGTCGCCGACCTTGATGGTGAACTCCGGCCCGTCGTGCGGCAGCAGGGTCGAGAGCTCCATTGCGTGGATGCCCTCGCGCAGTTCAGCCTGCGAGACGCAGACGAACGCGCGGGTGACGAGTCCCAGGCGCAGGGCGGCGACCGAGACCTCGGGGCCGCCGATCAGCCAGGCCGAGGGCCACCGCGAGGCGGCCTCCGCCAGGTCGAGGCCGTTCGGCCCGCGGGACAGGCGCTCCATCCGCCGACCTGGCAGTTTCGGCATCTGGTCGAACGTGCGGGAGCCGGCGAGCAGCACGTCGTCGGCGTTCGAGAGGGTCAGCAGGCGGAAGACGGCCTTGTCGATGGGGCCGGTCCACTTCATGTCGTCCTCGGGGCCGCGGGCAAGGTACCCGTCAGCCGAACTGGCTAGCAGCAGTCTCATGCCAGAGCCTCCTTCAAGCGTAGGCTAGCGCGCTCTGTCAGCTCTGCACGCAGCATCTCCTGATGATACATGATGATAGGCTCAACCCGCGGCAAATACGCCGGGTCGAAGAGCTGGCAGAGATGAGACACTTTAGTCTCCTCGTCCCACCCAAAAGACAGAGTGACTTGCATCTTCTGGGTTGAGGAGATATTGAAGGAGCTCTTGTCGGTATGCCCTCCGGCCTTGCGAGAGGCCTCGAGATTATGCCGAAGCATCTTGGCATTAAGGACGCGGATGTCGCGGATGCAGGACTGTACGGCTTGACGTACCAACTGGCGCACCTCCGGGTCATCCAGATTGTAGGGAGAGCGCAGTGACAACTTGAGCACTGCCACTTCTTTAGGTTCTGCTTGGTTCATGTCATTCTCCTTTGTATAGTGTAATGGCCAGGCCGGCCGACTCCATCAAGCCGGCAGCCTGCAGCCATGAGGAGCCCCACCGCGCGTGGCCGAAGTCGGGCGCAGGAGCGACCAGCCGGCGGACGCCAGAGGTCACGATGCGCTCGGCGCAGCGGTAGCAGGGGAAGCGGGTGACGTACAGCGTGCAGCCCTCGAGCGGGAACGGAGCCTGCTGGAGGCAGTTGACCTCGGCGTGCACCATGTTCGCCAGCTTGAAGTCGCGGTCGGCCAGGAGCGACGGCAGGTCCTCGACCTCGGGCGGGAAGCCGTTGTAGCCGAGGGACAGCTGCCGCCGGTCTGGCGTCACGACCACGGCGCCGACCTGGCGGTCGGGGTCCTTGGACATGCCGGCGACGTCGCGGGCGAACCGCAGGAAGAAGGAGTCCCACTCCTCCTGCGTCCGCTTGATGGGCTGCTCGTTCATCACTCCACGACCTTGTTGTATAGCGCTTGAGCCAGTGTGAAAACTACTTCATCTGGCCATACATTCTTTGCAGCATTAAAGGCCCAAACAACCAATCGGCAATTGTCGGGAGTGTACCCGCCATTAGGGTTTTTGCGATCGATTGTTGGGCTCCATGGGTTTTGTACTTGAGCAGAGCCAAGAGCATGGCAAAACGGCAGCTTGGTTATTTCGCAAGCACCAGCATCCAAGCGCTGCTGCACCCAATCAATGGCGAGGGAAAACTCAATTCCCTTTAGCTTTGCCCGGCTTTTTGCCCGATGGAAAATATACCCGGCCGGGTTGTTACGCTTCCAGTCTTCGCGAGCTTGTCGGTCGCGCTCTGGATGACGCTCTCTCCAACGTCTTGCGTATTCTGCACTTTTACTCATTACACACTCCTTGATGGACAACCCGTAAATTGTACGGGTTGTCCAGTCAACTTTATGCCAGCTTACTCCACAACGTCAGGTCTCGGATTAAAGGTAGGCCACGCCAGCTGCTTCGCCTCCTCAGCGTAGCGGACCACATAGTCGTCAGGGGCCCGCTCAATCTGAGACAGGGTCCAGCCCGGAAGCTGGAGCTCAGGTACAACAGGCTCCTGCTTCAGCATCTCAGCGGTGAGTTCCCAATGGGACTCGTAGAGATGTGCATGGGCCAGTGTGACGTGCATGACACCCGGGCGGAGACGCAGCTCGTGAGCCATAGCATCCATGAGCAACGCGTGGCCCATCACATCGTAAGGCAGCCCGACGAAGATGTCAGAGCTGCGCAAGACGATGGAAGAGTGCAACTCCCCGCCAAGCACGCTGAAGGTGAAGACTGCCGGGCACGGAACGTTGCGCTGGCCGACCTCACCAAGCCCGTCAGTGGCAGGGTCCCATGCCGAGATGAAGCACCGGCGATCGCTCGGGTCCTTCTTCAGGGCTTCGACGGCAAGACGAATCTGGTCCCGGCCGAAGTGGTTGCGCCAGCGGTATCCGTAGGCGGCCTTGACACCTTCAGTCTTGCGGATATATGGCCATTCGTCCGTCTTCTGCTCGATGGGCTCGATGAACTTGTCCCACAGCGGAGCGTACTTGCGGATGAAGGCAGCATCCTGAGTCCCGAGCAGATACCAGGCGACTTCGGCAGCCGCCGACTTCGGAAAGGTCTTGCGGAAGCCAATCGTAGGCAGCAAGCCATCCCTGAGGTCCACACGGAATGCCGTACCGCCACGACCTACCTTGACCCGCACTCCGGTCCGTTCGTTGAGCTCCACATCGCCACCATATACCCAGGCGACGATAGCTCCATAGGCGTCGAAGAATGGGATCATGCTTCACCCCCGATGGATGTCTGAGACAGACGGCCGTCGCGCATGGCTTCGGCGTAATAGGTGCCGTAGTTGACAAGGTCCTTGACGGTATCGTACAAGCCCTCGAAGTTCACCTCGCGGCCCTTCTGCAAGGCAGCCAGCAGAGATTGGATGCGCCGGTTCTTGGTCTGCAGCATGTGGGCATAGGAGAAGTGCCCATAGGGGAAGTATGCATCGCGTCCACCCGGCACGTCGTTGTAGTCCTTGCCCTTGGCTTCACGCAGTGCCTGCAGCTCGAGCCACACGGGGCTCATCGCTTCACGCTCAGCCGCTTCAGCGCGGAGCTTGGCCAGCTCGCGAACATCCGACAGGCTGAAGCCGAGCAGCCACGCATGGTCCGGCGCTTGCCAGCCCGCAGGCTTGATAGCATCGTGGCCCATGGAGCCGGGACGCTTGGACAGCTCGCCTTGCTCCTTGTCCATGTTGGCGCGCTGGACTTCATCCATCACAGCAATCGCCGGCACGCCCATCTCAACGAGACGACCGAGGGCGAAGTACACGAGGTCGATAAGGGCATCGGCTGCTTCCAGCACATCGCCTGCATCGATCGCTTCGTTGAATTCGGTGAGCTCTTCTTGCAGGGCGGCATTGGCCCAGTTCTGACGCTCAGGACCGATGACTTGTGGAGTCTCAGGAATCGGCAGGGCGACAACCTCACGGTTGAAGTCTGCCACTTTGACAAGCATGCGCGCAGCGATGGCAGCCGCAAAAGCTTCGCGGGGTTGTTGGTTCAGGTCTTCAGTCATTTTAGTTGCTCCGGTTGGTTAGGAAAGGTATATCGTGACGCAAGCTCGGCCACGAGGCAACCATTTTGCTTGGTTCAACGGTGGGGTCAGATGTCGACCCCGGCCGCCCGCAAGATGCGCCTCACAGCGCACCTGCAATTCTCACTTGCTCGCCAGTCACCGGGGCTCTTGGCGCAGGAGTAGGCGAACTTGCGACCGTCCACCTCCCACCTGACTTTATTGTGCTTTCCGCGTCGGTCCACGACATACGGGATGCCGGCGGACTCGAGCACTTTGCACGCGACGTCCGCCTCCGATAGGCGGGCCATCACTCGCCCTTCTTGGTCCGCGACACCTTGGGCCCGAAGACGACGTGGCCCTCCGGCACGATCAGCCGGGCGCACTTGCCGTCCTCGCTCAGCTCGTAGCCGAGCCCGTTCTCCTTGTTGATGGTGAACAGGTGGGACAGCACGGCGGAGCGGTCCAGGTCGAGCTTGGAGCACACCTCGGCGAGGTCGTGGAAGCCCGACACGAAGAAGCGGGCGACCGTGGCGCGCTTGCCCGGCTCGGGGATCGGCTTGAGGGCCTCCGGCACGACCGGCTTGCCGCTGGTGCGCTTCTTCGGCTCGTAGGGCGTGCCGTCCTCGTTGGCACGGACGGGCTTCTCCGCCCGGGCCGGCCTCTCGGGCTCCACCCAGGCGAACAGGTCGAAGCCCTCCGGCACGACGAGTCGGGCGCAGTCGCTCACCAGCTCGTAGCCGACGCCGTGGTCCTTGTTCAGCGTGAACAGGTGGGACAGCACGCCCGAGCGGGTGAGGCCGAGCCGCGCCATCGCCTCGTGCAGCGACTGCGGCTCGTCCTGCATGAAGAAGGCCGCCACCTCGCCGCGCTTGCTGGTCGGCTTGCACGGGCGCAGGGCCTCCTCGTTGACGGGCTTGCCGCCGCGCTTGGCCTCCTCGTGCTTGGACTCGTCGACGGGCGGCGGCAGGTACTTCGGCACGGGCTGGCCGAGCTCGGTGAGCATCATCGCGGCGACGCCGAAGTCGCGCTGGAATCCCAGCTTGACGCACTCCTCCCACGCCTTGTAGATGAACGAGGCCAGCTTCTCGGGAGGGCACTCGACGTCCACTGCGCCGCGCAGCTCGTCGCAGGAGTTGCTGACCTGCCAAGCCTGCAGCGAGAACGGGCTGAGCAGGGTCGATCGCTTCTCCCCGACGATTATGGCCACGTGGCCGTGGCCCGAGCATGGCGGGTCTCGGACCTCCTGCCGGCTGCGCGTGTGGCTCGGCATGTCTCCTCGGACGAAGTAGATGCGGACGAATCGGATCATGGTCTGTCGGCTCCTGAATGAAGAAGGGGAACATGCTCTGCAGCATGTTCCCCTATCTTAGGCCCGGGGCATTGCCCCGTGAACCATCGTCTTCCCTCGGGTTACTCGAGGAAGTCCTGGCCCTTGCCCTCGCCACCGGTCTCGCCGGCCTTGTCGGTGGCGGCCTTCTTCTCGGCCTCCTTCTGGGCCTTGGCGTCGGCCTTCGCCTTGTCGGCGGCCGCCTTCTTCTCGGCCTTCTCGGCGTCCTTCTTCGCCTTCGCCTCGGCCTTCTCGGCGTCCTTCTTCGCCTTCGCCTCGGCCTTGGCGGCCTCCTTGGCGGCCTTCTGCTCGGCCTTGGCGTCCGCCTTCAGCTCGCGGGCGGTCGGCACTTCCTCGCCGTCGCCGCGCAGCTTGTTGCGGTACCAGTTGATGCTGGCCATCGAGGTCTTGGCGTCCGGGAACTGTTCCTTGATGGCAGCCAGGACCTCCTCGTTGGTCTTGCCGCCGCGGATCAGGTCCTTGGCCACGTCGCCCACGCCCGGGGTCTTCTCCTTGGGCTGCTCGGCTTCGTTGGTCTTCACGTCTTCGGTCATGGTGCTCTCCTTCGTAGAGTCTGGGTTTAGGGACTGTCGCCGCCCGATCGGGCGGCATGCCCGGCGTGCGTCAGTGGGTGTAGTGTACCGCCAGGGCGTAGATCGTGGAGCCGTCGTTCGCGCGTCCGGTCGGGGCTATCACAGCTGCGACCTGAACAGGGCCAGCAGACGGTCGCGCAGGCCGCGCCCGGCGAGCGACTCCGACACCGAGCGCTTCTCCCCGAGGTTGGCGAGGATGTACTCGTCCACTGTGCCCGGGGTGACGAAGTCCTTGATGGTGACGGTCTTGCCGCCGATCTGGGTGGCACGCTCGTTCGCCTGGTCCCGCTCGATCAAATCGAACGTGTGGGAGTACCACAGGATCAGGCCTGCCGCCGACAGGTCAAGCCCCTGACCGCCGGCCTTCGGCTGGCCGACGAAGACGCGCACCGAGGGGTCGTTGTTGAAGTCGTCGATGGCCTGCTGGCGCTTGGCCTGCGAGTGGACCGCCCCGTGGTACTCCACGCAGCGGATGCCATCGGCCGCCAGGGCGCGCACGACCCGGCGGATGTCCTCGCGGTACTTGCACCAGACGATGGCCTTGCCGTCGGAGCTGCGCACCTCGTCCAGCATGGCCTGCAGCCTCGGGTTCTCGTCGTCCGACACGAGCTCCCTGACCTGCCCGTCCACGTCGACGACGAAGCCGCCGAGCATCTGCTGCAGCTTCACGAGGCGCGCGCCGCCGTCGATGGCCTCGACCTCGCCGCCGTCCTCGAGCTCCAGGATCATCTCCTTGAGCAGCGTGCGGTAGGCCTTCATCTGCGCCTCCGGCAGCACCACGGTGCGCTCGTCCATGACCAGGTCGGGCATGTCGTCGACGTCCTCCCGGAGGACCACGGAGGCCCACCTGGCCATGCGGCCCTGCAGGTCGTCCAGGTTCCGGTAGTGGTCCAGCCGCTCGTACGACCGCCCGCCCTTCGTGCGCTCCTGCACGTAGTAGGCGAAGTGGCCCTCGAAGTCGGCGAAGTTCTCGAAGCCCAGGGCGTGGTCGTCCAGCAGCTCGAACTGGCTGTACGCTGCGAGCGGGCTGTTGGAGACGGCCGTGCCCGTCAGGATGCGGCGGACCCGGCAGTACCGCTTGAGCGACCGCGCCCGCTTCGTGCGCTTGGAGCCCGGCGAGCGGAAGTCGTGGGACTCGTCGACGACCAGCATGCACTTGCCCTGGTGGCGCCGCAGGAAGCGGGCGATGATCTTCGCCGGCTTGTCGTGGATGATGGACTCCGAGTTGACGGCGAGCACGGCCAGCGCCTCGCCGCGGCACGACAGGACCCGCTCGAGCGACGCGGCGTGCTCGGGCTTGTGGGCCTCACTCGCCTGCCAGGCGTGCGCGACGTAGGGCACGGGCTCCCACATGTGCTGCGGCAGCTGGCGGCGGACCCAGTTGCAATGAACTCCATTGGGGGCAATTACCAGCACGGCCTGGATGTCGCCCTTGGCCCACCGGTAGCAAGCCAGGTCCAAGGTGGCCTTGGTCTTGCCGGTCCGCATGGTCCACAGCAAAGCACGTGCATCGTCGTCCTTATACTGGATGAACTCCTTCCACTGGTGGGCCATTGGGGGCATACGGAACGGGTAGTCTGCCATGTCAGCCATTTAGGCCCTCCTTGTTAACCAGCGCTCTAGCCATGCACAACACCAGGCCCTCGGGCCAGTCGAGCTTGGCAGAATTATAAATCCAGCATACTATGCGGATGTTGCCTGGCACATAGCCATCGGCCGCCACGAGTCGGTCTATTGATGGAGCCCATGGGTTGGCCCTCCCGCTGCCCTCCCAGTCCCACGATAGCGGCAGCCCGGTGGCGGAGCAGGTCATCGGCACAAGCAAAGTCTCCAGCATGGCCTCGGTCAGTGCGAATGGCACCTTCTGCTTAGCGGCCCTACTTTTTGTCTCGCGCATGAAGTACGCAACGGTCTTGTGCTTGCGCTCCTCCGCCCGGTAGGCCGCTATGCGTGCCTTGTTCTTCTCGCGCCACACTCGATGGTACTCCTTGTGGCGCTCCGGGTCCTTGGCGTACCGGGAGCGAGCCTTCGCCCTATCCTCGTCTGATCTAGTCATGGTAGCCATCGTCCTCGCCCTCCACCGTGTAGCCGGGGTGCAGCCGCGGCGTGGCCGGCTCCGCCCTCTCCTTCAGCTTCGCCAACGTCCACTTGTCTATGGCGCAGCCGCAGGCGTACGAGCGGCCCCCACCCCACGGGCTGCCGTGGTGCGGGCAGCGGCCCGCGTCCTTCTTCTCTTGCATGTCTTCTCTCCTACTTCTTGTAGCGATACTGGAAGGCAAATTCACCATGCTCTTCTATTGCAGCAGCTTCATAAGCCGCAGAAGCTTCTTCTGGAGTATCGAAACTTCCTAAGTGCCGTGTACTTGTTGGGCCGTCTGACGGACGGATGCGGGCTATATACTTTTTGCCATCCCATCTAAGATATACGCCTCGTGGTAAGTGTTTAGCTTCTGGTTTACGCTCCCTTGCCTTCTTGTTGAAAGCGTTATGACGCCAAGCCGCTTCACGCAGATTGCTAGGGGTATTGTTCACGCGATTGCCGTCTTTGTGGTCCACATAATCAGGCCACCGCCCAAGTTCAAGTGCCAACACAACACGATGCACTAGAAAGCTTTTGCCTTGTATCTTGACGTACAGGTACCCATCTGGGTTAGGCTTACTGCCTCCGGCTCGCTGCCCTTGGCGGTGCTGCGGAGCTAGTGGGTTCTTCCAATACAGAATACCGTCCTCATGATATACCCTATGCTGAAGTTGCTCTAGTGGTATTTCATTCCTATCTTCTCTCATACTTAACCCCTTATTTCTTGTACCTGTACCCTGACCAGCCCTCGGCGGCGACTGGGCAGCCCTCTGCCCAGTCGGGCACGTGCGCCATGGTCGCCTCGAAGTCCTCCACGCTGCCCTTGTCCTCGTCGCACTCAGCAATAAGTTCATCATGAACGCTCAGGATGACGTCGTAGACGCCCTCGTCGTGGCAGCGGAGCATCGCGTCTGCCATCAGGTCCCGGGCCGTGGCCTGGGTGATGTTCTCGACGAGCATGCCGCCGTAGGTGTCCTGACGACGCCACTTCTTGGTGTACGGGTCGACGCCCATGTAGGTGAGGCAGTCGCGCTCCTCGCCCCACGGGGTCTTCTTCTTGAGCACCTGCGGGTCGCAGTAGCCCAGCAGCCGGCCGCTCGGCAGCTTGCAGTGTAGGAAGCCGTCGAAGGACCTCCAGTACACCTTGCCGCAGCGGAAGGTCCGGCCGGGGTTCTTGACCGCGGCGATGGCTGCCGCCTCCTGGTCCCACCACATCTTCTTGACCCGCCAGAACTTGGCGCGGTACGTGTCGACGATCTGCTGGGCGAAGTCGAGCTCGATGAAGATGCCCCACTTCTCGGCGAGGGTCGCCTGGAACTTCTTGGCTCCCATCTGGTAGCCCAGCCCGAGGACGGCCTGCTTGCCCATCTGGCGCTCGTCGGCCTGCTTCACCTTGTCGGTGATGGGCCGCCCGTATATCTCGGTCGCCATCGCCATGTAGATGCACTCGCGGCGGCGGAACACGTCGAGCGCCTCGTCGTCCTCGGCGAGCCACAGCACAACGCGGGCCTCGATGGCCGCGTAGTCCGCCACCATCAGCTTCCGGCCGGGCGTCGGCACTATCATCCCGCGCAGCGCGTGCGACAGGAGCGTCATGGCGTCCCCGTACATCATCTCCATGAAGGCGACGTCGCGGGTCTTGATGACCTCCCACGCGAAGTCCATGTCCTTGATGCTGCCGCGGGGGAAGTTGTGCGGCTGCACGCCCGAGCCGGACCACCGGCCCGTGCCCGCGCCGTGGTAGAGCAGCCCGCCGTGCACCCTCCAGGTGCCCGGGGTGGCCCAATTCTGCGCCGCAACGAACTTGGCAGTGCTCGACCTGCCGAGAGCCCGGACGAGCTCCAGGCCGCGCCTGACGTCGGCCTCAAGGTCCTCGCGCTTCAGCCAGCCGTCTATGGTGCTGCCCTGCGTGTCCTCAAGCGGCAGGCCCATCTCGTTGAACCACTGGATCATGCGCGCCCGCTGCGTCGCCTTCTGCACCTGCCCGTCAGTCAGCGCCACCAGCTCGGCGTTCAGCTCGGAGAAGATGCCCTCCACTACCTCGAGGGCTGCCTCGATGCCCTCGCGGTCGAGCTGGAACCCGCGCTCGTTGATGGCCTGGTCCATCAGGTACATCCGGGTCTCCTTGTGGGAGAGGTCGCGCAGGCGGTGGGACACTGCCTCCTCTGCGAGCACGTCCACGCGGCAGTAGGCACACAGGCGCTCGATCATCTCGGCCGACTCGTGCCAGTAGAGTGGCAGGGTGAACTCGCGCTCGCCGCCGTCCCACGTGACGCGTGCGGCCCAGCCAGAGTCGGTGGCCACGGTCTGCACCGTCAGCTGCTTGACCGGCACCCCGACGCCGGAGTGCGCCTGGACCCACTGCTTGACCTCCGCCACGCGCGGCTTGCGGGGCTTGGCCATCTTCTTCATGACCTTGGAGCCCTCCATGTCCTTCTTGACGCGGAGGCGCAGGGCCGCCGTGCAGCCGTCCAGCGATCGCGGCAGGGAGTACGCCGCCGCCTTGGCTGCGGAGCACCGCCACTGCTCGTGGCCGACCGCGGGCCAGCCCATGCGGGGCACGCAGATGTTGGTCCAGATGCCGCGCTCAAACCAACTATTGTGGGCCTCTACGAGGCGGCCCTCAGCAATCCACGTGAATAGCTCCTCCAGCTCGGGGCAGTCCGCCTCGGCGACGCCGAGGTGCGGGAAGGCCGGGTGCCAGAGGGCCGTCCGGCCCTCCTCCCAGTGCGGCAGTCGGAAGGCGAGGCACATGACCTCGGTGGTGGGGTCGAGCGAGTAGCACCACGACCCGCAGTCCTTGATGGAGCATGCGGACCGTGTTTCAAAGTCGATAGTGCACTTTGGCGGGTTCTCGTAAACAATGTCCTTGACGGCTCGGGCAATCGGCGTCTCGAGCAGAGCAACGTCATTCATTGGCGGGCCTCCTGTTATCATACTGCTCCTTCTTGGTGGCCCATCTGCAATTTTCAGGGGTATAGTCGCCGTCGGGGTCTTTACGGTCGATAGTGTAGGCGGGCCCAGGCTTAGGTCCCATGTCCGCCAAGAAATTAAGGAAGCTATCCCAGCGGTCACAGACCCCTATGCCTCTGCCGCCATAATACTCATACCCTGTAGCGGATGGAGTATTACAACGAGCCCGCATCATCAACCAAGAATTGTACTCAGGGGCTCTTGCTTTTCGATACCCATGATTGCGCTGACCTATTGGGCGATCTAGCCTAAGGTCCCCTTCGCGGTGTAGGCGCATCAGGTGTGCCTCGCAGTATTTAGCCCACGCTCCTCGAGTGATGCGTCTGTCGCATCCCTCAGCTCCGCAGGGCCCAAAATCGCCTTTGTTCATCTAGGCCTCCTAATACTCCTCTGAAGCCCAAATTGTGCCCTGAGCTACACTCGACTTATGCCGTCACTCGTAGCTCATTCAGTCACCACGTGGACTCCTCGTCTATGATGGCACGCATGTAGTGCTCCACGACGGGGTCCGGGTCGGACTCCAGGCCCTTGGCGACCTGGCGCGCGGCCTTCTCGAGCCGGCCGACGTCGATCGCACCTATGCGGGCCTCGCGCACCAGCGCGTTCTTCGTGGCGTAGATCGGCGCCAGCGCGGTCAGCTTCACCCGCTCCAACTCCGTCCAGCGGCGGCCTATGGACCGGACGACCTCGGACAGCCGGACGTAGCGCCTGCCCGGCACGAGGCCGTCCGGGCGGTCGACCGGGTTGCCGGCGAAGTCGGCCACGGCGTTGAGGTCCCTGAGGGGCCAGGCCCCCTGGGCGCACAGCGGGCAGGGCTGGGTCACCCCGTGCTCCCGGCACCGGCTCACCGAAGCACCTCCGCCGCCCAGGCGCGCATCGTCGCCATGAAGGCCTGCCAGATGACGTCGCACTCCGCCATCGAGCCGTGCAGGAGCACCCACCGCGGCGCCATCAGGTTGTCCCTCGTGCGTGGCACCCTCGTCACGGCGTAGTCGTGGCCCTCCAGCTCGAGCACCTGGCCCTCACGCGGGACTCCGTCGATCGGCCTGAACGCCATGCCGTCGTGCGGCCCGCCGATGACGAGGAAGATTCGCTGCACCGCCATCATCCCAGCTCCTCCGCCGCCAGCTCGTGAGGCATGTACCACACGTCGGACGACGAGCCGTCGCGCCTGATCCACACCCGGCCGTCCGGGGCATGGTACTGCACCTCGCCCCGCGCCCCGCGGTGGAAGCCCGCGTGGGGCTGCACGACGACGCGCTGGCCGCGCTCATACTTCACGGGGTTGTCTGGGTCCATCTGGGTTGGGATGGGCTCGACGAGGAGCCTGCCGCCGGCCCGGACGACGCGGAATGGCTGGTGCTCCGGCAGACGCAGCAGCTTGGACTTGATGCCACCGGTCAGCAGCACCCACAGAATGGTCTTGAGCCAGCTCATGCGGCCTCCAGAGCGCGCCGAACGGCCTCGCCTACGTTAGCCCTAGCCTGCGCAGCACCGACACGACCGGAGGCCTCCAGGAGCTTGCAGATTGTGTGGAAGTCGATGAAGCTCGGAAGCTCCATTTCGACCTTAAGGTCGCCGACGACGAAGGTGGCATGGCCCGACAAGACCTGGACGTCCTCGCTGCCGCGCCAGCTGTGAGAGCTATTGCTCATGCTACGCTCCTTGGTTGGTCGATGGGTTCATTATGGCGGGAAACTCCCTCCGTGGGAGCCCCCGTCTACAAAGCCTTGGGCCGCTCTATGGTGGTCTCGAGCTCGCCCTTGTACTCGCCGAGCTCCTTGACGGTCGCCTTGTAGGTGCCTGCCTCAAGTATTTTCGAGCCGACGTACTTCACGCGGTTGCCGTTCTCATCTCGGCACAGGTTGCAGTACCGGTAGATGGTCGGGTAGGACCCATATGACCAGTCCAGCACCAGCTCAACGGTCAACGTGACCGTGATGCGCTCCTTGACCGCGCCTATGTGCCGGCTGCGCTTAGCCTGCTCGGCATGCGCACGCTCCTTGACCAGTATGGCCTCAACCGCCTTGATCTGACCGGCCGTCAAGGAGCCCCACAGTGAAGCCGACTGCAGCAAGGAGCCTGCGAAGTTGGGCTCGCCGTAGTCATCCTCCTTGGCGTTGGCCTCGAGCCACCCGACAACCTCGCCATGCTCAGCCTTGAAAGCAGCCCACAACCCGGCCAGGTGCTGCTCTTTGGCCTCGGCCTTTACGCGACGGGCCTCCTCGGCCTTGGCGCGACGCTTTTCCAGCGTAGCGTTGAGCTGCGCCAGGCGCTCGGCAGTGTACCCGCGTGCAGAGTCCATCCAGCGACCTACGCCCCCACACTCGTAGCAAGTCCAGCCGGTGTGGGCCCAAGCGTCCGAGCCGCCACGCCCACCGCATCGGTGGCAGCAACGTTTGAACTTGTACGTGCAGCTATCCCCGTCGGCGCGTATAACATCGCCTGCCGGGATCAAGCTGCCACCGCGGGTGAAGAACTCTGTCATGTCAGTCCCCAGTTGGTTGGTCGATGGGTTCATTATGGCGGGAAACTCCCTCCGTGGGAGCCCCCGTCTACAAAAAAAAAAGAGGGGACCCGAAGGTCCCCTCTCCGACCGCCGACCGGCAGTCCCACACCCCGGACGTCAGTCCAGGAAGCTGGCCTCGCCCTGCTCGGCGCCCTCACCGACGAAGTCGTCGACGAAGTCGAAGTCGTCCTCTGCGGCCGTGCGGCCGGAGAAGCGGTCGCCGTCGCCCAGCTTCTGCAGATTCTGCAGGCCGAACGCGACGCCCTTGTTCCCGGCCTTGTCGTAGCCGTAGGCCGTGACGGTGGCGCGGGAGTAGCAGCCGCTGTAGTAGTCGTCCTCGCTGATGATGCGGTTCAGCATCTGGTCAACGATGCCGGGCTGCATCTTGCTGGTGGCGCTGGCGAAGACCATGCCATCGTAGCCCTCCAGCTCGGACTTCTCGGCGCCGTGGCGGAACGGGTTGCGCAGGCCGATGAACCAGCCCTTGCCGTCCGGCTTCAGCTTGTCGCCGAACTTCTCGCGGGCGGCATGCACCGCCAGCTTCTTCATCGCCTCGTACTGCGGCGTCTTGCGGGCCGCCTCGTCGAACAGCATGGTGACGCCGTACTTCGGCTCGCCGGTGCTGCCCTCCATCGGGGGCTGGGGCTTGAACGCCCAGACGAAGCTGGCGCGGAAGCGGGGGGTCGTGACCTTGCGGACGTCTTTCTTGTCGGTTGCCATGGATGATACTCCTTATAGCGGGTTTAACGATGTAGTCGATGTCGACATGGAGCCTGCTCGGCGCCCGGGGCTAGCTGCGTCCGGCACGGGGTCCGGTGCACGCGTCCTGCCAGGTGTCGAGCAGGATTGAATTATTGCGGGACGGGCCTGGGAGGTATGCCGTCGAACAGCCCCGAGTCCGCCAGCTCTGCCAGGACGTCGGCGTGGCACGGCTTCGGCTTGCACCAGCAGCCCAGTACCTTGCCGCGCAGCTCCGGCAGCCTGGCGAGCATGTCGGGGCGAGACAGCACCATCGCCCTGTACTTGGCGATGACCTCGCGGCGCGTGCCGTCGACCCCGACGTGGAACGGGTTGCCCCAGAAGGACGTCCTGTCGACCATGAGGTCGTAGTGCGCCCCGCTGCGGCGGTTGACGACCGTCGTGGTCACTCGCCGTCGGCCTTGTCGGCGCGGACCTGGGCCGCCTGGTCCGTGTAGACGCCCTGCGGGTAGCGCTTGCCGAGCTTCGTCTGGTTGGTGCGCAGGACGTCGGGCCGGCGGACGCCAACCATGTCCAGCAGCTGCTCCATCATGCACTCGAGGCGCATGAGCTCGTAGCGGACCGCGCGCTCGGCGTTGTCGTCCAGGGGCTTGTTGTACACCCAGCCCTTCTTCGCGAGGTCGAGCAGCCGGCCCGCCGTCGTCGACATGGCGATGGTGACGGTGCCGAGCACCTGGTGCTGCGCCGGGTCGGACGCCTCGAGCACCAGCTCGTCGGCGAGCGCCGAGCGGCGACCGCCCAGCACCTGGTAGCCCGCCTCGATGTAGAACTCCATGTCGCCGAGCTCCTCGACGATGTTCTCGATGGAGTCGGCCACGAGCAGCTCGGCGGTCTCGCCGGAGATGCCTATGGCGGCGTGCAGCAGGGAGGCCTCGCGGCTGCCCATGTGCTTGAAGAGGTTGGCGACCATCTGGTCGTAGGGCACGGTGCGGAGCACGGTGGCGGGGATGCGCTGCTCGGTCATTGGGTCTCTCCTTCGGGTTGCGGGGCTGCTGCGGAGGCCTCGAGGACCTCCTCGTCGGTGAAGCGGCCGGTCTCCAGGTTGCGGAGGCCGATGCGGTAGTGCCAGGACTCGGCGACCTCGAGGTTGTCGCGCATGGAGGCCGCCTTGTCGGGGTCGATCTTGCCCATCTCGACGGCCTTGTCCATGGTGCGGTGCCACGCCTCGAGCACCTGGGTGTCGGTGCGGGTCACCCACACGTGGGTGACGGCGTGCTCGCGCGGCAGGTCGAAGAACGGACCCTGCTGGCGCGGGATGTCGTGCTGGTACTTCTTCGAGCCGATGTTGATGACGAAGGGCGTCACGCCGTCGCGGGAGTTCCACACCAGCAGCTGACCGTCGCCGTCGACCTCCTTGTAGGTCATCAACATGAAGGCCTCCGCGTGGCCGAACCGGTGGCCGTCGATGCGCACGCGGGACGTGGCCTCCTTGATGGTCTTGACTAGGCCGCGCAGGTGCACGACCTCGCGGGCCAGCTGCTTCTTGGACTGGGCCGCCAAGCCCTTTACCATGCCGGCCTCCTGGTCGATGAACTCCAGCAGCACGCGCTTGAGGCGCTCGGCCTCGGTCTGCTCCTCGGGCTCCTGCATGCCGCTAAGACGGCGGATCAGGGAATCGCTGCTCTTCATTGCTTCCATCACTTCACTCCTTCAGGGTTGTTGGGGCCGAGCCACTTCCACTCGTATCCCCGCTTGCGGTTGTACTTCTTATCGCCGTCGCGGTTGCGCCGGGCCACGAGGCCCTCGGCGCACAGCCGCAGCAGCTTGTCCTTCGCGCAGAACCGGCCCAGGCCGAGCGCGCACTCCACCCGGTAGGTGTCCATCCAGCCGTTGCCCTCCATGGCCTGGCGGTACCTCTCGTCCGCCTGCCTCTGGTTCTCGGCGTGCATGGCCCTCAGGTGCTCAAGCTGGCCCTCGTTAGTAAGACTGCTCGCCGTCGTCCACTACGTCGAAGTCGGACTCGGCTGCCGCCGACGGGTCGACTGGCTCGCGGGGGTCGGACAGCGGCGCGACCGTGATGCCGCCCTCGGGCTTGTAGGACACCTCAGCGACCTTTGCCTTGATCCACGCCGCGGGCGCCTTGACCTTCTCGGCCTTGAGCTTCGCCATCAGCTCGGGCGGGCGCACCGCCTCCACCTTGGACGGGCTCTTCGGCTTCGGCTCCTCGAACAGCATCTCGCGAGGGATGCCAGCCTCGACCAGCTTGTCGAACGCCGTCACGGGCTCGCCCGTCACCTCGTCCGTCAGGTCCACGCGGAAGGCGCGGTTGGCCTTCTTGCGTACCAGCTTGCCGAAGCAGGCCTGGCCCCCAGGCGTCTCCCGCAGGCGGCGCAGCGCCTCGGTCTCGACCGACTTGACGAAGGCGTCCAGCAGCGGGATGGCCCGCATGCGGAGCTCCAGGTCCTCGTCGGAGGTCTCCGGGCCGGTCGCGTGGAAGGTCGCGTCGTCGCCGGGCTCCCTGAAGTCCACGCCGGCCTGGCGGAAGGACTCCTCCCGCAGCTCGGCGCAGACCGCGGCGGCCTTGCAAAACTTGCACCAGTCGCCGGCCTTGAGCGGCGCGTCAGGTTGCTCGGTCGCCAGGGCAGCCACGCGGAGCTCCTCCTCGAACTGGCGCAGGCGCTCCTTGGTCGTAGACCAGCGGCGGACCTTGCCGTCGGCGTGGCGGGCCCGCGGCTGGACGATGACGAGGTCCAGGGTGTCGAAGGCCCAGTCCAGCTCCTTGGCGCAGCCGAGGGCGTAGTACAGCTCCTGCTCGTTGTCCTCCACCTCGACGACGACGCCCTGGCCGTGCTTGTAGTCGAAGACGGTGACGTGGTCGAACAGCAGGACCACCGAGGCGTCGTTCGTGCCGAACATCGGGCCGTGGCAGGGCCTGCCGTCGGCGTGGACCAGGTCCCCGAAGTCGTCGCGGCGGATGCCCGACGGCGAGACGTAGAAGTCCCCCGCCTCGAGCGCCCTGGCCTCAGCTTCCTCGTCGTAGTCGTAGCCCACGAGCCACGACAGGTTGAACCGCTTCTCGACCTGCAGCTCGGCGTGCTCGCCCAGGCGGGCCAGCTCCTCGCGCACCGCGTCCAGGTAGACCTGCACGGCGTCCGCCATGTCGGCGTCGATCGGGAAGTCCTCGTGGCCGGAGGGCGGCAGGCCGTCCTCGGAGGCGTGGACCGGGACCAGTACGGTCTTGTCGCCCTCGTCCTCGCCCATGTAGGGCTGCTTGGGCCGGTAGACCTCGGCCTGCTCGTTGGGGTCGAGCCGGACGTACCCGCCGAGCCACTCCCAGGCCTCGCTGCCGTCGAGCAGGCAGGCCTCGCCGAGCGCGTGCGCCGCCGTACCAAGGCGGGCCGCGTCGGAGGAGTTGTTCGGCCGCCCGCGCTCCATGTTTATGGAGCCCGGGCAGTTCATCCAGCGCTTCGCCCCCGACGCGTTCCGTACCGCGTGGGCGCTGGGCATGTCAGGCACCCCCCACGAGCTGGATGGTCGGGTACTCGATGGTCACGCCGCGCAGCTCGGCGCGCAGGAAGTGGCTCTCGGAGCGCACGCCGCGGCCGTCCGGGTACGACAGGAAGGACACGTCAGACCCGGCCTTGAAGTCCGCGACGGCCTTGTCGGCCTCCTCGCGGGTCGTCAGGAAGGCGGTCGGCTGCGGCAGCCCCTTGAACCAGAACACCACCTGCGCGGAGTCCTTGGGCATCTTCATGTTGGGTTGGTCGCTCATCTCGATCAGCCCCCGCACTTCGCCACGAGCTCAGCCAGCTTGTCGTCGCCCTGCTCGGCCAGGGCCGAGACGGAGCCGGCGCCCAGGCTGGTCAGCAGCTCCATGGCTGCGTCGTTGCCCTCGATCGCGGCGTAGGCCTTCAGCGCCTTGCGGGCGTCGTCGGCGGTCACCTTCTTGGCCTTGGTCTCGGCCGGCTTGTCGGCTGCGGTCTCTTCCTTCTTCTCGATCTTGGCCTCTTCCTTCTTCTCGACCTTGGTCTCTTCCTTCTTCTCGACCTTGGTCTCGGCCGGCGTGTCCTTCACCTCGGTCTCGGGGTGCTTGACCTGCGAGCCGCCGGTCGTCTTGCCGCAGCTGTGGTGGGCAACGTTGACCTGCTGGAAGCCGGCCTTGACCAGGGCCTCCAGTGCGGTGGCGGTGCGCTCCTGGAGTTCCAGGCTCTTCTTCATGTACTCGTTGACGTCCATCGTGCTCTCCTTGGTTGAGCGGTTTAGGGATGGTCATCGTAACGCCAGGGACACGCACTGCGGACCGACGTTCGGGGGACGATGGTCTAGGGCATCTAGGCCTCCGAAGGCCCAGACAGGACGACCGACGGTTCCGCATTGCATTACGTCCGGGCATGATGATCGTCCCGGCCCACCCAGGCCCAACCGACAACATAAGGAGTAGCCCATGGCACTTAGCCAGCAGATGTCGCTGCGACTCTCCGACCGGCACCGCGAGCTCATTCGCGGCAAGCTGGAGTCGCTACGGCGAGAAAGTCCCGACCCTGAGAAGGTCACAGAAGCCGACGCAGTTCGCGCTCTAATTGAAGAGGCAGGCCGTCAGCCCGTGTCCCTCCAGGAAGCGGGGGTGCGCGAGTGAGTACCGACAAGAAGAAAAACCTGCGCCCACGTGTGGCGGACATGCGCGCGTACATTAAAGCAGGCCTGCAGCTGATCCCGCTCCATACATGGAATGCGGTCGACAGCAAAGGCCGTGACCGTGGCAAGACGCCGAGGGACGGCGCATGGCAAGCCCGTGAATACGACTCTGATGGAGTCATTCAACTCGCTGATAGGGATGGCATCAATGCAGGCATCCGTCTTCCCGCATCCATTATGGTGCTGGACGTCGACCCCCGCAACTTCCCCGAGGGCCGCGACTCCCTGGCCGAGCTCGTCGCCGACGCGGGGCTGGACCTCAGCCTCGCCCCGCACACCGTGACGGGCTCCGGCGGGCACCACTACTGGTTCACCAAGCCGGCCGACGTGTCCCTGCTCGACACGCTCGAGGCCTACGCGGGCGTGGAGTTCAAGTCGCTCGGCCGCCAGGTCGTCGCGGCGGGCTCCGTCCACCCGAACGGCAGGCACTACGAGTGGGACGACCTCGCGCCGCCGCTGTCCGACATGCCCGAGATGCCTGCCGTTCTCCTGCGCCTCTGCCGCCGGCCCACCCGCGCGCACGGCGAGGCGGCGGGCCTCGGCGAGCTCACCCCCGAGATGCTCGCCGCGACGCTCGAGCAGCTGGACGCCGAGGACTTCCAGGACCACGACACGTGGCGCGACCTGATGATGGCCTGCCACCACGCCACCAACGGCGAGGGGCGGCAGGAGTTCATCGAGTGGTCCACGCAGGACGCGAAGTACCAGGACGACGCGTGGATCATCGGACGCCGCTGGGACTCGCTCCATGCGACGTCGGGCCGCGGAGGCCGTCCTGTCACCGTCAAGTTCCTGCACAAGGTCGTGCAGGAGGCCGGTGGTGAGGTTGCGCGTCCCGACCCCGAGGACGACTTCGACGTCTGGGAGGACCCCTCCGAGCACGGCCAGGGCGTGGACGACGCGGTCCTCAGGGCCGAGCCGAAGGCCGAGGGCGTGCAGGCAGTCATGGAGGAGATGAACGAGCAGCACTGCGTGGTGATGGAGGGCGGCAAGTTCCGCATCTTCACCGAGGAGATGGACCCGGTCCTGGGCCGCCCGTTCTTCCAGCGCAGCACCAAGGAGGACTTCGAGAACCTCTACTGCAACCAGCTCGTCGAGGTGCACGACAAGCTCGTGACGCGCTCCTCCTACTGGATCAGGAACCCGCACCGCCGGCAGTACAAGGGCGTCATCTTCGACCCCGAGCGCAACCACGAGGGCTGGCTCAACCTGTGGCGCGGCTGGGCCGTGCAGCCCAACAAGGGCGACTGGTCCCTGCTCAAGGAGCTCATCCGCGAGGTGCTCGTCGACGGCGTGGACGCCCACTACGAATACGTGCTCGACTGGCTCGCCTACATGGTGCAACACCCGAGCCGCGCCGCCGAGGTGGCCCTATGCTTCAAGGGTGAGAAGGGGACTGGCAAGGGCACCCTGGGCCGCGCCGCCGCTTCGCTCGCCGGCTCCCACGGCCTGCACATCAGCTCGCCGGAGCACCTGGTCGGCCGCTTCAACTCGCACCTGCAGAACTGCATCTGCCTGTTCGCCGACGAGGCCTTCTGGGCCGGTGACAAGGCCGGTGAGGCGAAGCTCAAGCAGCTGGTGACCGAGCCGACGATCGCGTATGAAGGCAAGGGCCGCGACGCCGTCATGGGCAAGAACCACGTGCACATCATCATGGCGGCGAACGGCGACTGGGTCGTGCCGGCCGGCCTCGACGGGGAGCGCCGCTTCGCAGTGTTCCAGGTCAACAGCCGCCGGCGCGGGGACAAGGCCTTCTTCAAGGCCCTGAACCACCAGCTCTACGCCGAGGGTGGCATCGAGGGCATGCTGCACGACCTGCTGCTGCGCGACATCGAGGGCTGGGCCCCGCGCGACGAGGTGCCCGCCACCCAGGCCCTCGTGGAGCAGAAAGTCCTGACCATGGACGACGTCGAGCGCTGGTGGTACAACAAGCTCATTGACGGGATGCTACCCAACTCCCGCGGTCGCTGGCACATGGAGCCGGTCGTGGTCATCAAGGAGCACCTCAGGTCGGACTACCTGGACTTCGCCAAGGAGCAGCGCGTGTACCGGCCCGCAGACCCGGTGAGCTTCGGCATGCGCCTCAACAAGCTGCTCAACGGTGAGGTCGCCAACACTCAGGTCAAGCCCGACGACTCCGACTACGCCGTCAAAGTCGACCGCATGGGACGCGCGTCCGCTTCCAAGCTGCCGCCGCTCGCGCGCTGCCGCGAACTGATCGAGGCCCGCTTCGGCAGCAAGGTCGCGTGGCCTGTGGAGGAGCACGTAATGCCCGACGACTGACGCCGCGGTCGGCCACGGTGCCGGAGAATGAGGGGAGCTTGCTCGGCGGCGGCTCCCCTCGTCTTTTGATGGGTAGACTTGCGGGGTCGTCTAAGCGTACGAGCCCCGCGAAGTGCCAGGTCCAGACGGCATCTAAGGCGAATAAGGCTTGTGGATCAAGGACTTAGGTCGTCGTCTGAGGCGTTTTGGGCCGTACGAGCCTTGGCCTCGGTGTTGTACCAGGAAAATGAGCTACCGACCAACAGCGGCGCCGTCACCGACTGGCTTAGATGGCTTAGATGCCCTAGATAACTGAGCTAAGTACATGATTTTCTTATATTTCTTTATCTAGACCTGAGCTAATAAGGGTTTAGATTTATCTGATCCTATAAAACAACCTCCCATTGAAAATTGACAATCTAGGGCAACTGAGGGAACACGGTCGACACGGCCGCCCTGGGCAGTTCGGAGGGCACGCCACGACGACAATTCCCCTCATCCGGCCCGACCGTGGCCGAACCCGGGCGCTGCCGAGCTCCCAGCTGGGCGAGGCCCTTCGCGCTGAAAAATCCGCCGCGGCTCAGTCCAGTGGTCCTCGCGCACGAGGAAAGACTGGGAGGCCTCCACCATCGTCGCTGGCTTACTCACGGCATCGGGCGCGGCACCATCGAGGGCATTCTGCGAACCATCGACCGAGGAGGTCACCATGACAACCAAGAGCATGACCGACGACGAGCGCCGGTTCCTGCACGAGAGGGGGCCCGTTTCCGAGCTCGAGCTCGTCGAGTGGGAGCTCGACGGCCTCACCGCCCAGGAGCGCATGTCCCTGGAGCGCCGCCGCCTGTTCCTCCGTGCCTTCGCCCTGCGCGGCATCGTGCTTGAGGGCTGCAAGGCTGCGGGCGTGTCCCGCGACGCGGTCTACCATTGGCGCGAGACGTCCGAGTGGTTCTCCACGCTCTACGAGATAGCGATCGAGGAGGCCGCGGACCGCATCGAGGCCGAGGCCATCCGGCGGGCCGTGGACGGCTACGACGAGCCAGTCATCTACAAGGGCATGCCGACCACGGTCGTCGACCCGATCAGTGGCGAGCAGCGCCAGCTGACGGTGCGCAAGTACAGCGACGCCCTGATGGCCCTGGTGCTGAAGGGCGCGCGCCCCGAGAAGTACCGCGACAACCACAGGGTCGAGGTCGAGGGCGGTACGACGGGCGTCCTGGTGGTGCCCGGCGTCATCGACCCGAAGGCGTGGGCCGAGGCGGCCCGGGCGCAGCAGGCCAAGTTCGCCGGGAACGAGGGCGAGCCCGAGGCCTGACCCGCGGCAAGATGCACCCCAGACGCGCCCGGCCGGGCGCGTCGTCACATCCGACCAACCTAATGAAGACGAGAGAGCATGGAACAGAACGAGCAGGCCGCCCTTGAGGCGGAGCACCACCCCGACCCGATAGACCGGGCGTCCGCGGTGACCGCCATACACGTCCAGGACGCGATCGACGCGCAGCGCCTGCGCAACCAGCAGGCCCGAGCCCGGTGGGCTCCCAGGGACGACGGCTGCTGCGCCTGCGGGTGCGGCGAGGAGGTCGACCCGCGCCGGCTGGCGCTGGGCTACGGCCTGACCATCGAGTGCGCCCAGAAGATGGAGCGCCGTTGAAGCACTGCGCGCTCTGCGGCGGCGGGGGTCACACGGCCCCGCACTGCCCGTGGGCGCGCCACGAACACAAGGAGACGACATGCGCCAGCGTGCCATCAAGCGTGCCCACGAGCGGATCGCCCGCAGGCTGCGCGCCCGACACCAGGGCATCCGCCCCGAGCCCGAGCAGGGCCTCTTCAACTTCCGCTGCCACGAGAACTGCGTGGAGTACCTGCGCACCCACCCAGACCGCGGCCTCCGCATAGCCGAGACGATCTACCTCGACGAGGGCGAGCCCATCCTCCACTACGTCGTGGTGGACGGCGACCGCTACCTCGAGGTGACCCTCGGCTGGCGCGCCGACAGCCTGGAGTACTACCTGGTCCGCGTCCTGGACGAGCGGGACCACGCCCGCATCCACAGCGAGTTCGAGCACTCCCTCGCGGACTGGACGGAGGAGTTCACCTCTTGGTTCGCCCGCCGCGTGCTCGGCGTAGAGAGGGTGCTCTGATGCCCAGCTACGGATTAGTAGAAGTAGACCCGCGCTATCGCAAGCGCGTATACGACGCTATCGACTCTCATTACCGGTCACGTGGGGTGCCCGAGTATAGACTTCAAGAGATGCGCTGGAAGTGGCTACGCGCTAAGGGGCTACGCGTCCCGGGAGGCACATGACGGCCTACGAACCACCCCACTGGAAGAAGAAGAAGAGGGCGCCGCGCCCAGAGGTCAAGGTCTGGGCCGCGCAGCCCGGCTCGCAGGTGCTCTTCCTGTCCAGCCCCGTGTTCGAGACCCTGTACGAGGGCACGCGCGGCCCGGGCAAGACCGACGCCCTGCTCGCCGACTTCTGCCAGCACGTGGGCCAGGGCTACGGCGCGGCCTGGCGCGGCATCCTCTTCCGCTCCACGTACAAGCAGCTCTCCGACGTCGTGGCAAAGTCCAAGGCGTGGTTCAAGCTGTGGTTCCCCGGCGCCAAGTTCAACGAGAGCGACTACGTCTGGACCTTCCCCGGCGGCGAGCAGCTCCTGCTGCGCTACATGTCAAAGCCGGCGGACTACGACAACTACCACGGCCACGCGTACCCGTGGATCGGCTGGGAGGAGCTCACCAACTGGGCCACCTCCGAGATGTACCTCAAGATGTTCTCCTGCTGCCGCTCCACCGTGCCGGGCATGCCCCGCAAGGTGCGCGCCACGACGAACCCATACGGCAAGGGGCACAACTGGGTCAAGCTCCGCTGGCAGCTGCCGCAGATGCGCGGCCGCATCATCCACACGCCGGGCGAGCCGGACCGCGTGGCGATCCACGGCCACATCAGCGAGAACCGCATCCTGCTGGACGCGGACCCGGAGTACATCTCCCGCATCCGCGCCGCGGCCTCGAACCCGGCGCAGATCGCGGCCTGGCTGGATGGCTCGTGGGACATCACCAGCGGTGGCATGTTCGACGACCTCTGGCAGACTACCTCCCACTGCGTGCCAGTGTTCCAGGTGCCCAGGTCATGGACGGTCGACCGGTCCTTCGACTGGGGGTCCGCGAAGCCCTTCTCGGTGGGCTGGTGGGCGGAGTCCGACGGCACGGACCTCGCCCTGCCGAGCGGCCGCAAGATCAGCACGGTGCGCGGCGACCTGTTCCGCATAGCCGAGTGGTACGGGTGCAAGAAGGGCACGGAGAACGAGGGCCTGCGGATGCTTGCCTCCGACATTGCCGAGGGCCTCAAGTTCCGCGAGGTGGCCATGGGGCTGGCGGGTCGGGTCAAGCCTGGGCCGGCCGACTCCTCCATCTTCGACGAGGAGAATGGCAACTGCATCGCCAAGGACATGCAGGCGAAGGGCGTGCGCTGGGAGCGGGCTGACAAGGGCCCGGGGTCGCGGAAGCAGGGCTGGCAGCAGCTGCGCAAGCTGCTCAAGGGCGCGCTCAACCAGGACGAGGAGGGCAACCCGATTGCCGGGCCGAGGGAGAAGCCTGGCCTGTTCATCGTGGCCGAGCGCTGCCCCGACTTCGTGAGGACCTTCGTGCCGATACCCCGCGACGAGAAGGACCCGGACGACGTGGATAGCGACGTCGAGGACCACATCGCCGACGAAGTGAGGTATAGGGTGCGCTTCAAGCGCAAGGAGGTCAGGCAGGGCAGCTTCTGATGGTGTCCGCGGCCACGACGTCCCGGTATCATCTTCTCATCGCTCGACACGCGGATGGCTAGCCGCGCTAGACAGCGCCGGGAGGGCCGCCCCAGGCCCGGCATGGGACCAGGCGTTCGCATTGCGATGGCCTTTCAGACCGCCATCGCCCTTCGGAGCCCGCCTCGCGCGGGCTCCGTCGTCTCCGTGCGTATCAGCACAGGGCTACTTGCGCGGGTCTACCGCGCGATAGTCTTCATGAAAAACGCCAATGCTGTATTGCAGGGACTTAACCGCCCGGTTGCGGGCCGCCACGCACTTGCCCTGCTGCTGGAGGTCGATGGCGTCCTTGAGGCAGAGCTGAGCGCTGCTCTGCATCTGTGCGCCGTTGTTGGCGTGCTTGCGGGCAAGCTGAATCACTTCGAATGAGTTCATGGTAGCTCCTTGATGACCACAATTACATGGTGACGCCCTGCCTGGTTGCGCGAGCGACGCAGTCGTCTATCCGTTGCTGCTTGACTTCAGCTGCATAAGCAACAGCCTCTTCGCGAGTCTTAAACACCAGCCCGCGGGCAAATTTGTGACCGGGGCACGACGCACGCGCAATAACTTCTGTTCTAATCAGGCTACCTTCGCGGCGCTGAAGGATCGGTTTGTATTCGCCCAGGCTTTTACGGGCAGAAGGTTCGGTCTCGCGATGCGCAGAAAGCTCTTGTTCGAACAATTGTTGCTTCCGATCCATTTCAGTTCTCCTTAGTGGCTGGAGGGGGGGGGGCCCCTCCAATGCAGTTGGTCAGTCAGTGAAGTCATTATACTGTAGAATGCAGGCAAAGGGAGCGGCCTCGTGCGGGCTTCGTCGTCTCTGCGCGGGACACGGTCCGGGCGATCGACGGTCCGGGCGCGGTGCGTCGCGCGTCATGATCGAGAGCCCGACCAACCGAGCAAAGGAGCTCCCACATGACACGACCACTTGGCCCGCAGCTGCCATTCTCTGACGAGCTGCACGCCGGCAAGTACCGCGGCGAGGGCGAGAGGCCCGGCCTGTTCGTGGTGGCGGAGCGCTGCCCCGACTTCGTGAGGACCTTCGTGCCGATACCCCGCGACGAGGCCGACCCCGACGACGTGGACAGCGACGTCGAGGACCACATCGCCGACGAAGTGAGGTATAGGGTGCGCTTCAAGCGCAAGGAGGTCAGGCAGGGCTCCTTCTAAACGATGGCACACCTTCCAGCTTGGAGCGGTAAGATGTTTATTATCATCTAACGCCTAGCTAACCGGCTGGCGCTGCTTTTGCGCCAGTCCGCGTTGAGCGTGGAGTTAGATTTTTTGCGAAACCTCTTGACACTGTTTGATTACGTGATACAATTCAATCATCGCAACAACAGGAGGGTAGGAAAATGAGGTTCCAGACGACCGGCGGCCAGTTCGTAAGCGCCGCCACCAAGGCCGAAGCCGCTGCGCTCGCCGCGCAGTATGGCTTCGGCGAAATTGCCGGGGCCGCGCCTGCCCCGGCGAGGGTCAAGGCTCCGATGAGCCTGACCACGGCCCGTCGCCTGGCGGGCGAGGCGCAGGACTGGCCGCGTTGCGGCCAGGGTTGGCCCGCGAATGCGCGGGAGCGGGAAGCGGACGCCGTTCTGTCCGCGAACGGGGAGGACTGGGCATGAAAGAGATTTTCTCGGCCCGTTCGACGAACGGGCGCTGGGGGCTGGCCGTGGTCGGCCCCGAAGGTACCAAGTTCCCGGCACAGGGCAGCCTGCGCCATGTGGGCAAGGTCGCCGGCATGGCGACCTACGAATTCACGCCCGGCGAAACCGGGGCGTGGGCGGCTGTCGCCTGTGCCGTAACGGTACACGGCGGCGCGACGCTGGTGGCAAGCGAGAGCTTGCAGTCCTCGCAGGTCGCCAGCCTGCTGCTGCTCGGCCCGCAGGCCGTGGTCGAGCACCACGGCTACATGCGGCGCAGCAGCCGTATTGTGGCGTACGTGGACGGGGTCGAAACCGACATCCCCGGCACGGTCCTGGCAGCAATGGGGCTGCTGCAAGTCGACGGCGAGATTGTCGCCGTCGAACCTCCGCCCGTTCTGGGCGGCGCAATGGCCGCAGCGTTCGCGGCCCTGAAAGGGAGAAACTGAATGGCCACCATGAACCTGACCCAGCACGCCGCTACCGCCGACCAGATCGCGGCCGGCGTGTTCGACCTGCCCGCCGCCGCGAGGGCGGACCTGCAAGCCCTGCTAACGTTCGGCGAACTTCCGGACGAGCAGGAAATCCGCGCCAGAGCCGAACAGATCGCCGGCATGGCCGCGCTGTACGCCAGCGCCGAAGACCGCGCCGACGATGCCGGCGCGTTGCCGGAAGGCGATGCCGGCGGCTTTGCGCTGCACGCCATGATCGGCGGCGCGCTGTGGCTCATGGCACCGCTCGCCGCAGCGCTGCGCGAGCAGGGCATCGAAGCGGTGTTCGCCTTTTCCGTCCGCGAGACGGAAGAGCAGAAACAGGCGGACGGAAGCGTCCGAAAGGTCGCCGTGTTCCGCCATGCCGGGTTTGTCCCGGCGGTCGCGTGAGCGCGGCGGCAACGCTCAAAGCTGCCCTTGCGCACAATGGCCTTACGCTTGAACAGCTCGTCGCCATGCGCGAGCGTGAGGCACTGCGCCTGCCGTGGATAGGCCCGAAGGTCTGGGCCGAAGCCAAGCGCCAGGCGAGCAAGCGCGGCGGGGCGAGAAAAGGGGCCGGCGCCAAAGCGGCCGACGGCGCTACCGGATTGGTGCAGATCGCCGTTCGCGTCACGCCGCAGCAGCGCGAAAAACTCGGAAAACTTGGAGGCAGCGTTTGGGTGCGGCGGGCGATTGATGATGCCGATGAAATCTAACGCTCATTATTGAGGGGAATACTATGCGCCAAGAAGAGTTGGACCTATGGCCAGTTGAAGGGCCGATCGACTTAAATCTGCTAGAGCTGGGGCAAAAAGTACGATTCAGCAAGCACCTAGTGCTTGGAACACGCAATGACCGGCGCCCAGATGGCGGTCTTACCATGGCCATGGTCGAGGTAGCCACGCGACCGCATAAGCCCAACAAGAGCCTAACCGGGGTATTCATCGGATGGCGGACAACCCCTCCACCAGGTACTACGGGGCATTGTCGTAGTGGAGCGGAGGCCGTATGGGAGGGGCCGCAGCGGCGCGTGGCTCTTGTGGTGCTTAAGGTTAATGATAAGCCGTTCCAAGTTGACCCAGAGCATTTGCAAGTCTGCAAGACCCAGTCCCAAGAGATAAAAGACGCGTACAAGGCGGGCATACTGAAGGCCATTGCGACCGTGGCCGAGTATGCCGACTTGGGATGGGAGGGTAGAGAAGGCATGGACCGCGTGATGCAGGACCTGCAGAAAGAGCTTGGCGGGCAGTAAACGACGGCACCACGCTCGCGCTCGTAGCGGTAAAGTTCAAACCGTCGCGCCCCGCAGCGCGGCGCTCCTGTTGAAAGGTTGGTCGGGCACGGTAGGCTCCGGCGGTACTAGCGACCGCCGGGGCTTTCCTTTTACGTCGGCTTGCGACGCGCCCGGACCGCGGCAAGATCGTTCGCTCGATCAACCCAGACACGGAGCAAGCATCCATGCACGACACACAGGACGCCCGACACGTAGGGCCCACGCAGCCGTTCTCCGACGAGCTGCACCAGCAGAAGTACCGGAGCGAGGGCGAGTCGTTCCGCGAGGCCATGAACCGCGTGGCGGCCGGCCTGAAGGACGACGACGCCCACTTCCACGAGTTCCGCGACATCCTCCTCGACATGCGCTTCATGCCCGCCGGCCGTATCCAGGCGGCCATCGGGTCGGGCAAGAACACCACCCCCTACAACTGCCTTAGCGGTGACACCGAGGTGCTGACCGCCCGCGGCTTCGTGCGCCTCGAGGACTATGAGGGGCAGGCCCTCGATGTCCTGTCGCCCGTCTCCGGCCGCCTGGAGCCGGCAGTCTTCAAGTCGTACGGCGAGCAGGAGCTCTTCGACGTCCAGGTCAGCTACTCGTCCGGCGGTCAGGAGCGCAGCGGTAGCTTTGTCGTGCGGGCCACTGCCAACCACCGGTGGGTGCTGCAGGATGGCACCGTCGTGGAGGGCGTGCGCGTCGGCCAGCTGCTGAAGTCAGCCAGCTCGGAGGTCGACACTGACGCCTGCGGCTGGGCTCACGGCTTTGTCTTCGGCGACGGCTCCATACAGCGCCCCGGAAAGTACGGCGTGCGCCTCTGCGGCGCTAAGGCCCGGCACCTGCCGCGGTTGCTGTCGGCCTACCAGAGTGCGCGGGTGACGTACCCGCAGAGCCTCGAGGGCGACCCGTACGTCACCCTGGAGGCCGACGTCGCGCTGAAGGAGCTACCGCCCGTGTCGGCGTCGGCTGAGTACCTGCGCGGCTTCGTTGAGGGCCTACTGGCGGCGGACGGCTGCTTCAGCACGCGCGGTAATGACCCCTTCCAGTTCCATGGCCCACGGCACCTCGTCGAGTGGGTACGCGACCACCTGGCGCTGGCTGACTATGCCCCGTGTGGCAGGGCCCACGAGTACGCCACCGGGCCCACCAACTACGGCGAGCGCTCCACCCCTCTCTGGAAGGTACACTTCCGCAGGTCCTCAGACCACAGGGGCTTCCGCGTGAAGTCGGTCTCCCATGTCGGTCGTGCCAAGGTCTACTGTGCGGAGGAGCCCGAGTACCGGCAGCTTGTGCTGCGCCATGGCCTCCGCACCGGGAACTGCTACGTCTCGGGCACCATCGCGGACAGCTACGTCGACGGCGAGGGCTCGATCATGGAGCGCGCCACCCAGGCGGCAGCGACCATGCGCATGGGCGGCGGCATCGGCTACGACTTCTCCACCCTGCGCCCCAAGGGCGACCTGATAGTCAAGCTCCAGTCCCGCAGCTCCGGCCCCATCTCCTTCATGGAGATTTTCGACGCCGTCTGCCGCTGTACGTCCTCGTCCGGCCACCGCCGCGGCGCGCAGATGGGCGTCCTGCGCATCGACCACCCTGACATCTTCGACTTCATCCACGCCAAGCAGAACGAGCACTTCCTCAAGGGCTTCAACATCTCCATCGCAGTCACGGACGAGTTCATGCAGGCCAAGCGCGACGGCAAGCCCTTCCAGCTGAAGTTCGGCGGCCGCGTCTACCGCGAGGTGGACCCCAACGAGCTGTGGGATGCGGTCATGCGCTCCACCTGGGACTGGGCCGAGCCGGGCGTCCTGTTCATCGACCGCATCAACGAGATGAACAACCTCCACTACTGCGAGACCATCGCGGCGACCAACCCGTGCGGCGAGCAGCCGCTGCCACCGTTCGGCGCCTGCCTGCTCGGCTCCTTCAACCTGGTGCGCTACGTCAGCAAGGACATGCACGGCTGGCGCTTCGACTGGGACCGCCTGGCCCGCGACATCGCGCCCGTCGTGCGCGCCATGGACAACGTGGTCGACCGCGCCCGCTACCCGCTGCCGCAGCAGGAGCACGAGGCCAAGTCGAAGCGCCGCATGGGGCTCGGCGTGACCGGCCTGGCGAACGCGGGCGAGGCGCTGGGCCTGCCGTACGGCTCGGAGGGCTTCCTGTCCTTCACCCGCCGCGTGCTGACCCTCCTCCGCGACGAGGCGTACATCGCCTCCGCCCTGCTCGCCAAGGAGAAGGGCGCCTTCCCGCTGTACGACCCGGCCTACCTGGAGTCCGCGTTCGTGCGCACCCTGCCCGTCGAGGTGCGCGACCTGATCGAGGCCCACGGCGTCCGCAACTCCCACCTGCTGTCCATCGCGCCGACCGGCACCATCAGCCTGTGCGCGGACAACGTGAGCTCCGGCCTGGAGCCCGTGTTCTCCTACGGCATGGAGCGCACCGTCATCGACGAGGCCGGCCCCAGCAAGGAGCTGATCGAGGACTACGGCGTCCGCGTGCTAGGCGTGCGGGGCAAGCGCTCCTCGGAGGTGACCGTGGCCGAGCACGTCGCCGTGCTGGCGGTAGCATCCAAGCTGGTGGACTCGGCCGTGTCGAAGACCTGCAACGTGGACTCCTGCGTCAGCTGGGACGAGTTCAAGCGGGTCTACGACAGCGCGTGGGAGCTCGGCTGCAAGGGCATCACGACCTACCGGGCCGACGGCAAGCGCGGCGGGGTCATCGTCGCCAAGGACGACGACACCGGCAAGGCCCAGGAGGAGGCCGCGTCCTGCAGCATCGACCCCGAGACAGGGCGCCGCAGCTGCGAGTGACGCCCAGCTAGAAACGATGGCTCCGTAAGATGAGGGGCGGCGGTAACATGGGAACCGTCGCCCCTCTTCTATTGCCCCGGCCTGGCGACACCGGGTTGGAGACCACCATGCAAGCATCTCTCGGGACCAAGTCCCAACACACGCCCTTCTACGCGGGCGACTTCGACGACCTGACCCGCTCCGCACAGTCCGCGCTGGCGCGTGCCCTCGAGCAGGGCAAGGGCGGGCTCTTCCGCGTCGACGCGGGCGACCTGTTCGAGCAGTACCTCGCGCAGTTCGCCGACCCGGCGGACCGCCAGTACCACAACTGCAACTGCTGCCACTCGTTCCTGCGCCGCTTCGGCTCCCTCGCGTACATGACCGAGTCCGGCGACGTGCGCTCCGCCCTCTGGGACGAGACCCTGCTGCCCCTCAACCACCCCTACCGCGAGGTCGTGCGTGCCCTGCACGAGGCCGTCGAGCGCGGCCGCGTCGTGGACCAGTTCCTGTGGGACGACCGCGAGTGGGGCGTGCGCGAGGCCGGCGGCTTCACCCACCTGTGGGCGACGCCCGACCAGAAGCACCGCTGGACGCGCCGCGACGTGACGGCCGAGCAGGCCATGGCGGCCAAGCGCGAGGACCGGCGCCACCTGGCCCGCGCGGTGGGCGAGATGCCCCGCGACGCCGTGCTCCGCGCTGCGGGCATGCTCCGCTCCGGCGAGCTGTCCCGCGGCGAGAAGCTCGTCGAGTGGGCTGACTGGCTTGTGTCCCTGCAGGACCGCGCCAACTCCAACCCCGCGCGGACCAAGCGCGAGTACCTGAACCGCCTGCTGTGGCGCGCGGTGGCCTCGGCGCCCGCCGGCTGGTGCACGCCGCGCTCCTCCGCGCTCGGCGCCCTGGTCGACGACCTGGCTTCCGGCACGTCCGCCCGCGAGGTCAAGCGCCGCCACGAGGAGCGCGTCGACCCGCTGAAGTACCAGCGGCCCACTACCCTGCGTGAGGGCAACGTGCGCCAGGCCGAGCGCCTGTTCGAGGAGCTGGGGCTCGCGCCCGCCCTGCGGCGCCGGTTCGCCCTCGCCGACGAGCTGGTCCACCTGTGGACGCCCAAGGCGGAGCGGCAGGCCCAGGCCGGCGGCGTGTTCGGCCACCTGCTCGCCGGGCAGAAGCCCGCCCAGGCGCAGCGCCTCACCGCGCAGCCGGTGGCGATGACCTTCGCCAAGTTCCGCCGGGACGTGCTGCCGCGGGCCCTCGAGGTGGAGGTCGTCGTGCCCGCGCACGGCCAGTTCTCCGCCTTCACGACGCAGGCCGACCGTGACGCGCCGCCGATCCTGCAGTGGGACTCCGAGGAGTGCCGCAACCCGTTCGCCTGGTACGTGTACCACACCGGGTCGCCGGCGTCCGTCTGGGGCCTCCGCGGCGGCTCCCACGCCCGCGTCGTGGCTATGTCGCTGATGCCGTGCAACTGGGGCGACGAGGACCGCCACCGCGACCTCGGCGGCCGCGCACTGCTGGTGCTCGAGGGCGCCCGTGACGGCCGCGCACTGCTGGTGCTCGAGGGCGCCCGTGACGGCCGCAACTCGTCGCTGGCCCTCTTCCCCGAGTGCCTGCGCTCCGAGCTCCACGCCGTGCGCTCCACCATCGAGGCGCACTCGCGCTCCGGCCGGCTGGAGGACGTGGACGGGCAGCATGCCGCCGGCCTGCTCGTCGGCGACGGCTGCGAGGCGACGCTCCTGGTGCGCACCCGCGAGGGCGTGTCATCCTACCGCATCGACCGGTGGGAATAAAGGCTTAGCGTGACACGGGGCAGCGGTACTATGACCGCTGCCCCTTTACTTTACTTTACAAGGAGATAGCGATGGAAAGACTCACACAGTCCGAGCTGCGCGCCCTGTCGCGTGCGGTGTCGGAGGCGGAGGCCTGGCGTGGCTCCATGACGGGCAACCCGGACCCAGGCCCGCTCGAGGAGTTCGACGCCTTCGTGGCTAAGGCAAAGCAGGCCCTCAAGAAGGTACGCCGCAACAACAACGCCCTCAAGCAACCCACAGGGAGACCAGTATGACCGAGAAGAAGTTCCGCCCCATGTTGTCCGCGACCGTGGCCGAGGTCGCCGCGCTCCGCTTCCCGCTGCTCGCCAGCCACAAGCTTGACGGCATCCGCGCCCTGGTGCGCGGAGGCGTGGTGGTGTCCCGTAACCTCAAGCCCATCCCCAACCGCTACGTGCAGGCCCTGTTCGGTCGCGAGGAGTACGAGGGCCTGGACGGCGAGCTCCTCGTCGGCGACCCGACCGACCCGACCGCCTTCTTCGGCACGACCTCGGCCGTCATGAGCCGCGAGGGCAAGCCTGACGTGTACCTCCACGTCTTCGACGATGTGACCGAGCCCGACCTGCCGTTCCGCGAGCGCTACGCCCGGCTGCAGCGTCGGCTCGGCGGGCGCGCGGTGCTGGTTGCCCAGGTGCCTGTCAGCTCCGTCGCCGAGGTCGAGGAGTTCGAGCGCTCCGCGCTGGACGCAGGTCACGAGGGCATCATGCTGCGCTCGTTCGACGGGCCCTACAAGTTCGGCCGCGGCACGCTGTCCAAGCAGGACCTCATGAAGCTCAAGCGCTTCGAGGACGCGGAGGCCCGGGTCGTAGGCCTCGAGGAGCTGCTGCACAACTCCAACGAGGCATCCACCAGCGCGCTGGGACTGACTGAGCGCGGCCACTCGAAGGACGGCATGGTGGGCATGGGCACGCTTGGCGCGCTGCGCGTGGTGGGCCGCGGAGGCCGGTGGGACGGCGTCCGCTTCAACGTCGGGTCGGGCTTCGACGCCGCGACTAGGGCGGCGATATGGGCCGACCGCGCCGGCTGGGAGGGCCGCCTCGTGAAGTTCAAGTTCTTCCCGATCGGCTCGAAGGAGGCGCCCCGCTTCCCGATCTTCCTGGGCGAGCGCCACCCGGACGACGCCTGATCGCTGGCTCCCGGCTCGGCGGTTTACGAGGTACCATCGCGGTCATCTACGTACGCCACCGAACCAGGAGCCGACCATGGCAGACACCCCCAACAAGAAGCCGACGGTGGCATCCCCGTCGTCGGCATACCTCCGCATGGCACCACGCTGGCGCATGATCGACGTCCTGCTGGGCGGCACCGAGGCGATGCGCGCCGCCGGCGAGGAGTTCCTCCCCCAGTACGACAACGAGTCCAACAAGAACTACCAGTCCCGCCTGCAGCGCGCGACCCTGCTCAACATGACCGAGCAGACGCTCGACACCCTGGCGGGCAAGCCCTTCCGCGAGGCCATAGTCCTGGACGAGGACGTGCCGACCCAGATCGAGGACTTGGCCGAGGACGTCGACATGCAGGGGAACAACCTGCAGGCCTTCGCCCGCTCCTGGTTCCGCGAGGCGTGGGCCAAGGGCTTCTCCCACGTGCTCGTGGAGCATCCCACCCCCGAGGCCAAGACCGACGCCGAGGGCGAGCAGCGCCCGCGCACTCTCGCCGACGACCGCGCCGAGGGCCTGCGCCCGTACTGGGTGCACGTCAAGCCCGAGTGCCTCATCGCCGCCTACTCCGCCGTCGTGCTCGGCCAGGAGGTGCTCACGCACGTCCGCATCCTCGAGAAGAGCGTCGAGCGCGTCGGCTGGGAGGAGGTCGAGGTCGTCCGCGTCCGCGTCCTGGAGCCCGGCACCTGGCAGGTGTGGGCGCCCAACGAGAAGGGCGACGAGTGGCACGTCGAGTCCGAGGGCACCACGAGCCTCGACTACATCCCGCTGGTCACCTTCTACGCCGGCAAGCGCACCGGCCTCATGGAGTGCAAGCCTCCGCTGACCGACCTGGCCCACCTCAACGTGGCCCACTGGCAGTCGTCCAGCGACCAGCGCAACGTCCTGACGGTGTCCCGCTTCCCCATCCTGGCTGCCTCCGGCGTGCCGGCCGACCAGAAGGTCAACATCGGCCCCAACAACTTCCTGACGACCGAGGCCCCCGAGGGCAAGTGGTACTACGTCGAGCACACCGGCGCGGCCATCGCCGCGGGCCAGACCGACCTCTCGTCCCTCGAGGACCAGATGGCGACCTACGGCGCCGAGTACATGCGCAAGAAGCCCGGCGACGAGACCGCCACGGGGCGTGCCCTCGACGCCGCCGAGTCGTCCTCCTACCTCGCCGCCACCGTCCGCGACTTCCAGGACTGCATCGAGCTGGCCATGCAGTACACGGCCGACTGGCTCGGCCTGGACGAGGGCGGCTCCGCCAAGGTCAACGCCGACGTGGACCTGTCCGAGGCCGACGCGGCCGAGCTGGACGCCCTGCTCAAGATGCGCGCCCAGCGCGACCTCTCCCGCAAGGCCTTCCTGAAGGAGATGAAGGCCCGCCAGGTCCTGTCGGACGACTTCGACGAGGACGCGGACGCGGAGCAGCTGAAGGAGGAGGCGACGGACTCCATGGGCGACATGTTCGGCGGTGGCAACGGCACCCAGACGCCGCCCGCCGACCCGCAGGACCCTCCGGCCGACCCGAACGCAGACCCGCAGGACCCTCCGGCCGACCCGGCCCTCAACCCCGGGGGTGAGTGATGGTGCAGACACCTGAAGAAAAGCTGGCTAAGGCCCGCGAGAAGAATCGCATCTGGCGCGAGGCAAACCGTGATAAGGCACGCGAGGCCAGTAAGCGCTGGCATGAACGCCATCGCACTGAGAATCGGGAGCGCGTTGCTGAGACGACTGCGCGCTACCGCCAGGGCAACGCAGCAAAGTACTGGTTCAAGAACCTGCGCAACCGCGCAGAGAAGCAGGGTCGTGCATTCGACCTGACCGAGGAGTTCCTGAGGGAGCTGCTTGAGCCAATGGCCTGCGCCGCGACGGGCCTGCCACTCACTTATGAATGGGATGGAGAAGGGCGTACCAATCCATGGGCTCCTTCAGTCGACCGCGTGGACTCCTTGCTCGGCTACACGATGGACAACGTTCGCGTGGTCTGCTGGGCATACAATACCGCCAAAAGCGACTGGGCTGATGACGTGGTTATGGCCCTTGCACGCGCCATAGTGGAGGCTGCAGATGGCGACAGCTAATGAAGAGTTGCTGGATGCAACTGTGCGGCACCAGATCGTCGTCCTGCGGTTCTCCGACCGCATGGCGGCCGACGCGGCCAGGCTGCTTGAGGCCTCCGACCGCGAGCTCGTCGCCATGCTCCAGACCGAGCTCACCGAGTTCGCCGAGGCGCGCCTGAACGCGATGCTGATCGAGGTCCGGAGGCTGCGCGCCGCGGCCATCCAGGCCGTCGACGCGGACGTGCGCCCCGACCTCGACGGGCTGTCTCAGGTCGAGGCCGCGTGGGAGGCCGGCGCCATGGGCGCGGCGATCCCGGTCGACATCGCCCTCAACACCGTCTCGCCCGCAACTCTGCGCGCCGTGGTGGCCTCGCCGATCAACGGCATCCCGCTGCAGGGCTGGTGGGACCGGCTCGCCGCCTCCGACGCGCAGCGCATAGAGCAGCAGCTCCGCCTTGGCCTGCTGCAGGGCGAGACAACCGACCAGATCGTGCGCCGCATCCGCGGCACGAAGGCGGCCGGCTACTACGACGGAGTGCTCGCCATCACGAGGCGCGACGCCGAGACCGTGGTGCGGACCGCGGCGAACCACGTGTCCACGGGCGCCAGGCAGGCGACGTGGGACGCCAACGCAGACATCATATCCGGCGTGCGCTGGGTGTCCACGCTTGACGGGCGGACCTCGGCCGTGTGCCGGTCCCGGGACGGCGAGGTCTACCCGATCGACAAGGGCCCGCGCCCGCCGGCGCACCCGAACTGCCGCTCGACCGTCGTGCCCGTGCTGGCTGGCGCCGAGATTGTGGGCGACCGCCCGACCGTGCGCGACGGCAGGACCCGCCGCAAGCGCGAGCTGGACTTCGCCCAGGAGGTCCGCGACGACGTCGGGCTGAAGGAGTGGTCCCGCATGTCGGCCTCCGAGCGCCGCGCCAAGGTGAAGGCCAAGCGCGACGCGTGGGCGGACGAGAACATCGGCTCCACGCCCAGCAACGTGACCTACCAGGACTGGATCAAGCGCCAGCCGGCGAAGTTCCAGGACGAGGTGCTCGGCCCGACGCGCGCCCGCCTGTTCCGCGAGGGAGGCGTGCCGCTCGACAAGTTCGTCGATGCCAGCGGGAAGCAGTACAACCTGGACCAGCTGCGGGCGCGGCTCGACCAGGACGCCCGCGAGCTGCTCGACAGGCTGCGCGGCACCGACGACTGACGCGTGGCCGAGTCCGATCCGCATCAGAACGATGGCTCACGTTGCGCCGGCGCCGGCGTAATGTGCCAGCCTGAGACCATCCCGGGCGCGATGCCCAAACAACGCGCGTGACGCGCAGAAGGAGAGCACTATGGAATTCGAGTTCCTGAAGAACCCCACCGTCGACAGCATCGACAAGGTCCCCGAGCAGTTCCGCGGCCTGTACACCGAGGGCGAGGGCGGCTACGTGTTGAACGACAGCTTCAAGGGCACCGCCGGCGCGATCGACGGCCTGAACAAGTCCCTCAAGGCTGCGCGCCGCGACGCCGACGAGGCCAAGCGCAACCGTCCCGACCTGTCGGGCTTTGCCGCGGTCGGCCAGTTGCTCGGCCTCGAGGGCGACGACGCCGCCTCGCCGGAGGCCCTCCGCCAGGCGGTCGAGCGCGTCATCGGTGAGTCGAAGGACGGCAAGGTCAACTGGGACAAGATGAAGAAGGACCTGGAGCGCGGCTTCCAGACCCAGCTGCAGGGCAAGGACGGCGAGCTCCAGAACATGAGCAAGACCCTCCAGAAGTACCTGGTGACCACTGCAGCCGTGCAGGCGATCGCAGGCCACAAGGGCGTGCCGGAGCTGCTGCTGCCGCACATCCAGGCCAAGACCAAGGTCATCAAGGAGGGCGAGGAGTACGTCGTCCGCGTGGTCGACGAGTCCGGCGACCCGCGCGGCAATGCCTCCGGCGGCTTCATGACCGTCGAGGACCTGGTCAAGGAGATGAAGGCGAGCCCGACCTTTGGCCGCGCGTTCGAGAGCGAAGCCCCGAGCGGCTCGGGCGTCAAGCCCGGCGTCACGCAGGGCAAGCCGAACCCGCAGAAGCGTGACCTGTCGCCGACCGAGAAGATCGCGGCAGGGCTGGCTAAGAGGCGCTAAGCCTGGAGGAGTACGCCCTGACGAGGGTCTCCACGACCTCGTCGGGGAAGTCACCGCGCATGTTGTTGAATGCCCAGCAGACTATCCGCACGTTGCTCGGCACGTAGCCGAGCGAGTTGTCGAGGCGGTCTACAGACGGGGCCCAGGGGTTTGAACCGCTGGGCCCTTTCCATTCCGTCAACAGGGGCAAGCCTGTAGCCGAGCACGTCATGCCGCGTAGGAGCTCCTAGATCAGGCCCTCAGTTATGGTGCACTCGTGCCCACGAAATCGTGCCGATGACCGGCATTGGTGCAGCAGCTTGCGGGCTAGGTTGGCATCCTTCCATCTACGACTAGCGGACCGGTGTGTCTCAGCATTTTGCAAGGCGATCAAGGACGCCCAGTCTGGGCCAAGGCGCTTGAAGCGGGAGCGGTAGTCGCGCAGCACCTTGCGTGACATGGTTTGCCCAAGCTCAGCCTTCCCAGCTTGGGAGCCCCCTTCAAGCAATTATTTTCCATTTATTTTATCTATCCCTTAATCTAGGGTAATCTAAACCTCATATAAGGCTCTAAGTGGTTGATTCTCTAAGCCGGACAAGGACTTCTGAGCCATCTAGGGCTTCTGGACCTCGGCAGCACCGTGGTCGACCTCGCCCCGATCCGGTGGCCGACCGTTTTCCTGGTGCAAACCGAGCTCCGAGGTCCGTACGGCCCGGAAAGGCCCTAAGTCCTTGGCACGCAAGGCTTTTGCCGTACGGACCTGGCACTTCACGGGGCCCAGACGGCCCAGATCGGGAGTGCTGGCACATGTTCGTGGGGTTACAGACTGGCGCCGTCGCAGCATATTCCCGACCATAGCGTGCGAGCGCGGAGCACATCCGCGAGCCGCGCTCGCTGACCCAGCAGAGGCGTGATGCCCGGCTAGGGGTCGAATCGTCGGGCGATCCGGCACCAAACCAATCACACTTCAACCTCTGTTAGGAGAACCACCATGGCTTCCGTAACCCTTGCCGAATCGGCAAAGCTGGCCCAGGACGAACTCGTCGCTGGCGTCATCGAGAACGTTATCACCGTCAACGAGATGTTCGAGTTGCTCCCGTTCGACGGCATCGATGGCAACGCCCTCGCCTACAACCGCGAGAACGTGCTGGGCGACGTCCAGATGGCTGGCGTCGGCACGACCATCACCGCCAAGGCCGCCGCGACCTTCACGCAGGTGACCTCCACCCTGACCACGATCATCGGCGACGCCGAGGTCAACGGTCTGATCCAGGCCACCCGCTCGGGCGACGGCAACGACCAGAAGGCGGTGCAGATCGCCTCCAAGGCGAAGAGCTGCGGCCGCAAGTACCAGGACCAGCTCATCAACGGCGACGGCACCGGCGCGAACATGGCCGGCCTGCTCGGCCTCGCGGCCGCCGGTCAGAAGTTCTTCGCCGGCAACGCGGCCGCCAACGGCGCCCCGCTGTCGTTCGACGACCTCGACGCCCTGATTGACCTCGTGACCGACAAGGACGGCCAGGTGGACTACCTGATGATGAACGGCCGCACTCGCCGCGCCTACATGGCGCTGCTCCGTAGCCTGGGCGGCACCTCCCCTGGTGACATCTACACCATGGCCTCCGGCCGTCAGGTCCCCTCCTACCGCGGCATCCCGATCTTCCGCAACGACTGGATCCCCATCAACCAGACGCGCGGCGCTTCGACCAATGCCACCTCGGTCATCGCGGGCACCTTCGATGACGGCAGCCGCTCCAACGGCATCGCCGGCCTGACCGCCGAGAAGGCCGCGGGCATCAACATCAAGGAGGTCGGCGAGAAGGAAGACGCCGACGAGTCCATCACCCGCGTGGTGTGGTACTGCGGCGTCGCGCTCTTCAGCGAGAAGGGCCTGGCGATCCTGAGCGGCGTCACCAACTAAAGCCGCCAGCAAGGTGGCCCTCCAGGAGCTCCGTGCCCCTGGAGGGCCTTGTGGCATCTAGTGAAGGAGAGAAGCAATGGCATCAGTCAACCAGAAGTTCGTCCTGGTCGGCCCGCACGCCGGCCAGACCATGCACGTCAACGGGCACGAGTTTGTCGATGGCGAGATGACGTTCCAGGGCAGCGCCGAGCAGGCAGCCACCCTCGAGTGCGTGTTCGAGTTTTACGGCGCGATGACCGCCGAGAAGGCGGAGCTGCACGCCCTGCGCGGCGAGCAGAAGCCCGCGGACAGCAAGCAGCCCGAGGGCGGCGCCCAGGCGGATTCCGGGGCCTCGGGCGGTCAGGCCGACGCGCAAGGCAGCGCCACGTCCACCGAGGCGACCAAGCCGGCCCAGGATGTGCCGAACGGCGCTCCGGACGCCAAGCCGAGCCTCGCCGAGGCCATCGGCCTGCTCGACCCGGAGGTCGATGCCCACTGGACGTCGAACAACCTGCCGAACCTGGAGCACCTCGGCGAGCTGACCGGCAAGAAGGTCGCCCGCGACGAGGTCAACGCCGTGGCCGAGGGCTACACCCGCGCCAAGGCGCGCGCAGCCAAGCAGTAAGGAGGGAACAGCCATGGCCCACTATACCAGCAGCGACATGACCAAGCCGCGCACGTCGGCGGGCCAGGCTCCCGCCCAGCCCCCGAAGGCGCCCGCCGGCCAGCAGACCGTGCGCGTGCCCCCGGGCGGCCAGGTCACCATCCGCAAGGCGACCAACGGCGTCATCGCCACGGTCACCGGCGCCGACTGGCGCGACCAGGGCCAGGTGCTCGCCGAGAGCGCCTCGGACCTGAAGATCGAGTGAGGGCAGAGACATGGCCTTCACCCAGCAGAACAACGACGGGACCGTGGACGGCGCGAACGCCTACACGGACCCGGCGACCGTCCGGACCTACTGGTCGGACCGCGGCGTCGACCTGACGGCGCGCACCGACGCGGAGCTCCAGGCGGCCATCGTCAACGCCACCACCTACCTTGACGGTCGCTACCGCTGGGTGGGCTACCAGCTGCGCCGACTGCAGGGCACCCAGTGGCCACGCGGCGGCATCACCACGTTCCTGCGCGGCCTGCCGCCGGCCCTCGTGACCGCCACCTGCATGCTGGCGAGCCGCGCGCTGACCGGCAAGCCGCTCATGCCGGACCCGACCTTCGACGCGAGCGGCGGCCAGGTCGTCGAGTCGCTGAAGGAGGTCGGCCCCATCAAGGTGCAGACCAAGTTCAGCGCCTCGCAGTCGACGTCGGCCTCCGCCCGGACGCCGGACTACCCCGAGGTCACCCTCACGCTGCAGTCCGCCGGCCTGATAGGCTCGGGCAACTCCGGCGAGCTGGGGAGGGCTTGACATGGCCACCTTCGACTACGCCGGTCTGAGGGACACCGTGGACGCGCTCCTGGCCGAGTTCGGCCAAGACTGCCAGGTCCGCAGGGCGGGTGCGCCCGTCACCGTCGACCCGGTCAACGGGACGGTGACCGGCGGCGCAGCCCAGGTCTTCCCAGTCATCGGCGTCGTCGTCGACTACGAGGAGAAGATGGTGGACGGCGAGACGATCATGCGCGGCGACCGCCAGGCCTACGTGCAGGCGAGCGTGCAGCCCGTCCGCGGCGACACGTTTGTCGAGGCCAACGGCGTGCAGTGGGCGGTCGTCGACGTGAACCCGGTCAACCCGGCGGGCCTCGCAGTGGTCAACGCCCTGCAGCTGCGGAGGTAGACCATAGCAGGCCGGTTCGAGTCGCAACTGAGGGGCTTCGGCGTGAAGGCGCTGGACAAGGTGGACAAGGTTCGCCGCGCGTCCGTGCTGGAGCTCTTCAAGCTCGTCATCATGGCGACGCCGGTCGACACGGGCCGGCTGCGCGGCAACTGGCAGACGACCATCAACTCGCCCGCCGGCGCCGCGACGACCCGCGACGACCCGAGCGGCGCGGCGGCCCTCGCCGAGGCGATGGCCAACCTGGGGAGCCTGGCGGACGTCGTCTGGTTCACCAACAACCTGCCCTACGCCGAGCGCATTGAGTACGAGGGGTGGAGCAGGCAGGCGCCGGAGGGCATGGTGCGCAGGCACATCGCCCAGTGGCAGAGGATTGTGAGTGCCAAGGCCCAGGCCTTGGGGCGCTGATAGGAGGACGACGAGATGGCAAACCCGTACGCGGGGCTGAGGAAGGCGCTGATGCAGGGGGTCCAGGACTCCCCGCTCGCCCTGTCCTGCGCCGTCGAGAACGCGCCCTTTGACAAGCCGACGGACCAGAGCCCCTGGGCGTCGGCCTTCGTGCTGATGAACCAGCCCTCGGTCGCCACGCTCGGCGCCGAGGGCCAGGACGCCCACGACGGCGTCCTGCAGATCGACCTGAATTACCCGCTGATGACCGGTGAGGCGGCCGTGACGGCCAAGGCGGACGAGCTGTCGGACTTCTTCAAGGCGGGCAAGCGACTTGCCCACTCGGGGGTCGAGCTCACGGTAGCTTCCTGCGGCCGCTCACGCGGGCGGGAAGTGGATGGGTGGTATCGCGTGAGCATGACCGTCACCTGGTTCGCCCGGGTGTCCCGCAACTGATCTTCAACTTTAAGGAGCACACACCATGGCAAACGGCAGCCGCCACTCCATGCGCTACGTGGCCGAGGCGACCTACGGGACGACCCCGGCGACCCCGGCCTTCAAGCCGATCCGCCACACCGGCACCACCCTTGGCCTGTCCAAGGAGTCACTGCAGTCCGAGGAGCTGCGCGACGACCGGCAGATCGCCGACTTCCGCCATGGCGCCTACCAGGTCGGCGGCGACATCAACATCGAGCTGTCCTACGGCAGCTTCGACGACCTGCTGGAGGCGGTGCTGCTCGGCACGTGGGCAGTCGACGGCGGCGGCGCGGGCATCGACCGCCTGAAGGCCGGCGTCACGCGCCGCTCCTTCACCGTCGAGCGCTTCTTCGGCGACATCCTGTCCGCCGACAAGCCATACCACCGCTTCACTGGCGTCGAGTTCAACACGCTCAGCCTGGCCATCAACGCCAACGCAATGATTACCGGCAGTTTCGGCGTACTGGGGCAGGGCATGTCCACCGGCACGGCGATCATCGCCGGCGCAACCTACGCCGCGGCGACGACGACCTCTCCGCTCGACTCCTTCACCGGCACGCTCAGCGAGGCCGGGACGCCCATCGCGGTCATCACGGAGATTAGCCTGTCGCTGGAGAACAGCCTGGAGGCCCGCTTCGTGGTCGGCTCCAAGCAGTCGATACGCCCGTCCATCGGCCGCTCGAACGTGACCGGCCAGGTGACGGCGTACTTCGAGAACTCCGCTCTGCTGGACAAGTTCATCAACGAGACCGAGTCCAGCATCGAGTTCGAGCTGCCCGACGGCGCAGGCAACAAGTACACGTTCACCCTGCCGCGCATCAAGTACACGGGAGGCCAGCCGGACGTGGACGGCGAGGGGCCCATCACGCTCAGCATGCCCTTCCAGGCCCTGCTGGACGCTACGACGGGCACCAACCTCATCATCGACCGCCAGGACGCGTAACGCGCCCGCCACAAGGAGAGACTGAATGGAAAACGTAGAAAAGGCCGCGGGGGCGGCACCAATGAACGCGTTCTTCACGCGCGGCCCGGCAAACGAGGGGGTGCAGTTGCCCCTCTACCTGCCGAACGGCGAGAAGAGTGAGCACTGGGTGCGCGTGCTGGGCGTGGACTCCGACGCCTTCCGGGCGGCGGAGGCCGAGTCCAAGCGCGACGCCTTCCGTATCGCCGCCATCGAGTCGCGCGACGAGCGGGCCTCCGAGATTGCCAAGAGCAAGCGCGGGCTCATCGCCTCGCTGGTAGTGGCGTGGTCCTTCGACCAGCCGTGCACCCGCGAGAACGTCGAGGCCTTCTTCATGGAAGCCCCGCAGATCATGGACGCGATTGACATGGCGGCCAGCAAGAGGGCGCTTTTTTTCGTGGGGCGGTCGAGCAGCTCGCAGCCTTCGCCGAGCACGAGTTCCGGCTCGACCTGATCCCGAAGGGCTCGAAGCAGACCCTGCGTGCTTCTCTCATGCAGGTGTGGAAGACGCTGAAGCGGAAGCCGCCTCAGCTTGAGAACGCGCCGGAGCTCCCACAGGAGCTCCGGTATGTGTGGGAGTGGTTCAGGGAGGTCTTCGCGGGCGAGCCGCTGACGTACACCGAGCTGCAGTCTTGGTCCAACATGACGGGCAAGCGACTGAAGGGCTGGGAGGCCGAGCTGATAAAGTCCCTAGACCGTATTTTCTGGAAGGTGCAGCATGACAGACGTGGCTAGCCTAGCTATCAAGGTCGAGTCCCTGCAGGTGGCGGAGGCAGACCGCCGCCTGAAGGGGCTTTCCACATCCGGCGGCGGAGCCGAGCGCGCCACGTCGGGCCTCACCGGGGCCTTCTCCAAGCTCCTCGGCCCGCTGACCGCCGTGGCCTCGGCCGGCGCGGCGCTGTCCAAGCTCGTGAGCGTGCAGCGCGAGTTCGACGTCCTCAACGCCGGCCTGGTCACCGCGACCGGGTCGAGCGAGAAGGCCGCGCAGGCCTTCGACGCCCTGCAGCAGTTCGCCCAGAAGACACCCTACGACCTTAACCAGGCCGTCGAGGGCTTCACCAAGCTGGTCAATCTGGGCCTCACACCCAGCGAGCGCGCCCTCACATCGTACGGCAACACCGCCAGCGCGATGGGCAAGGACCTCAACCAGATGATCGAAGCCGTGGCCGACGCCGCCACGGGCGAGTTCGAGCGCCTGAAGGAGTTCGGCATCAAGGCCAAGCAGGAGGGCGACAAGGTCACCTTCACGTTCCAGGGGGTCAAGACGACCATCGGGAACAACGCGGCCGAGATTGAGCAGTACCTCACCAGCCTGGGCGAGAACCAGTTCGCCGGCGCCATGGAGCGCCGCATGGACACGCTCGACGGTGCCATCGCCAACCTGGGCGACACCTGGGACGACCTGTTCCGGAAAGTGTCCCAGAGCGGAGTCGGCGACGCGATCGAGGCGGCCGTGCGGCTCGCGACGGACGCGCTACAGGAGCTGAACGACATGCTCGCGTCCGGCGAGCTCGAGGCCTACCTGAAGTCCATCACGGTGCAGTTCGACACCTGGGGCAACGACATCGAGCGCACGGTCGACATCGTGACCAAGTTCCTCAAGGAGAGCTTCGGCGAGTGGAAGGACGAGGGCAAGAGCGCCGTGGACTCCCTCATCGGCGCCTTCAAGAACTTCCCGTCCAACGTGCGGGCGTTCATCCAGATCATGACGGTGGAGGTCGCCGCCGGCCTCGACCGCGTCATGGCCTACGCCGGCGCCTTCAAGGACGGCGTGGCGGCCATCTTCAACGACGACACGGTCGCCGGCGTCGGCCAGCGGCTCGAGAACAGGCTGCAGTCCATCCGCGCCGCCCGCATGGAGTCGATCGACGAGGCCCTGCGCGAGCGAGATGCCGTTGTGAAGGCGAGCGACGATCAAATAGCAGCAGCACAGCGGCTGCGCGCGCAATATGAGGCTGACCAAAAGTTAAAGCAGTTTAAGGGCCCTGTCCTGGGGCAGTTCAAGGTCGGGGGCAGCTCCGGGGGCAAGTCCTCCGACAAGGTGGACAAGGCGGCTGAGTCCGCCCGCAAGGCGCAGGAGCGCGAGTTCGAGTCCCTGAAGGAGTCCCTGCGCACCGAGGAGGAGACCATCGCGGCCTCCTATGAGAAGCGCAAGGCCATCATCGAGGCCAACACCAAGGCCGGCAGCGAGATGCGGGCAGACCTGATGAAGCGCCTCGACGCCGACCGGGCCGAGCAGCTGAAGAAGCTGGAGGAGCAGCGCGGCGCCGAGCTCGAGGGCCTGCGCCAGTCGCTGCGCTCCGAGGAGGAGGTCATCCAGGAGTCCTACGACAAGCGCATGCAGATCATCGCGGCCAACACTGCCGAGGGCAGCCCGATGCGTGCCGACCTGACGGCGCGCACGGAGGAGGAGCGCACCAAGGCCCTCGCGGACCTCGAGAAGCAGCGCCAGGCGGAGCGCGACGGGCTCTACAACTCCCTGCTAACGGAGGAGGAGATGCTCACCCGCGCCTACGAGCGCAAGCGCGCGCTCATCCTAGACAGCGAGGCGGTGACGGAGACCGAGCGCCAGGACCTGCTGCGCCGGCTCAAGCAGCAGTTCGACGAGGAGCAGGCTGCCGCCGAGCAGAAGCGCCTGCAGACCCAGCTGCAGGGAGGGCAGGCCCTGTTCGAGGGCCTCGCCGGCCTGGCCAAGACGTACGCCGGCGAGCAGTCCAAGACCTACAAGACCCTGTTCGCGATCAGCAAGGCCTTCTCGATCACCCAGGCGGCCATGTCGATCGCGACGGGCCTTGCCAAGGCGCAGGAGCGCGGATGGCCCGAAAACCTCGCCGCCATGGCGCAGGTCGCGGCGGCCGGTGCAAGCATCATGTCCCAGATTCAGGGCTCAAACTACTCAGGGGCCTACGACGACGGCGGTCAGATTCCCGCCGGCAAGATCGGCATCGTTGGGGAGTACGGTCCGGAGCTGGTCAAGGGCCCCGCGGCGGTCACGGGCCGGGTCGGCACTGCGCGCGCAATGCAGGAGGCACAGGGGGGTGGCGGCGAACAGCAGTCCGCGCCACAGACGAGCCTGCGCATTGTGAACGCTTTTGACACCGGGGTCATCGGAGACTACATGGGCAGCGACGCTGGCGAGCAGGTCATCATGAACATTGTCCAGCGCAACTCTGCCACGATCCGCAGCCTGGCAACTGGAGGTTAGAGGTGGAGACCTGGGCATACATCCCGCAGCGGGAGTTCACGGAGGCGGTGGAGTGGCTGACCGACGTCATGCGGTGCAAGGGGCAGGAGCAGCGGGTCTCGCTGCGAGTGACCCCGCGCACCGAGCTAGTCTACGACTACGTCATGACGCCGCTGCAGTTTGCGCGGGCGCGGTCGCAGGCGCTGACCTATGAGGGCGGCGAGTTCAACCTGCCGCTGTGGGGCGACTTCGCGCTTGTCGGCACCGTGGCAGCAGGCGCGACCTCGGTGGCAGTGGACACGCGGTACACCAACTACCTCGAGGGCGGCAAGGCTATAGTGTGGCAGGACGAGGTCCACTACGAGGTCGTCACCGTGGCCGAGCTCGACGACAGCGGGTTCACCTTTGCCCCTGCCCTGGAGCAGGACTACTCCGGGGCGCTCGTCATGCCGGTGGTGACGGCGTCCTTCCTGCAGGCCCTGGAGGTGGTGAGGTCACGCACCGACCAGGTGAAGGGCACGGCCCGCTTCGAGGTGGTGGACACCGCCGTGCCTCCGAGCATCTCCCCCTACCCTACCTACCGCGGCTACGAGGTAGTCACTGATCCCAACGTGCTTGTGTCGGATGTGCGCGAGGTGCTGCAGCGCGAGCTGACGTCACTGGACAGCGACACTGGCGTAGTGTGGAGGGGGCCTGAGTTCTCGTACGCCAGCCCGACGAGCGTCATGAGCTGGGATACGCTGGACAGGCAGGCCCTGTGGGACCTGAAGCGCTGGCTACACACGAAGCGCGGCAAGTGGCACGGCTTCTGGCTGCCGAGCTGGAACAACGACCTGCAGATCACCTCCAACATATCGCCCGGCAGCGTGCAGCTGGTAGTGCGAGCGGCCGGCTATGCAGGCCTAGAGGAGCCAATGGACGTCTTGCTGCTGGGACGTGATGGGTCGTCTCACTACCTGCAGGTGACCGGCGGGTCGGCATACGGAGGGTGGGGCCTGGCGTACGGTGAGGCCTACGGCTCTAGCAGCGATCTCGAGGTGCTAGACCTCAGCTCGGCCGCCGGCTTCACGATGGCCTCCGCCGACATCTTGGGCTGCAGCATACTGTCCTTCTCGCGGTTCGACGCCGACCGCGTCGAGATTAAGAGGCGCGCGGCACGCGGTGCCAGCGTGTCTGTTCCTGTTAGGGAGATTCCTCTGCCATGAGCTACAACAACCTAGAGACCTCGGTGCAGGCCGGCCGGCCCGTCATGCTGCTACACCTGGTGCAGGGCACGACGGAGTGGCGCTACACGACGGCTAACCGCGTCGTCACTGCTCTCGGCTTCGACTGGGCCCCCACGGCGGTCCAGCTCGGTGCGGTGACCCAGTCCGGCGAGATGGCCAAGGACACGCTCTCACTCAAGTTCCCGCGGGGGCACGAGTTCGCGTCCACCTTCCTGAGCTACACGCCAGACCTGCTGACATCCGTGACGCTGTACCGTGGGCACCTGGACGACCCCGACGCGCAGTTCGTGACCTACTGGAAGGGCCGCGTGTCGAGCTTCAAGGCCTCCGGCGAGGCGCTGAACGTGGAGTGCGAGCCCATCTTCACCTCGCTGCGCCGCCCAGGGCTCCGCGCCAGATACCAGCGGTCGTGCCGCCACGCGCTGTACGGGCGCGGCTGCCGCCTAAACGCGGAGGACTGGGGTTCGCCCGGGGTGCTGTCGTCGGTGGACGGCGCCAACCTGGTCGTGCCGTCCGCGGCCTTGCTGCCGGCGGGCTACCTCGTTGGTGGCATGATCCGGACGCCCGACGGCGTACTCCGCTACCTGGTCGGGCATAATGGCGACATCGTGACGCTGCTGCGTGCCGTCAAGCAACTGCCGGCTCAGGTGGGCGGCTTCGTGACGCTGTACCCTGGGTGCGATCACACGCGGTCCACGTGCCAGGGCACTTTCGACAACCTGGACAACTACGGCGGCTTCTCGTGGATTCCAACGAAGAACCCGTTCAGTGGTTCGTCCATCGTATGAGGAGGCTGTAGCCATGGCATGGGTTTACGCCATCGTGTTCATTGCGTCCCTGGTGCTCAGCTATGCGCTGATGCCCAAGCCGCAGACCCAGCCGCCTGCCGGGCTGGGCGACATCAAGGCGCCTACGGCGGAAGAGGGGCGCGAGATTCCTGTCCTCTTCGGCACGCGCGACATAGAGAGCCCCAACGTGGTGTGGTACGGCCACCTGCGCACGGTGGCGATCAAGAAGAAGGGCGGCAAGAAGTGACGATCCCCGACGTGACAATTACGATGGAGCACGTGCGCGCCGCGCGCATGTGCTCCCGCGGGGCTCGCGCCTTCTTCGAGCGGCATGGGTTGGACTGGCAGCGCTTCCTCGCGGAGGGGCTGCCGGCTGAGCAGATCGAGGCCACCGGAGACGCGATGGCCCTTAAAGTTGTGGAGGTGGCACGTGGGCGGAAGTAGCAAGAAAGTAACGGTAGGGTACAAATACTACCTGGGCATGCACATGGTGTGGTGCCACGGGCCGGTGGACAAGCTGCTGCGCGTGCGGGTGGACAAGCGGGACGCCTGGAAGGGCACCGGCCTCGACGGCTCCATAGCCATCAACGCCAAGGACCTGTTCGGCGGCGAATCGCGTGAGGGCGGCATCAGTGGCACCGTGGACCTGCAGATGGGCCTGCCCTCGCAGGGGCGCAACTCCTACCTGCAGTCGCAGCTCGGCTCCCAGATTCCCGCCTTCCGCGGCGTCGTTGGCATGGTGCTGCGCCAGTGCTACCTCGGCATCAACCCGTACCTGAAAAAGTGGGACGCACGGTTCCAGCGCATCCACGTGCGCCAGGACGGCATGGCCCAGTGGTATGACGAGAAGGCGGAGGTGGAGTCCTACAACGACGTCATCGGCGCTGGCTTCATGTACTGGCGTTACAAGGTCGTCTCGCTCACCGACGGCGGAGACTACTCCTCCCCGGCCTACGACGACAGCGGCTGGCCGAACGGGCCGGCCCCGTTCGGGGACAAGCCGTGGACCGGCAGCGGTAGCGGCGTGCCGGCGGGCTGGGGTTTCTCGAATACCCCCTCGACCGTCGTACCTCAGCAGCGCAAGGTGTGGCTGCGGTCTACCATCAACCTGTCGTCTCTGCCGGACGGGGGGTTCAGGTTCGACGCCTTCGTGGACAACGGTATCGAGGTGTGGGTCAACGGCTCGAAGGTCATCACGAACTACGACACCTACGGGCACTACTTCCTCACCACGATCCCCAGCAGTTACTTCGTGGTGGGCGAGAACAGCATCGTCGTGTGCGGTCGCGACGACAGCGGAGGTGTGCGCCCGGACAACTGGTTCTACTTCGACCTGCGGCTCCGCGATCAGGAGCGGACCATCCTCGACATGAACCCGGCCCACATCATCCGCGAGTGCCTGACTGACCCGGACTGGGGCATGGGCTACCAGGAGTCGGACGTCGACGACACCTCGTTCGCCGCCGCAGCAGACACGCTGCACGCGGAGGGCATGGGTATGTCGCTCCTGTGGGACCGCCAGATTCCGATCGAGGACTTCATCAAGGAGGTGGTGCGCCACATCAGTGCCTCCCTGTTCGTGGACCGCACATCCGGGAAGTTCGTGCTGAAGCTGATGCGGGACGACTACGACTTTGACACCATCCCGCAGATCGGCGAGGACGACGTGGTCAAGGTCGAGAACGCGTCGCGCCCCACCTTCGGCGAGCTGGTGAACTCGGTAACGATCCAATACTGGAATGGTGCCGACAGCGAGTCCGGCAGCATCACCATCCAGGACCAGGCGCTGATCCAGATGCAGGGCGCCGTCATCAACACGACCCTGCAGTACCCCGGCTTCACCAACCCCACCATTGCGGCGCGGGTTGGCCTGCGCAACCTGAAGGCTTTCTCGACACCGCTGCTCTCCGCCACCATCTACACGAATCGCAAGGGCGCCACGCTCAACATCGGCGACGTGTTCCGCTGGACTTGGCCCGACCTCGAGGTGGAGGACGTGGTCATGCGCGTCACTGGCCTCGCGCTCGGCGACGGCCGCAACAACCAGGTCAAGATCACCGCCATCGAGGACGTGTTCGCATTGCCGGACTCCGTTGTGGTGGCGCCTCCGGGCGATGGCGGCTGGACCGACCCGTCGGGCAAGCCGACGCCAGTGCTGGCGCAGATGATGACCGAGGCCCCCTACTACGAGCTCGTACAAACGATGGGGCAGACGGACGCCGACAACCGGCTCGCAACCTCCCCTGAACTGGGCTATATTATCCTCAGCGCCGGTCGTCCCGGCGCGGCCATAAACGCGGGTCTATTGGTGGACTCCGGGGCCGGCTACGAGGAGGTGGGCACCATGGACTTCAGTCCTCACGCAGTGCTGGCAGCTACGCTGGCAATCACGACGACCTCGGTCGTCATACTTAGCGGTTCTGACCTCGACCTCGTCGAGGTGGGCCGCCACGTGCAGATCGGCAACGAGCTGTGCCGTGTCGACTCGCTCAACCACGAGACGGGCCTCATGACCATCGGACGCGGGGTCCTCGACACCGTGCCGGCGGAGCACGCGGCCGGCGAGCACGTGTTCTTCTGGGACGTATACCAGGGCACGGACGCCGTGGAGTACACCTCCGGGGAGACGGTGCAGGCCAAGCTGCTGTCTGTAACCGGCGGGGGCCGCCTCGACGCCGGCCTCGCGCCGGTCGTGAGCCACACGCTCGCGCAGCGCGCCTACCGCCCCTACCCGCCCGGCAATCTGAAGCTGAACGGCTCTGCGTACCCCAACGTAGTCAGCGGCGCCACGGTCGACTTCACGTGGTCACACCGCGACCGCCGGCAGCAGACCTCCGGCACTATCTACGACACCACCGAGGGCAACATCGGCCCCGAGGCCGGCACCACCTACAACCTGCGCATCTACAACGACGTGGGCACGATGGTGACCGACCAGTCCGGCCTCACGGGCACGTCTTACTCATGGCCGAACCCGGGCGCGGGTGGCGGCGGGGCCGAGCTTGCCCCGTGCGACCTGTCCTTCTCGAAGGTCGTGGACGTCGACCACTTCGATCCGTTGCCAGCCGCGCTCGTGGACCACGTAGAAGCCTATGCGTCTGACACGGGCCAGGTGACCCACTACACGCTGGGCACAGCTGGCACTGCCGGCATCTCCGGCGGCAAGTACCAAGTCTCGTATGCCAACACCTCTGTCGACAAGAACGACATAGGCGCCATCAATACGGCGTCGCTCAGCATGCCCGTTGCGTGGATTGAGGCGGAGGTAACGCTTACGGGCACGGCCGCAGGCTACAGCAATGGCGGGGTCGGCATCGCCAAGGACGCCAACAACTTCGTCATGGCTGTAGCGCAACAGACTCAGAACGCCGTGCGCGTGGAGGCCCGGTTCGGCGGCGGCAGCACATCGTTCTTGGCCAACGTGACCAAGACGGTGCCGTCCAGCTTCAAGATCGCCCTGGCCATGGTCGTCGACTCGTTCACGGTCTACATGGACACGGGCTCCGGCTGGCAGTACGTGACCGGCACCGGCATCTCCACGGGCACCTACGACTTCCGCACGACCGGCAACCTCACCGGCTGGAATCCCGCCACGTTCTCCGCTTCCAAGGACTGCGCAGTGACGTGGGCCTTCGACAACCTGAAGCTCGGTCGCCACGGCGGCGTGGGCATGCGCGACCAGACCCTCGTGACTAACGAGGACGGCAGCCCGTACAACCCGACCGCCGACACGGTGCTCTTCACGGCCACTCTGCCGGACGCGCGCGGCCAGGCCTATGCCGGCGTGTTCTCGCTCGACCTGACTGACTACTCCTACGAGCAGGTTGGCGCCATCATGGTGGAGCGCGGCGGCAAGGTCTACAACGACCTCGTGCCCCACATCATCTACTACCCGTCCGGCAACCGCCGCATCCTCATCGGTACTTGGGGGAATGGCTTCGGTGGGGCCATCGACGTGCTGCACAAGCTCGAGACGTCGCAGGAGCTCCTCAACGGCACCAGGATCGTGTCCGGCATGACGCAGCTCAGTCTGCCGCAGTCCGGCGCGAGCCCCGGCACGTATGACCCCATGATGGTCTACGACTCCGCCAACTCGCGTTGGTTGATTGCCTACTCGATGACGCAGCGCACGGACTTCTCCGGCAGCCCGTTCTACGCCGCGGCGGCCTACTCGACCGACCTGACGACCTGGACGGCCATCGGCACCGACACCTCGTCAGGTTACGAGGGCACCAAGATACTCCTGGCCAACGGTCAATACTGGATCATGGCCGGCGGGCCCGCCGGGTCCGGCACGTCCTCGCGCGTGTTCAACGCCTCCATGGTGTACCAGGGCACGCTCAGCGCGGTCTTTGAGGGCGGCACGAGCACGCAACCCCACCCCATGGTGTTCCCCCACGGCGACAAGCAGGTGCTCATCAGCTTTGACGACGTGCGCCACGGTTCTGCCAGCTTCACGTGGGGCAACTTCCTTGTGTACGAGGCGCCGCGTTACGCCGGAGACACCGCCTTCTACCGGGTGGAGCTCGAGTCCAAGCGTGACGGCGTAGTCAGCTACCAGAAGCACGACTGGCGGTTTGCAGTTACGGGCTCTGGCTCCGGTACGCTGCCACCGTTCGACGAGTACACTAGCGTATTCCACCCCGTCGGCTATGTGGACGGGGTCTTCCTGGCCTACGCGTCCGGCCTCGAGGGCGGGGTGTTCACCACCCGGTTCTATGCAAGCTCCGACGGCGAAACCTTCCTGAAGGTTGGAGCCGACGTGGTCCCCGCCGTGGCCGTAAGCCGCAACGAGAGGGCAACCGCTTGGAACTCCGCCGGCACCTATGTCGGCTTCACCTCCGAAACGCGTTTCTCTGACTCCTCGACCTGGTATTTCTACCGCGGCACCACAGCGGCGGTTCCGACCAATCTCGGTTCCAAGTTCATGGCCACGCACTTCCCCGTCACGATCGGTAGTGACGGCACGGACTTCTACTGCTTGGCGGAGGGCAACTACGTATACAAGTCTACGGATGACGGCGACACGTGGGCCCTGCTTGGGCAGATGTTTGGCGACATCCCGTTTGTGCTCAGCGGCAGCATGGGCATCAATTACAGCAGTGTGCAGCTCCACAAGACCTCGTATGGCTGGATGTGCCAGTACGGCCGCTACGTGCTCACCACCACGGACCCGGATGCGCTGGTGGACTGGGTTACCTCGCTCGACACTCAGGACATGTTCACTGGGCCGTCTGTTGACCAGTGCACGACGCAGAACGAGATGATACTTGGCGGCGGTGTGTGGCGGGTGACCGCTCGCGGGCAGGTGCCTGGCTATGTCTTCCAGGTGCTTGAGTCCTCTGACGAGGGCCTGACCTGGACGTCCACGCTCGAGACCGCCTCGGGGGCCAGCACCTACAACGGGGTCTATGTGGTGGACCTGGTGGGGCCCTTCTACGTCGACGGCGCCCCGGTCATGTACCGTCAGGGAGGCAACGTGGGTCTACGTTGGGACGGAAGTGACTGGGCCGCGATCACTTGCTCGGGCATCGTGTCGTTCGAGGTAGCATATCCTACTGCCAGCAGCGGCACGGTCCTCAATGTCATGGGCAACACCTCCGACGGCCTGCGCCTGCACTTTACGACCGACGGCATTACCTTCACCCAGGCCTCCGGCCTGGTCGGCTAACGAACACTAGGAGAAATAGCATGCCTGCACAGACCGAACCGCGCTCCGGACTACTCTGGGGGTGGAACCTCGGGGAGTCCGGCTGGAAGCCCGGCATGGACGCCAACCTGCTGAGGCTCGGCCGCTTCGGCTTCCACCTCTCCGTCAAGGACCGCGACCTGAACGCCGCACCCGGCGCTCCGGCCGCGGGCGACACGTACATCGTCGGCGGCGCGCCGACCGGCACCTGGGCCGGCCACGCCGGCCACGTCGCCATCTGGGATGGCGCAGCATGGCAGTACGGCACGCCGCGCACCGGCTGGGCGGCCTACCTCGAGGACGAGCAGGTGCGCGTGGTGTACCGCGGAGGCGCCTGGGCTGTCGAGTCCCCGGCGTACACCGACGAGCAGGTGCGCGACGTCATCGGCGCGGCCCTGGCCGCCGGCACCGGCGTCTCCATAACCGTGGACGACGCCGGCAACACCATAACGCTGGCCATCGACACTGTCTCGGAGGCGGAGCGGGTGCGCGACGCCATCGGCGCGGCCCTGGTCGCAGGCACTGGCATCAGCCTCACGGTCAACGACGCCGGCGACACGATCACGATCGAGAATACCGCCGGCGGTGGCGGGTCGTACACCGACGAGCAGGTGCGCGACGTCATGGGCACGACCCTGGTGGCGGGTACAAACATCACCATCACGGTCAACGACGCAGGCGACACGATCACGATCGCGGCCTCTGGCGCTGGCTACACCGACGAGCAGGTGCGCGACGTCATCGGAGCGGCCCTGGTCGCCGGAACGGGTATCGGGATCACGGTCAACGACGCCGGCGACACGATAACGGTGGCGTCCAACCTGGACAAGGCCCTCGTAAGTCTTGCCACGGCCGCCAACTCGCACAGCACGTCCGCGTGGGCAAAGATTCCCATCGACAATGCGGAGTTCGACACGAACTCCATCTGGGATGCGACCAACAAGCGCTTCGTGCCGAAGAAGGCTGGCTACTACCACGTGGACATGCGGGTGCGCCGCAACACCAGCGCCCCCCTGGTGGCCGGTGTGGGCAAGAATGGCTTACTGCACCGCGTGCTCGGCCCCGACGCAGGCAGCATGTACGGCACCGGCGGCTCGGCGCTCGTCTACTGCAACGGCACGACCGACTACCTGGAACCCTTCTGCTACTCAACCAGCGCTATCGCCTACACGACCGGCACCGTGGATACCTACATGTCGGTGGTGGGGCCGTTCTGATGGCTGACGAGAAGGAGCGCAACCCCGGCGGGCAGTCGAGCTGGCGCATCCGGCGCCGGTTCATGTTCGCCGTGACGGCCTTCTGCATGTGGGTCATAGCCTACGTGCTCTGGAGGGGCCTGACGACCGGGCCGGCCGACACCGCGGTGACGATGGCGTTCCTGACGCTCATCGGCATCGTCGGCTCGTACGTGTTCGGCGCGACCTGGGAGGACGTCAGCATAGCAAAGATCAAGGGCCCTGCCGCTGCGGCGGCGAGGCCCGGCAAGCCCGCCCCGGGCCCAGGGGCATCAGCAAAAGTAGAGGATGAGCCATGACCACCTTCGCACTCGGGAGCAAGTCCCGCCAGAGCCTGTCGGGCGTCCACCCCGACCTAGTCCGCGTCGTCGAGCGCGCCATCGAGGTGACGCCCGTCGACTTCCAGGTCTACGAGGGGCTGCGCACGCGCGCCCGCCAGGCCAAGCTGGTCGCCTCGGGCGCCAGCCAGATGATGGACTCCCGCCACCTGCCTGGCGCCGACGGCCTCGGCCACGCGGTCGACCTGGTGCCACTGATCGACTTCGACGGGGACGGCAAGGTCGAGCTCCGGTGGGACTGGAGCCTGTGCTACCGCGTCGCTGACGCCGTCCGGCGGGCAAGCATGGAACTGCAGGTGCCCATCCGCTGGGGAGGCGTGTGGGACCAGGCGCTGGCCGACCTCGCCGGCGAGATGGACGACGAGGTGGCGGGCTACGTGGCGCGCCGCAAGGCCGCCGGCAAGAAGGCATTCCTGGACGGGCCACACTTCGAGCTGCCCGCCAGCATCTACCCGTAAGGAGGGGAGCATGTTCGACCTGGGCCTAAAAGCGTACGTTGGCATCGCAATCGGGGTTGCCGTGACGGCCGCCGTCGCGTTATCATACCGCCATTACTCTGGACTGGTCGAGTCCAATGCCCAGCTCACCGGGCAGGTCGCGACCCTGAAGGAGGACGTCTCCCGGGAGAAGGCCCGGGCCGACGCGTTCGAGAAGTCCATCGACCGGTGGGACTCGGCCGCGAAGGCCCAGGCCAAGGCCCTGGAGGACCTTACCACCGCCCAGCGTGAGGCTGGCGCATACTCGAGGGAGCTGAAGGATGTCCTGTCCAAGCACGACCTCGGCGCGCTGGCCAAGCGTAAGCCGGGTCTTATCGAGCGTCGCGTTAACGACGGCTCTGATCGGGCTCTCCGCCTGCTCGAGCAATCCACCCAAGTCGCAGCCGCCGACGGAGGCCAAGCAGCCGCCGCTTCCGGTGCTGCCCGCCCCTGAGCCCGTAAAGCTCGAGACGGTACGCTGGCAGGTCGTCGAGGTGGGCGGCGAGTCGGCGTTCGCCCTGACGGCGCGCGGCTACGAGGCACTATCCCGCAACCTCGCCGAGATGGCCCGCTGGGCCAAGGAGGCGAGCTACCAGCTCGACTTCTACCGCCGGACGAGGCAGCAGCCCGCGTCGGCGCAGGCCAACGACGGGAAGGGTGGGAAGTGAGCGATGATCGGAGAAAGCAATGCAACCCAGTGCGGGCTGCCGTCGCGGAGGCCGTCCTCGGACGCCGCTGCGGCGACTGCCCCAAGCTACCATTCTGCCCGGTAGGGGACGAAGTTATGACAGACAACAACCGACCTGGGCCTGAGCAGCAGCTCCAGAACCTGACGCCGGACGAGGCTCGCGCGCTGATCCGCGAGGCGGTCCGCGAGACCTTCCTCATGCTCGGCGTCAAGGTGGACGACCCCATCGAGGTGCAGAAGGACTTCCAGCACCTTCGCGAGTGGCGCACCACCACCGACTCCATCAAGTCCAAGGGCCTCATGACTCTCATGGGCATCCTGGTCAGCGGCCTCGTGGCCGCCGCCTGGGTGGGCATCAAGGACTTTGTCGGCAAGTAACGGGCCCCGCGGCCTTGGGTGGTGGGTTCCTCTCCTTCACTCCACCCGAGCCTTTAACACCGCCCTCCGGCGGTGTCTTTTTCTCAGTCCAGGCGCACGATCGAGCTCACGTATGCCTTGGCGCTGCTGAGCGCCTGGGCTACATGCACCTCGACGGCCTGACTGCGCCCGGATTCGACCGTGGCGCGCTCGTGGCAGCCGCGGACGAGCACTATCGAGCCGACCACCGCGGCCCACAGCAAGACGCCCAGCGGAACGGCCCACATGAGACCCCGCACGCAGCCGAGCCCGTCATCTTCCCCTTCCTGATCGCACATGGTATGATGCCTCCACGGGGACCATCCCCGAGGAGGCATCATGGCGCGTGGGCGAACCCGGGCGAGCCGTCAGTACACCCACACGAGGTCATAGGCATCGGGCAGTCGGTCGCAGGACCACTCCGACTTGCGCCCCTCATGCTCAGCTTTGTAGTCCTTGACCTCCACGCAGCGGCCCGTGGGGTAGGACACCCGGACTTCCGGCGGGTCCAACCACGCCACAAAGGCCACCGTCAGGGCTGCCAATACCAGCGCGGAGGCGACCGCTACCGCGGCCGTAGAGGCGAGTGTGCGTCTCATGGCCAGGCCCTCCTAGTGGCGAGTAGTCGACGCGGGGTGCGTCGGTTCGATCTTTGGCTCGCCCTCCGCCCGAGGGACGTCGAGGAGCTCCACCGTGGCCGTGCCCGCCGCCTCGTCGATGGCGATGCCGACGCCCTTGCCGTCGAGCGCCTTGAGCCCGTCGAGCTTGAGCTGCAGCTTGCCACCCGCGTTGGCAGCGGCGAGGCCGAGCAGGCCCATGATGCGCCCGAGCTGTACCTCGTGCACGCACTTGCCCGTGAGCACGGCGATGAGCTCGTCGGCCGTCAGGTCCTCTTGTTCTTCGCGATCGTCTTCCATGTCAGGTCTCCCAAGTTATCTCGATGCTGGTGGTAGAGGCCCCGCCGCCGAAGCGGCAGGAGCACGTGAGCTCGCGGTCGAGCACCTTGGCGACGGCGCCCGCGTCCACGCGCGGCACATAGCCCAACTTGGTGCCGTCGGCGGCGTGCACGGCCACGGCGTTGCGGTCGTGGGGGTTGGACGGCTCGCGGACTAGCACGAGCTCGTCGGCTCGGCGGAGCTTGGCTATGGCGTCACGGGCGCCCTCGTGGTACGGGGCGCCCGCGATGTAGGTCTTCATCACGGGCATGGCGGTCAGGCCTCCTTCTTGGCGGTTGCGGTCGGGGTGGCGCGCGGGCGGTTCGGCACCTTCTCGCCGCGCTCGCGCATGTGGACGGCATACCAGCGGAGGCATGCCGCGGTCGTCTTCGCACCCTCGAACTGCGCGCGGATGCGGTTCAGAATCTCCTCGTAGGAGTGCCCGTACGGGCGCTTGTCCTCGTCGTGCGTCACGACCTCTAGCAGCAGCTCCTCGGCTACGACGCGGATGACGGGGCCCTTCTTCTCCTTCTTCTCCTTTGGGGCCTTTGGCTCGCGCTTGGCGCGGGGCTTCGCAGGCTCCTCCTTCTTGTCGGCGGCCTGCAGCATCTGCTGCACGAAGTGGTTCACGCCGTCGGTCTTCGGGGGCTCGTCGGCCTTGGGCTCCTCGGCTCGGGCGGCGGACTGCTCCTCCGCCTTCTTCTCGGCTTGCGCCTCGAGGAGGGCGTCGATTTGGGCCAGCAGCTTGGCCTTGCCTCTTTTGGCGAGGGTCTTGACGTCTGTGTTGGTGCCCTTGAGCTCGTTGTAAACGGCGGCAATGTCGGCGATGTTGGACTGCTCGGTCAGCTTGGTCATGTTGGTTCTCCTAAAGAGGTTGTTTGGGTCGGGCATCGAGCGCACTGCGTGTCGTCGATGGGGTCCATTATGCACTGTTCGTGGGGATTGGGAGCCCCCTCGGGCCCCAATTTTCCATTATTTTTTCAATCGATGGCGTTTATGCGAGGGCGCGCATGGCGGCGAGCACGGCGAGGTCGCCCATGCCGTTCAACACGACGCAGCCAACGTGCTTGGCCTTGATGGCAGCGATGTTCTTCTCGGTCGGCTCGCACTTGGCGGTGTAGAGCTTGCCGTCGGCCTTGATGAAGGCCACCTTGCCCTTGGTCATGCGCGCAACGTCCTTAAGGAGCAGCGCGTCGTTCACGAGGTCGGAGACATGGATGTCCATCGTGACGTCAAGCTCCATACCCTCGAAGCTCTGCTTGGGCATGGCGGACACGAAGGTATGGTAGGCGCGCTCCTCGTGGGTCATCTTGACCGTCCAAGGGCGGCCGTCATGGGTGCGCGTCTCGACCTCCACGAGGCCACCGTCGCGGTCCTTCCACTCGAAGGCCACCGGACCGCCCGACGCATCATCGTAGACGAAGGCAACCGCCTTGCCGTCGCGGTAGAGGGTGGCGTTGAAGCCGTGGCCCTCGTTTCCGATGAAGGACTTGACGCCCTTGACGGTGTAGGATGGGTTGCCACTCACCGCGGCGACCGCCTTGGCGATGGCCTTCGGTTCGGGCTTCGCCGGGGCCGTGCCCGCCTTCTTCATCTTGCTGCGGTAGTAGGACACGCAGGCGGCGGAGGTGTTGGCGGTCGGGTGGGCTGCCTTGACGTCGGCGAGGACCTGCTCGTTGGTCTTGCCCTCAGCGAGGGAGGCGCGGATGGTATCTGCGATGGTGGCCATGTCGTTGCTCCGTTGTTCGTTGGTATGGGATGATTATAGGGGGTATCTCGGCCGCTGGGAGCCCCCTCGAGCAACTTTTTTTTTGAGCATATAAAAGAAAAGGGCCCCAAGGGCCCTTATAGCTTTTGGTTATCTATGCTTGGAAGTATCTACAGCTTGCGCCAGCAATTCCGCAGCAGAGTGGCCAGGCGGCAGGACGGACAGCGCGGCGAGCTCCGCCTCCGTCACGCCAGCCTTCACCTGACCGGTAAGGCTACCCGGCACCAGGTAGCGGCGGACGTCGCGGCCCTTGCCCACGCGGACATAGAGCCACACATTGCCGCCGCACCGCC
>ERZ761594.46-NODE-46-length-61875-cov-24.965254_pt1 | contig 61875 bp, 77 predicted proteins | sample MGYA00511036_ERZ761594 | MGnify/ENA primary metagenome ERZ761594 (study PRJEB28899, sample SAMN03785561) | bioreactor sludge metagenome | biome: EBPR Sludge; feature: EBPR Bioreactor; material: 0.22µm filtered reactor supernatant | place: Saint Lucia: Queensland... | reverse complement strand
GGGTGCGGCCAGCAGCACCGGCGACTGGGGTGCGGCCAGCAGCACCGGCTACCGGGGTGCGGCCAGCGCCATGGGCAAGCACGGCGTTGCGCTGGCCGCGGGCTACGAAGGGCGCGCACGCGCAGCCGAGGGCAGCGCGATCGTGCTCACGTACCGCGAGCCCGACGGTGCGATCCGGCACATTCGAGCGGGCATCGCGGGGCGCGACGGGATCAAGCCCGACACGTGGTACGTGCTGTCGGCCGAGGGCGAGTTCTACGAGGTCGCGACATGACCACGCTGGCGCGCCGCACGCGGATGCGGCACTGCGAGGACCGCCCCCGCGGCATGACCTGGGCGGACGTGTGCGTCGAGCACCGGCCGCGGACCAGGATACCCGACGGGCTCGGGTTCGCGCTGCTGTTCGGCGCGGTGATGGTCGCGGCGATCGTGACGATCGTCGTGCTGCTCGCAGCGGGGGCGTGATGTTCATCGCGATCCTGCGCGACATGCTGGTGATGGCCGGCTGGATCGGCGTGGCTGCGATGGTCGGGTCGGGGCTTGGCGCTGGGGTGGCCTGGATGGCGGGGTGGCTGTGATGGATGAGATGAGCGAAAGCGGCGGCCCGATCGTGCGGACGATCACGATCGAGATCCGCGGCGGGAACAACTTCACCGTGCGCGAGGGCGACCGCTACGTCGATCGTCTGGGCTGGGACGAGATGCTCGGCACGGTCGCCGAGCTGACCCACCCGCGGATCGGGCAGGCGCGCTACCGGATGCGGACCGCGACCGAGCACCGCGAGGAACGCGATCGGCGCGAGGCACGCATGGCGGCATTCCGCGCCGCCCGCGCCGCGGCTGCGCTCGTGGGCACGGGCATCGGCGTCGCCTTGGCCTGGATTGCGGGGTGGCTGTGAGCGCCGTGCTCGCGCCGCCGGCGGAGCTCGTCGACGGCCTGCACCGCGGCCTGGACGAAGGCGTCTACCGGCGGCTGAACCGCATCTCGTACAGCGGCGCCAAGGTGCTGCTGCGATCGGCTGCGCACTACCTGGTCGACCGCCAGACGCCGAAGGCTCCGACCGACGAGCAGCGGCTCGGCACGGCGTTCCACGCGGAACTGCTCGAGCCCGGCCGGCTCGACTCGATGGTGATCGAGGTGCCGGACAGCGCCCCGAAGCGGCCGACCAGCGTGCAGTTGAACGCCGCCAAGCCGTCGCCCGCGACGGTCTCGGCGATCGAGTGGTGGCGCGACTTCGACGCCACGGCGGGTGCCCGGCTGCAGATCGAACCGGCGGATGCCGGTCGCCTCAAGGCGATGCTGGCTGCCGTTCGGGACCACGCGGGCGCGATGCGCCTGCTGGCGACCGGCCATCCCGAGGTGTCGCTGCTGTGGCACGACGGCCGCTACGAGGTGCCATGCAAGGCTCGGATGGACTGGCATCGCCCCGACGGGGTGATCGTCGACGTCAAGACCACGGTGGATGCGTCGCCCGAAGGGTTCGCGCGCCAGTGCGCGAGCCTGTCGTACCACATGCAGGTCGCCGCGTACTTCTCGGGGTGCGAACACGTGCTGAACGAGACGCCTGCGGCGTGGGCATGGATCGCCGTGGAGAAGGAACCGCCGTTCGGGGTGGCGACCTACACCGCGCAGCCCGATGCGGTGCTGGCCGGCATGCGGCTGTGGGACACGGCACTCGGCCGGTATCGCGACGCGATCGACAGCGGCACATGGCCCTGCTACCCGCAGACGATCGAACCGCTCCCGTTTCCCCAATGGGCCCTTCGGGTCCGCAACACGTAGGAGAACCCATGGCCGACAACCGGCAATCGAACGTCGCGCAGCTGATCCGCGCGGACCTGAGCAACCCGACCATGCTGGCGCAGCTCAAGATCGCGCTGCCCGAGCACGTGTCGGTCGAGAAGTTCTGCCGCGTGGTGATGACCGCCATCCAGAGCAGCCACCTGCTGCTGAACGCCGACCGCACGTCGCTGCTCAAGGCGTGCATGGAGGCGGCGGCCGACGGCCTGCTGCCCGACGGCCGCGAGGGCGCGATCGTGCCGTTCCGCAACAGCAAGGCCAACCGCATCGAGGCGCAGTGGCAGCCGATGGTGTGGGGGCTCGTGAAGCTCGTTCGCAACAGCGGCGATCTGCGCGACATCGGCGTCGAGATCGTCAGGTCGGCCGACAAGTTCGAGCGGTGGATCGACGAGGACGGCCCGCACTTCAAGCACACGCCGTCGCTGGACGGCACTGGCGACCCCATCGGGGTCTACGCGTACGCGCGCACCAAGGACGGCGGGTTCTACATCGAGTACATGGCGTGGTCCGAGATCGAGAAGTTCCGGGCCATGTCCAAGGCGAAGAGCGCCGACTCGCCGTGGAACACGTGGCCGGAGGAGATGGCCAAGGCCCGCCCGATCAAGCGGCTGTGCAAGCGCCTGCCGATGAGCACCGATGCGCTGGCCGCGATCGATCGCGACAACCGGCGCGAGGGCATGACCATCGGCGAGCAGCGCGACCCGATCGCCGCGCTGAATCAGTCGATCGTCGGGGCCGAGCCGCCGCCGCCAGCGCTCACCAACGACCCGTCTCCCACGTTCACCTTCGCCGCCGTCGAGGAGATGCTGCGCAACGCCGGCAGCGTCGACGACCTCGCCGCCGCGGTCACCGCCGCGCAGCAGGTGGTCGACGCCGAGCAGCGCGAGGAACTGCTCGCGATGGCCGACGTGCGACGACACGAACTGACGCACGCGGACTGACCGGTTCCACCAGCCAGGGAAAGCCGCCGCGTACGGATCCAGGCTTGACGGCCGCCAGAGGCGGCGCCCACAACGAACAGGACTGCCAATGCGCTATCTCACCGACCACCAGGTCAACCCCGCCAACGACACCCTCACGATCGCGGTCGTGGACGAGCCCGGTTCCGGAGGCGCGAGCCATCTCTACATGATCGAGGGGTTCGATACCGCGTCGAATGCGTCCGATCCGTTCGTCGCCCGGCACGGCTCGCCGGCCCGTCACTCGACGGTGCTGTTCCAGAACGGCCCGATCGCCGAAGTCGGGACGAACGGCGTCACGCACGAGGCGCTGCTCGCGATCATCGTGGACCGGATGCGGTCGTTCCAGGCCGGGCCCTACGCCTGCCGGGAAAACGCCATCGCGCTGACGAAGATCGAGGAGGCGCTCCACTGGCTCCATCACCGCACGCGCGCGCGCATGGCGCGCGGCGTCGAGGGCACGCACAAGCTCTGACCCCGAGCGCCATCGGCCCGCATCAGCGGGCGCCGCAGACGTAAGCGGCCGGCGGCCATGCCGAATTGCCAGCAGCACCCGCGCCGATGGCCCGGCGCGGCCCACCACCAGCCTCGCGAAGGACACCCATGCTCGAACTCTCATCCGCCCGCGCCAAGGTGCGCAGCGTCAACCTCCGCGCCGAGAAGCACGGCGACGACGAGGTGCCCGCCGTCGACATCCGGCTCGAGCTCGACCGGCCGGCGACGGACCTGGCCATGTTCGGGCCGCGGCTGCGCGCCGCGCTGTTCTGGCGCGACCCGGACGCCGACGGCGACCTGCTCGACGACCCGGACCATATGCCGCACTTGCGGTGCCCGGAGATGCCCGGCCCGTTCGCCGTCGAGCACCAGCTCGTGGGCGCGCGCGTGGTGCTCGACTACGGGCTCGGCGGCCGCTCCGACATCGCGCTCGACGCAGCGAAGGTCAACCGGATCAAGGTGACGCCCGTCGAGGGCGGCTCGGTGCGGATGAGCCTGCGCGTGCAGGCCGCGCACATCGACGAGAGCATCGCCGGCCGGCTGGCGATGATGATCGACCGCGAGACCGCGGTCACCATCGACCCGGCCGAGGCGACGCTGGGCGAGGACGGCGAGGGAGACGACGAATGACCCGCACCCGGATCTACGCACTCCGCGCCACGAGCGGCGACGTGTCGCTGGTCCGCGCATCATCGCCCGCCGCGGCCGTGCGGCACTGGGCGGCATCCATGCTCGCATTCGTCGCGGTCGCGAGCCAGGACGACATCGTGCAGGCGATGCAGGCCGGCGCGGTGGTCGAGACCGCCGGCGAGGCCGTGCCCGAGGCCGCGGACGATCCGGCGGAGGGGTGAGCGATGACCATCGACGCCTACCCCCTGACGTGGCCCGACGGCTGGCCGCGCACGCCTGCCGCGCCCGCTGATGCGGGCCGATGGCGCTCGGGGTCAGAGCTTGTGCGTGCCCTCGACGCCGCGCAGGAGCCCGCGCGATGACCGAGCGCTCTATCGCTGGGCACGCGGTCATCAGCCCGTGCGGTCGCTTCCGGTACACGCTGAGCCGCTGGTGGGCGCTCGGCCCGAAGTTGGTGTTCGTGATGCTCAACCCGTCGACAGCGGACGGGCTGATCGACGATCCGACGATCCGCAGGTGCGTGGGGTTCGCGAACGCGCTGGGGTACGGGCAGGCGACGGTCGTCAACCTGTTCGCCTATCGCGCGGCCGATCCGCGTGACTTGGCGCGTGCCGGGTGGCCAGTCGGCGACGAGACCGACGAGTGGATCACCCGCGAGGCGAGCACCGCGAGCGACGTGTGCGTCGCGTGGGGCGCGATCGGCGAGCGTGGGCCGGCGGTCGATCGCGTGCAGGTCGTGATGCCAATCCTGCGCGACGCGGGGCATGAGCCGAAGTGCCTGCGCGTGACGAAGTCGGGGCATCCCGCGCATCCGCTGTACCTGCCGGCGTCGTGCGCGCTGCTGCCGTACTCCCTGGACGCGATCGAGGAGTCCATGCGATGACCGACCTGCGCGACATCGCCGCGCGGCTCGACGCGGCGTACCACCCTGACGACCTTCCGGTCGGCAACCCGATCCGCAGCGCGCGCGATGCGCTGCGGGAGGCGGCGGAGGAGCGGGACAAGCTGCGGGCGCTGCTGCGCGAGGCGCGCAACAACCTACCGTGCGACGTCTACTACTGCTGCGGGGACTCCCAGTGGAGCGGGGATCCAGAAGAGCCCCTCGCGTGCTGCGGCCAACCGGCCAGCCTCATGTTCGACATCGACGTCGCCCTGCGCGGCGAGGAGGACAAGCGTGGATGATCGACGCTCGGAGTTCGATTACCTGCTCAACACGTTCGAGCGCGCATCGCAGGCCGACAAGCCCGCGGATCACGGGTACGGTGACAAGCGACGCACGTTGTACGCGTACGTCCGCGCGCTGGAGTCCGAGCGCGATGCGCTGCGCGAGGTCTGTGCCGCTGCGTATCAACTCGCCGGCGCGGTCGGTGCGCCGCTGTTGTGGCTCGACACGCTCGCAGACGCAGCGAACGGCGAGATGGGCCTGCGCACCACGGCCGAGGACCGCGAGAAGTTGCTGCCTATCGGGCTGGACGATCTGGATGAAGTCGGGACGATCAAGGCCGAGCGTGACGCGCTGCGAGCGCTGCTGCGGGAGTGCCGCGATTACGTTGAGGGGTGCACTTACGACAAGACACTGCTCCCGCGTATTGATGCCGCCCTCCGCGGCGGGGAGAAGCACGATGGATGACATCGAGGCTGTGCTGCAGGCACAGGCCGCGGAGATTGCGCGAGCGGGGCACGCAGGCTGGGGCAACACCATGCGCGACGCGGCCGCGGAAATCCGCGCACTGCGCGCCGCCGTGCTCGCCGAGCGCGAGCAGTGCGCCGTGCTGTGCGACCGGATCGCTGCCGACCAGCGGCGCCGGGCGGACGTGGAAGGCTACAAACCACGCAGCTCCGCCGACACGGCCATCTGCCACTCGGATCAGGCCGTAGGCGCGGCGAAGTGCGCTCGCGCGATCCGAGGCGGCACCGCGCTCGACGCGCAGCCCGCCCGCGACGGCCCGGTGCTGTCCGAGGAGATGCGGGCCTACGCGCGGCGCTTGCAGGCGCACCCCGAAGAAGCCCGCGCGTTCTTGCAGCGCGCCGGCATTCTCGGCCCGGATGGCAAGTTGGCGCCGCCGTACTGCGACGACGCGCAGCCCGCCCGCCGCGGCGAGCAGCACACGGCCGTTGTCTACGTCTGCCCGGACAAGGACATCGAATGCGGCCGGGATCCCGCACGGTGGTGCAGCACATGCCCACTGCGTGCGCGTCGCGGCGAGCAGCACGTCGAAGATCCCGACCACGGAGACTGACCATGACCCATCGCACCTGGGGCGATCACGCCCGATTCGCCGTCATCTGGCCGGAGCAGGACGACGGCGACGACTACCACTACGAGCACGCGATCGTGCTGCGCCGCTTCTCCGACGGCGTGTCCATCCAGCAGCGCGACCAAGAGATCACCGTGCCGCTGTACGCGGTCCGCGCCCTGCTGCGCGAGCTGCGCGATATCGCGAAGCCGACGGAGGGCGCGTGATGGACGATCGCGAACTGCTGGAGTTGGCCGCGCGGGCGGCGGGCATGGAGCCGTGCCCGTGCAAGATGCCGAAGTGCGAGCGGTGGTTTTCGGAGAAAGGACGGCCGTGGAACCCGCTCGCCGACGACGGCGACGCGCTGCGGCTGGCGGTGAAGTTGGAGTTGGACATCGAGCACACCAATGCCGACGTGCATGCGGCGCTCTCGATTCCGCCGTTCCATCGCGGGGCCGCCGGGGCCGGCGATGACCGTGCCGCCGCCACCCGCCGGGCTATCGTTCGCGCAGCCGCGGCGATCGGCCGCGGGATGGCGAAGGAGGGCGAGCGGTGAGCGACAACGACGACGAGACGCCAGTGACGTTCCGCGGTCGCACGTTCTGCGGCATCCGAGAACTCGGATTCAACGCCCGCGGGGCCTTCATCGTGGCACTGTGGACGACCCCGCCGCCGCACCCTCGCGGGGGGTACATGACGTCGCTTGCCATCTCGCCGACCGAGTGGCGCAGGCGAAACCCGAAGGCCCTGAGCAGGTGCGGCGTCATCGACGCAGGTGGCGAGATCGTGGTGCTGGACGATTGGGGCGAGCCGCATCCGATCAAGGCGCCCCGGCCAGTGCTCGACCGACTGCGGCGCGAGTGCGCGGCGAATGACATCCCGCTGCTTCCACAGGCGGAGGGCGAGCGGTGAGCGGCGACTCCGGGATCGACGACGAGGCGCCGCGGCTGCCCGACTGGTGGTACTACGACGGCGCGCACAAGCGCCTGTGGGTCCGGTCGGGGAAGAAGCTGCAGTGCGCGCATGACCCAGAGAGCACCACGCGCGTGCTGTACATCGGCGGGCTGTGCGCGACCATCGTCGCGACGCTGGTCGTCAGCGGAGTGCTGCGGTGGTGGCGACGTGGGGGCGAGCGGTGAGCGCGGTCAGTCGTCTACGGCGCAAGTGGAACTGGGAAGGCAACGCGCCGCGGCGCGGCAACTGCCAGCATTTCGGGCCGATGCTGGTCCCGAATCAAACCACCGGCCGCCTCAGGACCGTGTGGGGGTTCTGCACGATCGGAGAGTTCAAGACCAATCGCCGCGCGTGCTGCGACCACTGGGCCGGCCGGGACGGCTCGACTCTGATCACGACTCCCGATACCGAGGCGCCGCGGTGATCCCGTCGCCCGATCAACGATCAACACTCAACCCAAGGAGCTCCGCATGATGAACGAGACCACGATCGCATCGGACGTACCGCACGGCAACCACGCCGACGCCGTGTACGACGCCTTCCTTGCGCGCGTCAACGCGCGCTTCCTCGCGAACGTCGGCGACACGCCCGCGCCGCTGTTCGCCACCGACGCCGAGGGGCTGTGGGCGGCCTACCTCGATTCGTTCGATGGGGACGCCCGCCAGTACCACAACTGCCACGCATGCCGGCAGTTCATCGAGCGGTTCGGTGCGCTCGTGACGATCGACGCGCAGGGGCGCACCGCCTCGGCGATCTGGCACGAAGACGACGCGCCCGAGGCGTACCGGCCGGCGGTGTCGGCGATGGCGCGCCTCGCGCGCCGCGCGAAGGTGACCGGCCCGTTCCTGTCCTCCGACGCGACGTGGGGCCAGCCCGAGACCGGCGTGTGGCGGCACTTCCACGTGCGCCCGCCCGCGCGGCTGCTGTTCCGGCGAGCCACGCAGACGGCGGGCCAGGCGATGGCCGAGAAGCGCGAGGACTTCAAGACCGTGATGCACGCGCTCAACGAGTTCACGCAGCCGATGATCGAGCAGGCGCTCACGCTGCTGCGCACCGATGCGCTGTACCGCAGCGAGAAGGTGCTCGGCCAGGCGCAGTGGCTGCACGATCTGCACGTGGCGCGCGCCGCCGCGCACGGGCCGGGCCGCGCCAACGTCGTGTGGCGCGCGATCGCGGCCGCGCCCGCCGGCTTCTGCCACCCGCGATCGTCGATGATCGGCACGCTGCTCGAGGACATCGCGTCGGGCATGGACTTCGGCGAGGTGTCGCGCCGGTTCGCGGCGAAGATGCACCCGCTCGCCTACCAACGCCCGCAGGCGGCACCCACGGCCGGCGCGATCGCCGCGGCGGAGAGGATCGTGCAGCAGCTCGACGCGGCCGGATCGCTCGCGCGCCGCTTCGCCCGACTGGACGAGATCCGTGCGCTGTGGCGGCCCACCGCGGCGACGCCGCCGGCATCCGAGGGCGTGTTCGGGCACCTGCAGCCGAAGCAGCCCGGCGCCGCAGCGATGGCCGGCGTGCCCCCGGTGACGATGACCTGGGCGAAGTTCGAGCGCGACGTGCTGCCCGGCGCGCAGCGCATCGAGTGGTACGCGCCCGACAGCGCGCAGCCGTTCTGCGGGCTGGTGACCGCCGTCAACCCGGACGCCCCGCCGATCCTGCAGTGGGACCGCGAGGATGCGCGCAATCCGGTGTCCTGGTACTTCTGGCACGGCGGCTCGCGGCCGTCGCAGTTCGGGCTGCGCGCGCCGACCTGGCACGACGTCGAGGCCGTGGCGCTCAAGCCGTCCATGTGGAACGGCGGGCACGAGCACCAGGGCAAGGGCGTGCTGTTCGTGATCGCCGGTGCGCGCGAGACGCGGATGCACGGCTCGGCTCTGTTCCCCGAGATCCTGCGGTCCGAGTTCCACGGGGTGCGTTCGGTGATCGAGGCGTACTCGCGTCGCGCCGATATCGCCGGCATGAACGAGCCGCATGCCGCTGGGATCATGCTGCACATGGGGATGGCGTGGAACGCCCGGCTGCGGGTCACCAGCGCCGGCCGCCCGGTCGAGTACCGGCTCGACCGCTGGGACTGACGTGTCATTTCGTCCGCCCAGCCGGGCGCGGGTGCCGCGGTGCTGACCATCGCCGACGTCGCCCGCGCGCTGTCGTGCTCGACTCGCACGGTCGAGCGCGAGATCGCCGACGGGCGCCTCGTCGCGATCCGCGTGCGCGGGCTGGTGCGGGTTGACCCGGCCGACCTCGCCGCGTATGTTGCCCGTGCCCGCCAGGCTGCGCCATGTCCATCCGCAAGCGAGGAGACCGCTTCCAAGTCCGCGTCCGCCTCGGTGGCGGCCAGCGTGTTGAGCGCACTCTTCCCCCCGGCGCCACCCGCGCCGACGCGCTCGCGCTCGAGACTTCGCTCCGGCGCCGCCAGATCGAGGCTGCGTCTGGTCAGCGGATCCGGCGGCTGATCGACGAGGCGATCGAACAGTGGGTCGCGAGCAGCGCGGTCCACCTCAAGAGCTACCAGGGCGACCTGCGCTACCGCATCGCGGTGCTGCGCGAGTACACGGCGGGTCGCTACCTCGACGACATCCCGGCGGTGGCCGAGGCGATCAAGGCCAACGGCGTTCGCACCGGGCTGTCGGCCGCGGCCATCAACCGCTATCTGGCGATCCTGCGCCGGCTCGGCAACCTCGCGGTGCGCTGGGGATGGACGGACGTGCCGCTCGGCCAACGCGTCGTGCTGCTCGCCGGCGAGCGGCAGCGCGACGTGTACCTCACGCCGGCCGAGGTGCGCGCGATCATCGACCGCATTGCCGACCCGGCCGTGCGCGACCTCGCGATCTTCGCGGTGCTGACCGGCATGCGCCGCTCCGAGATCCTGCGGCTGCGACCCGAGCACCTGGTCGACGGCGCGATCCTCACGACCTCGGTGACGAAGTCGGCGCGCGCCCGGGTGGTCGGTCTGCCTCCCCAGGCACTCAGGATCGCGCAGGAGCGCCTGCCGTGGACGGTGACGGCGCGGTACATCACGTCGCAGTGGCAGGCCGCCAGGCGGGCCGCAGGCCGCCCGGACGTGCGCCTGCACGACCTGCGCCACGCCCACGCCACGTGGCTCGTGCAGGGCGGCGCGCCGCTGACGGTGGTGCGCGACCAGCTCGGGCACTCGTCGCTCGCCGTCACCAGCCGCTACAGCCACGCCGCGCGGCCGGACATCAAGCGCGCGGTGCGCAAGCTCAAGGTGTAGGGGTCAGGGTGGGGTCAGGCCGCGGACCGCGCCGGGAACCCACCGCCCGGAGAACCGCATGGTTGCTGGTGCCGGAGGCGGGACTCGAACCCGCACGCCATCGCTGGCACCGGATTTTGAGTCCGATCTGACGGGTCGTGGCGGAGCCGCGGACCCGGGAATCCCCGCGCCAGAAGCGACCGAGGCTGCCTCGCACCGACCCCAGGCGCTGCAGATGGGGTCAGGGTGGGGTCAGCGCCACACGAGAAAGCCCGCCCGGTACGGAGCCCGGGCGGGTGAAGCGCAGAACGGAGCCCTGCCCGGTCGCCCGGGCTGCAGGTGCGGCGCGATGCCGCGGATCAGGGCGTGACCGTCACCGGGATGGCGACGGACACTTCTTCGTCGACCTGGTCGCCGTAGGTGACGTGGACGGTGCCGGCCCCCACGCCGACGGGGGTGAGAACGAGGCGGCCGCTCACGATGAACCGTGGCGCTGCCACGTAGCCCGGTTTCGACACCTCGACACGCGCCGCGAGTCCCTTGCTCGAGGACAGGGGGGCTCCGGATGCATCGGTGATCGTGACGGTCACCGGCGCGCCGTTGATCGCGATCTCGATGGTCGCCGGCACTGCGAGCAGTTCCGGGGCCGGGAGCGTCGAAGACACGGTGATCGGGACTGTCGCGAGCGCGGTCTGTCCGTCGGCGGCGACCTGGATCGTCGCCGTGTACGGGCCGGCCGTGGTGGGCGCGCCCGAGAGCACGCCCGCAGTCGAGATGCTCATGCCGGGCGGCAGCCCGACCGCTGACCACGTCTGCGCCCCGACCCAGTTGCTCAAGAACGTCACCGACGCAGGGGTGCCGACCGTGAGGGCGAGCTCGCCTGGGGGCACGATCGCGAGCGCATCGGTCACGACCAGCGGCAGGATGACGGTCGCGCCCGCCCCGCCCGGCCCCGACGGCGTGACCGCCACGCCGGTCGTGCCGGACGCCGCTGGGCTCCCGACCAGGGTGGCCCCCACCAGATCGATGCCCGCCGGCCGCGGGGTTGCCGTGAAGGTGAACGGGCCCTCGCCCGACGCGGTCAGCGTGAAGCTGTAGGGCGTGTTCACGCGGCCCGGGGGCAGGCTCGCCGTCACCAGCACCGGCGGCTCGGCCTCTTCGATCGGGACCGCCTGCGCGATCACGAACGCGATCATCGGCCACTCGATCGACGAGGACGGGATCCCGTCAACGGTCGATGCCAGGGCGAACGACGGATCGAAGTCCCCGCTCGAGGTGATCTTGCGCGCTGCGACCCCGATGCCGCCCGCCGCGTTCTTCACGCGAAGCATGCTGTAGCCCGACCCGGGCGCAACGCCGATCGTCGGGTTCCCGACCCCGGACTGCCCGGTGCATGCGAGCACCAGCGCCGGCGCAGTGACCGTCGGGAGGTCGACGCTCGGGCTCGCGCTCTGCCCAATCGCCGTGGTGGGCGCAAGGACAACCCCAGCCTCGGCGACCTCGACGAGGATGAGCGAGAGGAATGCGTTGGTGACCGTCGGCGCCGTTGGAATCGCCGTCACGGTGATGGACGTGGTGCCCGGGCGCACCGTCGTGCGCGCCCCGAACACGCCGATCGACGTCGAGACGCCCCCTGTGTGGAAGCGCGAGACGATCGTGGCCCACTCCCCGCCCGGAGTCTGGTTGTCGACGAACGTGACCGCAGTCGCGCCATCGAAGTAGGGGCCGACGAACGCGAAGACGGCGTTGCCGGGCGTGACACCGGTGAGCGTGCACTGGACCTGCGGGCCGCCCTCGACGGTTGCGATCGCGCTCTTGACTTGCCGGATACCGGTGACCGTGCCCTCGACCGCGACCGCGAGCGTCGAGCGCGCAGCCCCATGGATGCCGCGCAGCGCGATCGAAGCTGCTCCGGCAACGCCGGCCACCACCGGCATGGTCGTCACGCCGCTCCCGTCGGATGCGACCGCCGGTGCCGTCGCGCCGATCACGGCTGCGTCGGAAGTCGACGCGACCGAACCGGCGAACCCCGAGACTGCAGCCCCGACCCGATCGCGCACCGTGACGTCCACGTTCGTCGTGCCGCTGGGCGAGATGCTCAACGGGTTGGGCGAGAAGTCGAACGTCGTGGCCCGCGCGCGCGCGGTGTACAGCGTGCGCTCGGCATCGCTCATCGCCGACACGCCAGACGGCACCTCCGTGAAGCCGTAGTACTTCGAGTTCGACTCGAACGTGATCGTGCCCGCGCGATCGAACCGCTGCAGCACCTTGTAGCCTGCGGGCGCGCCGGCGAGCGCTGCATCCCGGATGAACCAGCAGTTGCGGATGCGCGTGTTCGGCGAGGAGATGTCGTCGGCGCCCCAGTGCGCGTACTGGATGCACTCGTCGTACTGGCCGGCGAAGATCACGCTGTCCAGCGTGATCGGCGAGCCGTGGATCGCATTGCCGTCGATCTTCGACAAGTTGATCGACCCGGAGTTGTACCAGCGGCCCGCGTACCCGTAGGTCGGGTGGTACTTGTCCACGTAGATGGACGAACTGCCGTCATGGAACCAGCCGAAGCGGCCGTTGCGGAACACGCTGTCGCGGATCGTGAGGTTCGACAGGTTCGCCTGGCTCATGATCGACTGGCCGTCGACCGTGATGCGCTCGAGCACGAACGACGAGATCGTGTAGCCGGCCCGGTGCTGCAGGTTCAGCGCGCGCGCATAGCGCGAGTTGCGCAGATCGAAGTACACCCCCTGCACCAGCCCGGACACGATGTCCAGGTTGTGATACCACTGCGCCACCAATCCGCCGTGCACGCAGCCCTCGAGCGTGCCGCCGTAGATGCTCAGGCTCTGCCAGCGGTCGCGCATCACCAGGGTGTCGGCGCCGCCCTGCTGCCTCTGGCCGTTGCCGTCGTCGAAGTTCGGCACCGACTGCATGATGTCGTCGGAGAACAGCGGCCGGCGCAGCAGCAGGCGCGGGTTGTCGACCGTCATCGACGGACGAGCCCCGGACGTCGAGCCCGCGAGGTCCAGGGTCGACCACTGATAGTGCGGGTAGTCCGTGCAGTACGGCTCGATCGTCCCGCTGCAGTTGTTGAAGGCGAGCGGCTGCACGGCGCCGCGAATCTCGACCGGCCCCCAGTACAGGGAGGGGCAGTTCTGGAAGACGAACGGGCGCCACCGCCTGCGGTCGGCCCACCCCGAGTCCGAGCCGTCGCAGGACCAGACGCCACCGTAGGCGACGTCCGGGTTCGTGCTGCTGTTGGTGGAGCGCACGTACAAGGTGTCGCTCACCCCATCCCAGTACCAGAAGCGGGACTGGTTGACCGAACCCGAGTCGAGCACGGCCACGACCTGCGCGTCGGTCGCTGCGGTCGAAGTCCAGGAGCCACCGGTGCCGGTGATGATCCGCTTCGCGCAGTCGCTTCCTTCGACGAACCCATGGACGTTGCCGTCGCCCAGGAAGAGGCGATGGGTCTGGTGCGGATAGCTCTTCTTCCACACCTTCGACCCCAGCACGTTCACCCATCCCGAGTTGTGCCGGGTCGAACAGTCGATGACCGCGCCGTCCTCGTGGACGTGCAGCTCGAAGGCCCCGAGGCCGGAGAACGAGTTGCCGACCTGGTTGTTCCAGTAGCCACGCAGGTGCACCTCGTAGCCGTTCAGCACGTAGGAGGCGATCTGCCGGGTGTCACCCTTCCACGCGCGCGACCAGGCGTCGCCGACGTTCGGGTCAGCTCCGTTCACGGAGTCGAAGAAAACGGCCGGCATGGCTTCCTCGTTCAGTGGATTGCAGGCGCGTGCAGCGGGCGCACGCGTAGTTGCGGGCGCAGGCGCGCCTGCCGGGCTACGATGGCCGGCATGATTTCGATCCTGCTAACCGTGGGCTGGGCCAGCTACCTGGCGTGGGTGGCGCATGCGCGACCGGAGGATCGACAGATCCACCTGGTCATCGCCTGGGCGCTCCTGGGTGTGGCCGGGTTGCTCGAGCTGTGGCCGCTACTGCGATAGCTCGGCCACGCGTTCGTTGAAGCGGCGCATCCGCGTCTTGATCGACTCGTCGATGCGCGCGACGGCCTCACGCTGCGCGCCCTGCGCGACGGCCTCGCGCTTGCGCCGGCGCAACTCGTCCACGTCGCGGTCGACCTGTCCGGCCATCATCACCAGCCGCGCCTCGGGGTTCTCGCGCATGTACAGCGCCACCGACTCGCCGCGGTCGCGCCGGCCGTCCATCTCGGCCTTGTGGCGGTACACCGCCTTGAGGTTGTCGTAGTAGAGCGCCGACTCGGATGCGCCCGAAGTCGAGTCCCCGACGAAGCGCCCGAGCAGCGGCACCTTGTAGGGCGGCACCTCCTCGCCGGTGACCGCACCGCCCACGGTCTGCTGCGCCTTGATGAGCTCGCGGCCCACGCCGCCGGTGACCTGACCGATCAGGTAGTCGATCTGGTCCGGCGTCGGCGAGAGCAACCCCGGCGCGAAGTCGCTGCCACCCGATGCGAGGTTGAGGAAGTGGGCCAGCTCCTTGGAAAGCGCCGAGGCGGTGTCGCGCGTGCGCACGAACCCGGGCTGCGGCTGCATCGGGTTCATGTTCTCGCGCGCGATCGGCCGGCCCTGCCAGTCGCGGTTCTCGGCCAGCGCCGCCAGCGGGTCGATCGCGGTCGGCGCAAGCGTCTGCAGGCTGAGCCCGGCGTTGCCCACCGGGTTGAACGTCTCGGCGAACATGCCCACCATCTGCGCGACGCGGTCGCCCGGCCGCTTGAAGCCGGACAGCACCCACTCGGTGACGATGCGCGACACCCCGGGCAGCACGTGCAGGCCGAGCGGCATCGGGATCGTCGCGTAGCGGCCATCGCCGATCGGCAGCACCAGGTTGCGCTCGCGCACGAACTCCGGCGGATCGCGCTCGTCGAAGCCGGCGGCGGCCAGCAGCAGCGCCTGCGCCGAGCCGAGGATCAGCCCGCCAGCGACGATCTTCTTGCCGGCCGGGCCGCGCAGCGTCTCGGCCAGCCGCATCGTGCCCTGCACCGATGCGTTGAAGAACGCGTAGAGCGCGCCGGCCTGCTGCGTGATCTGACCCTTGCGGTTAAAGTTGACCGTGATGTTCTTGGCGATCGACGCTGCGCGCTCGCGGCTCTGGCCGGCATCCACCGCCACCTTGTAGGCGGCCAGGCGCACCGCGTTCTCCAGCGTCTCGTTGTAGTCGGACAGCCAGTTGAAGATCGCGCGGCCCGCGCCGCGCACCGGCCCCTGCCCGATCGCGCGGATCTCCTTCTCGAGCGACTCGGTGCGCTCGGCCGGGTTCGCCCACATGTCGCGGAACCCCGTCTGCCCGCCCTCGCGCTGGAACTCCTCCCACAGCTGCGCCCACTTCGACGACGGCTGCTCGCCGGCGCGGTGCGCCCGGATGTCGGCGTAGATGCCCCGCAGCGCGGAGACCGTGTGGCCCAGCACCTCGCGCTGCCGGCCGGCGATCGGCGTCGTGGACAGGTTGAACAGCGCGCCCTGCACGTCGCGCGTGAGATTGACGACGCCGAAGATCGGGTTGTACTGCGTGTTCACCGATGCGAACCACCGCGAGATGACCGCGGCGGTCGACAGCACCCGGCCGAGGGTGTCGGTGTCGAGGTTCTTGAGCGAGGCCGCCATGCGCTTGGCGCGGTCGTCGGTCGCGTTGAAGAACACGAACCGGTCCTCGCCGTCGACTCGCAGCGACAGCACGTTGTCGCGACCCCGCAGCGCCGGGTTCACGCGCTCGTGCACCAGGCCGTCGCGCGGGTCGACGTAGCGCTGCACCGGCTCGCGCACCAGGCCGGCCGCGTCCTGCGGATCCAGTCCGAGGTCAGCCAACTCCTCCTGCAGCCGCACGCGCGCCGACTCGGACAGCGCGGGGAACAGCGCCGAGTTCACGGGCTTCCAGAACTCGGGGTTGCGGTTCTTGACCGCCAGGCCGTAGAGCGCCTGCGCGACCCGATTCTTCTCGGCCCGGATGATCGCGCGCTCGCGCTGCATCGCGAGGTTGGCGACGATGTCCACGACGCGCTTGTCCGAGCCCATGGCGCGGCGGCTGGCCGGGCCGCGCACGCTGTAGCCCATGCCGGTGCCGGTGCCGCTGTCCTCGACCTCGTCGCGCATCAGCGGCACATACGCCTTGTACGCGGCCGCCCAGCGCTCGATCGTCTCCGGCTTCTCGAGGCCGGAGTCCACGAGCACCTGCCGCGTGCCGCTGCTGATGGCGTCGATGCGGGACGCCAGCGCATCGAACGCGCGCCGCTGGCGCTCCTCGAGGCCGGCGAGGTACGCGCGAGCGTCGGCGGTCGACATCCCCGAGCCGCCGTCGGGCATCTTCGGGTTGATCTTCGCGATCTGGACGTTGCGTTCCTCGGCGTGCCGTGCGTGCAGGTACTTCTCGAAGTCGGCGAGCGTCACGCCGCGCATCTGCATGTCGGTGAGCAGCGGCCGCAGCTCGAAGTCGAGGAAGTCCTTGACGCGCTTGGCCGTGCGGCCGTGGTACAGCTCCTCCTGCAGATAGGCGTTCCAGCGGTCGGCGATGTCGCCCACCTTGGCGCGGATCGCCTGCACGACGCGCTTGAGGTCGATCTGCTTGTCGGCGAGCGTGTACAGCGCATCGTCGAGCTTCGAGGACTCGGGGGCGTCCCAGGTGCGGCGGCCGGTGGGGCGCGAGAACCGGATGTCGCCGCTCGACGGGTCGAAGGTGCCGCGGTTGCCGGTGGCGGACTTGACCTGCCCCGGGTCGAACGCGATCCATGCACCGTCTGTCTTGATGCCATCGTACCCGGCGGCCCGCAGTGCCTTCAGGTCGGAGTCGGACACCAACGCACCGGCTCCAAGCGGCCGCTTGAGCGCCTCGTCCCTGGCGACCTGTGCATCGAACCTGCTGCTCAAGCGCCTGGCGATAGCTCCTACGAATCCTCGCAAGCCTTCCGTTGGGAACCGAGTCGTCAGGTCGAGCGGGTTCTTGATCGACAGGTAGACCGGATAGACCGCTCCGCGGTGGCGTGCGAACACCGACGCCAGGCGGGCGTCTTCGGCAAAGTAGATGCCGTTGTTGATGCCGGTGCCAAGCGCGGCGCCGGAACGAAACTCGGTGATGTCTGCCTCGGAGCCGTGGTACACCACCAGCGGCTCGCCGTTCGCGTCGACGACCTTCGACTCGCCGAACCAGCGCCGGAACGCCTCCGTGGCCGTCTGCGCGGCCCGCGCGAACATCGGCATCCCCGCCATCGCCTTCGCGCGGAGCTCGGGGGTGATGTCGATGGCGACGTTCCGTGACTCGACGCCTGGCACGCGATCCGCATCGGGGCCAAGCACCGCACCGGACGAGCGGTCGATCGAGCCGGGCCCGGGCCCGGGGATCTGTAGCTCTTGCGTCGTCACCGCCCCGGCCCCGAGTTTCTTCACGACGTCGCGCGCGACTTGAGGCACCAGGCGGTCGTAGAACGCCTTCATGCCCTCGCCGCCGATCGCAAGACCGTCGTCCTCGAGGTATCCGCTCGGAGCGGCCATGATCTTCTCGGCGAGTTCCTTGCCGACGATGGCGGCGAGATCCTTGCCGGCGAACGGCTCATTCGACCCGCCCAGGACGACGCCATCCTCGTTCAGGTACAGCAGCAGGGAGTCATCGACATCCTTGGCAAGCACGCTCAATCGGCGCGTTCCTCCGTCGGGGGTCTTGTGGGCCGCCCATTCGATATGGTCGATCTGCTTGCGAAGGTCGAACACCTCCGCTGCCTGCTCGCCGGTGACCAGCACGACGCGCTCATGCCCGGTCTCCGCCGCATGCCGGATCAGCCGCTTCAACGCGAGGCCGACCCATGCCTTTGTGTCGGGAACGAATGGCCCTCGCGGCGGGGCGCGATCGGCGCGCCGCCGCTGTTCTGCAAGGTTGGCGAGATCGACCCTCAGGCGCCCCTCGGTTCGTGCGATGCGCGTGTTCAGATCCCTTGATTGCTCTTGCAGGGCGTCGTGCTCATCCTGCAGCTGCGCGACCTCGCGGAGCGTGGAACGGCCGGCCATCTTCGACTGCAGCCGCTGCCACACGGCGGTAGCGCGCTGCCCGACCGACCTCACTTCGGCGCGCATGGCATCGAGCTCGGCCTCGGTCTGTCGTACCAGCGCCTGCGCGTCCTGCGTCGCGGGATCGCTATCGCCCTTGAATCCCGTCTTCCGCCCCGCCTGCCCCCAGTCCGACTGGATCTCGTGCACGAACAGCACCTTGCGCCCATCGGCGTCGTCGCGGGTGTCGAAGCGCGTGTGCACGAGGACGTTGGGCTCGTCCCAGTGGTTGGAGCGGAAGCGGGCGCGCTGAACCCGGTTCTCGATCTCCGTGCGCTCGTCGCGCCACGCCTTGATTTCTTCGCGAACTGCGCGTCTGGCATCGTCGGGCAAAGACTCGTAGTCAGCGGTCTTTCCGTCGATGAGCTTGTTGAGCTCCTTGATCCGCGCGGCGTCCGTGCCCACGGCAGGCAGCGTCAGCAGCATCTCCGTGTAGTCAATGCCGCGGCCCGGCACGCGATAGCTTCCGTAGCGCGGCACGCCCGGCGGCGTCTCGCCCTCGGAGATGTCGAACAGTTGACTCGAGACACTGGCGAATTCCTCGGCGAACCCACGGACCTCCATCGGCAGCGCGTCGCCCGTCTCGGCGTTCACGAACGCACCCTGGTCGATGTCGTACTCGAACTCGGTGTCGTCGTCGATGGAGAAGATGAAAGGCTGCTCGCCGATCCCACCATCAATGCCGAACCCGTAGGCACGCATCAGCCGCGTGAGCTCGTCGCGGCGCGACCCCAGCTGCCCGCGCAACTTCTCGAGGGACACGCCGCCGAGAACCGTCTCGCCGACCTGCACGCCGTGCTCGCCCAGGAAGTCGAGCACCTCCTCCTTCGTGGTGCGCTGCTTGCCGCGCAGCGCGAGGTACTCGCGGATGCCCGACCACTCGACCTCGTCGGCCTTGATGCCGAGCTTCGCGGCGTTGGCGTCGATCCAGCGCGCCCACTCGGCGGCCGGCATCGCGTTGGACTTCGCTTCGCCGATGCGGCGCGCGAGCTCGCTGTAGAACGGGCTCGCGGTGCGGCTGGATGCGGCCGCGGCCGGTGCGAGCGCGGGGCCGCGGCCGGCGCCCTGCTCCACGAACCGCCGCGCCGGCAGGTCTACAATGTCGTCATGCCTGCCGCCAACTGCGCCCACTGCGGCGCTTCGTTCAACCTCACCCCCTCCCGTAGCCTCAAGCTCGCCGGTGCGCCCGCTTGTTGCAATGTTGCGTGCCGTCGCGCGCTCTACCTCGCGCTGCGCATTCAAGTTTCTTGCTCGAACTGCGGGACCGCCTGCTACAAGATCCCTTCCAAGTTCATCTACAAGAATGCGTTCTGCAGCAACGCTTGCAGCAGCGCGTACAAGCTCCGTGGCTGCATGACGCGGGGCTACCGACTTGTCACCGTCGGCGACGAACAGGTCCGCGAGCATCGCTTCATCATGGAGCAGCGCCTCGGGCGCAAGCTGCTGCCCACCGAGGTCGTCCACCACATCAACGGGCAGAAGTCGGACAACCGCATCAGCAATCTCGCGGTTATGGATTACCGCGCGCACATTGCCGAGCACCATCCGTTGAGTTGGGATGTCGAGGCCGCCAAAGCCTTGTTCTTGAAAGGCTGGACTCTGCGCCAACTGAGCAAGCATTTTGGCGTGACGTACTCGACGATTCGGAACAAGTTTGTCGAGCTGCGCCTTTACACTCCTACCCACCCGCGAGGCCGGCCGCGCCAGCGCGTTCGGGCCGTCGGCAACGAAGGCCCTTGCGGGTAGGAGAAACTGGCTTACTAGGTCCGCGTCGGTCAGTTCAAGTTCGAGGCCGAACGCGTCGCGCACCCACTGGCGGATCGCGGCGATCGCGCGCTGCACGAGCGACAGCGTCGGCGATTCGCCCGCCATCTCCGCGAGAATCTCCTCCGCGACGGCCCGGCGCTGCTCGACGTCGCGAATGTCGAGGCCGTAGTCCCTTGCCTTCTCGCGCATCCGCTGCGGTCGCGCGAGCGCAACTCGGTCGAGAATGCCGTTCAGCCGCTCGCCGAACACGCCGCGCAGGCCGTAGTGCCCCAGCGCCTCGTGCAGCAGCGTCTCGACGACCGCGCCTTCGGTGGCCAGCTGGTCGGCCACCAGGTAGACGGTGCCGTTCCAGTAGACGCCCTGCGGGGGTGCCTCGGCGCCGCCGGCTTCCTGCATGCCGATCTCGGCACGCACGCGCTGCGGCAGGTCGGCGGCGGAGGCGACGACCTCGATGTCGGGCGCGTTCGCCCAGCGCGAGCGGATGCCGGCGACGATGCCGGTCAGCCGCTTGATCGGCATGCCGCGCGTCGCCGACCCGCGCGAGAACATCACGGTGCGCCCGTCGTCTTCGCGGGTCTGCAGCACCGCGAAGAACCGATCGAACGCCGCGTCGATCGCCTCGCGCTCGGCGCCCTCCGGGAACGGCCGGATGTTGAACATCCGGAAGACCGGCATGTCGTTGTTCGACCCGAACGACAGGAAGTCGCTGCGGTCCCCGCGCGCGGCGAGTCGGTCCTCGACGTACGCGGAGAACGCGCGGGCCGCCATCTCGTGCGGCAGGGTCCAGTAGTCGCCGACGCGGCCCTCGTCGATGCGGCGCGCGTTCATCGCGAAGTCGGTCGGCACGCGCTTCGTCTTCACGTCCGCCGCCTCGGCGGACTCGAGCATCTTCAGCCGGGTGTCGTACGCGCGCACCGCGGTCGCGACGCGGTCGAGGGGCCCGCTGCGCTCGGCCGTGAACCCGCTGCGACCACGGACGTCCTTGAAGATCGCCGACAGCGCATCCAGCGAGTCGTTCGACCACCGGCCCGACATCGCCGCCGCGCGCGTGCCGTTCGGCCGGAACTCGTAGGCGCGGTCCTCGCCGTTGAGCAGTCGCTCGGCGATCGCGTCCCACTGGGCCAGCTGCTCCGGGGTCGCGGCCTTGTTCTTGCGCGAGCGGTAGGTCAGGTCCTTGGCGATGTCGTCGCGCACGCTGCGTAGGGCGGCATCGACGCCGTCGCGCGCCGCCTTCACGAACTTCTGCGCGCGCGCGGTGTCCTCGACGTACTGCTCGGCCTTGGTCTGGATGGTGTCCAGGATCTCCCGGAACGCGGCCCGCACCTCGGCCCGCACGCCGGTGCCGCGCAGCCCGGCCGACGCCATCTGGTCCGACGCGGAGTCGCCCGGGAACACCATGTCGCCGGCCTCGTTCGGGCGGCGCTGCGCGCGCGCCGGTTCGTCCTGGCGCCGGAAGTAGTGATCGAGCGCGTGGAAGAACTCGTGCGCGAGCGAGCCCGCGCCCTTCATCTTCGTGAGGTTGATCGCGCCGTAGTCGCCCTCGTAGTGGGCACGCGCGCCGGCCAGCCCATGGCCGCGGGCACCGAAGGCGAGCCCGAGCTCGCCCGCCATGCCGAGCGCGCGCGGGGGCACGCCCAGCACGTCGGCCAGATCGAGCAGCCCGTCGTAGGCCATGTTCATGACCTCCTGCCGCTCGGCCTGGTTCTGCCAGTTCCCGAACTCCACGCCGCGCAGCGCGAAGGTGGCCATGAAGTCGTCGCCGGTCACGTTGCCGGTGCGCCGTGGCGCGCCGCGGCGCGTCGCTTCTTGGGGCGCCGGCAGGATGTCCTCGCCGAACGACGTGCGCGTCTCGAGGATCGCCGCGGCGTTCGCGGCCATGTGCGCCAGCGCCGCCTCGCGGGTGTCGAACTGCTGCTCGACCACCTTCACGCGCTTGCGATCGGTGACGATCCGCCAGATCTCGAACGCCGTGCTGCCGCCGGTGCGGGTCACGGCGACGACCTTGTGCTTGGCCGACACGGCGATGAGCGGGATCGCGGCCTCCGCCTCCTCGCGGGTCGCGAACTCCATCACCCGCCAGCCCTGGCGCACCGGCTCCTTGGTGCGCGCGTCCCAGACGTGGAACTTCCCGCGGCTGGCCACGTCCATCGGCTCGGTGACCCTGTACCGCTTCGCCCAGGTCGGCCGATCGTCGTCTTCGGTCGTGCGCTCCGTCCGCGGGCCGGTCGACGTGGCGGTGTCCTTGCGCGCGCCGCCGATCTTCGATCCGGCGTCCACGATGGGGCCGCGCGCGGGAGGCGCGGCCGGCGGCTTCTTGGCCTCCTTCATCCACGCCTTCTTGAGCCGGCCGACCAGCGTCTGCGGCAACCGCTGGTACACCGCGTCGCGTAGATCGTCGGCCGCGACCCGGCTGTCCTTGGCCCACTGCTTGATGGCCGCAACAGCCTCCGCGGCGATGAAGTCCGGCTCGCCCGACTCGCCCTTGATCTGCCCGGCCAGCTCGGCGGCGTCCGAATCGACACGGCCTTGGTAGCGGTCCGACTCGCGCAGCCCGTTGCCGTCCTGAGGACCCTTTGGATCTACGGCCGGCGCCGTCAGCCGGAGAGCGTCGCCGCCCCCCGGCGGGGTCAGCACTTCTTGCCACCGCCCCCCTTGCCCTTCGACTTCATCGCGCACTCCTTCGGTGGGCGCCCCTTCGTCGGCCGGGGGCGTGGCGGCGGTGCCCTCGGTCGGCGGCGCGTCGCCGAGCTCCATCTGCCCGCGCGCGCGCGCCTGGTCGGCAGGCGAGTCGGAGCCGGTCAGCACGAAGTCGTCGGCCGGCGGGGCCGCGTCGCGGCGGGCGCGGTCGGCCTCCTCGCGCCGGCGCGCATCGTCGGCGGCGCGCAGCTGCTCGGGCGTCTGGCCGGCGAGCGCGAAGTCGTCGGGCCCCTGGGGGGCCGGGGTCAGTCCTTCTTGGGCGTCAGCAGGCCGCGCTTGGCCGCCACCCGCATCAGCACCACGCCGCGCTCCTGCGGGGTCAGCCGGCGCAGCGCCGCGACCGCCTGCATCTTCTTCGACGAGGATCCGGAGCCCGTCGTTCTCGATCGCGCGGAGGGTTTCATCGTCGAGCTCCTGAGTGTCCTCGCTGAGCTCGCCCAGCAGGGCATTGATCTCGTCGTCCGAGAATGCCTGGTCGACAGCATACTCCGCCTCGGCCTGGATCGCCTCGCGCTCGGCGCGCGCCTCGTCGACGGACCCGGTCACGTCGGCCGCCGGCTCGCCGCGCATGTCGGCGATCCGCCCGCGCGCGATGCGCATCATCTCGTCGACGGCGCGGCGCTGCGCGGCGGACAGCCGCTCGCCGGCGAGCGCACGGCGCACGGCCTCGCGCGTGGCGTCCCCGTTCTGGTCGCCGGGCAGCCGCGACTCGCGCGTGGCCCACCACTCGGCGCGCGGGACCCACTTCGTGCGCGACACGGTCTCCGAGCCGTCCGTGCCGTCGCCGCCGCGGCGGATCAGCCGGCCGCCCACCTCCGCCCAGCCGGCCTCGCGCGCCATCGACTCGACCTCGGCCACGACATCCTGCTCGCTCAGGTCGAGCGCGGCAGGCGCGCGCGGCGGGGGCACGAGCGGCGGCGGCGCTACGGCCGCCTGCGCAGAGCCGCCGGGCGCACCCGACGTCGAAGGCGCTTCACCGTAGGGTGACGTCGAGGCGGTCGCCGTGGTAGGCGCCATCCCGCCGTCCGCCTGCCCGCTGCTCGGGAACTCGCGCACCTGGCCGAGCAGCTGCTCGACGGGCGCATCGAACCGGATCACCTTGATCGGTGCGTCGTTGAGCAGCGCGCCGAGCCACCGGTGATGCCCGTCCACGATGTAGCCGTCGGCGCTCACCAGCACGCGCCGGTCGGCCGCATCGCTCATCGCGCCCTCGACCTTCGTCGGGCTGTACTCGGCCTGCGACGGCTTGAGCGAGGTCGCCGGAACCTCGTCCAGCGTCGACTCGATGCCGCGTGCCTTGAGGAAGTTGACCAGCGGCCCGTGCGTCTCGGGCCGGACCTGCGGCATCTGCGCGCGCGGCACCCCGAGCGTGCCCGACGTCGGCGCGAACGGCCGGTAGTCGTTCTCCGTGGCGCCGGCCATTGCCGTGCTTTCACGTGGAACAGCCTCGGCGGCCCCGGCCGGGCCGGTGTCGGGCGCCGGGACGGGCGCGATCGGCGCGCCACCGCCCGCGTCCGGCGGGCCGGCGTCGTCGGGCGGTCGCATCGCGCCCTCGATCAGCCCCCCGCCGGCGCGGGCCTGCTGCGCGGCGCGTACGTCCGGCGTGAGGCCCATCTGCTGCGCCTCGGCGCGCGCGGCGTCGATCTCGGCCTGCGCACCGGGCGGCACGAACCCGGCGTTGCCGCGCGTGTCGACCTGGATCACGCGCGCGTCCTCGGGCGGCTCGTAGCCGATCAGCGGCGTGGCGCGCGGCGCGGGCAGCGCGCGCTGGCTGTCGTCGACCAGCTCGTCGACGACGATGCGTCGCTCGGGCGCGGGAAGCAGCGCCTGCGTGGCGGCCTGCACCGCCTCCTCGGGCGTGCGGGCCTTGCCGATCTCGGAGATGGCGGCCGCGATCGGCAGGCGCCGACCAGCGTAGACGGCGGCAGCCGCCTCGGGAATGCCCGGGATCACGCCGAGCACGCCCTCGACCAGCGCCTGCCCGGCGCTCGGGTCGCCGTCGGCCGCGTAGTCGCCCGCGTAGGCGCCCAGCCCCTCGGACACGCCCTGCCCCAGCGCGGCCGCGCCCCCGCGCATCGCCGTGCCGATCAGCGAACGGGCGGGCTTCGTGAACCGGGCGGCGCCGACCGTCGCGAGGTCGAACACCCCCTCGACCGCGGTGGTGGCCAGTCCCGCCCTGATCGCCTCGGCCTTGGCGTCGGCCACGAGCGTCGGGTTCTGCTCGAGCGCCGCCACCGTGGCGTCGATGTTGCGGGTGTCGACCCCCTCGTCGCGCAGCCGCTTGTCGAGCCGCGAGGCCATCTCGACCTGCGTGTTCGTCGCGAGCGAGCCGCCCAGGAAGCCGATGATGCCGCCGAGGACCGAGCCGACCGGCCCGCCGACCGCGGCGCCGCCGAGCGCGCCCGCCGCCGCCCCGCCGAACGCAGGGGCGCTCGAGGCCAGCGACTCCACCGTCGTGCGCGCCGCCTGCGTCGGGCTCGAGCCGACCGCACGCAGCACGTCGATGAACGCACGCGTGCTCTCGGCGAACCCGCTGGCGTCGTCGAATGCCTTGGCCGCTGCCGCGAGCCGCTCCTCGTAGGCGACCTGGTCGGCCGAGCGCGGGATGTTCGCGACGTCGGCGAGGTCGGAGGCGACCGTCTGCGGCGACCGGCCGGCGAGCGCGGACAACCCGGCGCCCAGCCGCTCGACGCCACCGACCACGCCCCGGCGCAGTTCCTCGACCGTCCCCGGCGGCGCCTCGCGCACGTGACGCATGGCCGCCTCGAAGCGCTCCTCCCAGCGCGGGGCGCGCGCGCCGCCGGCGCGCGCGTCGTCGCTGGGCAGCATGAGGTCGAGGATGGTGCGCGGCGCCTGCCGTGGCTGCGGCGCTTCGGCGTCGGGCTCCATGCCTGCACGCGCCAGGATGCGCCGCACGTAGGCCGGCGTGCGCATGATGCCGTCGGAGGTGTCGGGCACCTGACCGTCGCGCACCCGGCCCGGCCCGGCGTGGTAGGCGGCCAGCGCCAGATCCCAGCGGCCGAACCGGTCGTACTGCTGGCGCAGGTAGCCCATGCCAGCGTCCAGGTAGTCGGCGGGCGACGCGGCCGCCGGGTCGTAGCCCATCTGGCGCATCGTGTCGGGCATCACCTGCGTGACGCCGCGCGCGCCCTTGGGCGACACCGCGTCGTCCCGCCCGCCCGACTCGGTCTGCACAAGCGCGCGCGCGAGGCTGCGCGGGATGCCGTACCGGTCGGCGGCACCGTCCAGGTCGAGGCGCCCGGTCGCGCGCGGCGCCGGCTGGGAGGGCATGTTGCCCGCCCGGTCGCCCGGCCGATCCTCTTCGTCCAGGAACAGGTCGTACAGGTTGGCGGCCATGCGGCGTCAGCCTCCGCGGGCCGCGCGCGCCGCCGCGCGAGAGCGCTCGAGGTCGCGCTGCTGCTCGCGCGCCTTGAAGTCGTCGTTGCGCCGGCGCTGCTCGGCGTCCATGCGCTCGAGCACCGCGCGTGCGGCGGGCGAGAAGTCGCGCCGCTTGCCCGCCTCGATCTCGCGCTGCTCGCGCTCGACCATCGCCATGTCGGCGTCGTTGGGTGCCGACGGCCCCTTCGGCTCGGCCAGCACGCCACCGATGATCCCGCCGGCGCCGGTCGGCCGCCGCGCCATCCGCGTCGGATCGTCCGGCCGCTCGCCCTCGGTGACCGGCGGCTCGGGTTGCGGCTCGGCGCGGGTCGGCGCAGGCCGATCGCCCGGGGCGGACTCGCCGCCACCGCTGCGCTGGCGCAGTTCGTCGAACACCGCGCGCATCTCCTGGCCGAGCAGTTGGTCCCGCGCAGCGCGAATGAACGACGTGCGGTCGGTCGCGGTCACGCCCATCTCGCGCAGCGTCGCCTCGGCGCCCGGCAGCGGGCGCCCCTTGGCGTCGAACGCCTGCGCGGCCGCAGCCTCGGCCTTGGCGAGCGCGCGCTGGTGCGCCACTCCGGCGACCTCCCGGATCGCCCCTTCGACCTTCGCCGGGTCCACGATCTCGCCCCTGGCGAGCCCGTTCTGCATCGCGCGCGTGTAGTACTCGCGGGCGGCCGACATCAGCGCGGTGTCCTTGCGCGCGTCCTTGTCCGTCGACAGCGGGTCGGCCAGCGGGTGCGGGTTCTCCGCGGCCAGCCGGTCGGCCAACTTGATCGCCTGGTCCTGGATCTTGTTGACGTCGTCCTGCGTGAGCTGCCGGGGGGCGCCTCCGCGGGTCGTCCCGGGGCGTTCGGCCCGCAGCCGGTCGTTCTCGGCGCGGATGTCGGTCGAGTTGTCGATGACGTGGGCGACGTTGCCGGATCTGTCGAGGACGGTGCTCCGGCTGCCGTACGGGGTGGTCACGACCGTCGGCTTGTCGGGCTCGGTCGCCTTGTCGTAGTCGGCGGCCTCCTTGATGCGCCCGGCCGCGGCCAGCGCATCGCGGCCGGCGCGCCGGATCTCGCTGGCGGGCCGCTGCTCGTCGCGCATCGTGGCGGTCGCGCCGTCGATGATCCCGCGCACGCGCCCGCGGTCGCGCTCGGCGGTCTCGTCGGCGAGGTTCGCGGCGTACCTGGCGTCGCCGCGGCGCAGGTCCGACTGCAGGCGCGCGAGTGCGGCCTGCCGGTCGGTCTCGATCTCGCCGCGCAGCCGCTCGAGCCGTTCGCGCTCCATGTCCCGGCCGACCGTCGCCACGCCGGCCCCGAACCCGGCGAGTCCGCCGGCCATCGCTGCCCCGATGAGACTCACGGTGTCACCTCGCCATCATGCCGGCCACGAGCCCACGGCTCGGCGCGGGTGCGCCGCCGCCAACAGGCGGCACGGGCCCGGGTGGCGTGCCGCCTGCGGGCGGCGGGCCGCCGGGCGGGCCGGCGCGGAACTGCGCCTGCGCCTGCGCCACCTTCTCTTCGTCGAGGCCGAGCTTCTGCATCAGGTAGCCGGTCAGGTCCTGCGTCGCCTCGGCCACGACCTCGGGGGTCACCTCGAGCCGTCCGGCTTCGCCCAGGAACTCGAGCGCTTCCATCAGCAGGATCAGCGCCGCGGGCACGATCGCCGGCACTGGCATCGCGCCCTTGACGCGGGTCAGCAGCTGCGACATCAGCGCCGCGACGCCGACGGCGGCGCCGGCGCCCGGCCCGTCCTCGTGCCTGTCGACCTCGGCCATCGCCATCTCGTTCGTCTCGGGCCCGAACATCACCTTCTTGCCCGCCAGCACCAGGCGCTCGACCGGCGCGCGCAGTTCCGGCGGCACGTGCTGCTCGAGCTGCGCGCGCGCCTGCGCCGCCACGCTCCCGCCGCCTTCCTGCTCGCCTTCGCGCTCGGGCGCCGCGCCGCGCGGCGGCTCCTGTGCGGCGCGTGCCACCAGCCCGCCGGCCGGCGGCGCGGCGCCCTCGTCCATCTCGTCCATCGGCGTCATGCGGGCCTCGCGAATGGGGTGAGGTTCGGCACGCCGGCGAGCCGCGCGCGCCGCTCGTCGAGTTGCCGCTGGTAGAAGTCGCGCTCGTCCTGCTTGGCCATCGATCCGATCAGCCCCTGCCCGACGCCGGAGATCATCTGGCCGCCCACCGTCAGCACGGCGGCCTGGCCCTTGTCGCCCAGGTTCGTCCACGCGCGCGAGATGCGGTCGAACCACGTCGAGCCGCGCTCGAGTGTCGGCATCGCGTTCGTGGTCGGCTTGACGGACATCGCGTCGGCGGGCGGCCGGATGCCCTGTCCGCGCGAGGCGCCCTCGACCAGCCCGTAGTCGACCTTCGCCGGCTCGGCGATCGTGCCCGATGGCGCCACGTCGGGCACGCCGGTCATCGTCTGCGAGGCGCTATCGATCGGCGCACTGGCCGGCGCCGCGGCGGGGGAGGCCGGCGCCGCTGGGGGGGCCAGCGACGACGGTGCCACGTCGGGCACCCCGGTCATCGCCTGCGAGGCCGGCTCGATGCCGGAGGCGCCGACCTGCGCCGGCGCGGACTGCACCGCGGCCTCGGCCGCCGACTGCGCCGCCGCGTCCGCCGCAGCGTTGGCCGCGATGTTCCCGCCTTCGGCGGCCGCCTCCACGCTCGCCGCCGCAGCGGTCTCCGCCGCGGTGGTCGCCGCCGCCGACGACCCCAGGCCGAGGAACGATGCCGCCGCGCTGCCGACCCCCAGGCCGGCGCCGAGCTTCGTCAGTTCCTTCGACTTCGTCACCATGCCGACCACGGTGACGCCGATCGACACGAGCGCGACGGTCGATGCCGCCACCCCGGCCGTGACGGCGCCCGCCCCCACGATCGCACCGACCGCCATGATTGCCACGCTATTCTCCTTGTGCCGGGATGACCTTCGACCAGATCGTCTCCTCGGGCACGTAGCCGAGGCGGCGCAGCATCGGGCCGAAGTCTCGGACCGCCTTGACGTGCCACTTCACGGCCGAGATGTCGCTGTCGCCGGACAGTTGCGCGTCGATGAATCGCAGGAAGCGGAAGCCCAGCCACACGTCGTCGCGACGCGCCGGGTCGATGTAGAAGACGTCGTTGAGCGCGAACAGGTCGTGCCGGTAGTGGGCGTGGTGCACGAGGAACCATGCCGCGTACCCCACCAGCCGGCCATCGTCGCGCGCGGTGAACACCAGCAGCCCTGCGTCGCGCTCGAGCGCCTCGTAGCGCCCGACATCCGGCGCGAGCCGGATGCGCTCCTTGCCGAAGGTGAGCTCCTCGTAGTGCAGCGCAAGCAGCGGCTGCGCGTCGGGCCACACCTGTGCGAACGTCTCGCGCTGGAAGGTCAGCATGGTCATGCGGTGTCCGTGCCGCCCGGCGGCAGGTACGGCACGGCGCCGCCACCGCCACCGCCACCTCCGCCCCCGCCGCCACCACCGTTGTCGGCCGGCGCCGGCGGCGGGTTCTGACCGGCCGGCCGCGGCAGGTCCGGCATCGTGAGGATCGCGTCGATCTGCGCGCGGTCCATCGCGCCGGTGGCGATCATCGCGCGGCGCGTCTGCTCCTGCAGCTGCTCGATCATCGCCTGACGCGTCGGCCAGTCGAGCCGGTCGTCGAGCATGATCGTGGTGGCCGAGGTCTGGAACTGCCGGTAGACCTCGCTCGCGGCCGCCGAGCTCTGCCGCTGCTGCGCGAACTGCGACTCCATCTGCAGCAGCGAGGCACGCACCTGCGCGTCCGAGTTGGCCAGCGCCGCCCGGAACTGCTGGTCGGACTGCTGCAGCAGCGCCCGGTTGGTCGCGTCCGCGTTGAACTGCGACGCCTGGAACTGCTGCTGGTTGGTCTGCAGGGCAGCGCGGTTCGCCGCTTCGGCGTTGAACTGGGAGGCGGCGAACTGCTGCTGGTTCGTCTGCAGCGAGGCGCGGTTGGTGGCGTCCGCGTTGGCGAGCGACACCCGGGTGCCGAGCTCGGCATTCGTGCGGCTGGCCTGGTTGTCGGCGTCGGCGCCGAACTCCATCGCGCGGCTGATGAGCCCAGCGTTCGTGCGCGAGGTCTGGTTCGCCTCGCCGGCGTTGAACTGCGCCATGCTGTTCTGCACGGCCTGGTTGTCGCGCGCGGCGCCCGAGTAGGTGGCGGCGTCGGCCTGCGCGATGGGCAGCGCCACGTCGTAGGCGGCCGCGTCCGCCGCAGTCAACGCCATCGTGCTGTTGACCAGCCCGCGCCGGTTCGCCTGCTCCAGCGCGCGCGCGCGCGCGCGCTGGATGAGGGGCGAGTCGTCGCCGATGATCTGCGCGAGCTGGCGCTGCACCAGCTCGTTCGTCTGCACGTCGCGCAGCGTCGCCTCGGCGCGCTCGGTGTCCGCGGTCGCCGCCTCGTAGCCGCGGGCGGTCGCGGTGCCGGCGGACGCATCCCGCGTCGCGGCCTGCGATGGTGCCGATGCGGTGGACACCGCCGCCATGGCCGGGGCCGAAGCGCTCGCCATTGATGGCGCGCCCGGGGCGATGACGGCGAACGGGTTGCTCGAGGAGAACGGATTCGATGGCGATCCGGACGCTTGGGTCGGCGCCGGGCGCGTGAATCCGGGCTCGCCCGGCTGCAGCTGGACGGGCGTCGGCCATTCCGGCTGTACGGCGGGCCTCTCCTGGTTGATCGCGAACACGTCGTCGTCGGCGGGCACGTCAGTCTCCGGAGGGCGTGGCGCTCGCCGCACGCTGCGCGTCGGCGTGCTCGACCTGCGCCGCGATGTTCTCGATCAGCGGCCGCACCTGGTCGTGCGGCGCGCGACCCAGCGCACGGCGGATCGCCACCAGTTCGTCGAGGGTCAGCACGACCGTGTACGTCACCTGCGAGCCTTGATCCGTCACGTCCAGTCCTCCTTGGCCAACGCGACCACGATCGCGGCTGCGAAGCGCGGCGCCGACCTTGCGTCGAGCAGCACCGCGCGGTCCTCGGCGTTCGAGATGAAGCCCAGTTCGATCAGCGCGCAGGGCTTGGGGAATCGCAGCATCGCCAGCTCCGGCCGGCGCTTCACGCCCCGATCGCGAAGCCCCAGCGCCGCCAGCGTGGCGCGCTGCATCTCGATCGCGAACTCGCGCGACTCGCGGTAGAGCGTCTCCGTGCCGTGCGCGCGCGGGTCGACCGCCGCATTGCAGTGCAGCGACAGCAGCACGTCGGCGCCGGCCTCGGTGGCACGCTGCACGCGGCCCACCAGCGGCGCGGGCTGGTCGTTCGTCACCCGGGTCATGAAGACCTCGATGCCGTTGGCCACGCACACGGTCCGCAGCGTGCGAGCGAAGGCGAGCACGATGTCCGCCTCGCGCTCGCCGCTCGAGGCCACCGCGCCCGGATCGAAGTGGCGCGGGCTGCTCGAGTGCAGCCCGTGGCCAGGGTCGATGCACAGCCTCACGACAGCGCCCCGGTCCAGCGCCACGTGCCCCCGGAGCGCACGCCGATCTTGTGGTTCGTCGTGTCGTACACGGTGGCCACCGCGCCGGTGTACGCCGCAGGCGCCCCGCTCGCCACGCCTGCCATCGCCGGCAGGTAGAAGAATCCCTCGGTGGCGCTGGTGGCCAGCGCATTCGCGCCGTCGCCCATCACGAAACTGCGCTTGTCGTCGAAGAAGAACGACACCACGGGCGTGCCGCTGTTCGATCGGGCATAGCCCACGAAGTTCGTCGTCGCCATCCGGAAGAAGGCGCCCAGCGTGCCGGACTCCACCGGCAGCGATCCCGCCGCATAGCCGGTGCCGGCGCCCAGCAGCAGCAGGGACGCGACGCCGACGGAGGGCGACGCGCTCGAGCCGAGCGTCCCGCCCTGCACCGTCGGGTTGGTGATGACTGGGTTCACGAACGAACCGCCGGAGAACCCCTGCACGCCCGCGCCCAGCGGGTTCGGAAGCCGATCGAACGCCGCCGCGATGCCGGCGAACGCATTGCGCATCAGCACCGACGCCGAACGCGACCGCGTGATCGGGTCGCCCGAGGCGTTGAACCATGAGTTGGGCATCTACCTCTCCTGCCGGCGCGCGATCCAGTCGGTCATCACGCCGGTGATCGTGAAGGGCGACACGGTGCGGTCCACGCAGCGCACGAAGAGCGCGACGTTCTTGCCCGTGCCGTCGACAGGCACGACGCTGGGTTGCCGATCGCCCGTGTCCCACACGAAGTCGTCCCACACGATCTCGTCCCACAGCCCGCCCACGTGGTTGACCACGTCGCGCGCCGGCGACTGGATCGCGTCGTCGCCGCTGTAGTCGACATCGGCGCCGGCCTGAAATGCCACGTAGCCCGAGCTCGCCTCGATCTCGAGCGCCAGTCGCTTGAACGCCTTGCGCAGCCGCGGCGACTTGAGGAAGTTGAACGCGGCGAGCAGGTACGCATCGATCGCCGCGCCGTCGAAGTTGCGGCCAACGTCCATCCGATAGACGTACGGGTCGTCGCTCGCGAAGAGGATCAGTTCCGCTCCGCTCGCATCGAGCGTCGTCCACACGCGCCGCACGACGCGGTCGAACCGCGCCGGCGTGATCGCCACGAGCTTGTTGCCCAGCAGCGTGAAGTACAGCGCCGAGCCGTCGTCGAAGAACACCCTGTACTGGTTCTTCGCCCGCACCAGCGCGGAGGCCGTGACGCGCTGAGCGCGCGCCGCGATGAACCTCTGCACCGATGCGCTGATCGATGCGGCCTGGAAGTTGCCGAACGACTGGGACGCCGACAGCGACGTGACGCCGAAGTCGTTCACCAGCAGCGCCGTGTTGAGCACCTGCATCGAGTAGGGGCGCACGCCCATCTCGCGCGAGACCCACACCAGGTTGAAGTCGTCGGGCGTGTCCCCGTACAGCACCGCGAGCCCACGGTCGGTGCCGACCACGAACGCCGACGCCTGGTCGCCGCCCACGACGGTCGCCATCGCAGTGATCGGGTCGCCCATTGCAATCTCGCCCGCGCCGACCACCACCGACCAGACGGAGTAGTCGGCCGCCTGCGAGAACTGCAGCGAAGCCCCGAACGCGAGGAACAGCCGGTTCTTGTGCACCGCGATCCGCGTCGGCTTGTCTCCCGGGCCCTCGCTCATGCCGGTCGTGATCGCGGTGAACGCCGACCCATCGAACATGAACGCCTTGCCGACTCCCGTCGCGCCGAACAGGCGCGGCGATTGCGCGGCCCCCGAGAAGTTGTGCTCCACCAGATCGACGTAGGTCGGCTCGGTCGGGAAGATCGCGCTCGTGCCGTCGATGGTCACCGACGCCACCGTGGTCCACTGGTGCGGGTTGTACTGCTGCGGCACCCGCGGATCGGTGGTGGTGGGCGTGCGCACGAGCAGCACCGGATTGGCGCCGCCCGAAGTCAGTCGCACCACGACGAAGGCGTACACCACCCGGTTGATCGATCCGATCCCCACGATGCGCGAGGACGTGTAGGCCGACGGGCTCGGGCCCGTCACCGGCAGCACCGCGTACCGGAAGATGTCCTCGGCCGACTGGATCGACTGCGCGAGCTCCGCGGCGCTTGCGCCCACCAGTTCAATCGGCGGCTCGGAGACCGTGATGCTGGTCGGCGTGGTCGTGTTGGTGACGATGCGCAGCGTCTCGCCGGCAACGAACTGCCCGGAGACATTGCCCACGTGCACGATCGCCGGCGCGGGGCCGATCGACGTACTGTTCGCTTGCCCGGCCACCAGCCCCGCGGTGCTGACGCCGCCCACGAAGATCGCGCGCGCACCCGAGATGGCGCCCTCGATCCACTGCCCCTGGAAGATGCCGGTTGGCGAGGCGCACACGAGGCGCATCGTGGCGAATCGCAGCGAGTCCATCGGCAGGTTGTTCGCCCAGCGCTCGTAGCCATCGATGCGCCGGTAGCCGCCGCGCAGCCCCTGCTCGAAGTTCTGCATCTCGCGGCACGCGCCATCCTTCAGCTGGAGCGGCGGGGTCACTTCGTCCAGCCCGCCGGCCGGCACGTAGTAGTCGCTGTGCACCTGCGGCAGCGCGGACCACGCCGACTTCCTCATGCGAGGGGCGGCCCCCACTGGAACGAGGGCAGTTGCTCGTGCTTGAGCTTGGACATCATCTCGTCGTGCCGCGCCTGCGCGCGCGCGAGAACCTCGGGCGCCGCCTCGAACGCGCCGTACTCGAGCATCGCGCGGTAGACGGGCAGCATGTGGAACTTGGGCGCGATGACCGGGACGTCGGTGTTGTCCTCGAGCGCCACGGGCTCGCCGTGGAACTCGTAGTACAGCGTGTACGCGACGTCGGCCGCCGGCGCGACGATGAGCGCCTTGTCGGCCGGCCGGATCGTGAAGTACATCGGGCGGCCGCGCTGGTTCGGGTCCAGCCCGGGGCCGACGCGGAATGCGTCGTACGACACGAAGTCGATCGGCCGCGAGGTCGCGCGCGAGCCACCGAGGTCGCCGACCCGGAAGGTGTCGATGCGCCATCGGTTCACCGAGCCCGCACTCCACTCCGAGGGCATGAGCAGGCTCGCGTACTGCGGGATCGTGTGCGAGCTCTCCACCCGCAGGAACTCCCACATGCCGTTCGCGTCCGACTGGATGTCGAGCCATGCCTGCTGCAGCCAGCCCTTGAGGCGGGCGTGCTCGTTGCGCACCGTGCCGACGTCGGTGATCGGCGAGCCCGACACGCCGCACTCGACGCGGTAGCGCTCGAGCAGCTGGACGAAGTTCACGCCCGCCTCAGACGCTCGACTTCTGGACGTCGGCCCACCACTTCTTGCCGGTCGGCGTGTCGTCGACCAGCGAGACCGGGTAGGTCTGCGAGGCGGATTCGACGAGGTCCGTCTGGATGCCGTTGAGGTCCTGGGAGAGCGTCTGCCGGTAGTGGGACTGGACGGCTCGCAGCAGGACCTCGACGTACTTGCGCTTGACCCGGACGGTCACTCCCCGGGGGATCAGCACCTTGCGGCCATTGACGCCGACCTCGACGATCGGCAGGTCGCCCTCGATGCCCGTCTGCGGAACGTGGATGAGCACGAGCTCTTCCATGAACTTCTCGAACGCGGCATCGTCCTTGGACAGCCGGTTGACGACTTCCAGCTCGGGCTGGGGCGGTGGCATGTCGAGCGCATCGAGCGGCAGCGACCGGCCGTCCGTGGGCACCGCCTGGTCCATCGTGGACAGGATCTCGGACTTGCGCACGGCCGCGCGCTTGGGACGCACGCTGCCGGATTCGGTGGGGGACACGCGGGTCACGATCGGATCTCCTTGTGGGGGCCAGAAAGCGAACGGCGCCCGAAGGCGCCGCTCGCGAAGTCGGGACAGCGCCCGACAGGAGGAGACCCCCGCGGGGCTGAATCGCGGGGGCCGGGGAGGAGCACGGACGTCAGGCGGTGATGGGCGCCGCCGGCAGGACGGCCAGGTCCCGGAACGTGTAGGTCATGCCCGTCACGCTCGAGAGGTTGTTGGTGCCGAACAGCCAGGTGCCCGAGAGCGTCGCGCCCGCCTGCGCGTACAGGTAGCCGATCGGGCACACGTCGTCGGGCACGCCCGGGAAGTGCACCGCGGAGAGCTTCCCGGTCACGTCGCTCAGCGACACGATCGGGCCCTGGATGACCTTGATCGCGCCGGCGGCGTCGAGCGCGTAGACGAAGATGCACGCCTGGTTGGCCGCCAGCGCACGGAACGCCGCGCCGGTGGCGTGGTCGGTCGTGGGGGTGGTGGCGTTCGAGGCGGAGCTCTTGGTGTACATGCGCCCGGCGATGGCGTAGTTCGTGTCCGCGCCGATCGTCGAGGTGGTGGTCGTGCCCGCGGCGAGGCCCGCCTTGGACACGCAGATGTTGCCGCCGAAGGCGGCGCCGGTGAGGTTCGTCGACATGGTTCAGTCCTTGAGGATGGGGTGCGTCACGCCGTGGCGTTCGGCGTGGTGGGGGCGGGCCACAGCGAACCGTAGTTCGTGTCCGTGACCCCCTCGTCTGCGTCGAGCTTCGCCGCGATGCCGGTGATGCGTGCGTTCGCTGCAGCGATGTCCAGGCGCAGTGCCTGGAGCAGATCGATGAGCTCGCGCTTGCTCATGGCATCGAGGTTCGATGCGTTGACGCGGGTCGCGATGGAGGGCATGGCGGTCTCCCGTTACAGCGCGGTCGCCGCCACCTCGAGCCGAACCATGAAGTTCTGGTTCAGCAGCACCGCCGCCTTCCAGAAGTTCGCGCCGACGTAGCCGAACTGGCCCATCGGGTTCGCGTGGTTCTTCTCGGTGGCCCGCAGGATGGTCGGGTCGATGGAGCCGTAGCCCTTGAGCGCCACCTGACCCCACGCGTCCTCGGCGACCACCAGGCACGGGTAGACGTCGACGTTCGAGCCGCCGGCCGAGACCATGCCGGTGCCCGACGCCGACGCGCCCGCGGCGAGCCACGGCTCGAACAGCGGCGAGGTGACGAAGCGGAAGCGCTCGACGGTGCCGAGCTCGCGGGCGTGGACCAGCTTGCGCTGCGCGTACTCCTCGACCTTCGTGAAGCCCGGGAGGTTGCGGACGTCCGCCTCGCAGTCGGTGTGGCAGAACACGATGTAGCCGGGCTCGACCGGGCTGGTGCCGAAGTCGGGGCCGCTGGCCAGCCGCTGCGTGACCATCTTCGCGCGGGCGTTCTCGAGCGTTCGCACGCACGCGCGCACCTTGGCGAGCGAGACGGGCGTGTTCACGGCCGAACGCGACGAGCCGTTCGCGTAGACCACGTTCGTGCCGCCCTTGATGACCCCGTAGCGGATCTTCTCGGCGACCTCGGCCATCGTCTCGCCGGTGATCTTCGCCATGTCCTCCGGGATCCGGTCCTCGTACATCAGCTGGGACTTGGACGAGAACTTGAACAGCACGCCGTACTGCTTCAGCGTCACGGACACGTCCGTGTAGCTGATCGTGTTGCTGTTCGGCGTGATGCCTTCCTGGATCTCGAAGGCGTTGACGTCGATGCGCGGCGCGCCGTTCGACCCCATGTTGTAGGGGTTCACCCGGCGAAAGACGATGGTGTCGGTCTTGTTCTGCGGCTGCTCGCGCTGCATGCCGAAGTTGGCCAGCACCTCGATCGGCTCGGCGTGCGCGAGCATCGACTGCGCGGCCGAGATGAGGTTCCGCGACTGGACGGTGGAGTAGAGCTGTTGCATGTCACTTTCCTTTCGGAGCCGGCGCGCGCCGCTTCATCGCGGTCGCCACCAGCGGTTTGGGTTTCGTGCTGCGACGCGCGGGTGCGCTCGCGGCGGTTGAGGTGCGGCGGCCCGGGGCGGACCCGTACGACTGGGTGGCCATGTCAGCGCGCTCCCTGTTGCCGCTTTCGCTGCTCGATCGACCAGCGCCAGTACTCCTCGTTCGTCATGTCCTCGGGGGACTTGGCGAGCGAGACCGTGGCGTTGGTGCGAGCCGGCGTGACGGCCTGCTGCAGACGCTCCTGACGCTCCCTGATCGTGTCGGCCGCGGTTCGCGGGTGCACGCCATTGGCGGGAGGCGCATCGGCGCCGAACTTGAAGCGGTTGAGCAGTCGGACCGCGTCTGCGGGGCGGTCGCTTTCGGCGAGTGCCCGCTCTTCGTCTCCGGCCTTGCCCATCCACTCCTTGAATTCCTTGGACCGACAGGTGTCCTCCCATCCCGGGTGGAACATCTCGACGAACTCGACGCGAGTCCGCTGGGAGTCGGTGCGAGCCGCGCGCGCCTCTTCGCGCGCCGCGGCGATGTCCTGCGCGGCCTTCTGCTCGACGCGGCGGATCGCCTCCTCGTCGCCGCGTGCGCCCTGCGTGCCGAAGCGCTCCTCGATCGCCTCGGCCCACTCCGGGTAGTCGCTCTTGAGCGCGGTCCACTTCGTCGAGGACTTCGCAGCCGCATCGACCTGCTCCTGCGTCGGCGCCTGCGCACGCTGGGCGGCGCGCGCGCGCTCGGCCTCGAGCTCGGCCTGCAGCCGCTTGACCGCCTGCATCGCGTTGCCCGCATGGCCCTCCGACTGGCGCACGCGCCGCTCCATCTCCGCGCGCGTGCGGGCGAGCTCCGCGGCCAGCTCGTCCGCGGTCGCCGGCTTCTTCGGCGCCGGCGGATCGGCCGGACGCGCGTCGGCGCCCGCAGCGGGGATCGCCGCGGGCTGGTTGCCGGCGGCGGCCTCGGGTGCGCCGGAACCGTTGGAGGGCGCCTCGGGGGCGGGGTGCTGATCGGTGCGACCGCTCGCCGCGGCCTCACGCTCGGCGCGGACCTCGGCCCACGTTGCGCGGATCTGTTCCTCGGTGAGCGCGACTTCGCCCTGCGCGGCTTGTGCGCCTGCCTGCTCGGTGCTCATGGGGGTGCCTCTAGTAGTCGTCGGGGGTCATGAACGTCACGGGCTGCGGCTGGCTCCGCGCCAGCGCCTCCGCGTGCGCCTGTCGCTGCTGCCGCTCGGGCAGCGCGAGCAGTTCCTTGAACGCCGAGATGCGCCCGCGCAGGGCCGCCGTCTCGGCTTCGGACATGGGCTCGTCATTGCGGGCGCGCTCGCTCGCAATGGACGTGCGCAGGTACTCCGCCACCGCTGCCCAGGTGGCGGAGGTCGTGTCGATCACTCGAACGCCCCCGCCTCGCGGAAGCCGGTGAACAGCGTCTCGGCCGTCGCTGCGCCGGGGATCAGCGGCACCGCGCCGCCGGCACGCACGACGCAGCCCTGCGCGAGCGAGACCTCGCTGCAATCGAATGCCGTCGCGCCGCCGAACTCGCAGTCGATCAGCGACGTGAACGAACCCGCGCCGGACCGGCCCGCGCCGATCGGCGGATTGGTGTAGCCGCTGGCCGCCGCCGTCATCCAGCAGCCCTTGAGCGCGACCCGCGGCCGGGTGCCGGAGGTGACCGTCTGCAGGCCATTCACGCCCGAGTTGTTGACCGTGATGATCGGGCCGTTGGCCAACCTGACCCGCGCGTGGAAGTTGTCGCAGTCGTCGACGAACAGTCGCAGCGACACCGGGGTGGACGGGGTGATGATCGAGTCGTAGTCCAGCAGCCCGGTGGTGGACGTCGCCGCGGTCCACGCGCGGATGTCCTTGACCCGGATGATCGTGCCGCCGTTGCCGAGCGCGGCCTCCATGTTCAGCAGGTCGATCAGTGCGGCCCAGCGCCACCCACTCGGACGCGCGTTCGACGTGAGGCCGTCGAACTCGATGTTCGCCGGCGCGCGCACCGAGTCGCCCGCCTGGCGGACTTTCAAGAGCAACGGGTAGAGGATGCCGTTGCTCGACGACGAGACGCCCGTGCGCGTGATGCCAGCCACGCGGATCGTGTGCGGCGCCTCGACCATGCCGTGCGCCCCGGCCCCGAGGGCCGCGGTCGCGAGGTCGATCACATACAGCGCGTTCGTGTTGTGGGCATTGGTCTCCACGCCCTCGACGACCATCGAGCCGTACCACGAGCCGGCATAGTCGCCTCGGTAGCGAATGACAGACTGTGCGCGGATCGCGCGGCAGTTGCGCACCGACAGCACGCCGCCGCCCCAGCCGTAGCGGACCGCATACTCGTGCAGCGTGCAGCGGTCCACGAAGATGTTGTGCCCGCCGAAGTGCGCGTCGATGCGGTTGATCACGCAGTCGTCGAAGTACAGCCCGTTGACGTCGTTCGTGCCGGTCGCGCCCCAGCCGGTGATCGCGTGCATCCGGCGCACGTAGATGTCGGCGCCGCCGGTGATCTGCAGGCAGTAGCTGCCGTCCGCTCCGGACACCGGCCGCCCGGTGGTCACGAACCCGTCGATCGTGACGTCACAGACGTCGTTCAGGTCCAGGATCGCGCAGACGTTGTCGAAGGTCGTCGCGCCATCCGGGTAGAGGAACGTGGTTTCGTCGACCGACACGTTGCAGCGGTCGATGCGCAGGACCTTCTGCTGGTTCCACGCGCCTTCGACGATGCTCAGGTTCCGGATCGACAGGTGCTTGCGCGACGACTTGCGGTAGCGGACGGTGATCGCCGCGGCATGCGCGCTCAGGTCTGCACTGAGAGGCAGACTCGCCTGCCCGTTGCGGTGGACCTTGAACGCCTGGCGGTAGTTCGTCGTGCCGTTGCGGTCGCGGTTCGGGATCTGGAGCGCGCACTCGACGCGCGCGTACCCGTGGCCGCTGAACAGCCCGCGCGTGGGGAACAGGCTGCCAACGACGAGGTCGCCCGCATCGACTGCGCCCGTGACCGTCGTGACCGGGCACGCAGGGTCCGACACGATGTAGGCGACGTGGAGCGCGTTGATCCAGTTCGCATCGCCGACCACGCCGCCGAGCAGGACGAGCTCGCAGTGCGCGAAGTCCGTCGATGTCTGCAGGGGAATCTGCGCGTCGGCCTGGACGCCGATCTGCGCGAGGCCCGCGTAGCTGACCGGCAGGCCGACGGCGTTGGCGTACGCGTGCGCGGCTCGGACGAGCGAAGTCTCGTCCCTGCCGTCGCCGATCGCGCCCAGGGCGCGCACGCTCACGACCGTGCCGGCGCGGCGGCCGCTGGCGCCAACGATGTCGACGACGTTGCCGTCATCGTCCGTGGCCCATGTGACGACCGTCTGCTGCGCCCCGGTCGGGCCGGCCAGCACGTCGAACTGCCCGCTCTCGCCCTTCACGAACCGCGCGAGGTGGTGTTCGCTGCCGTCCGGCAGGATCAGCGGCGCCGGGCGGCGCAGGAAGTCCATGGGCCACTCGACCCCGCGGCCGGGGTACTCGGCGAGCAGCCGGCCTGACTTCACTTGCCGGTGCCTTCGGTGGCGCGGCGCGCGATCGATGCGGCCAGCATCGCCTGCGCGACCTGCCGATCGGCGATCAGCCCAGCCCAGTCCTCGGTCGACAGGGGCTGTCCGGCTTCCTGGCGCTCGAGCACGAGGGCGGAGACCTTCTGCGCCGCCGCGGCCATCTCGGCGGCGAGCGTGGCCAGTTCGACTGCGGTGCGCAGCGCGGTCAGCGTAGCGAGTGCGCTCATCGTCATCACGCCGTGGGCGGCGTCACCTCGTAGTAGTGGATCGTCACGCGCACCCGGCCGGTCGCCGCCGCGGGCGTGTCGCTCGGGGTGATGACGATCGGGGTTGCGGTCGCGAAGTACGCGGGCCCGGCCTTCGTGCCGCGGTTCGTCGTGCCGGCCGCGACCGCGACGTTCGATCCGGTGTTGAACCGGTCGGCCGTCGAGCCGTCGCCGACGGTGAAGGTCGTGGCGGTCGGGATCGCCACCGTCACCCGCGTGCTCACGGCCAGCACCACCGCGCCGGCCGGGATCTCGATGGTGGACGTCGACGTCGCAGCGGCGGCGATCGTGACCTCTTCCTGCAGCGTCTTGAAGGTCAGCTTCGCGCCGTTCTCGCCACCCTCGGCTGCCGCATCGACGCTGAGCGCCGGCGTGGACAGCACGCCACCGGCGGTGCCGTCCGGGCGCCGGAACCCGGTCACCGCCCCGGATGCGTCCTGCGTCCAGCGCACCAGGTGATGTTCCTGGCCGTCCGGGGTGACCACCGGGGCGAACCATCGCCGCGTGTTGAACGGCCACTCGACCCCACGCCCCGCCTGGTCGGCGATCAGTCGTCCGCCCCTCATGGCTTCGCTCCCACGATGTCCTCGATGGTCTTCAACAGCGCGCGCGTGGCATCGAGCCGTCCTGCAGCTCCACCCACGTCGCCTGCCACGATGGCCGCACGCCCGGCATCGATCGCCACGAACGCCTGTCGCGTGACGGCGTCGCACCGGCGGGCCTGCTCGAGCGCGATGCGCTGCTCGTCGTTGAGCCGAGCGCACGTGCGCACCACGGCCTGCGCCTGCGCCTCGGCGTACGCCAGCGAGTCGGCCACGTCGCGAGGCCGCGCGAGCGACGCGCACGCCGCGAGCATCATGACGACGCCCAACGTGACGAGGGCCGCGATCACACGCAGCCCCCAGGTGGCGAACCGGTCGCGCCCGTACGGCGTCACGGCGCATCCTCCTCGTCGCGGGACTGCCGCAGCGCAGCGACGATGCCTGGCACGACGGTGCCGAGCGCGCCGAGGGCGACCAGGATGGCGGTGACGTTCTCGACGATCATCGCCTTGACGTCCTCGGACAGCGAGATGCCGAACGCGGCGAGCAGCGCGAAGACGAGCGGCATCAGCGCCAGCACCAGCGGGCGCACGTGTTGGAACATGAGCAGACTCCTACTTGATGGCGGCCACCACGGTGGCCACGGTGATGACGAGGGTGCAGACGGCCCCGACCGCCCACGCGACGTAGCGGACCGCACCGGCCATGCGCGGGGTTGCGCGGTACATCGCGACGATGTCCTTCACGTCCGAGCCGATCGCGTCGACCCGCTGGCTGATCTGGCCGGTGACCTGGTTGTTGAGAGCGAGGTCGCCGTGGAGCTTGCCCAGGCCCATCTTCACGTCGGTGATGCTCGACTCGAGGGCACTGATCCGCTCGCCGTGCTCGTCAAGTGCATCCACGATGCTGGCCACCTGGCCCTCGACTCGCACGATGCGCTCGCCCGGCGGCGGCGGCATGACGATCGGTTGCGCGCTGTTCACGTCGTTCATGCCGCGAGTCCCTGAATCCGCCCGTTCGGCATCTTGCGGTCGAGCACCCGCACCCGTTCCCACCCGCCGCCCGTCTCGCCCATCGCGACGCGATCGACCGTCGGCACCGTGCCGCTCGTGTCGGCGACGGGCGAAGCCCCGTTGAGCGACACAGCGAAGTCGTCCGCGGCCCAGCCGATGGCCACGCGGTTGCGCGTCGCCGCGTTCGGCGTGCCCCCGTCCGGATTGGCCTGCGTCGAGCCGCCATCGGTCACCGTGTACACGCCGTCGTGCGTGATGCGGTGCCGCTCGTTCGCGGTGCCGTCGGACACGTCGACGACGACCTGCGAGCCCGCGCCGGATGCGATGTAGTCCACCACCAGCGTGCCCGCCGCGATCGTCGCCGGCAGCAGCACGAGCGCAGCGTCGGCGGTGCGGGTGACGGTGGAGCCCCAGGTGAGGATCGGCACGTAATCGGCCGCCGTGAGCGCGCCTGTGCAGACGACGATGCCGCCGACGTCGATGTCGTTGACTGCGCCGCCAGCGGTGGCGGCGCGGATCGCGATGTTGCCGTCGGCGGTCGTGCCGTTCGCGGTGAATGACAGCGCGAACACCTGCGCGGTGGTCGTCGCGGTCAGGTCGCCGGAACTGTCGTCCGCACCCGCGCCGTCATAGGCCGACATCCTGAACGGCGACGTCCCGGTGACCGAGCGCACGAGCGCAAACACCGTGTACGCGGTGCCGGAGGCGAACGAGACCCCAGCCCGGTAGACCGCACTGGCACTGCCGATCGAGCCGCCAGCCGTGCCGACGTTGATCCGGTGCATCGGCAGATCGCCCAGCGCGCTTGCGGCGCCCACCTTCGTCGCGCCGGTGCCGGTCGTCGCCCACGCGGCATTGCCCATGTCCGCGGTCCACAGCGCCAAGTTCGCCCGCGCGCCCTTCGCCTGCCCCCGCCATCCGGCGCCGTCGACCCACTCGACGCCAGGCGCGTAGCGGGCGGCGGCTGAGGTCGGGATGAACGGCATGATCGTCGTGCCGTTGCCCGCCGCCGGGTACGCGAGCGTGCACGTGCCCGTGGCGACATCGCCGGTGCCGGCCCCGATTCGCAGCGCCATCGTGCCGCCGGTGTCCGTGGTCACGACCGTGGTCGAGATGACATCTCCAGCGACCGGGACCGCCCCGCCCGATGCCGTGGTGCCGTTGATCTGGAATGCCTCGGTCGAATTCGCGGGCCGGGAGAAGTACCGCAGCATCTGCGAGACCGTGAGCCCGCTGTTGGCGATCACAGTTATCGAGGCGTGGTAGCTCGCAGCAGCGGTCGCGACAACGTTCTGCGCCAGTACTCGACGCGTCCCACTCACCGAGAACCCCAGCGAGTAGCAACCGCGCCCCAGGTCCGTGACAGCCGTGATCGATCCGGTCGAGAAACTGCTATTCCAACTCGTGGGCGCAGTCCCGGGCGAACCTGCTACAGCCCCGGCGAGCTCCGCATTCGCCAGCAGGTTGTGCGGCTCCCACGCGAACGTGCCGTCCTGCTGCCGCGCCATCGTCGCGCTCGCACGCGAGTCGCCCGACAGCCGCAGCCGCGCAGTGCCGGGCATCAGCCAGCCGGTGATGACCTCACGGACGCTCAGGTTGTCGAATTCGGCGTACACCCCGTCCGCGGACGAGTCGGCCAGCAACGACACCGTGGTCGCGGTCCCGGTCGCCGTGAACTCGTGGGACGCGGCCCCGTCGCTCGTCTGTGTCGCCGGATTGGTCAGGTCGAGCGAGCCCGCCCCCGTCGACCCGACGCGCAACCGGACGCCGCCTGCGGTGCCGACAAACGCGTCGTAGGCGATGCGGTAGCGGCGACCGGCGATCGTGGCGATCGTCTGCCAGATGTACTGATAGTTGTCGGTTCCCAGGGTGACCCGCAGCCGACCGCCGGCAGCCGAAACGCTCGCATTGCCGGACGCGGTCCAGCCGGACGCACTGTCACCGTCCCCGTTCGTGACGAGGTTCGGCCCGAGCGTCTCGCCCCACGCGCTCGGATCGCGAATCGCTGCGCGCACGGCATCGGCCGTGACGTCGAGCAGCCAGCGCTCGCGGCGTCGGCCGAACCACAGGGGACGCATGGTCGGAGCGGTCAGAAGTCCAGCGGCTTGACGATGAGGCGCAGCGTGCGCGCGGCGCCCTGGTTCACCGGCGAGCCCGCGGTGCCCGAGCGCACGGTGAGCAGTTGCGCCCCGGTGAGCTGGGTGCCATCCACGCACAGGTAGCGGCTCGCCGCGGCGCCGGCGAGCGTCATCTCCGCGCCGTCGAGGTTGTAGACGGGCAGTGCCGTCCCGTCGGCATTGCCGCGGGCGAGGAACGAGATGACGGCCGCGGTCCACGACGCGGGCATCTCGATGCCCACGAGCGACTTCCGTCCCATGTTGATCTCGGTGGCCTGCGATTGCCCGTTCGCGATGGTGACCTCGATCACCTCGCGGTTGAGCGGGCCGAATCGGTTCTGCATGGCGTCACCCGGCGCGTGCCGGCTCCTTGGCTGATGCGCGCAGCGACTCGCGCTGCAGGTCGTGGGCGCGGCCGGATGCTGCGGCGTCGCGCGCCTCGGCACGATCGATCATCGCTTCCTCGCGATCGATCGACTTCTCCAGCACCAGCATGGACAGCTCCTGCTTGAACTGCTCGAGCGTGATGCCGCGCTGCTGCACGTAGTCGAGCACCTTCGTGCGGTAGTCGAGCAGCCGCATCGTCATGTCGTGGTCGCGGTCGCGCTGCGCGTTCTCCTGGCGCAGCCGCTCGTTCGTCACCTCCGACTGCGTGTCGATCTCGACTCTCTTCACGTCGGCCTGCGCCCGGATCTCCGCCACCTTCTCCTGCGGCGTTTTCGCCGGGCCAGCCTTGCGCGCCTCCTCGAGCGCCTGCGCGATCTCGGCGTCGGACTTCATGACGCTGTCCGGCGTGACCGACTTCGACTCCAGGTACGCGCGGAAGAGCTTCTTGTGGTCGAGGAACATCCCGAACACCGGGTGCGTCGCCGCGGCGATCACCTCGGTGAGCGACTGGTTGCGCATGTCCCGGGTGACCAGCGCCGTGGACCCCCGGGCCGCGATGGCCATGTCGCCCTTGATGCTGTCGTCCGGGTGGAACTGCATCATCCAGTCGTAGTAGCGGCGGATGTGCGGCTTCGTGATCTGGTCGTCGAACTGCCGCGCGATGCGCTTGAGCACCGTGTTGGCGGCGTTCATCAGCAGGGTCATGCCGCCCACGGTGTCCGGGGCCGTGCCCTGCTCGCCCTGCGCGATCTGCGGCAGCGCGGTCTCGGCGTCGGCGAACTCCATCGCGAGCCGAATGACGTTGGTGAGGTCGGCCTGCCGGCTCGGGATCTCGACCGCCTTGAACGCCTTGTCGGCGTCGCGGCCCGACGGCATGCGCCAGAGCTTGCGGCCGATGATCTGGTAGTTGCCGTCGTAGGGCGTGACGTCGTCGGCGATGAGCAGCTGCACGCCGCTGGCCGCGCCCATGTTGTCCAGCAGCGCCCGCCACGCCGCGTTGATCGTGCGTTGCGCGTAGCGCATCAGGTACGGGATGCCGACCCCGAACGGGCTCAGCGCGACCCGCTCCCACACGAACACGTCGTACGGCAGGTCGCCGCCGTCCATGGGGTTGAGCGCGACCTTGATCGGTCGGTCGTTGCACAGCACGACGATCGCCGAGATGGACGCGAGGTCGCGCTGCTCCTCGGGGATCGGCAGGCCGAGCGTCTCGATGTCCTCGCGGTCGACCTCGCCGACGTAGGTCCACAACTCCCACCGGGATTCGCCGAAGGTGCCGGGCGCCGGGTTGTAGCCGTCGCCGGCGCGCGCCGCCTCGTAGTAGCTGTGGCCGGTGGAGGACACGCGCCGCGGGCCCTCGCGGACGCACTCGCGAATCGCGGCCGAGTCGTAGCCCTGCGTGCGCGCCAGGTCCCGCAGCCGGCGCGCGGAGGCGAACTCGCGCTCCCACACGTAGCCGCCGTCCTGGACGTTCTCGCCACAGGACGGGTCGGGGAAGAAGTCCCAGGGCGACACGCGGAACGATGCCGGCCGGTGGTCCTGCTCGATCGTCAGCGTCCGGACCGTGCCCGTGGGGTCGCGCCGCGACGCCCAGCGCCGGCGCGTGGCGTTGACCACGACCGGGCCCTTGAGGACCGCGGTGCCGATCATCGCCGCATCTGCGATCGCAGCCCGCCCGTGGGCGACGTAGTGGCACTCCTCCAGCGCATCGGCGATCTGCTTTTCCATCGCCTCGGCGCGCTTGGTGGCCTCGCGCATCCGTTCGCCCGCGATGTCGGCGAGCGTCAACGGACGCCCGTCCGACGCATCGGGGTGCGGCAGCGGGGTGCCCGTCTGCGGATCCACGTACGCCGCGCTGCCGCCCTGCTCGAGCGCCTCGGCGAGCTCGGGCACCGGCGTGGGCTGGATTCCCCAGTTGCGCTCGTCCGAGGGAAACAGCATCTCCTGCACGCGCGCGGTCGCGGTGTTGGTCTTCTGCCGCGTGAGCTGCACGTAGACGGTGGAGCGGACCACCTGTTGCGGGTGCACCTTCGGCGCGGTGTGCGCGTTGGCGCCCAGCGCTGCGCCGGCGGCGAGCGTGTCCATCAGCCCGGCGGGACGGTTGTGCTCGTCGCGCCCGTGGTACGCCTCGATGTCGTCGAGCCATCGACGCTCCACGCCCGATGCGGCCCGCCACGTGACCGCCTCGGTGCGCTTGCCGATCAAGCCCTGCGCGAACGCTTCGATGCGCGAAGCCCGCGGATCCTCGCCATCGGCGCGGCCCTCCGCCTGCGCGTCGGTGACGGCGGACAGCGAGAGGACGGCGGCCATGGTCAGTACCCGGCAGTCGCGTCCAGCGGCACGAAGGGCTCACCCACCGGCGGCGCCGTCTGCTCGCCGGGCCACTTGAGCTCGAGGTCGGGGTCCAGGTGCTCGTTCGGCTCGAACAGGCGCGACAGCGCGTCCAACGAGTCGTCGTGCCGGCCCACCGGGAACGGCTTGTACTCCTGCTCGCGGAACACGTCGACGAGGTCGACGAGGTCGCCTGCGGCGGTCGTGTACCAGTGCTGGTTCGGCAGGTAGATCAGGCCGGCCGAGAATGCCGGGATCAGCCGGCGGATGCGGTTGGCCTTGTCGACGCGCCCGCCGATCGCGAGGATCTTGAACCGGTACTGCAGCCGCTCCTGCTCGGCGCGGATGTGCTCGATGTCGGCCTGCAGGCCGTACTCCTCGTAGCGCGTCGCGTGCTCGGGCCGCCACTTGCGGTGCAGCCGGAACAGCGCCTGGGTGCGCTGCGCCAGGTTCAGCCGGTCGCGGATCATGTCGAGCACGTAGTAGTTGCCGTCCGCGCCGAGCCCGACCACCCACATGGACGTGTAGTCGTTGTCCGCGTTCCGGTCCTTCGCGCGCCTGCCGCTCGCCGGATCGACCAGGATGATCTTCGTCATGCCGCGGCCGCCGTTGGCGTTCGTGTAGTACTGCAGCCACGATTCCTTGAACTCGCCGCCGCCCTCGGCGATCGGCCGCTGCTGGTAGAGCGCGAGCCAGTCGCGCGCGTCGCCGCCGCCGAGGGTCTGGCGGATGCGCTGCAGCGCGGGCACGTCGAAGCGCTCGGGCACCAGCGCATCGCCCTCCTTGCGGCCGGCGATGTCACCCGCCTCGGCCAGCGCGGGCAGGTTGATGACGTCCCACCCCTCGTGCGCGTGCTCGCGCAGCAGCATGCCGGCCAGGTCGTCGACGTGCCAGCGCGTGTGCATGAGGATCAGCACGCTGTCCTTCTGCAGCCGCGTGTAGACGACGGCCTTGTACCAGTCGTAGACGGCCTTGCGCACCGCGACCGAATCGGCCTCGACCCGGTCCTTGAACGGGTCGTCGATGATGAAGACGTCGGCCGAGTGCCCCGTTGCCGCACCCCGCACGGTCGTGGCCATGTAGCGGCCGGGCGTGCCGTCGAGCGCGAAGAACGCCTTGGCGGCGGTGTCCGAGCGCAGTTGCGACTCGGGGAACACCATGCGGTGCGCCGCGCCGCCCACCAGGTCCCGGACCGCGGCGCCGTTGAACTGGGCGAGGTCGTCGCCGTAGCTGGCAGCGATGATCCGCCGCTCGGGGTAGCGCCCGAGGATGTACGCCGGAAGCTTGCGGCTGACGAGCTCGCTGTTGTGCGTCGGCACAAGCTCGCGCCCAACCAGGTACAGCCCGTCGGAGGCGTCGACCTGAATGCAGCGACCGGTCGTCACGGGCCCGCGGCGCACGCAGGCGATTCCGAGGCGCCGCTGGCAACCCGGTCGCCCCGTGACGCGCTTGCGCTCAAGTCGCGTCGGGACAGGCCGGTCCGGAGTGAAAGACACGCAGTACACGGGGCGTCGGCCGACGATCCCGGACGAGCTCCGCTTCGGCGCGGACACCGATGTGGTCGCGCGCCAGCCGAGCGAACGAATCAGCGCCGCGACGCCGTCCGCAAGACCGGGCTCGCACGTCGAGATGCACACTCGCTGGTCCGACTGGTGCACGTGGCCGTCCGTGTCGATCAGTCCGGCAAGCAGCTGCATGCGCTGACTTTCGGACGCCAGCAGGTACGCGTCAGGGATGTGCTTGTGCTGGTACACGCCGGCTGCGCGCAGCCCTCGCGACAGCGCGCCGGCGCGGTTCAAGCCGCCGGCGAACGACGTCGTGTGCACTCCCGTGGTCCGGTGCACCCACTGCGCGGACCGAGCGTACGTTGCGGAGATGGCGTCCACGACCGCCACGTCGCTGGCCGCGTGCGTGATGACCGGCTTGCCGGCAGATCCATCGCCGAGCCACGCGCCGAGCGTGTACGGATCGACCGGCAGGTCCGCCTCGGGGAGCGCCAGGGCAGCGCGCGCGGGCAGCTTGAAGCGGGCGCACGAGCCGCGCTTGCCCGCCCCGGGCATCGGGCTGAGCGGCTTGCCGAACTTCGTCGTGCGCATGAACCACCCGGCCTCGACCGTGCGCCACGCCTTGTACGACCGGTCCCACACGGTCCATTCGTGCCGCTCGTGGCAGTGGATCGTCGTCCCGTCTGTCAGCACGACTTCGCAGTCCTGCGGCGACGGCGCGCCGACCGCCACGACGCGCGTTGGCCGCCCGTCTGCGCCGAACACCGTGTCGCCCGCGCGCAGCGCGCCGTGAAGCGCCCAGCCGCGGTTCGCGGTCAGCACCGGGGTGTCGTCGGCGACCTGCTTGCCGACCTGCGGCTGTGCAAACACCATGATCCGGCCGTGGCCGGCCGCCAGCGCCGCCGCGATCTTGCGCGCCACGAGCCGGTGGAAGCGATTCGGCCGGTAGTTCGGGTCGACGAAGCACGAGTACGCGATGAGGTCGTCGCGGCAGGCCGTCGCCAGCTGCTGCAGCGACTGCGGAGCGATCGGCCCGGGCGTCCCGGGCATTGGCAGGCTCACTCCTGCGGGCCCTCCGGCTGGATGCCCGCCAGGATTGCCTGCGCGACGCGCGCAGCCTGGTCGGCGTCCATCTCGAGCCCCACCTGCACCGACCCGGAGTGCCTGATGCTGACCGAGTCGCCGTAGACCGTTGGCGCCCACTTCGCCAGCAGCTTGAGGCGCTGCTCGGCGCGGTTCTTCATCCACGCCACCTGCCCCGCGTCGACCTTGTCGCCGAACTGCGTCATCACCCGCGCGGGCCTCTCGTCCAGCATCAGCAGCGAGTCCTCGGCGATGGCGTCGAACCCGGAGCGGCGCGCGCGCGCGACCCGTTGCGCGAACGCCTCGTCGCCCTCGATCCACGCGTACACGGTGGCCCAGTTCGGCATGCCCGGGTCGCGGCAGATGGCCCGCAGGAACTCGCCTTCGGCCAGCCTGCGCACGATCGCATCGGCCACGGCTGCGTCGTAGGTCGGACCCGGGGGCGGAGGCGCCTCGCCGCGCTCGCTGATCGGCGGGGCCTTCGGGCGCCCGGTCTTGGCCGCCCCTTTCGGACGCACCTTGGGCTCGACCTTGGCCTGGGCGGGCTTGGTCGGCATGTGCGGTCCGAAGAAAGAAAAAGCCCGCCGGGGGTGGCGGGCTTCGGGTGCGGCCGGGGGCAATTTCCCCCTCTCGCTGTCAAGCATCGGGCACCTTGGGCGGGCCCGTCAAGCGTGGCTGGCGCGTGCCATGGTCGCCGGCGAGCACCTCGAGGGCGACCTGGGTGGCGTACGCGACCCGGACGGTCGGGTCCGGCTGCAGGTAGCGGCGCATCGTGCGGATGTCGATGCCGATGCGCCGGGCCGCCTCGCGCTGGCTGATGCCGGCGCGGGCGATGAGACCCCGCAGATACGCGGGGTCCGGGTTGTACTTCGTCCGGGCGTCGATCACCGCAGGATCCGCCCGATGGCGGTGCCGGCCGGGCCGGTGACCTCGAGGCGCCGGACCCAGTAGAGCCTTGGCCGGTCGAGCGGGCCCGCGAGGTCGTCCTGCGTCCACGCGTCGTCGAGCCAGCGGGCCGGGGCTGCGGCCGCCCGGGCGCCGGGGGCCTTGATCCCGGTCGTCGACTCCTCGAAGCCGGCGAGTTGCAGGATCGGCCCGAGACTGCTCGGGATCGCGCGCCAGTCCCGGAACAGCGCGGCGAGGGTTCCCTCGGGCTGGTCGGCCCACGTCGTCGCGGCGGGGATGGCGATCGTGATGCTCTGCATTTTCGCCCCCTCAGAACTGCGTGATCCGCTCGCCCTGGGGCGAGACGATGGCGCGCACGGTCGGGCCGTCGCGGTCGGTGTGGCCGGCCTCGCGCGCCCACTGCACGATGGCGGTCACGCCCCACCGGTCGATGTCGGTGTCGAGGTCGTGCGGCACGGCGACCTCGGTGCCGTCGGACAGCTCGGCGACCCAGCCGGCGGCGGGCTTGGCGATGGTCAGGGAAGGCTTGCTCACGGTGTAGCTCCGGTTGTCGCCCGCGCCGAAGTGGCTGGGCATGGTGACATTCTGCCACCGCCCTATCCGGTCGTCAAGCGGCTGGGAACCGCTGCGTCGCTCCGCAGCCGTAGCACAGCCATTCGTCGCGCAGCAGGGCGAAAGCCTGCGACCCGCAGCGGCAGGTCCAGATCTCGCGCGTGTGGGACGGCAGCACCGGGCCGAGCGGCCGACCCTTCTCGCATCGACACATGGGGCACTCGAGCCAGACGGCCCCGGGGGCGAACACGGCGTGCCATTCGTAGGCGCAGCCCTGGCACCGGATGCGGCCTTCGAGGGTCCGCACGGGCAGCTCGTGGACGGTGGCGGTCACGGCATCCACCTGGCCAGCAGCACGCGGAGCCACGCCAGCGCGAGGTTGCTGAACTCGGCCCCGATCATCATCAGCGTGCCGCCGGCGACGATCGCAACGAGCGCGAACAGCACTATGACGAAGATGTCGACCATGTGCCCGAGCGTCTCTCGCATTCGCATCACTCGATCCTCCTCTGCGCCATCAGCGCACGCAGTCGCACGCGTGCTCGGGCCTCGAGCACGTCCCACGCCTCGCGGATCCGCCAGACGTCCATCGTCAGCCCGTAGCGTCGCAGCAGCGCGAGGCGTTCGTTCGGCGTGAGGCTGTCGACGAGCGCGTCCATCACGCGGGCCATGCGCACGTCGACCGCGCGGCCCATCTCGTCCAGGTCGGTGCCACGCAGGCTGCGCAGGCCGGGCGTGCGGCCCGGGTAGCCTTGGCCGTACGTCCCGGACTGCATCCACGTCGCCCAGTTGCCCAAAAGTTCGTCGAGCCGCGTGTCGCCCGCCGACCCATCGGGCGGCGAGCCGTAGACATCGGGGCGCACCCGCATCATGCCCAGGGCTTCCACCACGGGCTCTTCCTCGGCGGCGAGGTCGAGCGGAACACGCGGCCGTTCAGCTCAAACCGCGTTTCGCGCAGCACCTCGCCGCAGCGCGTGCAGTACGCCCGGAACGTCACCGCGGTCACGACCTCGGCGCGGATGCTGGGCTCCCAGTTCGCGGCGGTCACCGCGACCCGATGGAATCCCAGCACGCAAGCCAGCTTCGCCATCACTTCCCGCCTCCCAGGTACTCGACGATCAGTTCCCGCGCCGCATCCCATCCGACGCAGACCGCGGCCTTGTAGCCGCGCGCGTTGTAGCCGGCGATCCACTCGCGCTGTTCGCGGCTGGTGCTGTGCGGGCCTGGCCGCTTGAGCTCGATCCGCAGGCCGTGGTAGCCACCGCGGGCGACGTCGAGGAACACGTCGGGCACGCCCTTGCGGTTGCCGGCGGCAGCCTGCCGGTTCGCGCTGCGGGCCGACCGCGCGGGCATGCCGTTGAGCGTGCTGTGCAGCCAGCGCAGTTCGGGCATCGTGCGCTGCGCACGCTTCGCCCAGGCGAAGAGCGCAACCTGGTGCTCGTGCTCCAAGTCCCTGACGAATGCGCGGCGCGTCTCCATGCCGGATCAGCCCCTCGGCTTGTGCCGCGCGAGGCCGCCCTTGCGGCCGGCTTCGGCCGCCAGCGTCCGATCCGCAGCGAACGATCGCCGATTCCTCGCCGCGCTCACCGCCTCGCGCGTGGCCGCGTAGCCGCGGCACACGGGACACAGGCACGGCGCCCGGGTGAGCCCGACCCCGCAGGTGCAGCCGGGCGAGGTCGGCGGCGTGCTGACGAGCGGCTCGTCGTCGGCGCCAGGCTCGCGCGCGGCGCGTGCGTCGCTGGCGACCATGCGATCGGCGGCACGGCCGAGCATGCCGCGGATGCGGTCCATGTGCTCGCGACCGCGGGCGATCTCGGCCTCGCTGCGGGCCGGCACCGGCAGTGCCAGCACGCGGCCGGGACGCTGCGCGAGGCGCGCGCACCGCTCGGCGAACTCGCCGGACGACGGCGGCCAGGGACTCGCCTCGGCGCCCAACTCGTCGAGCGCGTCGGCCACGGCCTGCAGGTCGAACGTCGTGCCGTTCCACACCGCGCGACCGATGGCCCGGCCCCACACCGCAGCGCGCTCGTCCTCGGGCACGCCGGCCCAAGCCGCGGCCATGCGCTGCACGCCGTAGACGGCGTTCAGGCGCCGGAACACGCGGTCAACCGCGGCTTGCGGCAAGTCGGGGCGCGGCGGGTTGGGCTGGTTCGACATCGATGACGCTCGGGTCGGGTCGGGGGGTGCCGCTCAGGCTCGCGAGGTAGGCGGCGCGCTCGTCGGCTGCGGTGGCCGTTCGGCGCGGCGGCGCCTGCTGGTTCGCCAGCACCCGGTCGACGTAGGCCGGCAGGTAGGCAATGGGCTCAGTCGCGGTGGCCTCGGCTTCCTCGAGGGCGCGTCGCATCTGCTCGCACGTCACGCCGGCGGCGATCCAGCGGGACGCCAACGGGACAAACCGCTTGCGGTCGTGCCCGTTGCCCGGCCCGACCTCGATGCCACGCACGGTTCGCCACCAGCTCGCCCAATCGGCCCAGTTGCCCGGTGCCCGGCCGCCGTCGACCTCGACCGCCTCGCGCGCCGACGGCGCATCTGAGCGAAGCGAAGATGCAGACGGTGGTGGTGGTGAGCCATCGGTTTGCCATGCGTTTGCCATGCGCTTGCCATGGCCGTTGCCATCAGGTTTGCCATCACCGTTGTCATCGGACGCATGCGGTTCGCGGCGCCCCCAGCGCGCCTGTGCGCCGGCGCGGCCGGCTTCGCTGCGGACCCGGCCGACCCGCTCGTTCGTGTCGAGCGCACGAGCCTTCTCGCGATCCAGGCGGTCGTGCCGCCAGAAGCCGCCCGCGATGGTGAAGTACGGTGCGAGTCGCGCGCGAGCGCGCTTCCACGACGCCGGAGCCATCCGTGCGACCGTGGCCAGCGTCTCGTCGTCGTCCTCGACGGCCCCGCGCTTCCACAAGTGCATCAGCAGCAGCAGATAGCCGCCGTGCAGCTCGGCGGACAGATGCATGGTGTCGGCGAGGTAGTCGCCGATCCACAGCGGCATCCAGTTGTCGACGTCTGCGGCCGCCATCAGCCCTCCGGCGTCTCGCCATGTTCGAACCTAGCTGCGCGCGCCTTCGCGTACGCGAGCACCACGCGCGGCAAATCGAAATCGGTACGCAGAAACCGATGCTCAACGAGCCATCCGACGCCCGGGCCAGACTGAATGTCCACCTCAAGCGGCAGGTTCAGAAGCGAGCGCATGCCCGATGAAACTTCGCCCATCTGCCAAAGTCGCCCGCCCTTAAACTGCGCCCCCTCAACGCCATCTGGGACGAACGAAACCCAGTCCCGCACCAGCCCCTTGTAGTGGCGAATCAGCGGATGCATAACAAACCGCGGGTCGCCCGCGGACACGGGCAGGTAAGGGATGTCGCCCAGCAGCAGCAGCCCTCCCCGGCACGCTTTGCCTACGTCCAGAATCGTTGCCATGCGGCGCCAGTCTTTCTGAACCGCCTCTGGGTCGCCCTTGACTTCGACCCACACGTCGCTGTCTGGCAGATAGAAGTCGGGCAGGTAGCGCTCTCCCTCGGCCTCGAACCCTTCCGGTTCGTACTGGTACGTCACGCCACACGCGTCGAAAAACACCGCCCACCGAGCTTCCAGTCGAGACCGGAACCGATACCCCTTGTAGATCGTCTCGATCGCCTGCACACGACCTCCCTCGTCGCCCCGCTGGGGGTGCACAACGGCAAGACGGGCGGGAAAGACCGTCCTTTCGGGAGCTACCCTAGCCGCGTGCATGACTTGTCACCTCGCACCCGACGCCACCGCGGCCAGCCGATCGGCAGGGTCCGGGGGGACCGCGGTGGTGATGTCGGGCACTGCTCGCGTGGCGGGGGCCGTCGCGGACGCCGGGTGCGGGCCCTGCCCCGCCGATGCACGGCCGCCGTCCGCAGCCGCCGTGCTCCATGACTTGACGACCTGGTGACCCAGGCTCGCCCCCTTCGGTGTATCCAGTCTCGTCCTCAGGTCGACGCACTCGACCTCGCCCGGCATCACGACGACGGTGTCGCGCTCGCTGCCGATCGGCCCGCGCAGACGCACGACGAGGCCGTGCGGCGTGATCCACTCGATCTGCGCGAGCCGGCCGGTCCAGGGGCCGCTGGTGATCTCGACGATGTCGCCGGGCTTCATGCGCGCATCCTCGCAGCCGGTGCAATGCTGCTCGGTTGCGTAGGAGCAACTTCGACGGCGCGGCCGCGCGCAGAGCCAGCAGTGGTGCGGATCTTCGGGTTGCGGTCTTGTCCGTCTTGTTCTCGTGGCGCGCACCCCGGTTCCGCGAACCGCACGTCGTCCACGATGTCCGAGATGCGCACGTCGCGCCGGTAGGACGCGAGGATCGTTCCGCGGATGAACTGCCCGCGGTCGCGCGCGACGCGCAGCCTGCCGTCACGCGCGCGCCAGACGATGGCGCGGCACTCGGGGTGCCACGCGAACAGGTACGCGACGCGCGCCGCGACGGTCGCCGCCGGGTTGCCACTCGCCACCCCGAACAGCATCGCCATCAGGCAGCCTCCAGGTCGTCGTCGGTGAGATGGCGGTACACGGTGCCGGCGGGCAGCCGCCCATGCGCTGCGCGCGGGGCCGGGTTCTGCGGGCACAGCGCGGAGAGCACGCCTGTGGCCGAGACGCGCTCGCGGGCCACCCAATGGCGGCCAGCGCCGTCGATGAGCACGCACAGCATCCCGGTGCCGCCCTCGGCGATCGACCCGAAGCCCGCGCCGGGGAAGGTGCCCGGTCGGCCGCCGCGCAGGCGCGGCCGCACGTAGACCCGAGCGCCGGGACGGAACTGGCGGCGAGCGCGCAGGCGGGTCAGCATGCGCCGAACCTCCGCAGGTGCGCGACCATCGCGGCGACCTCCTCGCGGGTGAGCGCGATGGCGACGTCGCCGCGGGCGATCGTGCACGCGCCATCGGTCCAGACCGCGAAGTCGGCCGCGTCGGCCGCGTCGGCCGGCACTGTCTCGGGCGGGTCGTCCTCGACCGGCTCGCCCGGCGGGCGGTCGGACTCGTTCGAGCTCCAGCCCGGCGGATCGGCGCCGAGCAGATGCCAGATGCCGTGACTGTCCTGCGTGGCGACGCCGGTGCGCTTCAGGTGCGCCAGCGCCTGGCCAGCGGCCACATTCGAGATGCCGATCGCGCGCGTCAGGATGTCGCGGGTCATCGGCGTATCGCGCAGCGCCTGGACGATCTGGTCGGACGTGCTCATGCTCGCTGCTCGCTGGGTTCGGTCCTACACGTGGTCGTCGCCCCGTCGCGGCGCACCGCCTTCCACACCCGTTCGGCGCGGCCGGACGCGCTGCGCTCCGTCTGCCCCGTCGGCGTGGCCAAGCCGGCCTCGCCCAGCTCGCTCAGCCGGCGAGCGACGGCGACATCGCCGATGCCCGTCACGGCCGCGATGCGCGTCTTGCCCATGGCGCCGTGCACCGCCAGCGCGCCCAAGACCTGCGAGCGGTGCGTGCTGGCGAGGTCGGCCGCGCTCGCGGCCGCGTCCTTGGACGTCTGCGGGTCGCTGCGCCTTGCACGGGGCATGACGGCCGCTGCATCGCGCAGCATGTCGAGTTGCGGCCCCATCACGCCCCCGTCGCGCGACGCACCGCGTGCTCGAGCCGCTCGGCATCCGAGGGCGACATCGCCACGAAGTCGCGCGCGTTCTCGCGTCGCAGCCGGTCGGCGAGCTCGTGGTTCGGCCGGTCCGACGCGCGGTAGCCGGCCAACTGAAAGATCAACGCGATGCGCGCCCCCACCCGAGGGTCGTCGCACTGTTCGTGCGTGCTGCTCAACTTCGCGCTCTCCTACACTCGACTGCCGCGACTGGGCCGTTTGCCCGCGCCGAATCACCCGATTGCGTGTGCCTCGCCCCCCGCGGTGCCGAGCACCACCAGGGTCTTCACTCCGTTCACCAGCCGCCAGACCTCGACGTCCCGGCGCCGCGACGCCGCCGCGGCCGCAAGCGCGGTCCGCACGTCGTCGGTCCACTCGATCGTGTGGCCGCCCGCACGCACGTCGTACAACGGGCCCGCGGGGTTCACCTGGCGGCGCACCGTCGGCGTCGCATCGCGGTCATCGAATCGGCGTCGGGCCATGCCTCAGTCGTCCCAGTCCAGCTCGCCGGGCGGGCGAGCCTGTTGCACGTGCTGCTTGGCCAGCACCATCAGCGCATCGACGTACTCGGGGTCGAAGCACACCCGGCGCTCGTCGACGACCTTCAACCCCGCATGCGCCATCACGCGCGCAAGCTTCGGCAGGTGCTCGGACAGCAGCCTGCTCATCGTCGAGGGATCGATCCCCACCGCCGCCGCCAGCGCCTGCTGCGAGACCGCGTGCGCGCGCCTCAACACCAGCGACTCGCACTTGCGTGCCCTTGCGAGCGGGTCGGCAGAGGATTCGGGCATGGATGCTTCACCCCCCGCGCTGGTCAAGCCTGGTGAACACGAGCGCCGGCCCGCGCCGGCAGTTGCACGAGCGGCACACCGGTGCGACATCGGTCGGCTTCGTGTAGTCGCGGTGGTCGTATTGCCGTGCGGGCCTACCGCAGTCGACGCACACCAGCGTCGACGGATGCGGCAACTCGCCACGCTTGATCGCCTTGTGCACGAGCCGCATCGCGGAGGACCGCACTCGCTGCTGCAACCCGTCCCAGCGGACGCACGCGTTGCAGTACTTCCGCGTGGCGCCTACGCCAGTCTCGTCCGGCATGGCTCGCGACCCGCCGCAACAAAGGCAGCGCCCGGACGCCCATGTATTGCGGCGGTCAGCGGGTCGGCCCGAACGATCGGCAGCCTCCTGCATCTCACGCCTCCTGCCGCGGGACTTCCGGCGCGTCACGCCGGCCGACCAACTCGGGCCAGATGCGATGCCAGTCGCGGGGGAACAGTCGCTCGCGACGCACGCTGGTGCGCCGTTCGATGAGCGCCCCGTACTCGGGCGGCACGCGCCCGCGAGCCTTCCAGTTCGCGACCGCCCCTTGCACCACCCCGCACTCGGCGGCCAGCGCGGACTGGCTACCGGCGGCGGCAATCGCCTCATCGATCGCGGCAACAACGTCGCTGTGAGCTGGGTCCATGACGGCATTTAACACGAATGTGTTTCCCAGGTCAAACACCCCCGTGTTGAAGCCCAGTGATCCAATCACACTTGTGGTTACGCTTGCCCAAGTGATCAAACGACGTCGCAAGGCGGCGGGTCTGTCGCAACAGAAGCTGGCGGCGAAGGCCGGCGTTAGCCAGTCCACGGTAGGAAACCTCGAGGCAGGGTCGCGGGGCGACAAAGGCGACGTCCCTGCGTCACTTCCTGCCATCGCCGTGGCGCTCGGGGCCAGCACCGAAGAACTGGCCAGAGAAGCGGGGATTCGACTGCCGCTGCGACCGCTCGACCTTGCAATGCCCGACGGAGCCACCCCGGTCATCGCCTGGCGGCACGAGGACGACCTGGGCGGCGAGATCGACCCCTACGTGTTCATCCCGCGCGTGGAGATCCGCGCCAGTGCGGGGAGCGGCAAGCCAATCGTGGAGCCGAGCGCCAACGACGAGCGACAGCCGCAGGCGTTTCGCGCGGACTGGATCCGGCGCAAGGGCTGGAAGGCGGCCAACCTTGTCTGCATCTATGCCGACGGCAACTCGATGTCGCCTCGCATCGACGACGGCGACTGCCTGCTGGTGGACCGTGCGCAGACGGCGGTCATCGACGGCAAGATCTACGCGATCGCGTGGGACCAGGAGATGCGGGTCAAGCGCCTGTACAAGCGGGTCGGGGGCGGGCTGATCGTGCACTCCGACAACGAGCGTGAGCACCCGCGGTTCGATCTCTCGCAGGACCAGCTTCAACAGGTCGTGATCGTCGGGAGGGTCGTATGGATCGGCGGAGACGTGTAAGCGGCCTTCTGGCCGCTTTGTTCTTGCTTCTCGCACCAGCGCCAACAGTAGCTCAGCGCGGGTATAACGACCCGGAAGCACGCGCCGCCGTTGAGAGGAGGCACCCAGGGTGGGAGGCGGCGGTGAGGACTGAGATGTTCCGCTCGTGGCTGTCCGAACAGCCGGCGCACATCCGTGAACTCGCGAGCAGCGAAGAGCCCTCCGCCGCGATCCGCTTGCTCGACTTCTACAAGGGCGATATTGCTGAATCGAAGCGCACGATCGCCGACATCGCTGCCAACGTGCGGGCAAACTGTCGAACGTCGATGTTGACGCGGGACATCGTATCCAGGCTCAACGATCGAGACGCATCCGCGGTGTGCCGGTGCGTGCAGTTGAGCACAGAACGCTACTTCGACAAGTTGTTCGACTACGGCGAACGAAGTCAGTGGCCGCGCGGGCATCAGATCGTTGACGCCATGCGCTCGATGCCAGCCGAGTGCAGAGACCGGCTGCAGCAGAACCGCAGACGCTCGCTCCTTGACATGATGGTGGAGTAGCGGTCGGCGAGCCGAGTGGTCGGAACGGGGTGCAGCCGTCGCCCTCGGCTGGCCCACGTACGACGCGGCGACACGGTCGAAGCGCCTTGCGTGGTGGGTCGCGCCACCCTTCAATTCATCTCACCCGGCTATCCGAGGTAGCAAGGGCGCGGTAAACACATTCGTGTTGACAACGATCTAACACATACGTGATACTGCCTCCGTCGCGCCATCCCGGCGCCTCGGAGGTCACGCATGTCCGATCCCACTGCCGCGCGCCAGACGCGGCGCATCGAAGTCTCCCCGCCCACGCCGGAGCAGTTCGACGTGCTGTCGGGCCTGCTCGCGCGTGCGCTGGACGAGTTCGGCTCCAAGCACCCGGACGTTCACCCGCTCGGGGTGCTGACCGGGCTGCAGTGCTACCTGGGCGTCGTCTACGGCCAGGCCGGCGCGGTGTTCGAGCTGGGTGCGCCGCTCGAGCAGCAGCTCGACTCGTTCGCGCAGGGATACCGGGTCGGCCACGCGGCTGCGCTCGAAGCGAAGGCGGCCGAGGTCAAGCGGCTGCAGCAGGCGTCGAACGACGCGCCGCGGATCATCGTGCCGGGGGCGTTGTGAGGGCCCGCCGCTCCGCCTCGATGGCCGCCGCGCTCGCCAACGTGCTCGCGGCGGCACTGCTCAACCGCGGCCGGTTCGTGCCGCGCGGCGACGCGCCGACGCGCATGGCGACCGCGCGCCCGGCCGGCTTGAGCCGCGGCGGGCGCAAGGCGCTCGTGGCGTACGGCACGCGCTACACGCACGTGCTGACGCCGTTCGTGATCGACAAGAACCTCGCGCGGCTGGCGCAGCGCAGGGCGAAGCGGGGTGCGGCATGACCACCACCGATCCCGACGAGCCGGCACACCCGGTCGTGACGGCGCACGTCGTGTACGCGAACGGCCTGACGAAGCGCGAGCTGTTCGCCGCGATGGCGATGCAGGTGCTGCTGGCGAACGCCGACCGCGACGCGGCCGTCGCGGGATACGCGGTCGCGCTGGCCGACGCGCTGCTCGCGGCGTTGGCGAAGCCGGAGAGCGACCGGTGAACGCCCTCGCCTACCCCACCCCCGACGCGTACCGCCGCGTCGGCGAGGACGTGAAGCGCGAGGCCGCGCGGATCAACCGCGTGTCCTGTCTGCGCGACGAGGTGATCGCCGCGTGGCGGTCCGCGCCGCTCACGCAGGTGCGGCCCATGTGGGCCTACGCGCCGCCCGGCAAGACGGTCGCGCTGTGCACCGATGTCGCGGCCTGGGTCTGCGAGACCGAGCGCGACCCGGATGCGGTGCTCGGGTTCGCGCTGCACGACGCGACGGCGCGGGTGGATCTGGTCCACCGGTACGCGACCGCGCGGGCCGAGCTGCTGGCCGAGCGGTCGAACGTCGCAGGGATGGAGGGATGATGGCTACCGAACAGGCGCCCGCCGACGGCATTGTCGGCTACAAGGGCTTCGATCGTGATTTCCGCTGCCGCGGCATGCAGTACGCGGTCGGCGAGACCGCGACGCACGACGGGCCGGTCGTCGCGTGCAAGTCGGGCCTGCACGCTGTCGAGTACCCGCTCGACGTGCTCAGCTACTACGCGCCGGCAGAATCGCGCTACGCCGTCGTGCGGGCGCACGGTGCGATCGCGCGGCACGACAGCGACACGAAGATCGCGGCCGCGAGCCTGACGATCGAGGCCGAGATCGGCATCCCCGAACTCGTGCAGCGCGCGATCGACTGGATCACCGCGCGCTGCAAGCCCGAGGACACGGAGCACGCCACCGGCGACCGGGGTGCGGCCAGCAGCACCGGCGACTGGGGTGCGGCCAGCAGCACCGGCGACTTGGGTGCGGCCAGCAGCACCGGCGACTGGGGTGCGGCCAGCAGCACCGGCGACTGGGGTGCGGCCAGCAGCACCGGCGACT
>ERZ761594.44-NODE-44-length-62265-cov-10.461775_pt1 | contig 62265 bp, 68 predicted proteins | sample MGYA00511036_ERZ761594 | MGnify/ENA primary metagenome ERZ761594 (study PRJEB28899, sample SAMN03785561) | bioreactor sludge metagenome | biome: EBPR Sludge; feature: EBPR Bioreactor; material: 0.22µm filtered reactor supernatant | place: Saint Lucia: Queensland... | reverse complement strand
GCGGCGCTGGGATGCTGCGCCGACGTCTATCTCGGCTACCACGACGGCTTGCCGCCAGGCGGCCCGGGGAATCAGCGAGAGAACAGAAGGCCAGAGGGCCAGCGGCCGGCAAGCCAGCGGTCGGAGAAGCCCGCTTCCCCGCCGGCGACCGGCCGCCAGCAGCCATTTTCCGGCCCGCCCCACGGCGTATGGGACGCCTACATCGACGACATCAAGGCGAAACTGGCGAGCTGCAAGACGCCCGGCTGCGCGTCGAAGGTCCGGCGGTCGATCGAGGAAGACTTGTCAGCGGGCAAGATCAGCCAGCCGACGCACGCCGCCGCCGTGGCGCTTTGCAAACCGCGTTACGACGAGCTGGCGGCGCAGCGCGAGCGGTTGCTTAAAGAAGAAGCGGATCGCCGGGCGGTCTACGACGTCGACGAGCAGGCCGACGCCGATTTTCTCGAGGCGTTCCGCGGGTTGATCGAGACGAGCGACCACGCCGGGCGAATCACCGCCGAGCGGAAGAAACTGCGATCGATGGGCTTGGCGCCGGCGACCGTCGCCGCGGCCGAGCGGATTTGCGACGACGCGATCGCGGCGATGAGCCGGCGCAGGTCGGCTTCGGCGTAGCAGCCGCTTCGCCAATCGGTTATTTTGACGCCCGGGATAGCAAGGGAAATCCGCGATGACTGACGCAAGCGAACGAAGCGAAGAAGGCTACCTTTCGGATGAAGAGCGCGAAAGGTGGCTTAAATCGTTGCCCGAGGTAGATTCGTGCCGCAACTGCAAGTTTTGGGATCCGTTTGAAGATCCAACTTGGAGGTACAGCAAGCAACAGGCCAAAGAATACTTCCGCGAAGAGGATGGAATCGCGTTCGCGTTAGAAATAGTGGAGTACATCGGCCATTGTCGACGGTTCCCGCCTAGCTTTATTGGCCATGACGATGCAGGGGATGACGTCTGGCTACAGCCGACCACAAATCATCGTGATTGGTGCGGAGAGCATCAGGCGGTTACGGAGTAACTAATAACCCGTTCGCTTCCAACTCCGCAACCGCTTGATCGCTCCTGTCTTCCGGCTTCGGTTGGGTGAGCAGCCATTCGGCGTACCGCTCGAGCCCGGCCATGAAATCCACCCGCGCCGCCCAGCCGGCGACTTCGGCCGTTTTCTTCGCGCTGGCGAAGCAATGCTGGACATCGCCGACACGCCGCCGGCCGTCGATCGTCGGCAACAGATCGGGCCGACCAAGCAGGCGCGCGAGCGCGGTCGCCACTAATTCGATCCGCCACCGCCGCCCCGTTCCGACGTTATAGACGCCCGACGACGGGCCGCTCCCCTCGGCGCCGCACTCGGCGAAGTGTCGGAAAGCGTCGGCGACATCGGCGACATAGACAAAATCGCGCGTTTGATTGCCGTCGCCATAGACCAGCGGCGGGCGGCCGTTGAGGATCCGCGTCGCGAAGTTGGCGATGGCGCCAGTGTACGGATTAGCGAGCGATTGCCCGGGCCCATAGACGTTGAAGAGGCGCAGGGCGTAGGTCGGAATGTCGTGCCGCTGGCCGAAGAAGAGGAAGAGGCGCTCTTGATCGTATTTGGTGAGGGCGTAGACGCTGCGCGGGCTGGGACGTTCGAAGTCTTCCCGGCAGCCGACCGGCCCTCTCGTCATTGTGTTCGTTCCGTCGAAGCCCGCCGGTGACTCGCCGTAGACGCTCATCGAGCTCGCGACGACAAGCACTTTCGGCCGCTGGCCCGCCTTGATCCGATCGTCGAGCCGCTCGAGGAGCTTCGCCGTATCGAGGGTGTTGCAGAAAGCGTATTCGGCTTGCTCGTAGGCCGATTGACCGACGCCGACCTTGGCCGCCAGGTGAATGACGGCGTCGTAAGTCAAATGCGAGTCGCCTTGCCAGTCGCCGGCGCAGCCTTGCCAAAACAGAGCACAGGGCAGATCGCGAACCGTGTTCAACGACTCGCGATGCGCCTGATCGTCGATGCAATCAACGACCGTCAGCTTATGCCCACGGCGAGCCAGGTCGCCGCATAGATGCGTTCCGATGAAGCCGGCGCCGCCGGTGACCAGGATATTCATCAATCGATTGCCTTCTCGTGCGGACAGACGAAAACGACCGTTTTCGTTATCTCATTGAACCCGACCATATCGTCAAACATGAAGTCGACGTGCTTCGCCATCCATCGCTTGTGCGCCCGGCCGTGGTCGACCGGGCCTTGCTGCATCAAATGAGGATCGAGCATATCGGGGTCGATGCCAAGGGCGCGAAGTCGCTCGCAATCTTCCGGCCAGCGGCTGCGCAGGTGGTTGCTCGTGACGCACAGCCGATGGCCGGCCGCGTGCATCGCCGGAATGAATGCGGCGAAGAACTCAGGGAAGCCGTAGATCGTCTGATCGAGGTCGAGCCCGATTTTCAACTTCTTCGGCGCTGGGAAGTCGTTCATAGCGGACCGTCGGCGATTCGATCCTGATGGTAGAGGCCCGGCTTGTAGGGATTCGGCGTCGGGAAGCGATACGGCGCCCACAACTGAAACATCGAATGAGCGTCCTCGGAAGAAAAAAGCGTCGAAGGGTACGCTTCCACGCCGTAGCGATCGCGGGGAATGTCTCGCCAGCGTTCGTTGCCGAAGACGAAATCCGCTCTTAGCCACCAGAACGTGCCGGCGAACATCCAGCGGCCCGCCTGAAGGCCCGACGGATACGGCGTCGGGTGGTCGCCCCAAACCATTTTGTGCGTGCCGACGGCTTTGAAGTCGGCCAGGCGATCCAAACACTCGTCGGCCCGGTCGAGCAAGTGATGATACATGGCGTTGCGCCAGAAGATCGCCCCTTGCCGGTTGCCTTCGGTTGAATTGCCCTTGGTATGAGCAAAGAAGATCGCTTGCTCTTCGAGCGGCGCCGGGGGCGGATAACAACCAGGCTCGAGCGAGGCGAGCAGCGTCGGAAACGTCGCCGCTTCCCGCAGCTCGGGATCGTTCGGCAGGACGACAACGTCAAAACCATTCCAGACCGATGCGTAGAACTCTTCGAGCACTCGGTCGACCGGCTCGAGGCGCTCGCCATGTACGATCGCCACAATCCGCCGGCCATTGAACAGATCCCAGCGGGCAAAGAGTTGCCGTAGGTTCTGGCGCCAACCTTGATGCGGATCAGCCTCAGCATCGAGCGGGCAGACGTGATAGAGCAGGTGGCGAACCGTCGGCCGAGGATACTTGGCAGGCCCGCCAAAGGGAAAATCGCCCCAGCGGCCGATCGGGCAGACTTCGGTCGCCATGCGGATCTTGTTCCGCAATGCCGAGGGGCTCTTATTCACCCTGCAGCCGCAGAGCGTGCAGCTCTTGCCGTTGAAGCGCTCGCAGGGTCGGCAGGCGTCCTCAAAGATGCGGGCGACTTCTTCGTCGCTGCGCGACGGCTCGCCTTGCTTCTTGTGCTCGCGGACGGCGATTTCGTAGGCCGTCAGTCGCTTGGCGAGTGACGGCAGCGGCCGATCGACGCCAAGCGGTTTCTCGGCGGGATTCGACTTATGAACGACGCCGCAGCGGCAGACAACGGGAAAGTCGCGCGCCGAGAGATTGTCCCGCAGGCCGCACTTCGGGCAGATAAAGAGGGAAAGCGGATCCGCCTTGTTAGACCGCCGAGACATACACGAATTCCGGTTCGGGATCGATCGCGCAGCATTGATTGGCCGATACTTGCGTGAAGTCGAAGAGAGGAACTTCCAGGTCGGCCCACTCCATACAGAGGCCGCCGTTATCCGGGCCCTCAGCGGGAATCGTTCCCAGGTCGTCGCCGCCAAGCACAAACGGGCGGAAAAACGTCCAGAGGCCGTTGATGCAGCCGAATTGACCGGTAAGCGGCGAGCAGGGCGTTTCCGTTTCGCATTGATCGCCTTCGTCGGAAAGCGAGTCGCAAATCCGAACCGTCACCGTCAAGCCCGAGGCGTCGATCGTCGCCGAGACAGTGACATTTACGAAGGTACTCAGCGGATTGCCGGCAAACGTCGAGCAGTCGCGGGCCGCCAAGTTGATCGATTTACACCATACGCAGGATGTTGTGCGATCCAAATACCAAGTCCGCGGAATCTCGTCGGCGTCGAGCGGGCACTCGTCGGCGAGCCCGCCATCACAAAAAGTGGCGATCGAGTGCTCAAAATCAATAATGGGAAAGTCGAGCACTACCTTGAGCTGCGTCGGCATTTCGCTGTCAACGCAAAAATCTTCGCATGTTCCGCTGGTCACGCAGCGTTCGCAGTTCGTCGTGCCTTCTTCGCCAAAGAGATATTCGAAGCTGAAGCCAGTGAACCGCACGCCGGCCTGATCGCCGCCGAGGCCGCCGCGGTCGCCGCCGACGGCCGTCGTTTCGGCGCTGGCGTTGCCGGCGGTGTTCGCGCTTGCCCCTTGAACGATCGCCTCAAACAGCCCATCCCCAAAGCAGATCGTCACGCTGGCCTGATCGCCGCCCGCCAGGCTCCCCACCGTCACCGGATCATCGAGCAGCGCCGTATTGGAGCCGCCTTCGCGTTTATAGAGCATGAAGTCGCCGTCGGCGTTGCCGATCCCCGAAACGCCCCAGCGCACGCGCACAAAATGGTAATTGTCGGCGTCCAGATAATCGACGATGAAAACGGCGGAATCGGCGTCGTCTGGCGCGATGGCGGTCGCCGTTAAATATGCGTCGGAGTTGCCGTAGACGTTCGGCAGCCGGCTAATGACGACGCCGGCCGTCATCGTCTCTAAGGCGTTGCTGACAATGTCGTGATCGCCGCTGACTTCCTCCCAATAACAGCCGGCGTCGTCGCTATCGTCGCGCGTGAAGACGTCTTGATGAATCACGCAGTCGAGCGGATCGGGCCGGCAGTCTTCGCAGTCGTCGACGTGCTTGAGTTGGGCAAAAACGCCCTTCATCATTTCGAGCTGAAAATCGTCGAAACGAACTGCCGACGTCACAACCCCGACGCCGATACCGCCGAGGCTCGTGATTGCGCCAGGGTCGATTTGCACCGCTTGCCGATACCAGGCTTCCTCCCCGGCGGCCGTCGTTACATGCGCCCACAGGTGCGACCCATCCCAGCAAACGCGCAGGATATGCCAGGCGTCGGGAACGGCCGTAGCGATCGGTATGGAGCTTCCAAGTTGCGTATTCGTTCCGCCGGAGCGCTGAAAGAGCTTGAGGTTTCCGCAAGCGCCGTCAACAGTGAGCTGCGCGAAGAGGTAGTTGTCGTCGTCAACGATCGCCACCAGGCCGCGCGGCTCGTCGTCGTCGTCGTCGCCCTTGACGAGTACGACGATTGACCAGGCGGGGATTGAGGAAAAATAGTTGGCGGCGCAGTAAGTATTCGGCGTTTCGAACAGCGCTTCGTTGCTAACAATCGATCCGTTCTCGCAGCCGCCCCACAAGCAGCCGAGGTTGTCGGCGTCGTCGCGGTCGAAGCCGTCCGCCAACAAAAGGCAGTCATACGGCCGGCCATAGTAGCAGTAGGTGCAGCATTCGCTCGTTTCGCTTTCGGTCGCTTCGACGACATAATCGTCAAAGCGAATTTGCGCCGCGTCGAGCGCGCCGTCGACAAGCACGCCGACATTGGCGTAATCGTCGGGGTCCGCATCAGGAAGCGTCGTCGTCGCCGCCAGCTTGACGCGATCGCCGGCGGCCGTAATCAGCTCCCCATAGAGTTGCGCTTCGTCTTGCTCGCCAAAGGCCCGGTAGCAAAGCTCGAGGGTATGCCATTCGTCGAGCGTCACGCCAACAACGGCCGCTTGCGCAAGCGTTTCGTCACTTCCGCCGTCGCACGTTTTATTGTTCTTCAGCCGCAGAATCGCGCAGTCTGCCGAGTCGAGCTCCACTTCCAGCGAGAGGTAGCAGCCAAGATTGAGATTGAAGCGGGCCAGGATCGCCGCCCGCTGGCCGACGGCCGAGAACTTGACGCGGGCTTCGATCGAGTGCTCGGGCGGGCCGGCGTCGATGGCGTGATAGCAGAAGATCGCGCCCGTGCCGGCGACGAGCTCCCCGGCGTCGCGCGACCAGCCCGCCGCGTCGTCTTCTGTCCAGCCGTTGCCGACCGTCGCGTTGGTGCCGTCGAATGAATCGCTGAACAGCTCGCAGCAGGCGTTGTACGCGGCGCCCATCCGGCAATCGACGTTGATTTGCGGCATAGAGAACCCCTAGCAGGGCGCGGCGACGGCATAATGCTTGCCGTCCTGTTTGAACCCTAACAGCTTATCGCCTTGCTCCAGCGCGTCGAACATCCCTTCCGGCCGCGAATAGACGACCACGTCCTCTTCGGCAAGCGTTCCGGTAAACAAGTCGAGCCGGTCGCAAGTCGCTTGATCGGCCGTCGTCGCGCCCCAATCCTCTTGCAGCTCGTATTGCGAGAATCGCACCCCGCCCGAGGAACTCAGCACCGTTACCCGGTTGCTCGAGTCGAGCACACAGACCAGATCGTCGCCTTCGACGGCCGCCGCGTTGCCGAGCGGATCATAGACCGTCACCGTTTGGCCCGTCACCGCATAGGCCGAGCCGTTCCAGACGAGCGGTTGCCCCTCGGCCGTGCCGCCGGCGTCGAGCGTTTCGCCGGCGTTCAGCCGCACAAAGAATGTCCCAACCGGCGTCGGCTGAATGTCGTCGAACTGATGCAGCAATTCGCCAGCGCTGAAGTCATAGGCCGGCGAGCAGACGCGAGTATAGGCGGCATATTCGCCGGGATTCGGCCCGTCTTGGGATCCAAGCCGCCACCAGATGAAATCGTCGAAGCCGGTCAGCGTCCATTCCGCCAGGCCGCCGTACGAACGATCGTAGGGCCGCTCGAGGCTGGCGTAATAATCGGCGGCAATCTTGGAGGCGAGCGCATTGACGGCCGCCGCGTTGTCGGGCGATCCGCCTTCGCTGGAAAAATCGGCCAGCGCCGTTGTGTAAAAAACCTTGCCGCCGACGACCGTCGAGCCGGAAACGTACTGCGCGCCGCTTTCGGTGACGACGTGAACGTCGCCGTCGGCGTATGGAACGCTCCCCTTCGCTTTGCGAAAGACGACAAGCACTTCCGCCGGCCGGATCCCCGGAACGCCCTTTTCCAAGGCGTGGCCCGCCAGCGGCAGGAGCTTCTTGCCGCGCTCGTTGCGGTTGAGCGTCGTCGTGAAGACATCCCATGTCCGGCACTCGAGCGTACCGTCGAGTTGTCGCACGAACCGCTGGCCGATCGATTCGGCGACGGCGTCGAGCAGCACCGCCGCGTTCTCGGCGCGGCGGGAGAGCTCATGCGGATCGGGCCGGACGTAGGAGGCATGGATCGCTTCGAACGACACCGTGCCGATTTCCATCCCGATCGCCGAGATAACATCCGACCAGGTCGCCGACTCGTCGAAGACGAACGACGTATCGGTTTGCTTCCAGCGCCACAGGTAGCGCTCATCGACCAGCGGCAGGAGGAAGAACGAGTTGCCAAACTCTTGCGCCGACAGCGGCCGCGGCGGCAACAAATACATGCTCGTCTCGAGGTTCACCCGACCGTCAGAGAGCTTGAGCTTGGCCGAGCCGCCCGAACTTTCGAGCTTTCCGAGAATCTTCGCCAGGCCCGTTGTATCGGTGAGAAAGAGCCCGATCGCGAAGCGACTAGCGCCGGTCGGCCACCAGAGCGAGTTGAGCGCCCACCGCGGGCAGGCCGGCCACTTCGGCGTCTCAATCCCGCCATTGGGCCCTTGAGAACGGCGCCCGTTCCAGCGAACGAGCGAGCCGAGCGGATCGGCGCAGAACAGCGATGCGTCGCCGATCGGCAGATTGCGGTCGAGCCAGTCTTGCAGTTGACCGCCGGGATCGCCAAGCAGCAGATCGACGCCAGCGTAAGAGGCGGGCATGAGAGAAGAAGTCGGAGGGCAGAGGTCAGAACGTCAGAGGCCGCACGGCGCTAGTCCGCTTCGTTGACGAGGATCCGCAGCTTGCGGCCGTCGCAGGGGAAAACGTCGGTCTTGCCCGAGGCCGTGACGCGAAACCAGAGGAAGTATTCGTAACCGCCGTGAGTGGCGATCGACGACCAGACCGACGACTGGAATTCGTACTGCGCCTTGCCTTCACTGGCCGGATTCCACGAGACGCCGGTGCTCGTCCAGTCGTGAATCTCTTCGCCGTCTTCGGCCACCAGCCGCGCTTCCAGCGTCAGCCCGGTACCGTCGATCGCCGCGCCGCCTTGGGCCAGTGTGCGGCCGATCGGCGTTCGGCGGTCGCCGCGCGTGAAGTTTTCGGTCTGTTCTTGATTGGCCGACATCGCTTAATCAAATCCGTAGAGCAGCGGGAAGCGGTTGTCGGCGCCGTGCAAATCAGGAAAGCGGTTGTCGGCGCCGTGCAGCAGCGGGAAAGTCAGCGCCTCGGCAACGGTGGGCGTCGCCGCAGCGATCCCCCGGTACAGCCGCGCAAAGTGCAGCCGATCGCCAGCGTTGATCGAGCCGTCGGGAACGGGAAAACGGGCGCGCCACGGCAAGCCGATATGGATTGCCGAGTCGCGCTTGTCGCGAGTGTCGAGAGCCACGGCTTACTTTAGGCGGCGGGAGCTTCAGGCGACTTTTCCGCCGGCGGCGCGGCTTCCAGCTTGGCGAGCAGCTCGTCGAGCTTGCTTTCCTTCGCCTTCAGCGATTCGAGCACCGTCGCGCTTTCGGCTTTCGCCTTCTCGGCGTCTTGGCGGGCGGCTTCCGCGGCGGCGAGCGAGCCTTGCACGGCGTGAACGACTTTGGCGTCGTTAATCTGCGCGTTGAGCTCGGCGATCCGCTGCTTGGCTTCCATCCGCTTCGCGCGGCATTTGCGAGCCGCCGCTTCGTGCTCGTTGGCTTGTTCTTCGAGGGCCTTCATCGCGCCTTCGTGTTGTTTCAGTTCTTCGAGCAGGGCGTTCATAAGAAGAGAGGTCGGAGGTCAGAGGTCGGAGTGTCAGAAAAGAGAGAGCGCTAGGCGCCGGTGACCAATTCGCCGACTTCGCACGTTGTGCCGTCGTCGGAAACGTTCGCTTTGAAGAGGGCCGTCGTGCCGTCGTCGGCGTACGTCGTTTGTTCGGTCGACGTTTGCGTCTTGCGATTGCGGAAGCCGGTGAAGAGGTAGCCAATCTTGTCGGCCAGCGAGAGCGTGACGCCGGGCGCGCCTTGCGACGGTTCGCCGTAGGTATCGGTGGCGATCGCATCGACGACTTCGGCGTTGACCGCCGAGGCCGACAGATCGTTGAAGCCGGTGATGTTGGTGGTTTTCGCGAGGACGAATGTTCCGAGCTTGGCGGTGACGAGCGAGCCGTCGGCCAGTTCGACATTGCCGCTGGCCAGGTTCAATTCGCCGGCGGCCGTGCCGACGACATTACGAATGCGACCGTTCGCGTCGGTATCAAGCGCGTACGCCCCGCCGGTAATCGCGTTGCGGATTTCCGTGATGAAGTCGGCGCTGGTGGCCGCGGCGTCGATCGCCCCAGCGGCGAACTTGGCGCTGGTGATGATCCCGCTGGCCAGGTCGGAAGCGGCGAGCGTGAAGCCGAGCGCGGTGAGCGTGCGCGTGCCGGCGCTCCACACATCGGCGGCCGAGTGCGTCGAAAAACCGGTCGCCGTCGTCCAGGCCGCATCGCCGCGATCGCGGATCGCTTCCAGCGAGTCGGTGCTCGCCCACGTCGCCCCTTTAATGTCCGTCAGGTGTCCGATGATCGTCGTTTGATTCGCTTCGGTCGCGTCGCCGCCGCCACCCCCGCCGGATGGCGCTTGTTCGAGCGCGTTGGCGGTGAATCGCGAGACGCCAGCGTCGCTTTCAATTAGCTCATTGAGAAGCGCCGTCGCCACGCCCGGCTTGCTGGCGGGATCGTAATCGGCCGCCAGCAAGTGATCCAAATGAATGTCGGCGAGCGCCGTATCGACTTCGGTATTGACCTGCGCCGCCGATAGATCGTTGAAGCCGGTAATGTTGGTGGTCTTCGCCAGTTCAAACGCCCCGAGCTTCGCCGTTGTGAGTGACGCATCCGCGAGCGTGACGTGACCGCTCGAGGTATCTAACTCGCCAGCGCCCGTTCCGTCAGCGAATCGGGGGCGGCCGTTCGCGTCAGTATCAAGCGCGTACGCGCCGCCAGTGATCGCGTTGCGAAGCTCTTCAACGGCGGTCGTGTCCAGGCCGGTTGCGGTGAGCCAGTTGCTCGTGATCGCTGGCAAGTTGGTAAGCGTCGTCGCCGTGTTGACCAGATTGAACGTCGTCGCCGAAAGGTTGACTGCTGTTGTCGGTGAACCGACATTTGCCCAATCGATACCCGCTTCGCCGCCAGTGGAAACATCGAGCGTGCGGCCGGCGACGGTTGGCCGCAGCGGCGCCGGACCCATAACAGAAATGTTGTCTGTGGCCGCCGCGGTGAACGTCGTTCCGGCCGCCAGCGTGACCGTTTTCGTCGATCCGGTGTAGTCCGCGATAATCGCCCGCCCCCACTGAACGGCGCTTGCTACGTCGTGAATCACGACCCACATATCGTTGAGCGCATCGTCTTCGGCCGGTCCCTCGGTGAGCGTGAATGAGGTTTGCGACGAGAGCGAAGCAATGGTTGTATTGAGAACCGCATCGGGATAGCCAATGCGGAAGCGAGCGATCCAGCCGCCCGAAGTCACGCCGTCGGCGGTGATCGCGTCGATGGCGACGAGATATTCCGAGCCGCAAGCGAAAAAGCCGGCGGTCGTATTGTCCGCCAAGTCAATGACCGCCAAATGCTTGCCGGTTTTTGTGTCGAAGTCGGTTGTGGCCGTAAAGCCGCTCGTCGAAGCGCGCTCGGTCGTCGAGCCATCCTTGTAGATCAGGATGTCGGTCACCGCGTAGTTCGTCATTGTGATTGACGAACCGTCGTCTTTGTCGAAGGTGTTGAACGGGATGCGAATCGTGCGCCCCGGTCGGATATGCCCTAAGTCGATCATGCGAGGACAAGCCCTCCAAGAATTCGGCCAGCGCCAAACGCCAAGCCGCCAAAGATCATCCCAGCGCCAGCGCCGCCAACGGAGACAAACTCATCCGCCCCCATGTCCCAAGTATCGCCTTCGGCGTCCACGTCGCGCCCGTCGATGTCGATATTCACGTTCGTCGGCGACGTGCCTAGATCGGTGCCGGCGTTGATGGCGTCGGCCCCGGTTTTCAGGTGCAAATCTTCGCTGCCGCCGACGGTGGAAACGAATTGATTGGCGGCGGTTTTGTTAGTGAGCGAGCCGGTTCCGGTTGCCGTGGCGTCGGAGGTGAGATTGTGGTCTGTCGTTGCGCCACCATTGAGGCATCTCGGCGATGCGCCAGCGCTACCGGTGCAGTCGGTGATGATGTTGTTTTGTGTGTTTTGCCCTGACGTGCTGCGAAATTGAACGCCGGTTAGCTCGCTTGATCCGCCAACACTCGGCGCGGTCACAGAGTGAACGGTGCAGTTCAAAGCGTTGGCGTCAACATTGGAATTGTTGATGATCCCGTAGATAAGGCGAAACGACGACGAACCATTGTTGGAGATGTCATACAAAATACAGCGAACGGCGCTGCCAGCGCTGTTCAGGCGAATACCGACCATGGAGGCCGGATTGCCGAGCACGTCGTGAATCAGCAAATGCTCAAAGTTGCTGCCGCTGGCATTCTGATCGGCGACTCCCTGCCCGCTGGAATTAGAGTTTCCGTTCATATCGAACTCAAGCCAGCGAATCGTAGAAGGCGCACCGCTGGCGATGTTGATGCCGCCGTTACCAGTTCGCACGATTCTCGCGCCCGTTCCGGCAACGCCCGTATGTCGCTCGCCAGACGCAACGCTCAAAATGCGATCCGCTAACCCCACCGTCCCGCCGCCGTTGATCGCCAGCGTTTCATCGAACGCTGAATCGTCGTAGCACTCGCCCAGGGCGGTGTCGCCAGAGGCGTACACAGCGCCATTATCCAGATCAGCCTCCCAAGCGGTGATCGTCGAATAGTCGCGGCTGCTGGTCCCGATGCTTTTGGTGATCGTAGGCACGGCAGGTAAATTAGCTGGTTGTCCCGGCAAGCGACCTGCAACGCGAAGCAACTCTTCGACGCCTTGAAGGATGCGCTCTAACGTGTCGGTGACTGTGAACTTGAAAAAAGGCACGTGTCATTTGCGAACGAAATCGGAAACGCTGAACAACCCAGAAACGACGCCGTTGACGACGGTTCCGCCGCCGCTGGTAGCGCCTTCCGGCAGATTGCTTGTCGCCGCTTCTTTGATCGCGACTTCGGCGGCGCTCAGCTTGTTGCGCCACGGGAGGCGATAGACGCGACGGCGACGAACGGGCGGGCCGTCATCCAATTCGGGGCCTGGAGCGTATTCGGGAATTTCCAGAGCGTTGATGAACGCCATCATGTTCGGCGGATCGGGGACTTTGACGATGAGCCAGGACAGTTTTTCTTGCGAGCCAATTGACGGCTCGAAGCTATCGGGCTTCGCGTGGTCAATGTCGCCATCGCGAAACTCTCCATCGAGAATTCCCGATTGGTCATTCCGAGTCCAAACCCAAATTAGCATAACTAGCCCCTTTGAATCCTTGATGCTTTGACGGTGACAATCGAAGTGCGGGTATATTGCCGAACTTCGCGTAAATCGAACGATTGGCTCTTGTCTCTCACTTGCTGGCGTTGTGCAGCGGTGAGCGAGAGCCGTGTTTCCCAGTCAATGCGATGACGGCGTTTTTGAACGACGACTGGCTCATCGGGGTTGCTATCATCAACCTCAGACGAAACGAGCGTTTCCGCTTCCGCGTCGTCGAACTCATTGACGCGAATTGCCAGATGCGAGCGAAGCTCTTGCGTGCCCATCGGCCAGCGTTGGAAGTTGGTTTCTCGAAGCGGCGTCTTGGTTTGGATCGCGTTCCAAACGAGCGTGAGCTTAGTATTGCTGGTGTCGATCCGACCGCCGTACCAGAACTCTTGTCCGTCTTCACCGAACAGCGGGCAGAACGTTTGTCGCTTTCGGCGAGCGATATAAAGCCGAACGTCGATTGCTTCACCCTTCTCGTTGGGCTTGTCGCTCAATCGCTCACGGTCGCCAGTGGCAATCGTGACTCGCTCAATCTCCGTCGCCGACACCCGCTCAAAGCGATATTGATGAGTCGCTTCGTACCAATCGCGGGCAACTTCCGAGGCTACGATCAAGCCGCTGCCGTTGCGGTTCGCCTTGCGGTAATGGCAGATTTGCTCGGCATGACAACAGCGAATCCGCCGCGCGTTGAACGCACAGAGAATGTCGCCGGCTTCGTAGCCGCTGCCTGGGTCGGTTTTTAGGAGTAGTTCTGCCATGTACCTAGTCTGCTTCGAGAAGCTCCAGCGCTTCGCGCAGCAAGGCGGCGGCGCGCTGGGTGCGATCGGTCGGCGGGGGAAGCGGGTCGGGGATGGGATCGGGGTGGGGCTCGGGAAGCTCAGCGCCAGCAAAGTGAAAGACACCCTCGGGGCCGACAAGCGGAATTGTGACAGGGCCGAGGCCGGGAACTTGCACCGTGACGTTTTCGCGAAGCTCGCGCGGGCTGTAGGCGATGAGCAAATAGCTCTCGCCGAGCTTGTAGCCTTGCGAGAAAACCTTGAGCTCCATCCGGCCGTCGCTCTCGCGCCAGAGGTCCTTCCCGGTCGCATCGAAGCGCGGCGGATCGGCGTCGGTATAGAGGACGCGCGAGCGATCGTCGATGACGGAATGGCCGTCGATCGAGTCGGGCAGTCGCCAGTCGCATAGGGCCGGATCGGGGTTGATTACCGGGTCAGACTCGCGCCAAAAGCGCAGCAAGCGCGGATCGCTCCACACTTCGTCGACCGCTTGCTGGACGCGGGCGAAGTAATCGTATTCGGTGAGGCCGCGCACCTCGGGCGGGTCTTTATCGCTCGCATACCACTCGTCGCCGAGCTGCTTTCTGCTAGAAGCGAACCAGCGAAGATTCGTCGCGCGGCCCTTCGGTCGATCGGACCAGAGACAGACGCGCGCGAAGCCGAAGAGGCGATCGGGAAGCACGTAGCCGCCGTGCTCGGGGTTGCCGTCTTCATCGGGCTTGGCGGCGGCGCGGCCGCGCGTCGGCGAAAGCCAAAACGATCGATCCTCATGCCAGAGCGGCCGTGTGGCGGCAAGGTAGCGGGTGAGCGGGCCGTTATTGTGGTTGAGCGCATGCGGCGAGCGCAGCCAGTCGTGCCAGTTCCACGGACTGCCCGAGCCGTCGTCATAGACGCGGTCGCTCGGCTCGGTGAACTGCCAAATTGCGGGCGAGAAAGGGCTATGCGCGAAGTCTTCTTGAGGGCGGCGGTGATCGAAAGGCTGACGATTGAGGCCGGCGGCCGGGTTCATGCCGGCATAGCCGCCGCTGTAAATCCGGCCGCGCCATTGTGCTGGCGCGTGCTCCAAGAGCGCGGTCGTGAGCGCTTCGTACTTTTCCCGCATCGCCCGATGGATCGTCACTTCGAGCTGATTCGCGTCGGGGTGGGCGGCGGCATGATCGGCCATGCGAAGCGAGATAGCGGGCAGGTTGTCTTTCCACACTCGCAAAGGAAACCGCCACTCGTCGCGTTCGCTGGTCGGCGCGGTGTAAGTGCCCACTTCGCCGACGCTCGCTTCGTTGTTTTCCAGCCAGTAGAGACGCGGGCAGTCGGGATAGAAGGCGGCCAGGGCATTGAGAAAATGCGAAGTGGCGATGGCCTTCCCTTCGTCGCTCCACGGCTTGAGCGGGCCGAGCGGGTCGATAACGGGAATCGAGTCGAGCGAGCCATCTTCACGAAGGCGATGAATCAGCGGCGATTCTTCGAACGGGCCGCGATTTTCGGGAGCGACTTCGGTAAAGTCGCTTCCCCAGTTGTGCCAGCGGCAGGTGATCGGTAGCCGATGCTGACGGATAAACTCGAGGGCGTCGCGGTGCTCTTCGAGATACCGCTCCCAGCGGAGCGGGTTATTGGCGTTCTGTGTGATGATCGGAACGTAGATCGTCGGGAAATAATGGTTGCCGGCCTTGATCCACGCCACTTGCTGCGTCAGGTTCCAGCCGGCTTGCACGTTCCAACAACTGACCAGCGGCCCGCCCTTTTCGAACGCTTCGCGGATTTCGCGGCAAGTCCTTTCGACTTGCGCCTCGGACAGCGGCGCCGGCGTCGAGTTCGTCGCCGTCGAGAGTTGCTGAACGGGCGCCGGCGGATTCGCGGCGTAAGAGCACGACTGGACGGCCAGCAGCGGCAAGCCAAGCAAGAGCAAGGCCGACCAGGCGAACAATCGCGGGACGATGGAGCGAGAAGCCATGAAATCAGCGGCCAGGGGCCGAATGGAGAAGTGAAAACGGAGAATGGAAAATGGCCGGCAGAGCGGCCTACAGATCCCAATCGAAGACGATCGAGAAGCCGATTTGAATCGAGCCGAGGTTTCGCTCGAGGCGTTCAATATGGAAGTCGGCGGGGAAAAATGGCTGATCGAGCAGCTCGTTGCCGCTTTCATCTTCCAGGTCATGGCCAGAGAGCGCCAGCAACACCTTCTTCGCCTTCGGCAACAGCCCCAGCCCCGGGTCGACGAGGAACTTCCGATCGCGGCCGACTTGATCGAGGTCGCGCGTGCTCCAAATCGTCACCGCAAGCTGCGCGTGAACCGTCGCTTGCTCATTCCCGCCGCCATCGAAGGCCCCGGAGTCGAATTGCCCCGAAACGAGCGAGACGTGGTAAATGAAGTCGGCGGCGTTCGGCACGGCGTCGCGCGTCGGCGCCAGGACCGCGAAGCAATTCGCGGCCGAGACGCCTTCGAGCTGATCGATCAGCCGAGCGGCGATCCGCTCGAGGATCAGCTCGGGATCGGCGTTGGTGCGAGCCATGCGGAAGCCAGAGGTCAGAGGTCGAAGGACAGCGCGTCAGACAGCAGCCGACTAGCCGGAAGTCCGGCTGATGTACTGGCCGTAGACGGTGACTGCCTTCGCGCCGGCGGCTCCGGAGGCTTGCACGCCCAGGTACGGGATAAAGTCGGTCGCATCCTTGAGCGCGGTGCTGGTGAGAACGAGCGTGTTGTTGATGAAGAACCGCGCAATGCGGCTGGCGTCGATCGCGACTTCCAAGACGTATTCGGTCGCCGCGGCGACCGTCACGCCGGAGTCGTTCGCCGAGTCGGTTCCATCGATCGAGTAGATCGCCTGAAACCGTCCGCTGTTGACGCCGTTCTGATAGCGGAAGAAGGCTTGATCGTTGTCGGTGGCGGTGGTCGGCGTGTTGGTGAGCTTCAGCCCGGCCCAAATGATCGCCGCGGCGATCGAGGCGCCCGTTTTGAATCGAAGCATCCAGTAGGAAGCCTTATCCGAGCCCCACGTCCAGCTCGTCCACGACGATTGGTTGGCGTCCAGGTGTGGCAGCAAGATCGCTTGATCGTTGTCGGCGCCGGCGGTGGTGAGGTTGATCCCGCCTTCGGCGTTGAAGGTTGAGAGCGCCGAAGTCATGTTCGTACCCAAGACTTCGAAGTCCGGGTCGGCGATCATTCGCGTTGACTCGGCGGCGTTCTGAATGTCGGCATTCAGCGACGGCTTGCCGCGTTCGCCAGCGATCCACAAGCGGCTGGTGCGCCGCGAGAGCGAGCGTTGCGGTTGCCAGAAGGCGCCGTTGTAGACAAACTGGTCGCCGACATCGGTCGGAAAGTAGCGCGTGCCGACGACCGGCGCTTTCGGGCGATCCTTGAGCAAGCCGGAAATATCAAAGCCGTGTTCAACGATGATGGACATAACGAACCATGAGTGAAAAGTGACGAGTGGCTAGAAAAGCGGCGACAGCCGGCGAATTACTCGGCGGCTGGCGGGTCGGCGGGCGCGCTATCGGCTTCCGCGGGAGGATCGGCCGGCGGTTCTTCCGCGGGCGCTTCGGCGGCTGGCGGATCGGCCGGCGGATAGGCTGAAGTGACTTCCGCCCCCGCGGCCCGGACCGCTTCGAGAAACAGATCGCGGTTTTCGTCGAAGGCCTCGGCGACGCCGTGCATGACGGCGGCGACGTCCTTCTTCGAGAGCCGACCGGCGGCATGCGCCTCGGCGATTTCCTTCGAGACGTCGCGAGCGCGACCGATCAGTTGACCTACAAGGCCCATGAGTCGAGTGGTGGGTGAAGAGTAAGGAGTGAAGAGCCTAGCCGATCAAACTATCGGCTTGCGTTTCGCTTCCGCCGCTATCGGTCGGCAAAAGCAGATCGTTTTCCCGCAAAGAGAAAACGCGGTTCATGTGCTCGTGCAAAGCGCCGGCCCGATCGTTGGTGATCGTGATCGTCGCCCGGTCGCCCTTCTCGAACGTCACCGGCCCTTGAAAGGCGGCGGCGCTCGGCCCGCCGATGTACAGAGACGCCATCGGCGCCAGGCAGGCTTCATCGAGGAAGACCGAGCTTGTGTTGCTGATCGCCGTTGTGATCCGGATCCGCAAGAGCACGATCGGCGGCAGGTTCGCCGGCAGGCGGAACGATCCCGTCTTGGCGACAAAGCTCGTGGTAAGCGCCGTGCAATCGACCGTAAACGAATTGTTCGTTCCTTCGTCGTCGGCGATGACCGAGCCGCCGATCCCATCGACCAGGTCGATCGTAATCACGCCCGCGGCCGGCGCCGAATCGGTTTTCATCCAGACGCAGACGCCGTATTGCGTTTGCGCGGCGACCGCCACCGGCCGCTGAATCGTCGTAAGCTGCGATCCGTCACTGTCCAGCTCGAGCGAGCGGGCGCCGCGCATGACGTTAGCGCTGGCGGCCGTCGTCGTGTTGTGCGCGATCGCCGGCGTGCCGCCAGTTAGGCCGCTAGTGCTCGTGAGCTGGCCCGGATTGGTGACGCCAACGAAGGTGATCGTATGCGTCAGATTGGGGCTTGTGCCGCTGGCGCTGACTTCGACTTCTTCCAGGCCGATCAGCTCGCGGAGCGCCGCTTGCACGTCACCGGCGGTGGCGTCGAAGGCCAGCGGCAAAGTCGTTTGCACCTTGCCGGCGCTATTCGTGAAGTGCAGCAGGTAGTAGCCGGCGGTCGGCGTGCCGCTGATCGCGACCGTTTGGATTTCGACGTCGGAGAGCTTCAGCGTCGTGCCGAGCGTGCCGACCGACACGATCCACCCTTCGGGCAGATGCTCGAGGTTCTCGTCCTCATCTTCGAAGCCGCCGTTGGTGACGAGGTTCGTTCCGCTGGCCGAATCGACGATCGTCAAGCTGGCGCTCGCGCCCGAGCCGTCAGGCCACAGGTGCGAGTTGATGTCGGCCGGCGTTTCGCCGAGCGCGCTGAAGGCGAGCGCTTCGGTATCGAGGATTTCGCACTCGATCGTTTCCGCCAGGCAATGTTCGTTTGTTTTCCCGTCGGCGCGCTTCACGCTGGCGACGACCGCGCCCGTGCCGACGTTGCTTCCGCCGTAGGCCACGCTGGCGGCGACGGTGGAGGCGTCGACGCTTTCGCTATTGGCGAGCATTTGCCGGATCAGCTCGCGGACCGACGTTAAGGCGTCGTCGCTCGGCTGGGGATTGTCGGCCTTGACCAGCTCGCGGAGGTAGCTTTGCACGCTTAACGAGAGCGCCGTCACCAGCGACGAGCCGCCCGCCTGCCAGGCGACAAGCGCCGGATAGACGTTGGCCGCCGCTTGATTTTGCTCTATTGGCGTGGCGAAGTTATCGACGTAATCTTCGACTTCGTCTTCGACCGTCGTTCCTTCGGCGGTAAACAGCGTGTTTACCGCATGGAAGGCTTTGCCGGCGCGCGCAAAGAACGTGGAGAAGGCGAGCGTCATGAATCGCGAGAGACGAGAGAAGAGCAGCCGCGCCGAGCAGGCGCCGCGGTGGGATGTTTTATTGTTCGCCGCGGCGTCGGATCAGACAACCGCCAGCCGTCTTAGTGTTGACTTTGCCCATATCTGAACGCCCGCGCAGATTGGAGTCGCCCCGCGCCGGCGCGTAGAGTGGAGGGATCGGTATTTGCTTTTCGCGCTTGTCTCGCCCCTTCGAAGCACAGAGCCATGACCACCACCCAACCGCCGCCCGCGTTCATTCCCGCCAAGCCAGGCGTTCGGCGAGCGCCCGTCAAGCCGTGGTACGCCAAGCCGCCAGTGATCGCCGGCGGCGGCGTGGCGTGCGTGGCGCTCGTCGCCATGCTCGCGCTGGCCGGCGGTGGCGGCGGCGGCGGTCATGCCGCAGCGAAACGGGAAGTGCTCGAGTACATCGCCGCCCATAACGGCATGTATGTCGGGCCGACCGACGATATTCGCTTCGAGGGCGTGCGATCGGTAATTCCCGACTATCGCCCCGAACTGTTGTCGAGCAAGGGAGTAGCGCCCGGGACGAAAGTCGTCGTCGTGCGCGCGACGCTGCGCTGGCGGTGGCAGGGCGCGAAAACGTACGATTTTTATCTGCATCCCAAGAGCGGCGAAGTCTTTACATGGACGATGGTCGGCGCCGATTCTTAACTGGCGATTAGACCCTTGGGATCCTCAAAGTACGGGTAAGGAATCTTGTTGGTCGGCGAGGCGCCGCCCTCGGGCGTGCGATACGGCAGGTTGCCGACCGGCAGCGATTCGCCCGCCCGCGGCGGCCGGCTCATCGCATAGATGATCGTCATGCTCGCCTTGAAGATGTTCGTTCGCACGTCGCCGGCCAGCGGCGGCGCTTCCGGTTCGACGTCGTGATCGAGCACCGTATGCTTGATCCCGTTTTCATCGCTGAAGTCGATCGGCTTCGGCAGTTGCGGCCATTCGGCGATCCGCTCGGCGTCGATAATCACCGTGCGCCGCGCAACGCCCGGATGGAGCGTTACAAGCGCCACCGTGTCTTGCAGCTTGGCGGCGGCTTGCCGCGCCACCGGCAACGCGAGCTGTCCGCCGGTAACTTCGATCTGCGACTGCGCGCGGTAAGTCGCGTAGGCCGCCTTCTTGTGCGATTGGCTGATATTCGGTTGCCAGGCCGGCAGCGGCCCGTAGGTGATGCTGATCGCCGGCCCTAGCGCCTGCCCGCCGTACGACGGATGTTGGAGCTGGCCGGTTTGCACTTGCGGCATCTGCGCCGGAGCGCAGGGCGTTTGTACGAACGAGAGGAAGATCCCCGCCAGGCTGGCAGTCGGAACGGGCGTCGGCGAGCGGTAGGGATCGTAGTAGATGAACTGCCCGCCAGGCCCCGTCGCCGCGTTGACGTCGGGCGGCAGGAAGTTGCCGAGGTTGCCAAGCTCGACGGCATAGGCCCAATATTCGCCGATATGCCGGATCCGCGCGACGGCGTCGACTTTGTTTTCCGCCAGGTCTTCGTTGAAAGCGATGTAGATCGGCATGATCGAGGCACGCCGTTCCAGGTAGTGGAGCTTCTTGTTGATGATGCTGGCGGCGAGCGCAACCAAGCGCGTCTTGTGAACGCTGTTTGGCCCTTCCAGCTCGACGCGCAGTTCGCTTTCGCAAAGCGCCGAGCCGTCGTACGGCGAAACGACCATATGATTGCCGCGCCATTTCGTGGCGGGGAACGGCGCCGAGGCGTATTGCTCAATGTCGCGGATTTCGAAGTCCAGCTCGAGGCCATCGTCGCTTTCGCGGAGGCTGATCGCGTCGCGGCGGAAACCGGCGACCAGGCTTGGCATGACGACGTTTCGGAAGGCGTGCGGCGTGACGGCTTTACTGGCCACGCGCAGCCGGCCGCGGTAAATGCGCGTTGTGCGCCAATTGCCGTCGATGTCGTCGGCGATCCAGTAGCGAAGGTTGAGATAGCCCGCGCCGGCGCTTCCGCAATTGGGAATCGCCAGCTCGATCGAGAAGCGGATCCGCGCCGTTCGGTCGCCGAGAATCTTCAGCACCTTCACGCTCGGCTTCGGTCCGTTGTTCACGTCGCGGCCATTGAGCGGTCCTTCCAGCTTCGAGTGCGCCGGCTGGACGTCGAAGAGCGTTCGGCCGCCGATCGTCATCGTGAACCGCTGGCGCGGCAGCATCAGCTTCCGCACCAGGCTATTCAGGTTGGCGGCGATGTTGGATCCGTGCGAAACGCCAAGCGTCGCTTGCGGCAGATCGTGCAAGACGCAATGGAACGAGAGGCGAACGCGGGTGAAGATGGGATCGACGCCCGTCTTGTCGTTCTCGTTCGTGTAATCGACGTCCTCAGTGAGTACGTCGCGAATCGTGACGCCGTTGTAAGTAATGTTTGTGGCCACTAGGAGCGTCTCCGTCTCGGCGCCGCGGCGGCGCGGGCCATCCGCAGCCGTTCACGAAGCGGAACATCGCCGCCGACGGGCCGGCGCCGCGAATCGACATCCATCAGGAAGGCGTCGAAGCCGTCGCCGACCCCGCCCTTTTCCGACCATTCGTTGATTTTCTTGGCGATGTACTGGACGACGACGAGCGCCGGGCTGGCGACTTGGGCGATTTTCAGGGTGTTGTCGGTGGTGCGCACCAAAGACGCCAGAATCGCCTGCAGCGCGTTCGTCGTGGCGTCGCCGTACGGCTGGATCGTGTCCTTCAGATCTTCGAGCGCGTCGGAAAGGTTTTCCGTCGTGCCGGCCGTGCGGCGGCCGCTATCGATGTTCCGCTCGAGGCGTCGCGCTTCGGCCCGGGCGAACGTCGCCGCCATCGTCGAGTTGAAGCGGATCAGCTCGCGACGGCCGTCGAGCAGGGCTTCCGCCCAGCGGCGCATATTCGCCGGCATTTCGAGCAGCACGCGGAAGTCGGCGCGGGCGATCCGCTCGAGGGCGTCGGTCGCTTCCCCGAAAACGCGCTGTTCGGCCGGCCCCGCCACCGCGTTGACGGCGTGCTGGCCGAGCTGACCGCCGATCCCGATCGCGTGCTGCGCGATCCGGGCCGCGTGCGGTCCGTTGTTGACCAGCCAGTTGCCGAGCGAGCCAAAATTGAAGCCGCCGCCGCCAGGCGAAGGGCCAGGCGCCGGGCCAGGACCAGGACCAGGGGGCGGATTGCCGCCACCGCCAGAACCGCCAGGACCAGGAGGCGCGCCGCCGCCGCCAGGCGAAGGGCCAGGCCCAGGCGGCGATCCGGGAGAAGGCGCGGGCGAGGGGCCGCCAGGCGATCCGCCCGCCGCCGACGAGCCACTATTGCCGGCAGGATTGACGACGCCGGCCGTGGACGAGGCTTGGGGCGATGAACCGCCGCCGGTAAACGACTGGACAATCTCTAGCGCTTGCGCGAAGGTGGCCGGCTTCTGTGCGGCCGCTTTGCCGGCAGGATTGACGACGCCGGCCGTGGACGAGGCTTGGCGAGTGCCGGACGCGAGCGATTGCGAGAGAGAGCCGCGCGTGGCGCCTTGTGCGCCGGCCTTCGCCGTGGCGCTCGTGCCCGCCTTCGCCGCCGCTTGGCTGGCGGCCGATCCGCCCGAACCAAGAGCGCGTGAGAGAGCGGGCCCCGCGCGGGCGATAACGGGCCCGGCGACGCGTGCGAGCGCGGCGGCAAGTGCGGGAAGAGGCAAGGGAAGGAAAGGTCAGAGGCCAGAAGTCAGAGCGGAGGCGGCAGGAAAGCACGCTATCGCCCGCCGCTGCGCAGCGCGTAATTGAGCGAGGCGCGCTTGTGCTGCGCTTCGGCTTCTTCGTCGGAGAGCGCTAGGGCGTCAAACCACTCTTTTCCAAGAGCTCCACCTCCCAAGGCTTGCGCGAACGCTTCGAGCTGATAGTAAGCTCGGCGCCGTTCAATAGAGTCTTGGTTGAAAATGAGTCCGACGCGGGTTCCGTAATCGAGTCGCTCGATTCCGCCGGGGATGATTCCGAGGCCGAAGGTGGCGACGCAGGCGGCAAGCTCTCGGGCGCTTTTTTTTTGACATCGACATAGGCGAGAAACTCGAGCAGCAGCGCCCGCGTTTCGCCGATCGTCAGGCCCTCAGTCTCTTCGCTCCACGCCGAGACGCCAAAGATTTCGCGCGTCATGGCGATGATCCGATCGAACGCTTCGTTGTCGCCGTTGTCGGCCGCCTTGAAGTCTGCTTCGATACGGCACGTCGGGTGGGACCACATCGCGCGATGCACGACGAGCGGATCGACGCGCTTCAGGCGCGCGCCGTCCCAAAACGAAAAGATTGCGCGCTGGCGCTCGGTGTGACCGCCGCGCCGGAAGAGGCGCGAAAGAAAGGAAAAGATCATGCGGTGATCGGTGAGAAGAGGAACAAAACAGTTACGCCAGCGCCAGCAAGACGCGCGTCGCCGCAGCGTCGATCCAGGCTTCCCAGCCCATCGTCCACGTTTGGTAGCGCATGCCGGCGTTGAAGTCCATCGGCCGCCGCAAAAAGGCGGTGGCGAAGGTCCAGTCTTGAATCGAGCCGTTCAGCAGGAGCGTCGCGGCAAGCTGACTTTGCCGGACGAACGAACCGAGCGTCGGCAGCGTGCCGGCCGTGCCCGATTCTTCGAAGCTCGTTAAAGCGGCGACGAGCGCCGCGTCGAACTTCGTCAACTCGGCGGTGATCGTGGCCATCGCACCCATCAACTGCGAATCGCTCGGCGCGCCCGCTTCGCCGCCGAAGTCGTCGCTATGCACGTCCAGCCAGCGCGGCGCAATCTCGACGCGCACTCCGTCGCGGGAGTAGCCGAGCGGCACCGCGTCGAAGGTGACGATGACCGGGCCGGAAACGACGTGTTCGATGGCCATAAGAAAAAAACGTCAGAAGTCGGAAGGAGAGAAGCGGCCAAGGGTCGCGGCGGCGCCCATCAGCGGCCGCATGATCCCGCTGACTGCGCGTAGCCGCCGCGCCCCTTGAGCCGCCTTAGCGGTTGTTGAACGTGCGCCGCCGCGGGTAATACCGGCCATGCCGGCATTGATCGGGCAGTAGATTCCAGGTGGCGATTTCGACGTTGGTTACGGTGTCGACGTCGGGGATGCTGGCGGCGATCGTGGCGGCGACGTCGAAGATCTGCTCGCCTGTGCGGAGCATTTCGAGCATTTCCTTCGCTTCCTCTTTCGCCGCCTTCCGCGCTTCGTCGCTCGTGTAAGGTTTCCGGTCCCATAGGTTCCAGAACGCCAGCACGCAGCAGATGCGGTTGCGGTAGCTCAGCGATTCGTCGGTCAGGCCGGCCAGGTCGGCCGCCGTGTAGCGGCCGCCGCGAAGGCAGGCCGCCAGCATTTGCCCCGTCGCGTCGGCGAGCGCCGTCGTCATCTTCGAGTTGGCGGCAAGCTGCGCCGCCGTCACCGGTTCGCCGTTGTCGCTGCACAAGTCGCCGAGCGATCGCGCGTCGTAGCGCGCGAGCATATCGGCGGAAGTGGCGAAAGCGGCCATGCGAAAACTTGCTTTTGCTGCACGGCCGCTAAAATGAAGCGAGCCGCCAAGGTGTTGACGCACCACTGGCGGCTCTCACCACAACCACCCTTCCGAAGAAAGGGCGAATCATGGCTGTCTCAGAGCCTACCGCGCAATGCGCCGCTTGTCACAGGGACAAGCCGATTACAAAACTCTGTCCGCGATGCGGACAAACCAAGCCGATCGGCGATTTCCCGCCGTCTCGACGCGCCAAGTCGGGCGTGTTCTCTTTTTGCCGACCGTGCAAGCGAATCTATGAAACGGAACGGAATCGGCGTCTCGGCGTGAAGCCGAAGCGGTCAAAGGTCAGCGTCGCGGCCGAGCTCGGCTCGACCGTCGAGGAATACAATCGCCAGCAAGCCCGGATTGCCCAGCGGCGCCATCGGTTGAAGGACGGCGTTCGCCAGCGCGAGAATGAGCGAGGCAAGGCTTATCGGCAGTCACCCGAGGGAAAGGCGAAACGACTCGAATACGAACGTCGGCCGGAAGTGAAGGAACGCAGGAAACGCTACGCCCAAAGCGAGCGAGGTCACGCCCTTCACCTAGCGACTGCATCCCGCTATCGAGACAGGAATTGCTCCGGCCTTCCAACTGGCCGCCCGAAGAGCGACAAGTTGGACGATCAGCAGATTCTTGCCGAGTATCTTGCCGGCGACAGCAGCTTCGTTCTTGCTGAACGATACGGCGTTTCGCCGGCGGGCATCATCTATCGACTTCACGCGATGGGCGCGGCGACCAAACCTCGATCCGCCTACTCGCATGAATTCGCCGGTTTTCACGGCCCCGACAATCCAAACTGGATCGAAGTGCCAGTCGATGAAATCGTTCGACTCTATGACTCAGGAATGACAGTTCAGGAAATCTCTCGCGCTTTAGGGTCCACAGACCGGATAGTCAGTTCGCGCCTAAAACAGAAAGGCATTCGCAATCGCTACGAGGGCTGGGGAAGGCGCCTGAAATGCGACGACAATCACGTTGTTCGTTCAGGGCTAGAGCGAGCTGTCTGCAACTGGCTTTACAGCCACGGCATTCTTCATCGAACAGAACCGAAGGTTCCTTGGAAGTCGAATCACCGAGGCGATTTTCTTGTGGGCGACACCTACATTGAAGTGTGGGGCGTCACGAACTCCACAAAATACGAGCAGACGAAATCGCTGAAGTGCAGTCGCTATCAGGAGTGCGGCGCCAAGTTGATAGAAATCTACCCGCGTCACATTCTTGACAACGACTTTTCTCCTTTGCTTCAACTTGTCTCTGACTGAATTTCAGTCACAAGCCGACGTAAAGAGAAAACCCGAAATTCCGGAAGTGAGTCTGACGTCGAAGTCATCGACGACGCGCGCTTTGTGGCGGCGATTGTCGCGATCGTGCTTGCTTTCGACGGTCATTTCTTCCTTCAGGAAGACGGTGACGGTCGAGAAGCTCGGCGAGCCTTCGACGCCTTCGAGGCCGCCGACGCGCGACAGCAAGACCGGCGAGCTATCGCTCATGATGTACGACGTCGCTTTCGTCGCGCCCTTGCGGGAAGTCACTTTGACTGCGTCTTCCACCCGGATGGGGTAGGAATACAGCGTAGTGGGAAGCCCGTATTGCGAGTTGGGGCCGAGGCCCTCTTTGACGTCCTTCTCGGCCGCCGGCGAGCCCTTGATGTAATCGACAATCTCTTGCGAGTTGGCGATTTTGCGAGCATAGCCCGGCGAGACGAGGAAGATCAAGTCCTCTGGCTTGACCGCGCCGAGCGTGGCCTTGCGAATCACGTCGGCGCCGTAATCGAGCGAGCGCTTGATGTCGCGGCGGGCGGTGGTGGAAACGTCGTGCTTGCCGGTCACGCCGGAAATCGAGCTGACGGCGCTAGTGTTGCCCGAGGGCCAGTTGCCGCTGGTTTGAATCAGCGTCACCGCCTTCTGCGTGCGGAAGGTCATCATCCGCTGTGCGTGGATCCGGGCGTGCTGCGCGAGAATGTCCCACTCGGCTTGCTCGACGGAGAGATCGCCCAGGCTGTACGCCGACGTGAAACGCTGCGTCAGGTAAGGCTTGAAGTCGAACGACTCGACGTTGCCGTTGCCCGCCGGTTCATCGGCGCCGTCGGCCCACATCAGATCGGCGCCGTCGGTCGACAACAGCCGGCCGGCCATTTCGACCGTCATTTCAATGTAACGGCCGACGTTCTTGGAAACCTTCACGTACTGCGCCCAGCTCGGCAGCGCGAACGAATTCGGATTCCGCGAATAGTCGACGACCAGGTGCTTCGTCGCTTCCGTCGAAGGCAGGTAGGTGTTGTATTGCGAAGGAAAAGCGGGCACGCGAAGCGTTCCTTAGAGAGAAGAGGAGCGCCCGTCGCCAAGCCCGTTGCGTGCGCGGTTGCCGGACAGGCAGCGCGCTTGGCGACGGGCTTGATTTGTTCAATACCCAGGAAGAAGTTGTCAGCGGCGCGGGGCCGCTTAGCCCATATCGAACGGCGGCAGGACGATGACGTGCGCCTTTTCGCCGCCAGAGACGGTTTCCAGCGCCAGCGCCGCGACCGGATCGCCCGAGCTGGCGACGTCGCCCTTACCGTCGTTGTCCGGCTTGAGGTAGTCCCAGGCCGTGCATCCGCTGGCGTCCATTTCCAAAAGGCAAATGTCGCCGGCGGTGAAGATGCGGAGCTGATCGCCGTCTTCGGCGGCCAGCGTCGAAGCGCCCGTTTGCGGCGCGACTTTCGTTCCCTCTTGCGAAATGCCGACGATCTTCTGATCGGCGGCGTTCGCTTCCACGACCGTATACGAACCGTTGCCGGTCACGAAACGGCTCGGGTTGATGTCGCCGCCGGCCTTTACGAGCAAACCTTCTTTTGCCATGAGTCACTTCCAAAACGAAAAAAGCCCGCCTTCATCCGCCGCGAGGCGGAACAAAAGCAGGCTCGATGTGTGCGATACCCGAAACAGTGAATGGTGGTTGGCGACGAGCCGCTAGGCGACTTCTTGCGCCAGCAGCTCTTCGTTGAGCTGGCCTTTGTTGGCGATGATGTGCTTGAGGACGTGGGCGTAAGTGATATGCTTCTTGCCCGGCGTCTTCTGGTAGCGCGTGGCGACCTTTTCCGCCTTCTCGGCGAAGCGGGCGCGCTGTTCGCGAGCGGCGTATTCCATCGCTTCATCGCGCGGAATGGCGACCGTGCCCAGCGGCACCTTCTGATAGCGGACGCGAGCGTGGGCAACGTGGCTATCCCACTGTGCATCGCTCAGGTGCAGAAAATCGCCGACTTCTTCTTCCGGCTCGAGCGTGTAGCCTTCGTTGCGCAGGTTGATCGCGTCGGCGAGGCGTTTCGCATAGCGCTGCGCCTTGAGCGCTTCGTCGCGCTCCTTCTTGTAGCGGTCGCGCTCGGCGATCGCCTGTTCGCGGCCGGCCTTTTCCTTCTGGTAGCGCAGCTTCCATTCGTCGCGCTGTTTCTGAAACTTGTTCGGGCCGACGGGAGCTGCTTTGTTCATAAGGTTGGCAAGCGGAGCGCCCGCGGTGGCGGCGCCCATATTGGCATAGCGTTCGGGATCCTCATCTTCCGCCGGGATCGGATCGGCGTCGTTTTCCAGGCCAGAGTCATCGAATCCGTCGCCCGGCCCGACATCGTCCAGGCCTTCATCGTTGAGGCTCGCGTCTTCCCGACCGGCGTCGCCTCCGGCGAGCGGATCGCCCATCGGATCGCCAGCGGGATCGGCCATTGGGTCGGCCATCGGATCGAGGTTGCCCGGCTCGCTGAAGGCCAGGTCATCGCCGCCGAAGTCATCATCCAGGCCGGTCATATCCGGCTCGGGATTTTGAACGGCTTGCATCGCTTCGCTGACGAGCGTTTGGATCGTCGGCTTGAGGGCTTCGACCAATTGCTGGACGTCTTCGGGCGAGAAAGGCATGGCGGGCGCCTGTTGATATTTGGTGGGTTCGTCGCCGGCGTCGCGCTTGGCGAGGCCGCCCGACGGCAAAAAGGTGTTCGTGCCGCTTGGGGCCGCAGCGGCGGCCATTTCGTAGCGGATCGGCTGCTTGCGGCCCGGCTGCGCTTTGGCGTAGGCCAGGCCGAGCGCCCGCCGCGGCGTTTCCGCGCCGAGCAGAGCGATCGGGTCGAAGAACCGTTCTTCGGGCGCGTTCTCCGGCCAGAGCTCCACGCTGCGCCGCGGGTGTTCCTTGAACTGGCGCAGCTTGTGTTTCCAGACCCAAAACTTGGCGAAGATGCACGGCCGCGGCTTCTCGTCGCCGAACATCCCGACCTTGAACGGGCCGGCCATGCCGACCAGCGGCGGGTCTTTATCCGAGCTGGGATCCTCGGGCGTATGCCCAATCACCAGCGGGCAAAAGTCGCCCGTATCGCGAATCCGGCGGTTGTTGTTCTCGGCGATTTGCGCGAGCAGGCGCTCGTCGTATTCCGTGCCGTCATCCCCGACGTGAGCGTCGAAGATCGGCACGCCGTCAATCACGACGAACTCGCCGGCGTCTTCCGCGTTGTCGAGCAGCGCGGTAGGACGCAGCGAGTCGAGGGGGTCGGCGGCGGGACCAGCAGCGGACGCACGCGCGAGGCGCGGGGCCGGCTGGCCCAGGGCAGGCGCGAGCGGCATCAGGCGGGAGGCAGGCGGGAAAAGACGAGCAGCGAGTCGCGCAGGAGCGACGGCTTTCAGCGGCAGGCGACGGCGAGAGGGGGAAGAGCGCCGAGCGCCTCAGTCAGTGGAATCGTAGAAGGTCGATCGCCTTCGGACAAACAAAAAAAAGAGAAACGCTTTTTCGCGAGCGTCGAACCGTGTCGAACGCTAGGCCGGCATCGTGGCGGCGTCGCTTGTCGCCGGCCGCGGATGGCGCAGCGCCCACAAGCCGCGGCCGACGCGGACATAGACCCGATGGTGATAGCTCGATAAGTGTTGTTCGATCGTCGCCCGCTTGCAGCCGACGTGGGCGGCAATGTCGGCCGTCTTCCGCGGCCCGCCGTCGAGAAACGCCGACACCAGCTCGATCATTTCATCGGCCGAGCGGCGCGGCGCCCGCCCGCGAGCGGCGGCGTCCAGGTCGGTGAGCGGGATCGTCAGCGGCGGATACACCAGCCCCGCCGGCCGGCGGGCTTCGATCCGTTTGATGGCGGCGAGCGACTTGTATTCGACGAGCGCCGTTTCGAGAAATTCAATCCTTCGGTCGATTTCGGCCAGGTCGAGCGCGTCGAGGATCCGCCAGGCGTCGCTAACTAGCGCGTGCTCGGGGGAGTTGCTTGCCACTTGAGCTGCTTGGTTTGGGGAGCCGAAGTGAGGATACAGACCGGCACGCCGTCGGCAATCTTAATCGTGACCGACACTTCGCCGTAGTAGCCGGCGACCAAACGATCGGCCAGCGAGCCGTCGAGGAAGCCGACGCACTCGGCAAGCACGAGGCGGCGTTGTTCGTCGCGGCGGTCGGCGCGCGCAGACGCGGGAGATTGTTCGGGCATGATGAAACAGGCAGGACAAGGGGCGGCGCGAAGCGTTTAATCGCTTTCGGCCGCTAGGCAGACGACGACGTGCGCGCGGTTTTCGGGCGTACTAGGAAGGTCTATTCGTCCGTCGCTTCTTCTAGCTCCGGATCGTCGCCGCCAACGAAAATGTAGGTTTCGCTGTCAACGGGATAGCTTTCCCTCACGCGCACCCATTCAATGCCGGCGTCGCGAAGCGTTTCAGCGATGCGAGGCACCCATTCGTCGGCACCGATGGCGCCGGGATGCGGCAGGTCGGCAACTTCTCGAATGGCTTCAATGGCGTCTTCGGTGTCCATATCGAAAACGTCGAGCAGCGTATCCGGGTCGATTTCAACATCCGCTCGATACAACGTCGAACCGCCGAAGCCGGGATTATTCAAATACGCTTCCGCCGCTTCGCGCGAGGTAGAGAAACTAGCCGAACCAACAATGATCGGATCGTCTGTAGCGCGATAGAGAGTGAGATTCATAGCGTCGCCATTATGCGCCGCGCCGTCCTTCTCGACAAACTCTTCATCGTCGTTCCCACCCGTTACGGCATCGTCGATCATCGCGTCGATTTCCTCGGGAGGAATGACGCGATCGAGAACGATTTCCCGCCACCGGCCGCGAATCCCTTGCGAGCGATTCCACTGGCGTTCCTCCGTCAACGGCAGTTCGTGATCGCTGATCCGAATGCGTCGCCCATCCGGCAAGCCGTAATAGACCGAACCGGCCGAAGCGCTCTTTTCGCTCGTGTGCTCGCGCTTGGCGCCGAGCTTCTTGAGCTGCTTGATCGCATACTGCGCGGCGCCGGGATACCAGGCGCGATGAACGGAGCGCAGCGGATCGTCGCCGCGGCGAATGTCGTCGATCGCTTGCTGCGCGTATTGGTTTTTTCCGGCGTGGCTTTGCGCCCATGCGAGCGCCTTTAGTTTGTCGGCGTGCTTGGCGGCGCTTTGGGATTCGCGAGCCGCTTGCTCGGCTTTGTGCTTCGCCAGCGAGTGTTCGGCGTATCCGCTCAGGCGACTCACCGCTTGAAGATTGGCTTCGTATTCCTTCTGCGCCGCGATGTAAGGGGCCTCTTGCTCGGCTTTGAGTCGCGCACGATCGGGCGTGCCTTTGGGAATCTCCGGCAGCTTCGCTTCGTACAAGGCGGGCGGCCGGGGATTGCGCTTTTGCCAGGCGTTGTAAATCGCAAGAGCGTCGTCGTAGGATTCTCCGCGCGGAATGGTTTCGCCGGCAACGAGGCGCGAGTCGTTAACGGAGTCATTAGGCGGCGTCGCGATTGGCAGATTGGCGTTCATGGCGCCGCCATTATGCGCTCCGGAATCCTTCTCGGCAAACTTCCCGTCGTCTTCGCGGGGATGCTGCGATTCCTTCCACTCTTTCGAGTATTTTCGCGCCGCCGCCCGCGCCGCCCGATAGCGACCGAGCGCCGACATCGCCCACCGCCGATAGCGAATCACCGTCGCGCGCGAGAGCGCAAACGGAACCGCATCCAGCGCGGGATCCGGAACAAACTCCGGTTCGTTGGCTTGGCTTTGGATGAAGCTGACCGCCTCGGCCAGCGATTCGTCGGAGTGCAGCGGCGGGATTTCGAACTCCGTCGCCGGCTTGGAAAGCAAATCCATCAGCGCGCTTGACGGGTCGAGCTTCCGCTTGCCGCCGCCGAGAAGGTGCGGGTAATCCTTCTGCGCCCGCTCGAGCAGTTGATCCCACCGCCGGCCGAGCGGCGTCTTCATCAGCGTTTCTTCGTCGCCGCCCTTGGCCATGATCCGCTGCAGGTTGCGGATGAAGGCGGCGTTGTCGATTTTGTTGCTGTACGGCAAAAGATCGTTGCGCGCTTGCAGCAGGTCGCTCATTTCGTTTTGCCGCATGTTGTGCAGCTCGCGGGCGGCGTCGTAGATTGCGCGTTGCTCTTCCGGGTCTTCGGTGAGCTTGGAGATTTTCCCCATCAAAAGATGCTCGCTTCGCGTGCGCTGTTCTTTCGGCGCCTTTTCCGGCTTGGGGGCCTTCGGCGGCTTCGGCGGCTTCGGCGGGACCGATCCGACGACGGGCGGCGGCTTGGGGCCTTTCGGTTGCTTTGGCGCTGGCGCGGGCTTCGGTGGCTTTGGCGCCGGCGTAGGCTTTGGCGGTTTCGGCGGCGCTGGCGGTTTCGGTGGCGTCGAACCCACGACGGGCGGGGCCTTCGGTTGCTTCGGCTGCTTCCCCTTGGCGTCGGGCTTTTGCGGCAGCGGCGCTCGCGCTTCGCTTCCTGGCGGCTGCGCCGCGTAGCGTACGTCCCAGCCTTGCCCCTTGAACCGCGGGGGAAGCATTGCCAGCACGCCGGCCGGCGAAGCGTAGCCAACGGCGCCCGGGCCGAGCTCGGCCGACAAGTCATAGACTTCGCCGAACCCGTCCCCCTCCCGGGCGACCGATTGTAAGTGTCGATAGACGCGCCGCGCATAATCGCCGTGCAGGTCGGCGTTGTCGGTGCGCCCGGTGCGCTGCACTTCCCGCGAGGCGTGCAAAGCGCGGAGCGCGTCGCCAACGATTCCCGGCGCCTTATCCAAATGCTCGGCGACAACCGCCGCCGGCGAATCTTCCGGGGCCGGCCGCGGATTGAAGCGCTCGGCGAGCGATTGCCCCAGGCGCCGCAAATCCTCTTCGTCGAACTTTCCGGTCTTGAGGTAGGTATTGAGCTTCTCGGCGATTTTGGCGACCGCTTCGAGCGTCAGGCGACGCCGGGCCGCGGCCGGCTGGTTGCTGGCGGCAGGGCCGGCAGCGGCGCCAGGAGCGCCAGCGGGCGGATAAGCGACCGGCGGCTTGTCAGCGTCAGGAACGATTTCCGCATCGATCGGCTCGTCGTCTTCCGGAACGGATTCCAGGTCGATCGGCTCGTCGTCTTCCGGAACGCCAGCGATTCCCAAGTCGCCGGCGTCCAGCTCTTGATCCTCGTCGTCGATTCCCAGCGCGTCGGCGTCGAGCTCCGGCTCGTCGTCTTCCGTCGCTACGCGCTCGCGCCGGCCGGCGTCCATCGCCTTGAGGCGATCGATCAGGTCGGCGACTTGCTTCGGCGTCGTTGCGGGATAGGTCGCGCCAGTGGCGCGCGAAGTGAAGGTATCGCCCGGCCGCGGCTGTTCCTCGGCGCTTTCGCCGCCCCCGAAGGCGTCGTCGAGCACGTCGTCGACAATTTGCGCCACCTTTCCGCCCGCTTTCGGCGGTTCGTCGGCGCCGAAGTCGAACGAGGTATCAGGCTCGCCCGCTTCAAAGTCGCCTTCGTAGGAGTCGCCAGGACTGTAGGCGTCGTCGGGGCCGAGCTGCAACGCTTCGCCATCGCCAGGACTGTAGGCGTCGTCGGGGCCGAAGTCGAACGAGTCGTCGCCGCCGTCGCCTTCGTAGGCGTCGCCGAGCGCAGCGCCGACGCCGCCGTCTTTCTCAACGAACTCGCCGTCTTCGTTGCGCGGGTGATCTTCTTCACGCCACTCGGCAGCGTAGCGAATCGCGGACGGATATTGAGACGACCGTTTGCCGGTCATGAGGCTGGACACTTCGAAAAGAGAAAAAACAGAAAAGACGCGGCGCGAAGGCGCTAGGAAACCCGTTCGCGCAACTTGGAATACAGCCGAGCGTGTTCGCCGCGTTCGTCGCTGCGCGATTCGTGCTTGAGCGTGGTGAATAGCTTGTCGAAGGCGGCGTTGATCGCCTTGCGTTCGTCGCCCTCGGGGAACGGCTTCATCCCGTAAGCCTCATAGAATCGATTGTCAGCCTTGCCGCCGAGGTAATCGTTCTTTTGTTGCTTGGCCGCCAGCTTGTCCATGACGTAGCCTTCGAAGGCGCGGGCCATCATTTCCTCGGGCAGCGTGTAATAGTCGCTGGCGCGCGTCTTGTCCAAATCGACGGCCGCATGAAAGAAATCCGTCTTGGCTTTCCGCTGTTGCGTGGCGCCTTGCTTGGCCTTTTCCACCGCTTCGTTGGAATCAACAAGATGCTTGGCCGCCCAATAGAGCCGGTGGCCATAGGAGTTTTGATCGCTCGTATGGAAGCTGCGCCCGGTGCGCGCCTTGTAGAGCTGGTTCAGTTGATGCAGATTCTCAAACGTCGGCGGACCGCCATATTGCGATTTACTCGGCAGGTAGCCGGCCTTGCCCACATCGCCCGCGAGAATCTTGCCCTTAAGCTCGTTCCATTGCTTTTGTTGCTCGGGCGTGAACGGCTTCTTCTTTCCGTAGTAGTCAAACAGTTGCTCGATGTTCTTCAGTTGCTCGGCAAGGTTCTCGTGCGCCGCGTCGCGTTGCTTGCCCGTCTTTTCGTCAGAGAATCCTTCTTCGACCGTCTTCGTCATCAACGCGTCGTGAACGCCCTTCATCGCGGCGTGCAGATCGTCGCGGAGCTTCTCCCTGTAGCCAAGCCCCGTCGTCGTGTGTTTCTTCGAGCCGGCCTCTTTGGCGAGGTAGTGGTCCAGCGCGTGCAGCCACTCATGCGCCAGCGTGCCGGCGCCGGACATTTTCGTCAGGTTGATAACCCGCTTTTCGGGCTCGTAATGGGCGCGGGCGGCGTCTTTCCCGCCCGTTCCGCGCGCCCCGAAAGCGATTGCCAGATCGCCGTTGAGTGAGACGGCTTTCGGCGGAACTCCCAGCACGTCGGCCAGATCGTGCAGGGCGTCGTAGGCGTGATTGAGCGAGGTTTGCCCATCCTTGCCCGATTGCCAGTTGCCGAACTCACCGCCGCGGAAATTGAAGGCGTTTTGAAAGTCGGCCGGCTTCACGTCGCCCTTGCGATGCTCTTTCCCGCCCTTGCGTTCGACGCGATCGAGGTACTGGTAGCTTTCGTATCGCGGAAACTTGTGACCGATAACATCGTGTGGATTCGCCGCCATATGTTGCATCGCCTCCTGTTCGGAGGCAAAACCGCCTTTGACGAGCGGCGTCTTTCGGTCGCCCAGTTTGCGGAAAATGCCGAACTGCTTTTCGGTCGCGCCCTTCGGCGTGTAGGCGTAGACGCGGTGGCTGCGCGATACTTCGTACAGCGGCAAGCTCTTCTCGGCATCCTCCTTGGAATCAAACAACATGCCGCCGCCGACTTGCTTCGGCTGGCCCGACCAGGTCTTTTGTTTCGTGTCGTAGATCGCCCACTTCCCCTCTTCGCCGGGCTTCGTGCTTTTGGTGATTTGGGAAATGTTGTAGCGCCGCGCCCAGGCGGGCCGTTCGTCGGCGGGCTTCTCGACTTTCGGACGATTGGAAGGCCGCGCCGTTTCCTTTCGAGCGCCGCCGATCTTTTCGCCGAAGTCTTCCATCAACTTCGCGCGGGCGGCGGCGCGGGCGCCCTTTGACTTGGCCGTCGCGGCAGGCTTTGGCGCGGGAGCGGCAGAGGGTGTGGCAGATTGCTCGGCGGGCAGAGCCGGCTCAGGCGACGCGTCGGCGGCTGGCTCCGGAGATTCTGCGAAAGGCTCGAGTACATCGTCGGCCGTTTCGCCCGCCGGCTGATCCTTCTCCTTCGGCTCCCTCCAAGCGAACAGCTCAAACGCTTCATACTCCAATCGCCCGCGAAGCTTATCATCGCCGCCGTCTAATTCGTCGAGCAAATGTTTCGTGCCGCGCTCATCCATCCAATCCCGCCACGAGCCATCGGGCTTGTCGTCGAGAAAGGCGTTTACGCTGGACTTGAGGCGATCGGTAACGCTATCGTCCCCCGCTTCGATGTCATCGTCGTCGACAACGTCGTCGTCAAGCTCTTCGATCGTCGCCGGCACCTCGGGCGGTTTCTTTTCGGGCGGCGCTTCGACCCGTTTCTCTTCGGGCTTCTCTTCCGCCTTTTTCGCCGGCTTATCGTCGTCGTCAAACAGCCCCTTCTGTTTCTTCGGCCCGCCGAGCGTCTTACCCACGAGCGCCTTCGGACCCTTTTCGATCGCCCCGGTCGCATCGTTGATCGCAACGTGCGTTCCGTCGATCGTCACCCAATGGAACTCTTGCTGGCCTTGCCCGATCGTTTTCTTCCGCTTGGGCGCGTAGCCGAACTGCCCGCGATTGCCAGGCTGGCCGCGGCCTTGCCCGCGTTCTTCCGATCGCTCGGCGTAGCGCAGCACCGACGCCATCGAGCGGGCGTATTTCGCCGGCTTGTAGCGGCCGATCGGCTTCGACAAGTCGCCGAACTCGAGCCAGTCTTTGAATTGCTCGATCGTCAGGGCGGTGATCGGGCCGACTTTCCAGCCGGCTTGATAGCAGTCGGCGTACGCTTTTCGCGCGTCGCGGAGGTTCGTCCAGCCGAACATCACCTTATGCTCGTCAAAGCGCCCCGAGGCCTTCGGCTGATCGATGACGAAGACGAGCTGGCTTTCCGGATGGGGCCCGAGGTAGCAATCGACTTGATCGCCGTCGGCGCCTTCGTGGCGGCGAATGTAGCCGTAGTGGGCCGCCAGCGGCTTCCACTCCGGCCGGCGCTTCGAGCCTTTCGGGTTCTCGATCGTCAGCTCGAGGCCGTGCAGCCACAGTTTGCCCTTGGGATAGTTGCCGGCTTCGCGCTGGGCGTCGCTCGGATCTGTATTCGTGGCGTCAGCCGCGGCGGTGATGGCGGCGCGAAGATCGCGGGCGTGCTTGATCGGCGCAGTTCCGCCCACCACTGACTTAACGATCATTCCCCAATAGGCGTCGAGCGTCAGCGGATCGAAGCCGGCCCGGACGAGCAGATCGCGGGCGCCGTGCTGATCGCCGCGGCGGATCCGCTCGGCGAAGTTGCGCAGGGCAAAGTCGTCGAGGGGGCGAGGCTTGGCGTGTCGCTCAGGCCCCGCCCGCTTCACAACGCCCTCATGCCCCCAGCCCAGGCCGCTATGCGGTTCGACTTCGCCGGCGTGCTCGCGCGCGGCGAGCTGATCGGTCATCCCCGACAGGATCGGCTTGCCTTCGTAATCCTTCTTGCCGGTATCGGCCGCCCAATTGACCCAGGCGCGAATCGGCTGGCCGGTCATCTTGGCGGCGGCGGCGCGGCGGTGGCCATCGCTAACCTTCAGCGATCCATTGGGCATTTCGAGCACGCTGATCGGCGGCGGGGTTTTCCCCTCGCGGATCCAATCGGCGTATCGCTCCGCATCCCATCGTCGCCCTTCCGGGTTGAAATTCGGATTGGCGGCGTAGTCCCCCTCGGGCAACTCCAAATGGTTCGGATCGAGCTCGACGAGCTGATCGATGCTGTTTCCGTAGAGGCCGCTAAAGCTGCGATCCTTCCGCCAGGAACCGATGGGGAGGTCGACATATTCGGCCGGCGTCTCGCGACTGCTCGCGAACTTATTGCCGGCGGCGTCGAAATAGTTGGCCCGATGGCGCTTCTCCGTTTCGGCGTGATCGAGAAATTCGGCGTCGTGTAGTTCGCCCGGATGCTTGCCGCCGTAGCGGGCGTTCTTGTGCTCGGCGTCCCATTCTTGCTTGTGCAGATCGTAGCTCGACGGTAGGCCGACTTGGCTTCCCAGGCGATCGAGTACGTCGCCGGTGATCGCATCCCAATGTTTGCCGCGGCGCAGGTATAGACCGCCCTTGCTCGTGAGCTTGATCGCGTCTCGATCCTTCGGCGCGATCCGCGTCGTTTTCAGATGCGTGTTGACGTAGGCCGTCCCGCCGGCGTCCCACAGCTTGTTGAGGCCGGCGTACACATGCGGCGCGTAATTCTTCGAGCTGATCGGAGCGAGCGATTCGGTCGCGGTGGGCGCAGGCGCCGGCGGCGGCTCGCTGACGAGCTTCGGCGGCGGCGCGGCTTCGCGCGGGGCTTTCAAAGGATCCGGCGGCGCCGGTTTGTCCAGATCGTCGAATAGATCTTTCTGACCAGGCAGCGCGTTCAGCCCCGAGAAGAGTGGCGGCTGCTTTTCTTTTCCTTTGCCTTCGAAGCGCCCGCCTTGCTTTGCCTTCTTCGGCGCGGCGCCGAGGGTGAACGGTTCATCGTCGCCGGCGTCATCATCACCGAAGAGACTGGCCGGCTTGCTCTTGGCGGGCGATGATCCGCCGCCCGGACCCGAGGTAAAGGCGAACTTGCCGTCGTCTTCGCGGGGATGCTTCTCTTCGTCCCACAGGCTCGCTTGCTTGGCGTAACGCATCGCCATGCCATAGCGGCGCTTGTCGTCTTCGCGGGCCGCGGCCGCTTCGGCGGCGTCCTCGGCGTCCAGATCGTCGTTGTTTCCATCCCATACGTCGATCGGTTCCGGGTGGCCGTGACGACTCTTTAGGGCGCGTAGTTCGTCGCGGTCGCTTTCCTTCTTCCAGTTGTCGGCGCCGGGGCGAATCTTGCCGGTGTCATAAATATAGGCGTTGCCATCGTCCATCACGCCGGCTTGAATCTGATCGTTCAGCGTATAGCCGGCAGCGTGGATTTGCTCGAGCGTTTTCTCGATTTGCCAAAGCTGTTCACCCGTCAGGGGCGTTTCAGTATCCAGAAACGGCATTACCTGCAGGTGCTTGTCTTCGTGCCGGAAGTGATAGATGGGAACTAGGCCCTTCACTCCGGCCCGCCGTAGCTTCTCGTGCGCCGTGCTCGCCTTCTCCATCATGGCCGCCGCTTCATCGGGCGTTCGGTGGCCAGGGTTTTCGGGAATAAAAGGAACGGTGGTCGACGCTTTGACAACCCAATCGCCGACCCGCCAGGCGACGCCGTCGTCGCCCTTGCCCAGCCACTTGCCCTTGCCGGCGGCGACCGCATCGACAGCGTGATTACCGCTCGGCGTGTCGAATTGCAGCTTTCCGCTCAGATCGTTGACAAAATGCTTCCAGCTTTGCAGCGGAACTTTCGCGTAACCGGTTCCCGGCGCCGGATACTTCTCAGCCCACTTGTTATGTTCGGGCGTGTCGAGTTGGGCGTAGGCGTGCGCATCATCGACGCCATAAACCTTCATCGGCATCGGCTTCCGATCGCCAACGGGCGGCAGCGTGAACTTATCGCCAGCCTTCGGCGCAAACTTCCCGGCTTCGTCGCGCGGATGCTTCTCTTCATCCCACAACGAGCGCTGGCCCTCGGCCGGCTTGTGCTTGGCGTGCAGAATCGGCCCGAAGATGCGTTTCAGATCCGGCCCTTGCGGCGCCGCGTCGCCCGGCATCGCCGGCGGCCCGCCAGGCGGTTCGCTCGGATCGTCGCCCGGCGGCTGATCCTCTGGCCCGCCTTCTTCCGGCCCGCCCATCATGCCAGCCATCGGATCGGCGCCAGGCAGCCCGGGCGGCATTCCCGGCGGCATTCCAGGCATCCCCGGCATCATGCCGGCGGCTTGCTGCTGCAATTGCGGATTAGAGAGCTTCAGATCGTTCGGCCCGGGCATCGAGAGGCCGAGCTTGTCGAACAAGTCGGCGCTCTTCAGCTCGGCGCCCATATCCCACAGCGCCTTCGCCGCGTCGAGGTCTTCTTTCGGCGTGCTCGACTCCGTGTCGATTTTGAAGAGGATGTCGATCGAGCGATACTTCGGAAAGTTGAAATCCCGTAGCGGCCAAACCAGCTCGCGGGTGATCGTTTCCTCAAGGTTGATCGCGTCGTATCGCGCCAGGTTGAGCAGCGATTTTTCGTGCAGGTCGGCGACGCCGCTTCCCAGGCCCGTTGCCGCCGCGTCGGTGGAGAGCGTTTGCCCGAGAACGAACTTGGTGATTTGATTCTGAAAGTGATTCGTGACGATCGCTTGCAGAATCTCGATCCCCGCCGTGTTCGGCGGAATCTGTTCGATCCGGTAGGCGTCGGGGTCGCCCAGGTCATGCGGGACGATAATCCGGTTGGTATGCGCTTGCTCTTGGGCGATCTTCTCGACTTCCGCCTTCGCGGCGGCGTTGCCCATCGGGTAGTAATAGACGTAGAAGCCCATTCCCGTTCGCTCGACAATCTCCATCAATTGGGCGAGCACTTCTTGCTTCTGGTACCAGACCCAATAGATGAAGGAGCGCAGGCCGACGCCGTGAATCTTGCCGGCCGAGAGCGGATCCTCATAATCGCCATCCCACAGCAAATGCTTGTGGACGGCGAACCGCGAGCGCTCCCACGGCTGCAGGAAATACGCCATCCCGTCGCCGGTCACTTCCAGCTCCCGATCGCCGGCGATGACGTCGCGGTGATTGAGCGCCGGCGTCACCTTCACGCCGACTTGGTTGTAGTCATACTCCCCGCGCCCGTCGTCGTAGCGGAAAGCGAGCTTATCGCCGCTGATCGGCGTATAGTGCGAGACGATCGTTCGGCGGTTGCGCTTGCTGTCCGTGTGGAAGCTGTACTGATGCTGAACCGCATAGCGACCATAGAAGACCGCTTGCAGCAGAATGCGCCGGTATTCGACAAACCGCGGAATGCGGTTGAGGATCGTCGTCAGATCGCGGCAGAGCGCTTGCTGCGTTTTGTCGTCTTCGTCTTCCGGTTGCAAATGCCAGTTGTAGAGCGCCACCATCTTTTGCCGCGCCAAGATCGGGCCCATGACCATCGGGTCTTGAACCATCATGTGGGCGTTTTCGACGGAATGGCGCAGCGCTTCGTCGCTGTTGCGATAGACCTTCGAGAGCGTGCTCATCATGCCGCTGAAGGTCATAACGTGAGGCAGGATCGCCCGCCCAAAGTTTGGCGGGACGTCCTTAATCAGCGCCGCCGGATCGACGGCTCGCTGCGTCGATTGGCCTAGCTTGGCGTGGCGGCGCGCATCGCGCAGCGCGCGGGCGTCGCGCTTCGTAACGCGATCGCCTTCGCGGTAGGTAGTGCCGTTGATGCGGAGGCCGCCTTTAGGTGCAAGCACGAGACGAGTCGAGAGTGAAGAGGGAAGAGTCGAGAGAAAGCCAGCAGGCGATTACGCTTCGCTGGCCGGCGAAACTTCAGGCGGCGCCGCTTCCGCTTCGGCGGCTGTTGCGGTGGCTGTTTCAGCGGCGGTCGGCAAGCCCATCGAGACGGCGAGCTTGGCGCGCTGTTCGGCGAGCCACTCTTCCCAGCTCGGCGCCGGCGGATAGGCGCGTTCTTCGTCTCGCGTGGTGAGTAGCACGCGCTGCAGCGATCCCTCGGAAACGTCATAAACGACTTCGCGGACGATTTCGACGACGTGCTCGGCGCGGAGCTTGAGCTTGTCGCCGGCGGCGATCCGGAACGGCAGAATGCCGCGGAAGACGCATTTATTCTCGGCGTCGCCGAGCGCGGGACGGGTATAGATTTCGGTGCGCATGGTGGGGGAGAGCGGAGGGTGAAGAGGGGAGGGTGAAGAGGAAGGAAAAGCCGGCCGCTACGGCAAGAGCGATTGCCGGTAGGCAGGGCCGATTTGCTCAGGCAGCGTCGAGCGGCCAATCGCGCCGCGGCGCCGCGCCGAGCCGAGAACGGGCACGGTGCGCACTCGAAAGCCGCGAGCGGTAGCCTTCCGCGGAATGTAGTGCGCCATCGGATCGCCATCGAAGCCGGCCCGGCCGTCGAAGCCGCCGGCGGTGAGAATGTACGGCACTTGGTGGCGCCAGCGCGAGCCGCGGACGCGGAGCTTGTCCCACACCCATTCACCCTTGGAGCTGGCCCGCAGGAGCGATTCGTACATCCGGGCGGGAATCGGCCGCGCCTTCGAACCGTAGGCGTAGGTTGCCCCGGTGACGTGCGGCCGGCGGCGCTGATTGCTCGGCGCCTTGAAAGTGACGTACAGAATCGATTGCGAGTGATCGTAGGCGAAGCTGTAGACGTTCGAGCTTTGCGGCGTCTCGATCCACTCGAGCGATTGTTGGCCAGTGAGTCGATCGACCAGCGCCGCCGAGATAACGCGGGTGTCGATCAGGTGCTCTTCCGGCCAGTCGGCATCGCCCGGGACGGTGATCCGATCGCCGCCTGGCGGCAGCCGCAATTCAGGCGGCAGCCGGTTGCGCGGATCGAGCGAAGGCGAGCCGGGAGGCGTGCCGCCGACGCGAAAACCGCGCGCTGGCCGCGGTAAGGTTTGCGTGGCGGTAAGCGGCTGGGGACCGCTGCGCGGCGCCGACGGCTGGCCGGCGCGACCAGCGCCGCCCACAGTCGCCGCCGCGGCTTGCACGTTGCGCGGATCGAGGCCCGCTTCGGCCATGACGTCGATCGCGTCTTGAATGTCGGTGCGCGACGGGGCCCCGCGCTGGCCGCGGCTGAAGCCGAGCAGCTCGGCGACCAGCGAGGCGAGCTGACCGAATGCGCTGCGCACCGTCGAACCGCCGCGGAAATAGCGTTGCACGTCGCCGACGAGCTGTTCGACTTCCGAGCGCAGCGGCGGGGCGCCTTGTCGCGGCGGGCGTTGGCGAGGCATGGCGAACCTATCGAGAAACGCGTTTGAAGCGGACGCCGGGCCGCGCTTGGGGCGTCTCGCGGCGGGCGAGGATCCCTTGAGCGCGGTTGCCGACGTCGGAGTAAATCATGTAGCGGAGGGCGTCGCAGTTGGAAACGAGAACGCCGTTGGCGAAGTAGGTTCCGTCGTCAGTCGCCAGATTGAAGACTCTTGCCCTTCGGTTTGCGCGCTCCACGCGCCCAACTTGCACGGCAACCACATTTTTTCGAGCAGCATGTCGTCTTTGCGAAACGGTTGACGACGAACTCAGACCCGCACCATTCGCATGTTCTGGTTTCGTTGTCGTCGCCGCGATGGCGTCGCGAATAGGCTCGGCATTGATCGCTGCAAAATCGCGTTGCGCGCTTGCGGTCCTTCGTCCCGAATCTCTTTCGGCAGTATTCGCAGGTCTTGAGTTTCGAAGTGCGACCGTTCCAGGTTTGCAGTCCATGCTGCTTGTGCCATTCTTTTCCGACCTTGCTTCCATGCCACTGACGAGCGGCGTCAATCGCCTTTTCGATGTTTGCTCGATGGCGCTTCGAATGCTCGGATGGAGTGAGCAACTCGAGGTTGTCGATTCTGTTATTGGCTGGGTTCTCATCTTTGTGGTGGACAACCCTGCCCCGGGGAATCTTTCCGAAGTTGTCGATCCAGACTTGCTTGTGAAGCCAGAACGTGCGGATCTTCGCCGACTGACCGCCCCGTCGTTCGCATCGCCGGAAATACGTTCTTGCCGGTGATGAACGGCAAGTCGGGTATCGATACCAGACGTGCCCGGCGTATTCGATGACTTCGCGAGGCTTTCCGTTTCGGTTGATCTCTTCGCGGACTTGCATGATGGAAGGCTGTCAATGAATGTCCCCGGCGTCAGTTCGCAGGCGGCAACGAAGCCTCCGTCTGATGTTGCGAACGGATGCGTTGCGGTACATTCTATAACACGGCCGTCGATCAAAGTAATCCGATAAAGCTCTTCTTCTCCTGTTTCTTCGGCAACAGCGACTCGGCTTTCGCCCAGATGCGTTAGCACCGCGTCGCCTGCGCGCAGGCTTTCAATTTCCGTCGCCCCCTCGGGAGTCGCGACGAGCGTACCCGCAGGAAAGCAGCAGTCATCGTCTCTCTTGAGCGGCACCGGGCGGGCCGCTTTCGGGTTGGCGCCGGCGCCGGTCGAGCGCTCCCAGCGGTAGGTGCTCATTTGCCGGGCGAGCTTCGGGCAGCGGTGGCGATCGATGAACAGCCCCGGCTCTTCGGTTTGCGGGTGGATCTTCAGGCAGGCGCGAACCGCTTCGATCCCTTCATAAACAGCGTTGCGGGCGGCCGTGATCGGCAAGCCGCGCATCGCAAACTCGCGCATCAAATCGGGCCGGCTCGGGTCGGCGTAGGTCGATCCGTAATGGGGATCGTCGTCATCCCATCGCGCCCAGTCGTGGAGCTCGTGTCGCTTGGCGATCCGTTCGACGTGCTCGGACCAAGTGAGGTTTTGCGCGGTGCTCCAATATTCGTCGTAAATCCACCAGCAGCCGATCGCGTCCTTGTAGCCCCACAGCACGACAAACGGATGCTCTTCGCTGGCGCCCCAGTCGATCGCCCGGCGGTGATAGACCGTCGGCCGGCCGAACTCATCGACCGGCGGGGTGATGTCGTCGAGCAGGTGGATCTTCGGGTTGAACGATTGATAGATGCAGCCTTCGTAGTTGGCGAACGCCCCGCGGGTGCGCGTGGCGAGCATTTCGTCGCTGATCGACGCCACCCAGGCTTGATACCAGTCGGCGTTGACGTGGCCAGCGTCGCGGGCGGCGACCGTGCTCAGGAAGTGAAACGACCAATTCTTGAACTTTTCATCGCCGGCCGACCACGATTCATAAGCGTCTTGCAGCGGCGCCGACTTCTCGGGATCGAGCGGGGTTAACTCCATCGTCACGGCGCCGGGCAGCATCCATTCGCGGCAGCCGCGCAGCACTTCTTGAAAGACTTCCCAGGGGAAGTTTTCCGTAAACCAGGCGCCGCCGATGGCGGTCGCTTGCATCGCTTCGCGGCCTTCTTCGTAGCTTTTCCACTCGAGCAGCCAGTTGCGCCCCTGTTCGTCGGGAATCAGCGGTACCGACTTCGGCCAGCCGCGCTTCGAGTTGCGCCACACGACGCGCTCCCAATCGATCCACCACTCGGGCAGGATCGTGCGCAGCTTCTGGAACCAGGTCGAGTTGCAAGCCTGTTCGAAGGTGTTGGCAATGATCCAAAACGGCGTATCGCGGACCGGCGCTTGTTGTTCGGCGAGGAACTTCACGCAGCGCTGCGCGCCGCAATACGTTTTCCCCGAACCGTTGCCGCCGATCCCGACCGTAATCAGCGATCGCGAGTTGACAAACGATTCTTGCTCGTCGCCGTCGGCGAGATTGTCCGCCCGCGGCTCGAAGGCGTAGTACGGATGCGTGAACAGCAGATGCACGAAACGGGCGATCGTCGGATCGCCGGCGGCGTCGAACCGCTCGAGCATCGCCGGCGTGAGCGTCTCGCGTAGCCGTTGATGCTGGCGCCAGTCGGGTTGGGCGTCGGCCGCCGAGCTGATCCACTCGTGGAAGATCCGATCGGCCGACTTTCCCTTTACTTGCGGCACGGCTTATTGTCGAGTAATCGCTTCCGGAACGCTTCCAGCAAGCCGCCCGGCGCTTGCGCCGGCTCGAGCTTGATCGTTGTTTTGTGTTTGGTTTTGACGTCGATCCGGTCTTTGTAGCGCGGATCGAGGCGCTTCAGGCGGAACATCAGCAGGTTGTCGCTATATTCGTGCTCGATGTACGGCTTGGCCCACACTTCATCGCCAGTCGCCGTCTTGCCGAGGCAGCGGCCGAGCGGGTCGCCCGGCTCGCACGGGACGAGGATCAGCTCCCCCTTGAAAAACTTCAATCGCTGGACGCCATCGACCGCCCGGCGATCGGCTTCTTCTTCGAGCTTCTCGCGATACATCCGCTGCGCTTCGCCGAAAGCCGCTTTGTAGCCGTCGTCGCGCAGCCAGTGATAATGCAGCGTACGATCGACGCCGGCGATCATCGCCGCCCGTTTGATCGTCCCGCGGTCGGCGTAGGCTTTCAGGAACAACCGCCGATTGATTTCGCGAATCTCGTGGAACGCCTCGGGCGGGCCGGAAAGCATCGCCGCCGTCACAGGCGGCGCCGGAGCCGCCGACTTCGCGGGCGCGGCCGCCTTCCGCGGCGCCGGTTTGGCGGCCTTGCTCGGCGCAGCCCGTTTGTTTTGCTTCTTCGCCGGCTTCTTCTTCGCCGGCTTCTTCTTCGCCATTCGCTACACCCAGGCCTCGGCGGACTCGTGAACGACGACTTCGACGTCGAAGACGCGCACCAGGTAGGCGGCGTCAGAGAGCTTGGCGACGATCGTCCCGCCCGTCTCTTCGAAGGCGTTGCGAACGCGCACCACCGCGCCGACTTCGCGACGCCAAACCGCGTCGCTAAAGACGTAGCGCGGATAGGCGTCGAGCAATTTGCGCTGCGCAGGCGTGATCTTGTGAACGCGCTTGGCGAGCAGCTCGTTGATTTCCTCTTCAGACACGCCCGCGGCGCGCAGCTTTTCAGCGTCGAGCATTGTTTCTCACGACCAGGAGAGAGCGTTACTGCGCGAAAGCCGGCTCGGCGGTCGCTTGCCGCAGCTTGGAAAGCAGGGCCTTGCGCTTGGTGCTCGGCGAGAAGCCGACGCCCCTTCGCTTGCACTCTTCGCGCAGATCGTCGTCGGACATTCCCGCGAACTCGTCGCGATCCTCGGCGGATGGCTCAGGCGAGACGAACCCGTCGCCCGCCGGCTTGTGGTGGTTGCTATTGTCCGCCGGCAAACCATCCAGCTCGGCGATTTGCTTCTGCGCCCGTTCGATGGCGACTTCTTGCGTGCTGCGCGCGTATTTGGCTTCGAAGCCGCGCCACTCGGCGGCGACGTCGTGCGCCGTGCGGCCGAGCATCTTGGCGGCTTGCTGGACGCTGACCTTTTGCAAAAACAAGTCTTCGCTCGATTCGGGGCAGGCCGGCGCCGGCGATCCGCCGGGCACGCCAGGCGCCCCGGCGACGGATCCGCCCAGCAGCACCGGCGGAACGTAGCCGATTTCGCCGTTGCCCGGCGGCGGCGCTTGCCCGCCGTAATCCTTCAGGCGCGGATCGACCCACTTCGACCAATCGACGGCGCTTCCCGGGCGGGCGAGCTCCTTGGCGACGACGTGCGCTTTCCCCTTGCCGTCGCGATCGACGAAACCGTACATCCGGGCGATTTGCTCGTGATGAACTTTTTCGTCGTGCAATTGCTGAATCGACTCGAGCGGGGCGAGCGTCGCGGCGACGTTCGAGTTGCGAAGGGCGATTTCCAGCGCTTCGCGCGCCGTCCAAAAGCCGTCCCCCGGCGTCGGCGATCCGCTGGCGTCGAACTCGGCGAGCGCAACCGACAGGTTGTTGACCGCTCGTTGTAGCGGAAAGCATTCGTTCGGCATTTCCGAAATGCCCGCAAACGTCTCGATCAGCGCGTCGAGCGCGTACCAGTATTCGGCCGGCGGCGGATCCTTGCCGGGCGAATCGGCCCAGGCGCGATGAACGTCGTTGAAGGCTTGAACGGCGGCGACAAGGTCGGCGGTAATGGGCATGCGCGTTTGTGGGTGATGAGCAGGAGAAGAGAAAGCGCCGGCGATCGATCGCTATTGCAGCGACCAGACGCCAGCGGCCGGCAACTATTTGTTGCCTTTGAGAAAGACGGCGATCGTCCGTTCGGCCGCTTCGGCGGCTTGCGAGACGAACCGCAGATACTTGAAGCGGAAGGCGTCGTCGTGGATTTTGCGAACTTGATCGTCGGCCTTCGTATAGGTGAGCGTCGCCGCGGCCGAATCGTCCGAATCGACGTCGGAGTCGTCGAGGTCGGTCCAGTTCGTGTTGTCGTTCGAAACCTGGATGTTGACGCTTGTCCCGGTCATCGCGGCGGGAAACTGGAAGCTCCCGGCGACATATTCGCCGATCGCGACCGCCGTCGATTCGGTTTCGGTTTCAGCAATGACGGCCGAGGCGTTGTCGTAACGGGAAACGATGGCGCTCATTTAGTGGCGGGCGAGTGGAGAAGGAGAGGCGGGCGCGCCGGCAAAGGCGGCGGACAGATGTTTCAGGGCGCCGAGGTACACGGCGCGCTCTTCGTCGGACAAGCCGCGGGAATCGTTCCACGCTTCGCCGTCCGCTTCGCGCAGCCGCGATTGAAAGACGCCGACCGTTTCCTTGGCGAGAAAGGCGCGCGCCGCCGGCGAGAGGGCGTCGGGCTCTTCGTCGTCGCTTTCAGCGGACTCGGCGGCAAACGGAGCGATCGGCACATCGTCAGGCGCTCGCGGCAGAGCGCCATCACGCTCGAGGCTTTCGAGCTCCTTCAGGCTGGCGACGACGTGCCGCAGCGGATCGCCTTCGGCCAGGACGACGCCCGCCATGCCGGCCGTTCGTTGCCCGCTGACGTTCCAGCGGCGCGTCGCGCCTACTTGCGGCAGAATGTCGATCGTCACCCACGGCGCCAGGCGCAGGCAGCTAAAGGCGTTGCGCGGCAGGTCGGCGAAAACGAGTGTGTTTTGTCGGATGCTGAATAGTTCCATGCGTCACCACCTTTCGCCCGGCGGGAGCTGTTCACGCCGCAGCTCTTGCGGCCAAAACTGGCGATCGAGCAGCTCGGGATCGTGTTGCGTCCAAGTGCGCCGCACGAAACGCGCCTCAATCCGTCGCAGCACCGGGCCGCGAACCAGATTTGGCGCCGCCCGATGGCTGACGATCCGGTCGGCGAACACCACCGCTGCGTTGCCCGGCAGCAGTCGCTCGGCGTCGTGAGTCAAGACGCGATAGGCGACCAGGCGTTCGCTTCCGTCGTTGGCCAGCTCCCAAAACAGGAGTTGCCGGAAGAGCAGGTTCCCGTTGTCTTCGTCGTAGGTTCGGTTGTCTTCGACGACGTCGACGGCGTCCTCAGCGATCGGCGAGCGCGGGATGATCGCCGCCAAGATCGCCGCCAGGAGTAGGAGCGCCCCTTCCAAACAAAATCAAAAAACGGTTATGCTGATCGCAATCGCCGCGGACCGCCCGCGGCTTCCGCACTCTCAGGCAAGGAGAATCGTCTTATGGCCGCCAGGAAATCAGGAACGACATCGCGAACGACGCAGCGCACCGCGCCGGCGAAATCGCCCAAAGCGAAAACGGGCGCCGCCAAGTCGTCGGCGACCGGTCGCGCGTCCAAACCGTCGCCCAAGAAGGCGGCGAAGAAGAGCGCGAAGAAGTCTTAGTTGTCGCCGCGGCGGTCGGAGTCACGGCCGCGGCAAGAGGAACTCGCGGAGGCTGCGCTCTCAGGCTCGCGCACCCCGCCGACAGCGCCGGCGAGGCAGGGACGCTCTCAGGAGGATCGATCGCCGGCGCGGCGCAACCGCCACTCTCTAGCGTTTTCCCGCCATCGGCGCCCGCCGCAAGAAGTTGGACCGCAAGCGCAGCCAGGAGGAAGGCCGCGAGAAACGCGCCGGGAGGTGCGCAGAATCGCATCGGGTACGAAGGCGGGGCGAGAAGGCGGGATAAACGGCCGGCGGATGAGACTAGGCCGCGGAAGCGGCGCCGGCGGGGGACAGGTCCACTACGGTAAGTTTTCGCCGCTTGGGGGCTTCGGTCAAGATTCGCTCGGCGTCCTCGGCGCTCTTCACGCGGATGAACTCGTCCTTCCAAGAGACGATTGCCGCCCCGTCGGAAAAGCCCAGGCGATAGCGTTTGTTGCAAACGGTGGCTTCGCTAACGCCCTTTTCTTCGAGGTACGCTTCTAGCTCCTTGGCGATTTGATCCTCTTCGCGCTTGATCGCGTCGATATGCCGCTGTTGCTCCAAGCGGCTGTTACGCAGGTGGAAATAGCGCTCGATGCGCTCGGCTTTGAGGCGGCAGGCCATGCGGTTTTTCCCTTTTATGGGTGTTGAAGAGTGTCGAATGGAGGCGGGGAAGAGAAACGGCGGCTCGGGCAGCGCGCCGTCGGGGAGAAGAGCGAAGGAATTGAGCTCGTAGGAGCGAGGCAGGCGCCAGGGCTTGGCCATCAGCGACGAGCAGGGTCAAGAAGAACGACGTAACCAAACAGCCATTCGCGACGCTCACCCGCCAAACCGGCGCGGCTTGGGTGAGGATCGTGAACCACTTCGAAGTTGCGGCCGACGACGCTATGAAAAACTGGATAGCGAGGGCTCGGCCCGGCAATGAGACACCAGGCGTTATCCGTCAAGTCGCGGTTGTATTGATCGAAGTGCGCTTCGACAAAGCCGAGGTTTTGCTTTGCCAGCCAAGCGATTGTCGCGTCGTAATACGCGTTCCACACCTTCGCAGCCGATGCGTCTGGCGTCCAATAGTCGGCCAAGTCCGGCACGTCTTCGAGCCGAAACTCGAGGATGCTCGCCAGGCAAGCCGCCCAGCAGTTACCAGGAGGCGACTTGCCTTCAGGATCGTGAAAGCGAGTTTGATCGACGGGAATCATTCAACCTTCTCAGGAACAAGCTCGATGGGCGCATAGCATTTACAACCCTTACCTTCGGATTCGTGCACCTTGCTGTAGCCGTCAACCGCCAAAACCCAGGCTGGCAGAAGAGGAAATGGATAGTTGCAGTCCGCCCACTTCGTACTAGAAAACTCGCCAGCGACGAATTCCGACGCGTGCCGACACGTGCCACAACATTTCTCAGGCGTCATTCGTCGCTTTCGTTCGAATATGTCGGCGTGCGAGCTGGCTTCGTGCGCAGCCGCCGCGCAAACCGCACACGGCCGCCACTGATGAACGGCATGAACCGCCACGGCTTGCTCGCGGGCGCGTTGGCCGGCGACTTCGCTTTCACCGTCTCGCGTTCGTCGCGCTTTCGCAGCGGGACGGCGGTCGGCAACTTGCACTCGATAACCGGCGGCGGCGGCGGCGCCGAATTCTTCTTGCACGCCCGCCCGGACGTCAGGCCGGCGACACAGAAGATGCGTTGCAATTCTTCGAAGGAAATCTTGTTGAGCGGGATCCCGGCGGGATCGAGCTTGCAGAGACGGGTTTTGGCGCGCGGGCGTTTCATGAATACCACTTCGTAATTGCTTCGAAGGCCGCAACCGAGCGGTGGCAGCCGAGCGAGGCGAGCAGGTCTATCAGGATTCGGTCGGCGAGCTGATGGGCAATCTCGGGACAGCCGCCGGACGTTCGCGCCACGTCTTGAAGCGACTCAGCGAAACGCTCGTCCGTCTCATTGATCCGCCTCAGCGCTTGCGCCGCCCATTGGGCATCCTTCGGCGGCACGCTACTAGCGGTCATCAATCACATTCCACATGCACTTGATCGCCGCGCACAAACACCGTGCAGTCGGCTCGCGGGCAGCGGATCCCGTCTTCGGTACGCATTTCCAAGTAGCGGCCGTCGATCGTCGCCTTCACGACATAGCCGCCCCACACCCCGGAGTAGTAGCCATTCGGAAGGTGGAGCCCGAGGACTGGCCGGCCGGCTTCGGCGATCGAGAGGATGCGCGTCATGCGGAAGTCGCTCGGGGAGGATCGATTGCCGGCGGTTCAGCGCGCAGGAGCTTCTTCGCTTTCCCGTCACAGCCGGCGGTCAGGCAGTAATAGTGGGTGGCGCGCTTGGTGACTTTGCGCGAGCGCATCAAACAGCCGCACGATTCGCAGACCGGCCGCACGCGGAGGCCGATAACCGTCGGCTGCTTGCGGATCCGCTTCTGGCCCTGCCCCGCCAGCTTGACGCGCGCTGCACGCGAACGCGTGCTTGTGTTTCTCGACGCCATCGAAGACCCTAAGAGCGGCGGGACGACACTTGGGAGGCGCTGGCGTCAAGCGCGCTCCCACGTCCCGCCTGGAAGTGATCCCGCTACCTTTGCGGTCCTGCCCTACCGCATATTTGCCGACTATCTTACCACCGCTTGCGTATCTGACGCCTCTTTTCGCAACTCATTACGGTTGCTGTACTTAGGCGGCAGGCGGTCGCGCACGTCGTCGAGCTTGTCGCCAAACGCCTTCAAATCGGCCTTGATTTCCGCTTTCAGCTCGACAACCGCCTGCCATTGGATGGCCGCCGCCGTGTGATTGGCTTCGTTTTCCTTCTGCAATTCGGCGATGCGAACTTTGGTTTCAACGAGAAACAGCGCCAGCGCGCAGACCGCGGCCAGCGCGACCCCCGAAAGCACATGGCCGACCCACTTCGAGGCGGCGTCTAAACGGCGATCGGCGTTCGTCTCGTTGTTGCTGTTGTTGTTGGCGCGGGCGGCAAAGGCGGGCGGCATCGGTCCATCATGCTTTCCATGCGGCGGGGAGAAGCGAGGAAAAAAGGGGAAATATCAATAATCGTCAGGCGGCCGGAAACGGCGGGCCGGCCGCTCGTAGCGCGGCACCAGGTACGGCGTCGGCGGCGCGGGCGTCATGTAGTAGCCGTTCGGGCGGCGTTTCTTCAAGGCGGCAATGTCCGGAAGCTGACCGGCGAGCGCGTCGGCTTCGAGCTTTTGCCGCGAGACGTGCGGCAGCTCGTCTCGCTGATCGGCTCTTAGCAACGGCACGCGGGGCAGCCGCTCGAGCATCGCCGCCACGGCCAGGCCGAGGTCGAGCGAGCGGCAGCGGGCCCACTGGCGACAGCGGCCGGCGACATACCTTCGCGCGACGACGACGAACGGCGCCAGCTCGGGCGAAGCGCTGATCGAGCCGCTTTCCCGCGACCACGTCACTAGCCAGGTTTCGCCATGCGCCACGACGCGCAGCGGCCGAATCGTCATGCGCGATCGCCTATACGGGTGCGAGGTAAACAAGGCGTTGCCGGCCGCTTTTCGGATCGGTGGCCAGTTTGTACCAGGCCCGCAGCTTCGGATTTCCGGCTGGACTGAGGTAGCTTTCGCGGCGCAGCCATTCGGGCACATCGCGACCCCGAACGACAACGGTTACCCGTTGATCGCCGGCCAGCGGGCCCGGATCAGTAAACGTCGCTATCGCGCCGTCGAACGGCCCGCCATAGCACGGCAGCGATCGCGGCGCTCCGTCGCTCATCAAAACATTCCCTTGAGCTTCAGGAAAACCAAGATCGCGATCGCCACAGCGGCCGAGACGACAACCGCCCACACGTCGCCGGCATCTATCTCGTTTCGCAGTTGGCGACGGAGGCGATTCCACAGGCGATTCCACAGGCGGACAACAAGCATCTTCACGCCGTCGAGCAGCGCCGCCCGATTGTTGGTTAGGCCGCCGAGCGATTCGTCATCGATCGATTGCGGCCGCAGGCGCTCTAGCGCTCGACGGCTTGATCGAGGGGGTGGAACAAATCCTGCCCGCGTGACAGCCGATCGGCCAGCACGTCGAGCTTGCCATGACTTCCGGGCGGCCAATCGCAGCGGCTTTCCGCCGGCGTTGGCCGAAAGTACGCTTCCAGACCAAAGGCGGCCGCTTCGTGGAACGTCTTGAATCGCCACTGTTCGGCCAGGCCGCTTTCTAGGTCGGCGCGAATCACGACGCCCCGCAGCGGGTGCAAGATCCGATGGAGGTCGCGCTCGCGGCGCGGACCGCAGAGGCCGGAGAGCTTGAGGAAACCAATGTACCGCGCCCACACCGAATCGCATTCCGCCGGCGAGAGCACATAGCGCTCATGGTGCGCAGGCGGCGGCGAGTCGCCGAGCAAAGGACCGAAGGCGATCATCGGCGAGGCGGGGCAGAAGGAAGGGAGAAAAGTCTTGAGCCAGCGGCCGCGCGCCCCGTTCGCCGGGAAGGCGAGGGGACGCGCAAGCAGCGCCAGCGAGAAGAGTTCACGGTAATCGCCAGCGAAGAAAAGCGCGCAAGGCGGGCGTCTACGTTTAGACGGTGCTCAGAAGGCGACCAGAAAGCGATCAGCAGGTGATCGGCAGGCGATCAGAAAGCCGGCGATAAGCGCTAATGGCAAGCGCCCCGCGGCACAAACACCGCCGAGGATGCAAACGGCACGCCGAAGGAAGACGACCGGAAGACGGTTCCTTGGAAGCCGCGGTTCAGGTTGTTCCCCACGAAGCGAGCGTTGCCAAAGCTATCGATTTCGAAGACGTTTCCAAAAGCGTCTTGCTTGGTGAAGACGCCGAAAGCGTTGAAGCGCCCAACCGCCGCCGTCGGCACGATCGCCCGATGCCCATTAGAGAACACAAGCGTTGCCCGCGGAGCGAACGCGGCGTTCGCCCGCGCCGCCGCGACCGGATCGACCACCGCCACGTTAATATCGCGACCGCGGTTGGCATTGCGGCGATTATCGACGCGCACGCCGTTGACGCGCACTTGATCGCGACCGAACAGGCGACGATCGACTTCCACTCGCACGCCGTTGGCGTTGACGTTCACATCGCGGTTTCGAGCGAAGATCTGCGCCGACGCGTCCTCGGCGAAACAAGCAAAAGCGGAAATCGCCGCCACCAGCACAAACACGTTTTTCATAGCACACGCCCCATTGTGAAAAGTGAAATGACCGCCTTAACCAGCAGCCCCCGAAATCAATAACCCAAGCAGGACGCCAGCAATCGCACCGAGGATTGCCGCAGGGATCATCAGCATCCCCGCCACCGCCGCATACGCGCCGCTCGTCGTCTTATCTGGATTGCGCTTGCTCATCGAGAACAGCACGCGCACCATCGCGGCAGGAGTGATGATCGCCCCCAAAATGCCACACAATGTTGGAACCATGCCAACCCTTTAAGAGTCGTCCATCACAACCCAAACCCAGGCGATCATCACCACGCCCAGCATCACGAACAGCGGCCAGAACAGGCCAAACGGCACGGCGACCCACCGCCAGGCGCCGACGTTCCCGACTTCGCGCCAGTAGGCGCCGCCGAGAAACAGCCCGATCGCCAGATAAGCGAGAATCGCCGCCAGCCACATGCGCGTTATTCCACCGTTATTCCACCGGCCCAACGGCCGAAAACAGCGAGCTCAGTTCCCCCACGCTCAGCGGCGTGCCCGGCGCATCGCCAGGGCCGAGCGGCATCCGCTTCGTCGGATCGGCGCTCGTCACTCGAGCCAGAATCGAGGCCCCATCGACTTTCGAGAGGTCGCTCAGATCGAGGCCGCCCGCTTGCCGCGTCGCGCCATGGCACGAAACGCACTTCGCGTTGACGAGATTCGTCACCCGCTGCGCCAGCGCCGTATCGCCGCCCGCAGCCCCGCCCACACTGGCCGAGGCGCCCGCATGAATCTCTTGCGTGAACGTCGCTTGCGAGCTTGTCGCCGCCGTCGCCGGTTCATCGAGCGCCGCCAGCGCTTGGGAGATAACCGAGGCCTTCACTTGCAGCTTGGCGATTTCCGCCGCCGCCGCTGCGTTGGCTTGCTGGCCGGCGAGAACCTTGCTTTGAATCGCCGACGCGTCGGCGACCAGCCGCTGCGAGATGTAGTTATCGACGCCCAGGTCGGTATTCGAGTACGTCGCCGCCCGGTAGCCGTAGAGCGTCTCGCCTTGCGCCGCCGGCAGTTGGCCGTACTGGATGTTGTACTGATAAGTGATCGAGTTGTCGGTGCTCGTCGTCGTCACGTTCGGCGACGGCGCCCCTTGCGCGACGACTTTCGCCGCCGGCTGCGCGACGACGTGCCGCTGGACGCACGGATAGCAGACGCGCCGGCCGCTGGCGAAGAGCGGGGCGTTGATGGTCGCGACGAGGGCGAGCGAGACGAGCAAAAGACGGATCGGCGGAAGCATTAGTTGGCCCCTTCGGCTAAACGGTTGTTGGCGGCGGTTCGCACGCGCAGCGCAAAATCAGAAAACTCTTGTTCCCAATCGCTGCGCGGGATCCAGATCGGTTTTTCTTTCGTCCAGGCCCGCAGGCTGGCGATCGTGATCGATTCCGGCGAAACGCCAGCGCTATTAGCCGGCAGCGGCGGGCAGAGCTGATTGAACAGCGCCACCGCCTTCTCATCGCTGACCGCATAGCCCGCGTCGGCGCAGGCAATCCGCGGCGTGATGGCTTCGAACGCATAGCGGTTGTATGTCGCGCCGACATATTCCATGACCGGCGCCGGCTCTTTCCCGGTGAGCGCGAAGACCGCTTTCGCGTGCGTCGTTCGCGCTACCCGCAGCGGCTCGGCGATGTCGCCGCCGTACAGGCCGGCGAGGCGATCGAGCGTATCGGCGACATCCTCGGGCGAAGATTCGTCGTCGAAAATATCGACCGCGAACTTCCCGCCCGTCACCAGCGCAATATCGTTCTGCGCCGCCTTCCAGCCCTCTTCGCTGGCGTGGCAGCGGATGCAGCTAATTGCCGGCTGCAGGTTCGCCGTATGCGGCGCCGGCACGGTGCGATCGGTCACGAGGTTTTGCGGCGCCACATCGACCAGGCCGCCGGCGGCGTCGAAGAGCGCAAAGGCCAGCATCCCGTTCGGCAGACTTCCGATTTGCTCGCTACCGTCGAACTGGTAGCTCAAAAGGTTCTTGAGCACATGCCGGCGGCCGTCGATCGGCCCGTCGAAATAGTCGCGCGTGATCGTCAGCAGCGAAGGCCCCAGGCTAGGCCGGCTGTTCGTCGCGTAGAAAAACTCGATCGCCCGCGGCTTGCCCGTCACATGCGAAAACCACTGCGCCAGCCGTTCGTCGCTGCGCAGAGCCGCCGCTTGCTTCGGATCGGCGCCGAGGCTGGCGTGAAATGCTTCTTCCGCCGTCCCCTTCTCCGGCCGAGCAACGATCCCGCGCAGCTTGTAGTACTGGCCGCCGTCGAGCGTGCTCAGGATTTTCGTGATGAACCAATCGGCCCGCAGGATCGGCGCGGCGCTCCCGGTGAGCGTCGCCAAAAGCAAATGCTTGTCCGGCCCGCTATGCAGCGCGACGTCGCTTCCAACAACAAAATCATACGTCTGCCCGTCGCTCGCTTTATACGGCGCCACCTTCCGCCGGCCGATCGTATGGAAATACGGATCGACCAGCGCCAGCCCTTCGAGCAGCTTGCGCAGGCGGGCATAATCTTCCGCCTTCGGCGCCAGGCGGCGCCAATCGACGCGAATCAGCCGGCCGTCGGCGAGCCGATCGTGGCGGTAGAGGTTCGGTGAGTGCGAGCAGGCCGTATTCAGCGCGTAGGCGAAAGCGGCGTGGAAGTCGTCGGACGGATCGAGCGTCCAGTAATAGGTGAAAAACGGCGCTTCGATCGGCCCTATCGCCCCGGCGTCGATCGCCGCCGCGGCGACCGCCTCAGCGGGCCCGAACGCTTCCGGCAAGTCGCCCGGCAGCTCGCCAGGCAGGCCGGCGGCGCTCAGGGCGAGAATCGCGGTGAGGAAAGCAGCGGTCAAAGGCTTCACGGATTTAGTACAGCAGGACGCCGGCGTGCGGCGCCGGCGTGCCCTTGGCGATCGGCAGCGCTTTGATGAGCCCGAAAATATCGATCCCTTCGGCGACCGGTTCGTCGCCTTCCATCGCCCGATCGGGGCGCAAGAGGCCATGCCCGAACGACGGATCCTTCCCGGCTGCGCCGGCGTCTTCCGCGCTATCGACGATCCGTTTCTTAACTTCGGCCGGCGAGAGCTTCTTCTTGCTGGCCGAGCGGATGCAAGCGCACAGCCCGGACACGATCGGCGTTGCCATGCTCGTGCCCGACATCCGACCCCACTTCCCGCCGGGCAGGCAGGAGAGCAGATCGACGCCAGGCGCGGCAACATCGACTTGATCGCCCTTCGAGCTGAACGCCGGCACGCGGTTTTTCTTATCGGCCGCGGCGACGCGGATCCCTTCGACGACGCCTTGCGCCGGCCAGCCGACGCCCAGGCCGCCTTCATTGCCCGCGGCCATGACGACATCGAGGCCGGCGGCGATCGCTTTCAGGAGCGCATCGACAATCCGCGGGCTTGGCTCGAGCGATCCGAGCGAGAGCGAGAGAATGTCGGCGCCTTCGGAAATCGCCCACTTGATCGCATTGACGATCCAGGCGTCGTACCCCGATCCGTCGTCGCCGAGGCACTTCGCAATCAATAACTTCGCGTCGGGCGCCATGCCGAGCACGCCTAAATCGTTCTCGGCAGCGGCCGCCAGGCCGGCGACGTGCGTACCGTGCTTATTCACGTCGAGCGGCCCGTACGGGCTTTTGGTGAAGTCTTTCGCCTTGAGAATCTGACTCTTGAGGTCGGGATGCTCGAGGTCGCAGCCCGTATCGAGGATCGCAATCACGATCCCCTTGCCGCGGCCCCTCTTGAAGACTTCCGGCGCGCGGAACTGATCGACCCACCAATCATGCTCCCGCTGGGAGAATGTTTCGTAGGTGCGCGTCAGTTTCCACGGCGGAAGACGAAAGAGAGGCACGGCTTCGCCGAGAGAGGTGAAAGGAGAGAAGAGAAAGGAGAAGAGGCGAGGACCGGCGCAAGGCCAGCGGCAGGCACAGAAAAGAGCGGGCGGGCGCTTTGGGCCGCCCGAGGAATGCAAGGTCCACGGGAGCGGCCCTCAGCGGCGATTGCTTAGGAGCGAATGGCTTCGAAGATCGCCTTGGCGATCATGAAAATCAGCGACCAGGGAATCGCGGCGGCTTCCACCGTCGCTTGCGCTTCAACGCTTTTGCTCGACGCGCCGCCGGCGAGCATATCGCCGACCAGGTCGGAAACGATCCCGATCAGCTTTTCGGCCAGCGGCGAGGCGAGCAGCTTGCGGACGGCCGCGACAACGCGGTCATCGGCCGGCGAATCGGTGGCGGTCGCCCCCAGCGCCAGCAGGTCCATCCAGGCGGCGACTTTGGCGGGCACGCCCTCGGCGGCGAGCGCCTTCTCGAAGGCGGCTTTCATGCTCTTTAGGAACTTGAGGCGGTCGAAGAGAGCCACTTCGAAGTCGGCGGCTTGCGCGTCGAACGAGGAAGCGTCAAAGGTGAGAGCTTCGGACATGGGGCGGGATCCTTCAGGCGGGCGGCGGCAGTCAGGGCGAATAGCAAACCTTCACCGTACCCGCCGGCCGGGAAAAGCGCGCAGGGCGGGCGTCTATGTTTAGACGGGAGGGGCGGGAAGCGCTAGAACAGGCCGGCGACGTTGGCCCGGCGGACGCGATCGGCGCGATCGTCGAGCGTCAGCAGCATGTAGCGCCACAGCGGCAACAGCGGCGATTCGATGAATGCCCCGAGTTGGTTCGACAGGCAATACAATCGTTCCCACGAATCAACCGGCAGATCGCCGGGACGCGCTTCAACTAACAGCAGCACGTTGTAGCCGTCGCACGTTCCGCACTTGCGAAAGTCGCTCGTGACAACGAATTTCCCCGCGTCGATTTTCCTAGCGGCGACTCGACCATGACCTTTGCATTGTGGGCAGATGACGGCCAATTCTCGCTGGCGACCGGTTCCCGAACAGCGCGGGCAAGGTTCGCGTTGTGGAATTGGATCGAGCATGAACAGCGTAGCATCAACGATGCCGACGCCCCTGCACGTCCAACACGGCGGCGCGACTTGATTGACAGCTTCGATCATCTGCCGTTCGTACAGCTCGCGTTCGCTCTTGAGCATATCCCGCTTGATGCAACGATCGCACGAGCACACCCTTCGGTAGTCAGGCGGACTACTTGCCGGGCAACTCAGATCCTCACAAGCCAGCCGCAGGATTGACGCCAGCGGATCGCCGCGCTCTTCGAGCCAATCCGCATACGCCAGACGAACCGGTATCGCGTCGTCGCCCTTGGCGGCCAGGCAGGCGGATTCGAGGGCGTGTTGATCGTTGCAAAGCGTGTTCACGGCAGGAGCGGATAATTAGATTTGAACTTGGTGATGATCGCCCGCATTTCCTCCCGCGTCGGTGGCGTCATCGACATCATCGGCGGATCGAACTGTGGAATCGTTATCACGCGAGCGGGGCCATTGAGTTCCGCCAGCCGCGGATCGCGCTTCAGCTTCGCGTAAACCGTCGGACTGACATAGATCGCGTCGGCCGTCTGCACGATAGCCGGCTTGCCCGAGTCGACCAGCCCCCAGTTCTTGCGCCGCTTCGCCCATTTCTTCCGGATCCGCCGCTTCTTGCTCTTGGGGAAGCGCACTTGCCGCCACTGTTTGGCTTCGAGGGCCGGCTCGACGATGACCTTCAGGCCGTACATGCGGGCCGGCAAATCGAACGGGATGGGGTTATCCGTCACTTCTTCGCCCTCGGATCCGTGGCGACAAACTCTTGCGGAATGTATTTCGCCGCCAATCGCTCCACATGCGGCCGAAGCGCCAGCGGCAGCATATCGCAGCGATGAGCACATCCGCGCAGAAAGACGCGAATGTCGTCGGGCAGTTCGGCGGCCGGGAGGCCGCGGCCATGTTCAATGGCGTTCCAGACTGAAGGCAAAACGCCGAGAGCTTCCGCAAATTCCCGAATGCCCATGCCCGCCGAGCGCCGAGCGTCGCGGAGTTTCCCGCCCATTTCCAGGCGCCTTTCGCGTTCTTCGGTGATCGTGCCTTGGCAGCCGCAGGTCGGGCAGTCCAGTCCGTCGTTATCGACCAGCGACTCAGCCACTTCTTGACGCGAGACGCCCGGCGCCGGGCGAACGACAACCGGAATGAGCTTCTTTCGCCCGAAACACACAGGGCACGGTACGCGTTCGCTTGGCGTCATTTCTTCCGCACTCGCCATTTAACGACCCTTTGGATGAGCGGTTCGACCAACATCGGCAGCGCCACTAGCGCCGGCGCCACGGCGACCAGAATCATAAGCACGATCAGCAGATGCAGGCCGTCGAAGAACGCGTTGAGTTGAGCTTCGTCCACTAGACACCGTTCGCAATCACACCATCGGGAATCTCAAACAACCCTTGCCGCCCGCGGTATTCAATCGGCGGAATCTTCACCACGCTTTCGAGCCGCCAGGCGAAGCGGCCCGGCGAGAAGTCGCCCAGGGTAATTTCCATGAGACCGATGTCGGCGATCATATCTTCCGTCCGTCGACATTCAACGAGGTGCGCAGTCGCCACAACCGCGCCCAGCGGCCAATCTTCAGGAAAGCCAGGCCACCTTCCGAGATACTCGGCAGCTAATTCGAAAAGATCGTCATTCCACTTCTTCGACGCGCAGATCGCAATCGGCCCGCGATACTTCGTCGGCCAGGAGCGCGTTTCGTATTGCTTCACGCCGGAGGCGATCGCCGAAGCCCAGGGTTGCCAGATGGATAGAGCTTTCATCAGAACGGGATCCTTACCAGCCCGAAATCCTTCGCCTTAATCTTCACCATCCGCCCGTCGTCGTGATGCCAAACGACGCCTTCGATCCCCGCCTTATCGAGATACGCCTTCAGGCCGGCGTAGTCGCGCGGGCAGTCGTGGAGCAAATGCCGGCCGTGGCGCACAAGCGTATGGAAGCCGAAGTTCTCGGGGTTGCCTTGCACCTTCGGGCCGACCAGTTCATACGTTCCGTCGCCGAGCGATTCGAAGTCGGACATCGCTTCGCGAAACCAACGATCCTCGGGCCCATCGCCGACCGGCAGCCACCCTTGCTGCTTGCCCGTCGCCGGATCGACTTCAGAGGCCGCTTCGAAGGCCGCCGGCGGCTTCTTCCCGCGGCCGACTTCGTACCGCTTGAAGAGCTTGCTGCCGCGGACCAGGCAGCAAGCGCCGTCGTATTTCCGCGTGGCCACCCCTTCGCCGTCGAGCACCCACTCGGCGCCGGGCGTGACGTCATCGCGGACCAGCCGATCGCCGTCCTAGTTGCGCTGGAAAAGGCTGATGATTTTTTGCATGACTCACACTTCCACAGTTACTTTGCCGCCCTTCACATGAACGACGCACGGCACACCGCCAATCGACTTCTCCATATCTAACTCAAAGTCGATCTTGCCGATCGTCACCTTGACCCAAAACCCCTGCCAGAAACCAACGTAAGAGCCGTCGGAATCGGCAATTGTGGCGCCGACAAACTGCTTGATGGCTTTCGGTTTAGCGTTCATGGTCGCTTCGCTTTCCATCCAGCGGAATCACACAAGCGTCAAGCAGCTCCTGCCGATACCGCTTAAACCGCAGCTCGTCGACGTGCTTGTCGATCGCTTCGTACTCTTCGTTCGTCAGCTTCTCATCGGCCATCGCACCGAGCACGCGAACGCGGATTTCGGGATACCAGCGCAGCCAGGATTCGACGTTGCTGTAGCAGTCCGCGCTCGCTTCGAGGTGCGCGGTGGGTGAGGCGGCGGGAGATTCACGGCCGCGAGCGGCCCAGCCGGTCCAGAAACTAACGACCGACATCGCGAGCCCAAGGCCGGCAATCATGACGAACAGGCCATTGTCGCCTCGCGGCGCCGGAGTTGGTTCAGGTTTCATCGTCATCGTCATGAGCCTTTCGGAAGAGCCGCCACGCCGCTGACAACTTAATCCATCACCCGCCGCTCGCGATCCTCGGCGTCCAAATCTCGCTGAAACGAGATCTGATAAGTCCCTGGCGGCAACACCCAATCGCCGTGTTCCGGATGCGTGAGCGTGCGCTCTCTCTTGAGCACCAGCACCGGGCCGTCTAGCGGCCCCGGTTCCTTCAGCGCGTACATCGTCACGCCTTCGGCGCTGTCCAAGCAGTGCCGAGAGCCTTGTGTCGTTCCCTCGGCGACTTGCGCGCGAAAAGGAATCTTCTTACAGCCCGTCGGCCGCTTCGCCAGAAGCTCGACATAGACGTCGCCCTGCCGGACGCCATCGCCGGGCGAAGCCGCCTCGGGAAAGCGCTGCAGCGCATCGCACTTGATTGCCTCGGCCTGAGCGGTGAGCTTGCCAATCGCCTTTTCGGCCGTGAGAGTCGCAGTCGTCATGGTCAATTTCCTTTCGAGAGAGAGCAAAGAACAGAAACACCAAAGATTTAAGAAGCTCCTACGATCCGCAGGTTCTTCCCGCCGGCGAGCCAGCGTTGCGCTTGCGCGCAGTTTTCGATTTCGCGCGGAACGCGCATCGCGTAAACGCGCGCGGTGGAAGGGCAAGCGCAGACGAGTAAGCGAGCGCCGTCCTTCGCTTGCATCAGCGATTCGTCGGTGGCATCGACGTCGTTCCGGCGATAGTCGAGCACGCGAGCGTTCGTCTGTTGCAGGTAGCGCGGCCAGCCGTAACGCTCCATCCGAATCCGGCGAATCTCCGCGTTCGCTTCGCCGTCGATTTGGGCGATTGCCTGCTCGCCAGGACGCATGACGAGTTGCTCGTCGACGCGGACGCCGTGAATGGCCCAAATCCGCCAGCCATCGGGATACTCAAGAGCCGGCCCATCTTCGCAGTGTAGCCGAACGCGATCGTTTCTCTTGAGTAGCCTTGGGCGCTCGCAAACCCAACAAAGGTTTTTGTGGGGCAACCACCAACCAGCGGACTGCGCGATTTCCCACATGCCGGCGAGTTTCTGCGTTGTTTCGTCCATTGAACAGGCATCGCGGAAATATTCGTAGAAGGCGAGCCATTCGGCGTCGTGCTGACCATAGCCGCTGTCCCCAACGCTGTCCCAAACGCTGTCCCAAACGCTGTCCCCAACGCTGTCCCAAACGCTGTCCCAAACGCTGGCCCCAACGCTGGCCCCAACGCTGGCCCCAACGCTGGCCCCAACGCTG
>ERZ761594.43-NODE-43-length-63145-cov-52.987129_pt1 | contig 63145 bp, 104 predicted proteins | sample MGYA00511036_ERZ761594 | MGnify/ENA primary metagenome ERZ761594 (study PRJEB28899, sample SAMN03785561) | bioreactor sludge metagenome | biome: EBPR Sludge; feature: EBPR Bioreactor; material: 0.22µm filtered reactor supernatant | place: Saint Lucia: Queensland... | reverse complement strand
CGGATCTGATAAAAGCTTACCAATAGATCCATATGCTCTTGGCGCTATCTTAGGCGATGGGTGCACCCAAAATATGACCATCACCACCCCCGATAAAGATATTATCGAAAGAATGAATCTATCTGGCGTAGAAACTTCCGAAAGAGATATTAAAGACTCTCAGTGCCCATTTTGGGGTATTTTAGGGCATAAGTCTATAATAGAAAATCTGGGGTTAAAGGATTTGAATTCTGAATTCAAATTCATCCCTCAACAATATTTGCAGGCTAATGCAGAGGCAAGAATTGCTTTGTTACAGGGGCTTTGCGATACTGATGGGTCTCCGGCTGCAAATGGAATAGTGGAGTACTCCACTACAAGCAAAAGGCTATGTGATGATATAGTTTATTTAGTTCGGTCTATTGGTGGTGTCAGCCAAGTAAAAGCTATCCAGCCCACCTTTACCTATAGGGGTGAAAAAAAGACTGGGAAGTTAGCGTATAGAATGCATCTGAAAATCCCAGAAAATGTAACTCCATTCTATTGCGCCCGTAAACTTATTAAATGGCAACCGCGAACTACATACCGGACGCGCAGAGAGATTATAAAAATAAATTCTTTGGGTGTTGCCCCTTGCACTTGTATTTATATAGGACACCCCAAGCATCTTTACATTACCAAGGATTTTATTGTTACACACAACAGCACCCTTGGGGCAAGCGCACCATCCCCAGTGTTCTTTGATATTGAAGATGGCCTTGGGGCAATTGATACCCAGAGCTGGAAAATCGAAACCTGGGACGAATTTATGGAGGGGGTCGGGACTCTCTACGAAGGCGAGCATCAGTTTAAATCAGTTATTGTAGATACTCTGGATTTTCTTGAGCGCAAAATTATCTGGCCGAAGGTCATCGCAGACTACAAAGAGCCTGCTGAAGTCATCACCGATATACCATACGGTAAGGGCTACATGCTGGCGATGGATTATTGGAGACTGCTGCTTCAGGCGATGGAGGATCTCCGCGCCCAAGGAATGATGATTATATTTTTAGCTCACTATAAGCAAGCGAAGCAAACCCCTCCCGACATGCTGGAGTCGTATGATAAATACACCCTCGACATTCATGAAAAAGCCGCAAAGATGCTTATGGAGTGGGCTGATGTAGTAGCCTTTGGAAACTTCAAGGTTCAAACCACGGCTGTTGCAGATAAGTTTGATAAGAAGAAGAAAATCCATAAGGCCGTCGGTGAGGCAACCCGTATGCTTTACTTAAACGAGAAGCCAGCGTGGGAGGCTAAAAACAGGTATAGCCTGCCCGATGAAATAGAGCTTCCTCCCGAAGAGGATAAGATGGAGGCGCTGCCGTACCTGCTGGAGCTTATCAACGATTCATTTAAAACACCAAAAAAGGAGAAGGAATAAATATGGCAAATCTAGGTTCGTATGTAGATATGAATAACCTGCCGGAGCAGGAGGAGAGGGATTTTGAGCTTATCCCCGACAACCGGCTTAAAATGCACATAGTCAAGGAAGAGGTGGCGCAAAACGACAACGGTGTTGTGCAGTGGAAGATTGAAAAGGAAATCCTTGAGGACGGTAAATACAAAGGCCGGAAGATTTGGACCAATATTACCCTGACCAATAAAGACGGTAATGAGAACGAGATCGGGCGCGCACTTTTAAGATCTATCTGGGAAGCCATTGGTTTGCCGCTTACCCAGACGGACTCCACCAAGGCGCTGTTCAAGCCATTTATCGGTACAGTGCGCACTGAAAAGGGAACGGGCGGATACAAGGATAAGAACAAGATTACTTATGCCGCTCCCGTTGATGCTGCGAATAAGCCGAAGAAGGCTTCCTCCTCCGCCTCTACAGGAGAAGATACAACTCCCCCTTGGGATGCCTCTGAGTCTTCGGCATCAAATGCGCCTGCTGCAGCCAAGAAGCCCTGGAAAAAGTAAATGGGTAAGCTTCCTGACTTCGCTACTGTAAAGGCCGATGATGTCATTGCTACCCTTATCTACGAGGCATACGAAAAAGCTGAGAGGTCGGGGGGCAATGAGCGAATTGGAGCGGCGGAGTTAGGAAAGGAATGCGACAGGGCAATCTGGTACAGCTTCAGGTGGGCAAGCAGAAAGAAAACCTCCGGGCGTATATTGCGCCTGTGGGAAACAGGTCATAGGGAAGAAGAAAGGGTAGTCGAGAATCTCCGGCGTATAGGATGCACGGTCATAGACAAGGATCCTGAAACCGGGAAGCAGTGGAAGGTAAGCGTCGGGAGGCTTGTGGTTAAGCCAGATGGTAAAATATATGGTGTACCGCAGGCTCCCAAAACTCCGCATGTTCTTGAGGTCAAGACGCACTCGGAGAAAAGCTTTAAGGCGCTGCAGAAGGACGGAGTAAGAAAAAGCAAGCCGGAGCATTTTGTGCAAACGCAAATAGAAATGCACTGGTTTGGATTTACAAGAGGGCTTTATTTCGCAGTGAACAAAAATACTGATGAACTTTATTGCGAGCGCATTGATTACGACAAAGCTTTTTGTGAGTCAGCGATTTCGAGGGCGGAGAGGATAGCAAGCTTGAATACTCCACCTTCACGCATACGGGAAGACCCAGGTTTTTTTGTATGCAAGATGTGCGACCACCATGCTGTATGCCATATGGAGGGTGTTGCACAGGTTACCTGCCGGAGTTGTCTGCACGCAGATAGCCGGGAGAATGGAAGATGGGATTGTAAGAAGTGGAGTGTAGTTTTGGATTACAATGCACAAAGAGAAGGATGCGAAAGCCATTTGTTTTTGCCCTCGCTGGTTCCCAACTCGACTGTTGTGGATGCAAGCGATGCAGAAAACTGGGTTGAGTATGAAAGCGATGGTGTGCGTTGGAAACAAGGCGAAGGTTATGTAAGCAGCAAGGAGATGGAGGCATAGAGTTTATGGCTGGGGATCTTGGTGACAGGCTAGCGATCCGAAGGAAGGGAGTTCGATTCTCCACCCCAGTCACCAAATACCCTTCGGGGTAACGAGCTTACGACCGTGGCAGGTAACGAGCTGTTGTAAAATGAGGGAGTTGCCCCAATCAACGCCACATAGAGAGGGGACGTTAGTTGGCAGCGTAGTAGGGATAACCGCACTCTAAGAGCCAGCAAGCGGTGACAGCCTGAGAGAAGGCATTTTTAACCATCCAGCAATGGATATTATGGAGATGAGAATGAAACGATTCGATGATTTATCCAACGAGGAGATATTCGCCTTAACGGATGAGCAGATAAATTATTATGTAGATGTTGAGTGCGCGTATGCTGGCGCTCCACTATTGCCACCAGAACCTGGAACAAAGCCAGCAAAGCCTGAAATTGAACCCGATATGGTTCTGTATGCTGTAGGCGGAGGTTATACATACGTAGCAACAGAAGCTGAAGCCGCAATACTTATGGAGGCATACAAAAAGGTTCGTACTTGGGGATATGATTACAGGGGTAATATAAAAATTGCGCAGCCTAAATCGGATGATTCCTACGACAAGCGAACCGATGTAGCTAAAATGTTCTCGCCTGAATTATATGATAAGCACAAGAAAGACCTTGAAGCCTACGAAGCTAAATTGAAGGAATGGGAGAACGTAAACAACGAATACACCAAGGCAGTAAAGCAGCGCACAGAAGTTACGGATTGGATTTATGAAAAGTTGTCAAACGTACGAGATTTACACCGTAAACGTGAGCAGCTTGTAGCAGCGCATAAGCAGTATTTGGAATTAGCTGGTGGAAGCAACGAGATTGCATTGAACTTCCTCAAGAAAGCATACCCTAATTGGAATGATGCTGACCTTAATTTTGAACAATACCTGCAAGCAGCCTAACAATTAACCCCAAGGGGCGGCCCCGTGAAGGTCGCCCACATAAATAACGATTTTTAACAATCGCCCATGCGTGGGCAAGAAGGAGAAGAAGATGAGCGAACCAATTATGCAGGAAATTGAAATCAACGGCATAAAGATGCAGGTTGATTTGAGGTATGCAACACGCATCGAGACAATCAAAGTTGGTACTAAAGTTAAGGTTCTTACTAAGGATTATTCAGGCCATAAAGTACAGCACGGGGTGGTTATCGGCTTTGAGCCTTTTCAAGAGCTACCCACGATTATCGTAGCCCACGTAGAAATAGGGTATTCCGCCACCGAAATAAAATTCCTGTACTTCAACAAAGCCTCCAAGGACGTTGAAATAGTTGTTGCCTATAATGAGGATGAGTACGCTCTTGATAAGGAGAATATTCTTAAGGCTCTTGATAGAGATATAGCCAAAAAAGAGCGCGAGATAGAGGACATCCAAAGCAAGCGCCAATACTTCTTAGATAAGTTTGCCACGTATTGGGAACCAGAAAAACAAGCAGCATAACCCGGTAGCCCTTCGGGGCTGCCACTTATAGGAGAGATGGGATGGATTCAAAAATAGTTGACTGGTTCGCAAGTGATAATACCGGCGCTTCTTCTAGGTGCATGGCTTTTCATTTAACTGGCAGGAAAAGCGATGGAAGTTATCCGCATGATGGCGGTGATTTTGCAAGATGCGTTGCGCTTCTGGAAAGGGTTCCAGAGCTAAGAGCAAAGATTGGTGAAATGGCTAATCTTAATAGTTACTGAAAAGCACTTATACCCCATTGGCAAGAGGTAGAAAGTCTAGGAACCTATGAGTCGCGCACAAAGCGTATGCGCGAGATTTACGCCTCAACTGAGGCTAAGGATAAGAACTTTATTAGGCTCAATTCGGGCATGTCTATCCGATTTGGAAACATCAAATAACAACAAAGGACTCCATATGAAAAAAGTATCAGTGCAATTCAACTTGGTGGTGGATGATGATGTAAGCCATAAGAGTATCAAAGCCCTTATCCTACACTGGCTACATGATGTTGAGTGTTTCGGCAAAATCACCTCCATTCAGATTAACGACATACAGAAGAAGGGGTAGTGGGATGGATATACGCGATATATTTTTGACCGTTTTCTTTATCATTTTCATCATTATTGCAATGAGGGATTTCATGAAATCTATTCGGAAATCTGATGCAGAAACAGCCAGAGAAAGACGAGATTGGATCAATAGCCTGCAAAACAACAACCCAAATAAATAGAGGATGCGATGGGAATAGATTTTTCACACTGCGAAGCACATTGGGCTTACTCAGGATTTCATAGAGCCAGATGCAAATTGGCTGCTGTTATTGGTATTGACCTAAACTATATGGAGGGCTTTCAATCTGCATTTGGGGCGCCCACAGATGTAGAGCCTATTAAATGGGATTCGCTGAAGAAAGACCCTATACATAAATTGCTGCATCACTCCGATTGCGACGGTCATATTACAGCCAAAGATTGCAGAAGAATTGCACCAAGAATACGGGAGTTAGTTAAGGAGTGGCCTGACGACGACTATGACAAAATCCAGTTTCTAATGCTTGCTGATGGCATGGATGCAGCGGCAGCAGAATCCAAGCCCCTCAAATTCAGGTAGCAGCATGACCCAACCCAACGACAATAAAAATCAAGCCAGCGATGTGGTGGAGTTTGAATACTGGATTCGTCAGGGCATTTATGAAGATTCAAGCGTCACTCCTTTGGCGCACAATGCGCTTGATAATCTTATGGCAGCCTACAAAGACCTCCAAGCTCAACTCACAGCAGCGCAAAAGGAGTGCGATAGGTTTAAGTTTGCCCTTCAGGAAATAATGATTGAGCATGAACAGCATTTCCCGGCTGAACGCAAAATGTATGAGATTGCCAAGCAAACCCTACAACCAAAACCGCAAGGAGAGAAATGATGAGGTCTAGAAGTCAATTGCACAAAACCAAGCTTAGCCAGTTTGCTAATTGGCTCAAAGATAATGGCTGGAAAGAAGAATTTATACTAGGAAATTACGAGGTTGCCAGATTCAGAAACCCTAAGTTTCCTGCCCCAATAATTATATACTCCAAGCTTGAGGCAAAGGAGCATTACACCATATTTGGCAAAGGCTTTAGTGCGTTTAATGAGTGGAGGGCATGGCTAAAACAGCAACACACCCAACACACCCCCGACACCAATGTTGATGGGAGGGGATGATGAAGGCGCTCGGCTATATGCTCTTAATCTCTATGGGCTTGGCAATTATCTACGGCCTATGGAGTGGTGGGAAGTGGATTAACTACAAGCTGGCTTATGAGTCTGGGGTTGAATCTACGGTTAAGGAAATGGTCAAGCCCGAGTGCTTAACCAACGAGGGCGAGCCATGACCGATAACCAGGATAACATTGTCAGTCTATTCTTCAGCGACGATCCCGATAAAAGGCGCGATGTCATAAAATCCATAACGACGCAGTTTGCAAGCGAAGGCGATGACGAACTCCGAAACAAGCGCATACAAAAGCATTTGGAAAACAAGAGGAAGCTATGAATGCTTGCCCGCCATGCGCCAACATTCGCTGCCAATACTTTGGCTGTATGAATGCCAAGATAACCAGAATTATTGATGAGCATAAAAATTGGAAAATGGAGAAAGAAAAATGCGAACTATTGACGAAATCAAAGCAGACATTGAAGCATACAAAGAAGATTACAGTGATAGCACCAAGCCAATCCGAGTAGCTCGCTTAGAGCAAATGGTGGTGGATTTGGTGGAACTTTGTGAGCAACAAGTTAATCGTGATGATGTTATCAGGTATGAAATCGCCGCAGTAAACGGCTTTTTCAAACATATAGATAACAAGCGAATGGAGTTCTTGAAAGCTCTTTCAACCCCATTTGAGGAGATTGAGTGAAGTTAAGGCCCTACCAGGAAGAGTGCCTTGCCGCTATCTATGCCTATCTCGAAAAGGAGAAGGGGCATTGCTGTGCATCCATTGCCACAGGGCTGGGCAAATCCCTGATAGCAGCTAAAATCTGCCAGTGGGCGCTTTCCCATGTTTCCAACGCAGTGGTTTACGTTGTCGTGCCAACACAGGAGCTTTGTGAGCAGAATTATGGTGAAATGCTGGAGGTCTGGCCGGATGCTCCCGCAGGGATATATTGCGCGGGGCTTGGGAGAAAAGAAAAGCGCCAGCTTATATTTGGGACTATACAATCCCTTTACCGGGCAAAGGCGAAGCTCCCGAAGGCGGATCTGCTGGTAGCCGACGAATGCGACGGCATACCACACTCCTCTGAGGGTATGTGGCGTAATTTGATTTCCTTCTGCGAGAAGCGCGACCCTGATTTTCGCGTAATCGGGCTTACGGCGACTCCGTTTAGAATGTCGTCAGGCCGCTTGGACGAGGGTGATGAAAAGCTTTTTGATAAGGTGGTATATGAATATGGAGTAAAAGAAGGAATAGAAAGCGGTTACCTGTCCCCACTTATTACAAAAGATACCGACACTAAGCTGGATACTTCCGATGTTAAAATGCGCGGTGGCGATTTTATTGAAAGCGAGCTACAGAAGGCGGTAGATAGAGATGACCTCAATTATGCCGTGGTGGAGGAATCCATAAAGCGTGCTGGTGATAGAAAATGGTGGCTTTTCTTTTGTTGCGGTATCGAGCATTCGGAGCATATAGCAGCCATTCTCAGAGAAAAGGGAATCGCGGCGGAAGCTTTAAGTTCACTTGATTCCAAGCCAGAGCGCAAAAGAAAGATTGATGGGTTTCGGGCAGGAGATATACAGGCCCTTTGCTCTACCAATATTCTTACCCGTGGGTTTAATGTTAAGGGTGTATCGTTTATCAGTATGCTCCGGCCCACCCGATCCCCGGCTCTATTTATCCAATGCCTGGGCAGAGGGACGCGCCTGCACGAATCCAAAAAGGATTGCCTTGTGGCAGATTTCAGCGGAAACCTCCTTCATTTTGGGCCAATCGATAAAATCACCGGCAGGAAGAAAAAGGGTTCCGGCGATGCTCCTTTAAAGGTTTGCCCTGGATGCGATAGCGTTATTCCTATCAGTCACCGTACCTGTCCTGACTGCGGCCACGCTTTCCCCATCGAGGAAAAACAAAAGTTTTCTTCCAAGGCTTCAACGGCAGCTATACTTTCTACTGACGAGGATATTCCGCAGGAACTGGAGATTACTTCTATTAAGTATGGCTTGCATCAAAAAGAAGGGAGGCCGGAGTGTATGAAAATCACATACCAATGCGGATTATTTAGCGTTTATGAATTTATCCATTTCGAGATAAACATAAACCGAGCAGAACGCTGGTGGAAAGCAAGGACTCACCTGCCGCTTCCGAAGAATGCAAGGCAGGCTTTGGTATTCAGGGATAGGCTTGCGAAACCCGCAAGAATCGTTGTTAAGAAGAATGGTAAATACTGGAATGTGGAGAGGCATATATGGAGCAATGTTGCGTCTGCGGGCGCGAGGCAAGGGGAATCGGGCGGTACGCCACGCAGTATCTATTCTGTTCTGTAAAATGCTCAGAGAGGGATCCTGTGGAGTGGAGTAAGGCGGAGCAAAATATAGTAGCCAAAATTGCAAACGAAGTTGATCTCGGCGACGATACCAGAGAAATAGTGGCTTTTATTCTAAGCCGCTGGTTTGAGCTTGCTCAGGAAGAGGCGGGGAGTTGGAAGGTGCTTCGCCCCCAATAAGCAAGCAAAGCTGCCTCTGCCCTTCCGTCATGCTTCTTCAAAGGCCACAGGTGGGAATGTTGCGGCATAAGCTCAGATGCCCTTGACCTTGCTGCATCCTTGTCAGATGGAACCCTGAGCGTCTTTTTCCACGAACCAGGAGTAACAAAAGTCATAGGGATGAAGTTGGCAGCCAAAATACCAATGATAGTACCGTAGGTTTTCCCGAAGCTAAACATTGAAGTTACCCCCTGTCCTGGCCTTGCCCCTACTTGTTCAATAAAGGCATGGTCTATGGTTCCGGCAGCGTCAATGAGTCTGGCAAGCTGGTAGGAATCCACTGAGGATTTGCCATTGGTTTTTAATACCGGAGTGTCTATTATTTCCAGAGCATCTCCGTTGAGAAAGGCAATCGCGCCACTGATGCCGGGATCTATTCCAATCAGCATTCGCCCTCCTCCATTACCAGCAAATAGTATTGCTGGATAATAAAGTTGATCTCACTGGAAAATTCACGCTTATCTTTTTCCGATAACTTATGCACAATCTTCACCGTCTCAGGCTCAAACTGGACTGTTCTTGCAATTTTTTTCTTCTTCATATAACTTTTCTGTTGACGTTGTGAAGAAGTTAGTATAGCGTGCTTGAAATAAATTGCAAGAGGAAAAGATGTTATCTGAGTTAAGCGAGTTAAGTAGGCAGCAAGGCAAAACCTGGAGGTGTTCCCGTTGCAAGGAGGAATACTATGACCGGGATCACTCGTGGTCTTTTGAGTTTGCGAATGGTACTTTCTGGTGTGGTAACTGTTGCGAGGATTGTGTATGAACTTGATGCTGATTGCAATGAATAGCGAGGCCGCCAATGGATAGCGTGAACGATGTCCTCACAGATGATGAGCGCATACAGGAAGCCATAGTAATTGGCGAGAAGGAGGTGTGGGTTGATGAACCGGAGAAAACCCTGCGTGATGAATTTGCAATCGAGGCTATGAAGGCGACTCTGGGCAATTCTGACTTATTGGAGGAAATCAACGCAACAGCCGATGAAAGGAAGATGCTAAGGGATGAGTGGTTGGCGTTTACCTGCTATAGATTGGCCGATAAAATGCTGAAAGCGAGGGCTGGATGATAATACAAAATAGAACCGCCTTCACCGGAGATCAACGCCAAGGTGATGTAAAGCGGGTGCTGTGCGTTTGTTATGGCAATCAGCTACGCTCACCAACAGCAGCTTTAGTGCTTTCTGGTGAGCCATTTAACTTCAATACCCGCTCTTGTGGGGTTGACCCGAATAGCGCAGTCTGTCTGATAGATAATGTCATGGTAGAATGGGCTAATGAGATTGTTGTGATGGAGGATTTACATAAATCCATTATCCAGCAACTTTTCCCTGGATTGCTGAAGCCGATCATCGTGCTTGGGTTGTCTGATAATTATACCTACCGCGACCCGATCCTGATGAGCCTTGTGGCGGAGCGTTATCAAGCGGTGGTGAGGGCTGGATGAGCAGGCTTATAGATGCTGATGAGTTGCTGAACTTTATAGCAATTACAGTAGGGGAAAATGCGCACGCTAGTATAAAGCCTATTGTTGATGCACTTGCTGAAAAACCGCCCTCCCCCCAACCCACTGGCGATGATTTGATTAGTAGGAAGGCAGTAATTGAACTTGCTAGAGGATGGTTTATGCCGGGGAACCTGCCAGTAATAGAGTCCCAAATCAACTCCCTGCCCTCCCACTCCGGGGGAGAGAAGCCCAAGGAGCCAGAGCCTACGTTGGAGAGTCTGATTAACAAGGTGTTTCGATACCCTAATGGATATTGGTACGGAGACATAAAAGATATTAATGTAGGCGATCTACATGATCTACTCCGCGCCATCTCCCGTAAGCTTACACAGCTTGAGAATAGGGGGTGAGATGTTGATATTCGCTAAGGTGTATTTATTTCTTGTTGGTATTGCGTTTGCTATTGTAGCGGGAAGCTATCCTAGAGAAAAAGCAGCAACCGCAGGTATTTCAATGGTCTTTTCTTTGGGAGCTTTCGCTGCATTATGGGGGCTGTTATGACCCCCACAGACACACTGAAGGCCAGGATTGAGCGTTTGCGGGAGCTTGAAACCCGCGTGAAGGAGTTGGAAGCAAATACCTTTGAGAAACGCAATGGTCTAGTTGAAGGCGATGCAATAGGTAATTTTAGTAAAATGCTTAGTCTCAAATTTGGGGAAGAGTTTGCTCAATTCAAAGATGCAGCAATAAAGGCATATGATAAATTCAAGCAACTTAACAAAGAATTAGAGGCCAGCAACATTGACCTCCAACGCAAGCTGGAAGTGGCGCTCGATGGCTTGACATGGATTAAAAACCATCCGTATGCAGAAGCCAGATTATTGGTTGAGAAGGCAGAGCAAGCCCTAACCGCCACCGACACCACACAAAAAGCGGGGGGATAATGGGTGATATTAAGTATTGGCTTGAATTGAATGCCGAGCGAAAACAAAGGCTACTATTCGAAGGTGACGACGGACAGATATGGGTTACAAAAGGGAGGGGTGATTATATAACTCGTGTTGGGATGGAGGATAAAGTTAAGTTTTTATCTGATTATGGCCTAAGCCTTGTCGAATCGTCATGGGAAGCCGGGCATCCTATTAATATAGGATTCAGTGAGAAAGAACAAAAATGGTATGGTTGGTCACACCGCGCTATATATGGTTTTGCCATTGGTTCACAGGTGCAAAAGGGTGATTGCGGCTATCAACCTAAAGACCGGGAGGATTTTCTTGATAGCATACTTTCTTTCTGGCGGGATGACACAATTCATCACGCTACAAGTGCTGAACATACCGAGCAAGACGGTAAGAAAGGCGTTTTAGTAAGTTGGGTATATAACGAGGAAGTACCTAACCACAAAATAAGGGGCAAAGTATCCAGTATATTCACGCCTTACCCAGAGCATTACGGGCGCGGCTCTTGGAAGGCAAAAACACTGGATGACGCAAGGCAGATGGCGATTGATTTTGCTGAGGGGGTAGCATGACCCAGCAAGAGCAAACACAAGCAATTCCTGAGGGGGTGGTGTTGGAAGCCCAGATAGCCATAGCACTAAAGATGGCCGATGTAGGTTCGGAGCAAAATGCTAGAGTGTATGCCCAAGCCGCCCTCAGCGCGATTCCTTTGATGGATATGGTTGAGGCGCTGGAAAGCGCAGATAGAGCCTTTTACAAGATAAGTAACAAGGATGTTGAGAGTGTTAAAATTGCTCTAATGGAGAGAGGCAATATAGCAAAAGTGTTGCTGGAATTTGGCATTATGCAGGATGGCTTTATCCGTAAGGAGGTCAAGTAATGGAGGTCATATGCGCTTTTATCTCTACGAATTATGAAGGGTGTGGTGAGCCTGTGTATGTAGGGGATAGTCTTAAGGACGCTTGCAAATCTTTGTTTGGGGACGATGGGGCGGTCTGGGGGGATTATTGGGTTATTCAGCTTTGGGAGTATGGAAGGCTGAAAAATAGAGCGTCTATATCGACTTGGGAATGGCAAAACAGAAAGAAGCCTCCCCATTTAAGGGTAGTCTGGCATGAATTTGTTGAGGCTTTGGCAATAAATATAAAAGAAAGCCCGCGCAGTGCTTGAAAAATGGGCTAAGTTGGAACGGGGGGAAGGATAGTATGTTTATCAGGGTTCCGAATTTTGGCGAAGAGTTAACTAATGTTTACGCAAGTGATGACAATCCTCGTAAGCACTTCAAGTTCGTCCGTACAATCTATAAGCGAGGCAAGATTAATCCTGGCGGTTGGTTTTTAGTGACAGATGGAAGTGGGAATTTTTGGGAGGTGTCTCCTGACGCTTGTAAGAAAAGAGAAAACCCATGACCAAGACTAATCAAGATGTGGTGGAAGTGGTTGCTCTAAAACATATAATATTCGCCAGCGGGGGGAATGATAGCGTGGCTCTTGTTCAATGGGTGTATGAGAAGGGGCTTACCAATGTTGCTGTTGCGTACAGCAATACCGGCTGGGCTTCCCCCGCATGGCCGGAACGCATGGCTAAGTTTAAGGCATGGGTAGAAGCCTATGGCTATCACTTTCACGAGATACCAAGCGAAGGTATGGAGGCGCTTATACGCCGTAAAAAGGGATGGCCTGCTAACCGCCCAAAATTCTGCACCTATGAACTGAAAATCGCTCCGGCTAAGGCCTGGCTTGATACGATTGACCCTGCTGAGGAAGCGGTTGTCATGGTGGGTGTTCGCCGTGAGGAAAGCGCCGCAAGGCGCGAATGGCCGGAATATATTGAAGAAAGCGAGAATCACGGTATGCGCTCCTTATGGTCGCCGCTGGTTAAGGTGACGGCAATAGAGCGTAATGAACTACTTGGTCGTGCTGGATGGGAAATCTTGCCACACCGTAGCAAGGAATGCTCGCCTTGCGTTAATGCCAATCGCACAGATTTTCGCCATTTAGAGCAGGCCGATATTGATAAAGTACGGCGCAATGAGCAGGAAACAGGCCGCAATATGTTTAGGCCGCACCGCTTTAAGGGCGCTTCCGGCATTGATGAGGTGATGCGTTGGGCGCACAGCGACAGGGGTAAATACATCCCTGAATGTAGCGGCTGTGATTCAGGAATGTGTGGAGATTGATATGCAAGAATTAATGCGATTACGTGATGAGATTTTGTCAGAGATTGACGGTGGAGAAGAGTGTCGAGGTAGAGACGGTCAATTATCAGCATGGGCAAGAACCTTAGAATCCCTCCAATCCCAACTCGAAGCAGCGCGCGCCGAGGTGGAGAGGTTGAGGGAGTCTTGGTTTAGATACAAGAGTGATATGCGCCCCGAAACTAGAAACGAATTTTTGCGAGTTGCATCAAGTTTATTTGATTGCCCCGTAACCCCACAAGAAACAGCAAAGTAGAGGAGCGAGTGATGGATTCTTTTATGGCCATATTCGGCTTCAAGCGCGTAGCCACACAACGCGGCAATGTGATTGAGCCGGTGTTTAACATTCAGTGCGCTGTATGTGGTGAGCAGCACAGAAGCGACGAAATACCTTTTCAATGCGAGACAGGAGATGGGGAATGAGTAGCTTTTATCTTACAGTACGCAATAAGACAACAGGCGAGGAAATAGAGGTATTTGCCCGCGATGACCATTTTGGGTCACACGAATACGGTTATCGCTTGCCATCAGGTAAAGTGCTTAGGGAAGAAAAGTTTTATCAGCAATATGAAAGGAGCCAAAGAAAATGAGTCTTGATGATGAAAACAGTTCACCCCATAAGACCAAAATTAAGCAGCTATTTGATGTACGCGAGGGATTACTTGACCCCGATGTACCAGACCAAGAGCTTCGCCTTCATATGGGAGAGCTTACTGGGGATGAGATACTTGTAGCACGGGCGGCAATACGAAGGGCTAACTCTCGTATACAGCCCTACATAAAAGAGTTAGAGCATGATATTGACCGCCATATCAACATAACCAGTGAACAGGCTACGGAGATAATAAAACTTCAAGCCCGTGTGAAGGAGTTGGAGGCATCTAATAAAGCATACGCAGACTTAGTTGCCACGGAGATTGGAACCGTAAAAAAGAATACCGACCTACAACGCAAGCTTGAAGTGGCGCGTGATTTAGTGCGAGACATCATTGATGGTGATTTGCCAAATGTATGGCAACACACTAGTGAAATTGATCCTGAGATAATGGAAGATATTAATGCTTTGGCTGAGAGCATAGACAAGCTGCATGAAGCCCTCACAGCCACATCCACTGACGCATCTGATAAGCTCACGTTTAAGGAGTTCCTCTCAAGCAATATGATGCTTGGTGATGAAAAAGCTGAGGAGATTATCATGTCCACTGACACCAGCACCAAAGAAAGCGAGGGGTGATGGTTGATAATCTTGAAAGCAGACTAGATAAATATCTCAATAGCGAATACTCAGACCCATTGGCGATTGGTCTAATCTCAGAGCTTCGCGCCCATCTTCGGGCAGCAAATAAGGCGGCTTCCTTATTAAATGTGCGATGGGAGCGTACTGTTTTCAAAATAGAGCCAAGACTGGCGGAGGTAGAAAAACAAATTGCCGAACTTAAAGATACCACTAAAACCAAGGGAGATTAGTGTGCCCCAAGTATTTGATAATTCGTATAAGAATATAGTAAAGAAAGTAATTGATGATCCTGAGTTAACACCTTTCCGGCGAGCTAATTGGGTTGCTGAGGCTCTATTTGAAGAAACGAGCAAGGATGGTGGTTATAGATATGACTACGGCACTATAACCAAGGGTATTATTGAGGCTTGGCAAGGAAAGATAACTTAACCAAAGGAGAGAAATAAATGTTACCAGAGTTATTATTCATTCCCCTTTGCGCCGTTGCCAATCGCCTCCGGGGAATAGGTTATAAGCTTCACACAGCCATAGGCTTAGGCGCGATTTATGGTGGGTGGCTTTTCTACAAAGGCTTTACATGGAAGACTTCTTTAATCGCAGCAGCAATAATTATCTCTGGATGGTATATTGCCAATGCAAAAGGGACTGGCTTTGGGTTCAATGCTATTCATGGATGGACGGCATCCAAATCAGACGGGCGCGAATATATGAGTTTGCGTGGGCTGCTCCGCTTACCCATGACAATAACCCTCGCGGTCTTATTTAATGTGTGCTGGCTTGCTCCGCTGGGGTTGCTGGGGTTATCATCGGGGTTATGGTATCGGCTTGCGGGAAAGATGCCTATAGCTAAAGTTGGCTCGGTTACAATAGCCGAGATTCTGGATGGGGCCTTCGGATACGGCCTGATTCTAACCGCAAGCCTGTGGTTGATTTACTAAGGGCAAACGCACCCGCCGGGGTCCTTCTTGGGATGCGAGAGAGCAATATCATAGAACCTTGCTGATGCAATGCCCGTACCCGTAGTACCCGCACTAGACCCAATTTTCCCCACCTGAGAGTACACCCCTGCTTTGAAGTATAGAGGTTTATCTTTCCAGAAGGAGCTGGTTTCCTCGGATACGCTCACAATTTCGCCGTTATAAATGGCGGTTACGGTGAGCTTATTATCTGCCACCATAATTATATATCCAAAGGGTTCGTGCAGAGGAATCGGCTTGTTTTTAAGATCGAATTTGGTTTCCTTCTTTTTTTCGCCAGCCTTGTCGTCGTAGAAATAGAGTTTGCCATTATCGTAGTAAAGACGGCAGAGTTCATCATCGGGGCCGTGAATCTGGCCGATAACGATACGCCCCGGCTTCCCATCCTTGGTTGTAGGCAAACTCTCAACCGAGAGAGTCGCGCTTAGTGTGCCGCCATCAGATATTTTCCAGGAAGCTTCTTTGCCGTCACTCATTTCCCGAAGCTCTGATCGGGGGTACTTAGATCCCGAAGTGGTTGCGCCGTTGGCAGGAACGCTGAATATAATTGCGTCGTCCTCTTTGTAATAATATGGGGGCTTGCTGTAATCAGCCTTGAGAGGTTTAACCTCTATAGCCTTACCGCTTGCGAATCCTCCCTTGCTGTCTATGGGGAGGGTGAGCTTCCAATCGTTGTAATTTATTTCTGCAAATGCAGGAAAGGCAAAAAGGGCTAAAAGTACAAATGCACTACTGAGTTTCATTTTTATCTCCTATTTGTTTTATCCAGATCACTCCGCATATAGGCATGGAGTTCACCTTGTTCTGGGCTATAAGCCAATCTTGCATCTCTGCACACATACGAGGATTTCTGAAAGAAACCTCTTCCTGACTTTTACAAGCGCCTAATGAGATCATCAACGTTATTAGGAGCAGGCTTGTTTGCAACTTTCTCTGCCTTTTTATATTCATCCACCACCCCCTCAGTCTTTTTTAATCTCTCTTCTTTCGCCCCGCTTTTTTCAGACTTATTTACCAACCAGGTAATTAAAGAAAATATCAAAACAAAAGCTATTGCGAGCAACCATATATTTATCATTCTGGACTCTGGATATAAAGTTTATACAAAAGCAACCCACCGTTTGAGGTTGTGCTATTGTTGCCTATTTCGATTTTATTTGCAAGAAAAGTTGTTGATGTGGGAAGATCCGAGGTAACCGTGCCTGTTGCGGTTATAGAGCTTGTGCTGCGGTTGGTCACCTGATAAGTGATATTACCGCTTGCACCCTTGCAATAAGCTGAAAACTCCAATACGGAAGTAGTGTTTCGTGGGGTATTAAGGTCTGTGCGGGTCGCGCTACCAGACCCATCGTTAACCATAAAGTACCAGTTACCAGATGCACTGTCTGTGCTATCGTAACCCACCCCTACGGTATCTAAAAGAGCAGATGGCTCGCCGGAAAGAGTCGATGTCGTACCGCACATTCCAACAAATACCGAATGCCCGCTTACATTGGTATTTTGGGAAAACACAGCATTGAAGAAAAACCCCCCCTCGCCTGTAGCTGTACCCCTCCACCACTGCCCGTAAGAGGTATACGCGCCCACGACGCTGGTAGTCGATGTTCCTGTGTCAAATTGCGTAGCCCGCATTCTGGTTTGAAGGCTGGTGGTTGCCTGTGCAGGGGTAGATGCTCCACTAACAGTGAAGGCTATTCCCAGTTGCGATATTGTAGATCCATTGGACGGTATAGCCACCGCGACCTTGCTCACGCCGCCCAGACCCACTTGCAGTGCTGCGTTGCCCCACTGAGGATCAGTAAATACCAAGGTATCCTTACCAGCCACCAAGCCGTTGCTGACATTCACATTCTGGGTAGCAACGTTGCTAAGACCAAGGATTTCCGCGCTCTGCAAGGGTTGCGCGGTATCGTCAAATAACTTTCCTTTTGTTGGATTAGCGTAAGGATTGGTTGTGATAATATCCAGGGGCATTAGAGGGGGTTAACCACTAAAAATCTAAAGGGCGTTTCGGCTGTTACGGCGGCGGTATTTATTGTAAACGACCCTCCCGTGCAAGTTACGTTCCGAACTTGAGCTGTGGTATCAGCGCTTGCGGCAATCGCCATAACTATACTGTTTGCAGTAACAAGGCTGTTTGTTACCGTAACGGAAGTACCACCTGCAGCTATATTAACCTGCCCGCATGTTTTATTAATCGTTCGATTTCCTGTAGTGCCTGGGGTGGTAATTGTTCCCTGAGATGCCCAGCCTCCTTTTTCTGTGAGGCGAAGAGCGGCTACATTAGATCCTCCGCTGTTGGTAACAAAATCTATATAAGTAGCCGCTGCTCCACCAGAGTTTGTCCTAACAGCATCAATATAGGCTGTGGCGGCTGTATTGGTAGAAAGATTGAAGAGAATGCGCGTACCTGTGCCTGTATTGGTACTTGCATTTGTAAGGGCAAGCACCGAAGCTATACTTCCCCCTGTTGTTCTGGCAGCGTGCAGCGGATAGGAGGGGGTGATATTTACACCAAGCGAACTTGTAGGAATGGTAACTACGCCGCTGTTGGTGATGGTAATGCCGCTAACAACATTATTTAAATAAAAGATCGACGACCCTCCCGAATACCCCAGCACCGCATCCTGTGTAGTATCATTGTTTCTAAACAAAACAACTGAAGAGGTGAGAGAAGAATCGGTAAAGAAATTTACCTGGCTGGGGGTATGCTGAGAGAACGCAGATGTGGTATTAGGTCCAAAGGTGGCGTTGGAAACCGTTACGTTACCTGATGCAAATTTACTCGGAAATATTTTGTAGTAAGACATACTATATTACATTCCATTGAGTTCCGTTATAAATTACCGTAGTGCTTTCATAATTTGATGCCATAACATAGCTGGAAGCACCATCTATGTTCCCAGCGGCGGGAACTATCGTTATATTGTTAGAGGACGCATCCCCCTTTCCATCTTTAATAACAAAAGCCTGATGGGTAATTCCACTCGGAAGGTTAACGTTTGTAGCCGCGCCAGAAGATTTGTTTACGATTATAGCGTAATCTGTATTGATATTTACCGTAACATCACCTGATGCTGTAACGACACGGGTTTTTAAAAGTAGCCCGTTCAGCACTTGGCAAGAGCCGCTTTTTCTTACTATGAAGCCTTCTGCGTCTGAGGCAAAATGAAGCCCTTGGTCACTCTGATTGAAAGATACATACCCTCCATTCGCTGCAGTAAGAGGGTCTACCCACAGCACTCCGGGATTGGTTGGGGATGAGGATATGGGGTTAAAGGTTAGACCCGCAGGGCGCAACCGCACAAAGTCTAAAGTTGTAAGGGTCCCGGAAGCCACGCTGGTTGTAGTGCTGCCGTACCACCGGGTTTCTCCCTTAACTGCCAGGGTGTCATTTAAATCATCATAAATATTTTGAGATCCTATGGGATATGAAGCTGTCCCCCGGTTATATACTCTGATTGTTCCCCGGAAAGTAGTGCCTGTAATGTCCAGAGGAACAGCTCTGTCTCCCCAGTAAATATCTCCGGAAGGCTCAGAGAATTGCCCTCTAGGATAAAACATGCCATTGGCAGGAGGTCTGCTGGCGCTTGCAAGACCCGTAATGTGTATATTCCAGTTATTTAAAACGGGGGTAATTCCTGTATCTGCGAGAAAAACGGAACTCAGTGCAAAGAGGGCATTTTCCCTGAAGGCGCAATCCTGATGAATCGGGGCCGTGGCAGAGCCAATAAATTTGAATATTTGCTGTATCCCGGCAACGGCGCTAACCTGAGCCTCGCAACGGCAATCGAAAATTACATCCTGAATACCATGCGTATTTGAAGCGGCATAAATTTCAAACGCGGTAGAATCCCAAGTAGCCAAGTATCCGTGCAGACGGGCATTTCTGACATACGACATCCAAACGGCTGGGTGAGTAACCGCACTACTACCCCCTGCGCCAATCGTGCAGTTATCCGTGGTAATCTTTGTCATTCCAACCGGAGAGTTGCGCGTAAGGGTTGGGGTTAAATAAAGAGACTCCGCCCCCCAATAGTTCCACCCATCAAGCACTAATCCATATTTGTCAGAGCCAGACTGCCTGTTTATAAAGTGGCAATGTTCATATGTGGTCACCTCGCCGCCAATGTTGATTAATGGCGCTAAACTGAAAGTACCATCAATATCACACTTCCAGAAGCGGTAATCCAGTGCACCTCCTCCTGATTGGCGAGCCTGCTGAATACCAACGCGGGGGACAACACCGGAAGGAGTCCTGATGGTTATGCCAAATACGCCACACCCATAACTTCCAAGCATATCAAGAACAGCGACATCATCAGTATTTGCCAGCAGTGTCGCACCCGCACCGATAATAAACCAATTGCTTATAATCAAGGTGGCGTTGATACTACTTACACTATATACGCCGTCGGGGAAGAAAACCCTCGCGCCCCGGCCACCATTTGTAAGCCTCCATGTTCTAAGGGCATCAAAGGCATCGTTTATGGCATCGGTATCATCGGTAACGCCATCGCCGATAGCACCATACTCAGCTACGTTAAATAAAGCGCCCACCCCACCATGAGATGACGGAAGAACCCCTGTAACTTCAGCCGAATCCAAATCCACCAAAACCGTGTGGCCTGCGTTCCAGTCTGATGGACGCACTAAGGTGTCGTCTGATCCATCTGGTTTTTGCGATACAAATTGATGCGTAACTGGCATTAACTTACTCCCCACCGGGATTTTAAATAATTCAATACTGTATTTTGCTGCGCCGCAGTTAGAAGAGATGTGTAAAACAAAACCTCTCCAATATACCCAAAGAATGGACTGATGGTTGCAGTCTCCCGCGAAAAGATACTGAAATCTGCCGTTCCATTAAACATACCGGCCAGTGCGCCCGTGGTGTAGGTGAGGTTGCTTAGGGCAATTGCTGGCTGGGTGGCTGCCAAATCAAAACGCTCGATAGCAATAAAAGGGGCGCTTAAAGAAATAGCCCCCGCTCTGGTTACGTTTATTGTACCGCCAGCCAACCCATCCGAACTAAACGTACCCTGGAGGGCATCTGCAGTGGATATGTTTAGAATAAACTCTCTTTTGTTCCCAGAGGAAGAGTCGTATTTACAGGCCAATACCTCCCCGGTTCCGGCATCCGCTACGCGAGAAGCCGCGACAAAAAGGGTAAATTCCGTATAGTCCATTCCTGCACTATCAACAATAGCCATGCGGCTTGGATTGGATCCATCCCAACTTCCCCGCACCGCTGGCCTGCCGTTAATAGCGGAAGCAACATACAAAGGTTGATTAGCGGCAGTTCCCTGTGCAGCATTACCTACGCCGTTAGTTCCCTTATTCGCCCAAGATGATACCGTGGTTCCATTCAGAGTTATAGATGACGAGTCCTGCGCATCCAGCCAAACAGCTAAATTCCCCAAAGATGATGGGGAAAAACCATCACCTCCTCCCGCGATAGGGCGCGCAGGGGGTCTAGCTACATTTCTGGCAACAGGACGCGCAACAACCACTAAGTAACCCTTTCGTCGGTTGCCCTGCTTGAGAAGAACATCACGCTAACGTTGTTATTGGTTGTACCCCCCGACATATTCGCACGGAGCGCCCATCCCTTTGGCAGCCTGAAATCCATATACAATTGCCCGGTGGTGGTCACAGCGCCCAAGCTTGATGCGATAGTAGAATATGCGCATATTGTATCGTCTGGGGTGGCCTGAATAGCAATTGTGCCGCTCAGAAAGCCGCTTGTGCCGCTCGTGCCAAACACCGCAACGGTTCCCTCGCCGCCACACCATTTGGTAGTCTGCGTATTGGCTGACGCGCCTGTAACGGTCAGGGCGGGGCAGATGCGCCCATAGTTTTGAATGTCGTTGTTATAATCAGTCATTTACCCCTCCGGTTTTTTCTCCACAGATCCTTGTTTGGTTACGCTGAAATTGAGTGCGAACCAATGCAATATCTTTCCCAAGGCGCTATCTGGCTTCACAAAGTTAGCAGCGATACTAAAAAAAGTTACAACCGCCGTTATTGCAGCGCCCCAAGATTCTGGCGCACTAAGACATATCTGTTCCATTACTTCCCCCTATTGGTTTTAAAAACATTTCCATTTCAGCTTTTCTTCTTTTAACCAACCCGTTTAATTTCTTTCCTTTTGAAAAAACCCACTTCTCAAATTCACGAGCAGCACCATCAAAATCCCTATAGTTTATTTTTTTAAGAAGAGTTGATCGCTCAAATGCTCCTACACCTACGTTGTATATAAAACTTAAGAGCGCAATCTTCTGGTTCTTGTTTATAAGGGGCTTCACACGACGCGATAACTCAATGTCAAAGTTCCGCAGATCTCGTAACAGCCACGCCCTTGCCTGCTCCTGACTTATAGGGTCCATATCCATTGCCACATCTTTCGTAGTGCCGTACCCTATGGTGGGAGTGCCTGTCGCATCTTTATACGGAGCCAAACGTAACCCCTCAAACTCAGCAACAAAATTAGCAGCCTCTTTTAAAAGTTCGTCCCTCATGGCAATTTACGCTCCAGCTTATTTAGCAATTCAGTGAGAGATTTCATACGCTCGTCCAGACGAGCTATCACGATCTCCAAGGATGCCACCGGAGCTATTTTGCGTTCTTGTTCAGCTATCCTCGCCTCGACGTTAGATGCCCACCACCCAAAAAAGAATGTTTGGGTGAGAATGACTGTTATCAGTGCTAGGGGAACTTTCTTATCAAGATGCCAACCCGCCATAAAAGATTTCCAGAAACTAGATTTAGAAACTGGCTGCAAGCGACGAATAGGACTTACTGTGCCTCTGCTATTTTGTAACATATTCAACCTCCATTTGCAAGCCTAACCTTGCTTCTTGTAGGGTTTATCTTCCTTAAGCATGGCGATAATACGCTGCGCTCTTTCCGGCGTTTGCTTTGCCCATGCCGACTGCGCGAGATGTTTTGCGGCTATATCAAATTTACCGTTGCGGATAGCCCGGTTTGCCTTTTCAAACTCTCTCAGGCGGCTTCCCCCAAGCTGATAGCTGAGATTGACCAAGGCCTGCCTACGGTTTTCAGAGAGCTTGTTGAAGTTTGGGTAAATTCGCTTGGCATCGTTGAAAGCTATAGAGTATGAGTGCTTTGCAAGCTTATCCGCCTCATCTTTGGTGAGAGCCTGCCGCCCACGCTTCACTGCCTGAAAGGGAGCTTTGATCCCTGCCTCCTGCCAAACCTTACGGGCGGCTGGGTTATCCATGTTAAAGCCGTACCCTACCGTTGTGTATCCCCTGGTGTCCTTGTACGACTTTAGGCGCAGCCCCTCCTCGCGCTGGATGTCTTTAGGAACCCCTCCCCGAAATACTTTGGGAGCGTCTGCGGAGCGAGGAAGGGTTTTTTCCCATATAATTTTTTCTCCCGATCCCTTCACCTCATCACGCCCCTCTCCGCCTTCAATGGTATCTGTTTCGGAGTCATCATATTTGTCGAGCAGCTTATTCAAGGATTGAGAATACGCTCCGATTGGTTGCTTTCCGATAATAGCTTTTTTCATTCCAGCCATAATTTTAATGGCTTCTGGGTCAGCAAGCATCTTGCCGATTACCCCGTTGGTTATGATGCGCCCAGTTCCCTGCATGGCATTCATAACCCAGTTGAAGGGATTATTCTCTGTAATGGGGGCTGTCTCAGCCTTGCTTCCAAAGGCTGCTGTATTTTTATTGAGGTCAATTCCTTTGGCTAAAACTTTAAGATCGTCTGCCAGCGCAGCATCATTGTAAGTAAGCGCCTTTAAAGAATCATCCTCAAGGTCATTGATACTTTTAGCCCACTTTTGAAGGTCAGCTTCTTTTCCCCCGGCAAATTCTTTCATGTTGGCCTTGAAAAGTTTTTCTTTCCGAGGGGCGGTTAACATATCAGAGTATTCAGTAAACCTGCTGGGGTTGCTTTTAACATCTGTATGAACCGCTCTGAAAGACTCTTCCAAGGGCTTGGCAGCATAAACAAGTTCATCCCCCTGCTGAATAGGATCCTTAGTGATCCTATCTACCAGCCCCTTCTTGGCGGATATTCCCTCCCGATACTGTTTATTATAAGCCTCTGTTGCCTCTAATACATTTTTATTACCAACCATCTTTGGAGAGGCCGCTGCTGCACTCTCTTCCATGCCCTTTAATTTTGCATAGATAGCATTTGCTGTGGCAGCCTCTTTAGCATTCGTCCCACGACCTATCATTGTCTTGAGATTATTTAAAACATCTATATCTATGAATTTCTGGTTTGTGCCGTAATCCATAAATGAATTGCTCTCTAAAAAGTCTTGAGCTTTGTCCACCAAACTTTCATCAAGGTTAGAAAACGCTATCTCCCTCTTTAATTCATTTAAATTTGGAACCAATATCCTCTGCCCCTTAAGAGCTTCTGTAACACCTTCTTTGAGCCTCGCTCCTTGGCCTAATTCCCTTCCAACATAACGCTTTGTTCCCTCAACAACAGAGCGACCAATGTCCCCACGCTGAATGTTAGGGTCGTATCCGGCACCCAAGAGCCTTTGTTGGGCAATATCACTTGCATCCTCGCCTGCCTTCCTCAACTCCCTTCCTCCGAAAGTAGAAGCCATGCGATTCATAAAGTTCTGCTTGCTTTCAGACCTTGATGCCCCCTGAGCAGTAACTCTAAGGCCAGCGTCCTCCTGCGCCTTAATGCTCTCAGGAGAGAAATCAAGCAATTTCCCGATTTGTCTTTTTCCCATCCCCTTAGCTTTTTGATACAGCAATGGCGCGCTGCCTCCGAGTAACGGAAGCAGGAAATCATCATATGGATTATCTGTCATGGCAGCAATGCCACCACCAGTTCCCGCCAGCGTATTCGACATAAACATTTGAGGAGTTATTGCTCCTTGCCCCAGCGGAGCGAATCCTCCTCCGAATATTTGCGCCCCAGACGCAAGAGCCTTTTCCCCCTTTGTTTCTGGAGTTATATCCGTTAGTTTTCCAAGGCCAGATGCTATTGCTTCGGTGGCCGTTGGAGGATTGGGACGAGAAAGATCGCTCTTATACTGCTCCATAGTAGGCGTGTAAGCTCCCTTGGAAATTGCCATGAGATTAAGGCGACGTTTTTCTAACTCATCCGTATCAGAGGGGGGAAGAGATGTGCTATCTGGCCCAGTGCCTAGTATGTTTAATAAAGCATCCCTACCCGTACCTTTAAAGGCCGCCGATCTCTTAAGTGGACCTGTTGTATCTTGAGGAATAGCAGTCATAGCTCGTATGGGTAGCGTTGCCAGGTCAGGGATTGCCCCCAGAAAGCCGCTTAGAGCGTTGGAGCCAGCGATAACGGCCTTGCGGCCAGATCCCTTCGGCGCTGCATCTCCAAACATAGCTCCTTCCACCGCACTGGTAAGTGGAGATCCTTCATCTGTTTTTGAAGAGCCAAATTGAGCCTCTGCCGCAGCCAGAACATCATCCTCGCTTGCATCATCCGGCCCCTCAAAGCGGTGTATCGCTCCGTCTGGCCCCTGCACCTTGTAAATAGCCATTACTCTTTACCAAGATATTTGAATTTAGATGTTGCTGGTTGCGCTTCACCAGATTTTTTTATCGCCCCAATTTCCTCAAATTTTTCTTTAATTTCCTGAACCTCTGGAACATCATCAAATTCTCCGGCGGCCCATTTGCGCTTAAATTGATTAAAGGTCATCTGATCTGAAACTTCGTTCCATAACCCAGCCTTGATTCCTTCCAGGTCCTTCGCAAGGGCGTAGGTGAAAAATATCTTTTTCAATTGTGGCTCGCTGACGCTTGTTCCTGCTCCCGCAGCCGCTCCATAAAGCTGTTGCTCAAAGTTGGAAATGGATCCTGGGGTTCTTAAGGCTTGTGCAGCCTCAGCTTTAATTTGAGCTGATACTTTTTCAACCTCATCAATGGCGGCCTCATCTTCTTCATCAAACGTACCCGCTTTCTTTAGCCACATCATTGTATCGGATCCTTCCACACCTCCGGTTCCTACTTTATCCACTAAGTCGGTAGCGCGGCGAGCCTGCTCAGCAAGAACATCTGATACAGTGGCTCTATCAAGAAAGGCATCTTCCGCTTTTTCATCATATACGCTTCTTTTTACACCTTTGTTTTTAGATTGCGCCGCAATATTGGCAGCATCAATCTTCGCCTGCCTCATCCAGTCAGCAATCTCTCTACGTTGATCCAGTTCCTCCAGCTTTAGCGCGTTGTTGTATGCTGCGTCTGCGCTACCTAGCCCAAGCTTGGCCTGCAAAGTTTGAAATTCCTGTTCTTGCTCGCGCTGCTTTTGCGCAGCGGTAACGCCCGAACCTATACCCATACCCAACGATTCTCCGAAGCTTCCAGTCTTGGTGGGCGAAAGCATTCCAGCCGCGAACTGCATAAGAGGCAAGTTTGCACCTTGGGATGGAGGCTTGAGTAATTTTAACACCTCAGCATATTTATCTTGCTGCGCCTGGGCAGCAGCATCAAGCTCTTTTCTCTCTTGGCGAGGGCGCACAAGATTCTCATACCCCATATCCAGACGCTCATTAAGAAGCTCAGGGTCGGCTTGAAGTTCTTGCAGGCTTGGTCCAGAAAGGCCACCGGAAACCTCTATATCTTCATCCACAAAGCCACCCTCCGCATACCCTTTACGCATCTTTCTTCCCTTAGATACCGCGCCTCCCAAACCACCTTTAGCTGCCGATGGAACCCCCTTGAGGTTTGGCGGCATACGGTAATAATTATGCTTATTAAGCTTGCTTCTCGCCCTCTGCCCCATAACCGGAGGTGGTCTAAGCCCTCCTTTTTTGAACATATCACTCATTAGAAGTACCCTTGCAGGCCACCAAGCTTGGAACCCACGCCAAGAAGAGTTGAGGCCAATGAAGGTCCATAAACAGTACCTACTGGAGCAGCTCCCGTTTCAGAGATCGTTGCTGATCGCGGGATACCCGCCTGCTGACCGCGAAGAATACCAGAAAGCCAATTAAGCTGTTCTTGTGGGTATGCGCGCTGGTTGAGGAAATCCTGATACTGGCTATTGAGCATATTCTGAGTAAGGCCACGCTCCTGCTCACCAAGGCCGGAAATAGCTGCTGCATCTGCTGCGCCAAGTCCGCTTCTAACCTGTCCAAGGTTCGTCATCTGGTTGCCAACATCAATTGCATTGCGTGCGTCGCCTGCTGTAAGCGTACCTTTGATATTTCCAATATTAGTAAGATTGGAAGCATCCTGACCAGCAAGCCCACCAAGAGCCTGTCCAGCACCAACCATACGGCTGTAATCCTGTCCAGCAAGTCCACCAGCGGTAGATCCAAGGCCAGCGAGCCGCGCCTGATCCTGACCAAAGATATTGGCGGAAGTACCGTAGCCAGCTTCTAGGGCTTTTGCTTGCTCACCCGCTATGCCAGTTGCAGTATCACGGATAGCTCTATTGGTGAAGCCAGCATGACGAGAGCCACCAAACATTCCGCCGCCTGTAAAAGTATCGTTCACACCGGGGAGAATGTTCTCCATCAGGTTTTGTGTTCCCTTGCGGGCGATTTCATCTACGACTGCGCCAGTATATGGTGACATATACTGATCCATGCTGGAAGGCCATGTACTGGAAGCCTGCCCCAGATATGGGTTTGCTGCGGCCAACCCACTTCCTTGCGCACCTTGATTAATCAAGGGCTGCCCGGTAGATAGCCCGCTGATGTTTGAGCTTCTCTCAAGATATGGATTGGCGGCATCTGCTCCGCGCATACCCAAAGCTGAAGTGTAAGCATTATTAGCTTGATTCAAGTAAGGCTGATACGAGCCAACATTGCTCTGCACCATCGAGCCTGCCTGCCGGTCTTTTTCGTTCAGGCCAGCAATTCGGGAGCCACCATACGGGGTGTATGGTTCTGCTGCTACAGCATTGGCTTTAGCAACCAAGCCCTTGGTATAGTCCTGATACCAGTCAGGCATCCCCTGAACGGAAGTGCTTTCACTGGTAATCGACGCTGGAGGAGTACCATTAAAAAGAAAGTCAAGCGCGGCCATGTGCAAGCCCTCCCATATAAGCTTTCATTGGCTTTGTTTTGGGTGGATGCCCCTTAACTGCTTTGTGCTTACGGACGTTCCCAATAAGCTCATCCAGTTTCTTAGCACCCACCCTCGGCGCACCGTCACCCAGATGGGACACTACATCAGCCGGGATAACGTATTCGTTATTAGATAATCTTGCGGGGATAGCATCATCCTGACCGCCCCCAGCGCCCTCAATGTAACCACCTTTAGCAGCCATTTTTACACCGCCAGTATTATTGCCAAAGTAATTGAACTCTGGCCTTGTACCATAGGTATAATAATCGGGGGGAGGAACATTAACCGTGCGCGCAGTTTGCGCTGCAATCATATCCCGGAACTCTTGGCTTTCCTGCTCTTCTTTCTGGCGACGCTCTTCTCGTTGCGCCTGCAGTAATTTACGGTTCTTTTTCTCAGTATCATTTCCAAGGCCAGACAATGCGGCGATTCCCAAGCCACCCAAAACGAGCGGATCTTTTAAAGCCGCTCCTATTTTATCTCCCAAAGTTGCTGTAGACACCTTATTTGTCAAATCATCGCTTCCGACATCCCCCCGTAGAGTATCGCTCCCGCTACCCCCTGAAACCTGCCCTGAGCCTCCAAACAAACCCCCAATATTAAGGCCGCCAAGCGCGCTTGAGCCGCCTAGCCAGTTGCCTAACCCAGCCCCTAAACCTCCTGTCAGTGCGCCCTCGATGCCACCACCCGAAACAGCACCACCCAATGCACCACCAAGAATACCGCCGATGCCGGGGGCAATCGCGTTGCCCACTAAAGGAGCCGCAGCACCAAGTAATTTCTTAAAAACCTTGCCAATGCTAAAGTATTCTGGGAGTCCCGTTTCCGGATTGATAGTTCCTGAGCCACCCATCATCTTGAGCATTCTAGCCTCGTCAGGATTAATGTGAGCCAGAATGGTATCACCCATACGCCCTTTATCCCGAAGCTGCTCCCCAACCTCTACAAGGCCGCCCTTGGCATATCTAAACGCCTCCGGGGTTTCGCTCAAAACATAAGGATTGGTTGGTTGCGGCACTGTTGAAACAGGTGTTATCGCTTCTGTTTTTACCTCTTCTGTCGCCACAGGAGAAGAAAGCTTGGAAATGTCCCACCCTTCGATTCCTGCAGGCAGATACCCGCCAGTCACAGGGCTGTACCCGCCTCCCTCCAGTTGCGTAAGAAGCTGATGTCCTATCTCGCCGGTAAGAGGGTCGGTGTACTTGCCAACGGTGGCTTTGGGGATAGACAAATCCCCTTCATTGAAAGAGCCGGTAACGCGGTAATTCTGCCCCATACCGCTCTGCATAAAATCATTAAGCTGTTCGATTGGAACCTGCCAGCTATCTTGGCGACTGCGAAGCTGTGGAAGCATCTCGCGTCCGGGCGCGCCCTTCCAAGATAACTGCGCATACCTCTGGGCTGCAGCCGCAGGCGCTACCGCTCCGGGTGAGTTCGATGCGGTAGCACCAGCAGCAACAGGCTGAGAGTCTGCAAGCAGATTTTGCATGTATTGAGGCAATTCAAACTGACCCCCGCCTATATTTTCCAGCGTGCGTCCAGCAAGATTTGCATACTCTTTGGGTAAATTATTTCCAAACGTATAAGAAGATTGCGCCATTTTTCGTCCCTCAAATTATCCGGTTTCGCACCAAGGGACAGCGCAATGTTGGAATTGTGCAAAGTTTATCACTTGTTAGATATTGAATCAAGCTAATTTCCTTGCCATCCATCGCCCACTCCCAGAGTCATAAGTGATTGACCAAGTTGGTAATATCCCCCCGCTTCGTTGCTCGTAAACCGCATCCGCAACTGCCTGTACTGCTCTTTAAAATTAAGCTTTTGAGTAGATGAGTTAAAGGGCCGTATCTCTCCTTCAAGCGTTTCCCCTTGAGCAAATTTATTGCCTAAAACTTGCAGCGTCATGCCACCAGACATAACAAAATCCGGCTCAAACTGGGATATGCTAACCCACCTGTCTATGCCACTCCAAGTGTCGCCCGGTCCTGTAGCGCAATACGAAATATCAGGAGTTTCAAAATAAGACGGGATAGCAATTATGCTATCTCCGTCACTTTCATCATAACCAAACTCATGCTGCCAGAGTTTTACTTTGTCAGAGTCATCAAGATCATTTCCAAACATGATCGGATATGGAAACACCTGGCGGTAAAAGCCGCTGGAGCGCGAGATGGGAGTGTCATACCAAGTCTGCTCCCGCACATTCAAAACAATGGCATGGTTACATTCTGTGCTGGTTCCTTTGGGGAAAAACCACCAGATCTCTCCAAAGCGGGGAACTTTAAGCGCCCATATCTTTTGCGCCTGATTAAAGTTTAAATTATTAAAAAAGAAATCCAGATTAAAGGTATTTGGTATTTCTCTGATTGTACCATCAAACATCAGAAACCTATCCGCACCAATCCAGAAGTATCGTCCACCAAATGCAATAACGCTGTTCGGTGCAAGAATACTTGTATCGTCATCAATGGTATCCGCTGTAAATATTCTTGGCCCACCAGTGAATGAAACACGAATTAAACTGTCTAGCGACCAGAACAGCCCTGAAGGGGAGTTTGCAGGTCCGCCTCTTGCCCGCAAGCCCTTTACAATCTTTGCGCCTGTGATTCTGTCGCTCCCAGAACCCTCTCCTGTGAAATTAGTGATTTCGCCGGGGACCGACCAGAGTATCTCGCCGTCGCTTCCATAAGCAAAAAGATATGGGGGGAGAGCCACAACGCCACCGCTAACACTAACCCCTGATATTGCTGTTAAAGCACCAGTACCAACAATATCGCCATAATAAACTTGTCCGGCTGTGTTCTGATCTATATTCGCAAGGTTTGGAGCGGCGTGTGCTATTAAGGCCGTCCCACTGCTGCCTTCATCAAAGATGTCATCAAATGTCCAGCTATATAAATCATTAGATACAAAGCCTACTGGAGTGCGATCTATGATTCCTGCCCCCGCACCGCTATTATTAAACTGCTTGCGCTCAAGAGATGCTGGATTACCTGCATGGACATACATATACCCATTCTGCGAGAAGCCGTGGCATCCCCTTACAAGCCCCGTGAAATCGCCAGCGATATTTCTATACCCAAGCATTTTGCGGGGGCGACTACCCACCCACCTTACCCATCTACCATCGACACAAGCATCCCCATCAAAGCGTGTGCTATCACGCCTGATACCGGGAGCAAATCTTACCGGATAAATAGGATTAGCCATCAGCTTTTACGATTTCCTCCCAATACCCATTCGTTGGTTCCAGTCTTTAACAACCCCGCCAAGGCATACGGCCCAAAAAGCTTATACTTACTCCCCTCCGAATTAAGGGTTACCCCTCCGGCGCTGGTTACAGTCACATCAGCAGTGGCGCTTCTCTGATACAAACCAACAAAGGTTCCCACAGGAAAGGCGACGCTGGCATTAGTAGGGACGGTAATTGCAACCGGAGCAGAGCTATTTTCACTTACGTATTTAAAAGCATCCGACAGCACCAAAGTATAATTTGTTGTTTGAGCATTCTCAGTAACAACACCATTGCTTGCGAATGTAAGCCTTCCATCGGAGCCAACGGTAAAGTTGCCCTGAGTATATGTTCCTGCAGTTACCGTGGTAGAAGCAATAGCAATTGTACCGGAGGTGGTGATCGGGCCACCAGTCAACCCGGAACCAGTACCCACCTGAGTTACCGTTCCCGTTCCAACATCTACGGAGTTGACTACATCAGTTCCATCGCAATGCACAATTTTACGAACCCCTGCATTAACAGTTACACCAGATCCAGAAGCCGTTTTAATAGTTAAGGAAAAGCTACTTGCTGTAGTGTTGTTATAAACATAGTACCGGGCCACGGTGGTTGGAACAATAACTTCGGTATTAGCCGACAGCGTGCCTGTGTATTCCTGCACAACATTCCCCGCCTCTGCTGAAGTCAGCGTATTGCTGGAGGAGGTAACTGGGTATACAAGGCGTGTAAACGCAGTCTGCGCCAGACTCCGCCCATATCCTATGGTGTAAAAGGTTGCTCCGTCACAGATAAGAATTAACGATTCATCAGAGTTAAGTGCAAAGCTTGAATCGCCATCTATGGTTTCTGCTCCATCAGGCTGCAAAGTGAGAGTGCCGCTCCCACGGTTTTTAACATGACAAAACCAGTTGTCCCCCATATCGGCGGCAGCACTTAGGGTAAAGGTAATCGTACCGCCTGTATTTATAAAAGTATTGGTGCGATCTCCCGGCAATATGGTGTAGTCTGTGTTTTTGGTAGACACGCTTGTGCTTTGATTAAGAGTCATTCCTGAAGCAAACAACCCGGCTCCTGCCAGGGCAGACGCATCGGCGGAACTCGTCCCTGTGCCAAACTGAGTCGCAGCCCAAGACCCGGCGGCGCTAGTGTTGCTTGTGATATAGACATAATAAACTTGGCCGCTCGCAATAGAGGCAATTGTATTTCCCCCGTTATCCGCCACCGTAAAAGTATTAGCTCCCGTATTTCTAATTAACGCATCCCTGCCTGTGCTGACCTGATTGGCCGGGGGCATTGTTAATGTAAGGCTCGAAGATGAAGCCGAAACCGCCATGATGCGAGTTGCTACATCGCTGGTATCTTCATTGGAATCCGGCCATGATAGCGTAGTATTCGCACTTAAAGTAATGCTCCTGTACGAAACATCTGCTGGTTGCACAGGAGAACCACCAAATACGTTAGTATAACTTCCCATTACTTCTCTCCTTCTCTGGAAGATGCCCCATCTTCAATTCGTGCTTCGGCCTCACCATTAATTGCTGCGAGCGCCCTATCGTAAAGCGCCTGCCAAACCTGTATGCGCTCATCAACCTTTAGAAACGGCGCAGCTTCCAATAGGCACGCATACAAAAGAAGGTCGGGTGCGTACTGGGTGAGCCAGTTTGTTTGAGTTGTATCGTCTATCGGCTTTGGCGTTGAGTAATACATTATCTCAAACGGGTAAGAGCTATTGGGAGTGGGAGCCACAAGCCAATAATTATAATTATAATCCGAATAATAACTCACAACGCTTGATGCCTGGGTAGGGTCGGGCCAATAATTACGGCAATACTCATACGAGCGCGGGAGAAGGGTGTTGCGCGTGTTGCTGCTGGTTCCCGTTCCATAATTAATGCTGATCGTCTCGCGCCAATCGTTTGGCTTCTGGATCACAGATGTTCCACCGCTAAAGGTAGATGTCACTACCTGACGCATTCCAAGCTGCTTTATCTCCCTTCCTATCCGGATCTGCGCCAAAAGGATGAATGTCGGTATCTTATCGACAAAGGCAGAGTCGGTCCGCTCAAGATATGTTTCAAGCAGGTTTACCAAGTTATCGTATGTAAGAATGTATGCCATTACGATACCGTAAGAACGCAAGCGGTTAAAAAATCAGAGTTGCCGTTGTCAACATAAAACACCAATCCTTTGGTTTCTGACAACATGCACAAAGATTGAAAGGTTACGGGGCCAGCATCGTATTGAGTTGCCGTACCTGAAGTAATGGGGGAGGTGGAGTTAGTAATGATAGCATTCCCTTGGGAGGAGCCGCCAAAGTAAACCCCCATAACCTGATCTGTGTTGAGAGGAATAATCCCATTGGATGCAGTTCCCGATGAAGCGATCTCAGTTTCCGACCCTACGCTTATTGCCGAACCCGTAATAGTAAGCAACCTGCTTTGAACAGACGACCCACTTTTTGTATAAACTATTGTTGCCTTCCCACTATTATTAATCGCAACCCCTGCGCCATTTACACCGGTTAGGGCATTCGTGATGTTCTTTGCGGTATTAACGGTTATAGTAGTGCCGCTTATATCTAAAACAACCACTCTTACTATGGTTGTGTCGTATTTTGTCAAAACTTGAGAGCCGGAAATTCTGCTATTCCGTGATGCCCCCGTACCAGTGCCTATATCTATCGTGGCTTCACTACCCTGTGATAGCGCAGAACCAGTAATTGTTAAAACTCGCGCCGCTACAGAGGGCGTGCCAGTAGCATAAGACACCAAAGCGCGTGTAGAATCAAGATTCACAACCGAGGTATAACCGATTCCGTTTGTAATGGTCAGGGCTGTATTGGGTGTAATTGTAGCGCCGCTAATATCCAGCACCATTGCTTTGGACGACCCGTATCCTACAACAGCTTGGGTGGCGCTCGTAAGGCAAATGGTATTCAAATTACCTCCCGATCCGCTTTCAACCGTCGCCGCTGTATTGGTAGTAATACTTGATCCGGAAACATCCAATACCATCGCTTTCCAGCCAGAAGCAATCTGGTAGAACACGATAACCTGAGTTGAAGAAATCGCAGCGCACCCGACGCTGCCAACGCCCGCCGCTGCCTCAACTACCGCTGGAGTGCCAGCAGTGATACTTATGCCCGAACCACCCGCCATAAATATATTAAACCAACTGCTCAATGCCCCTCCTGAAATGCGCCATCTTGGAACGCATTATCTTGAAACGCTATTTCGAGAACAACGCCTCCGAAGGGAGGGTCATCGGTATTAACGCCAATGGTGGAGTCTGGGCGGGGGAATCTAAGCAAATAAGTATCCATTGGACGCTGTGGAAGTTTGTATGGATCTTTAACATCCCGGCATTTTTTGCATACCCGTAGTCCGGGCTGGTCCCCATCAGCTCGAAGTTTGTAATAGGGCATCTTCAGATTGCATCTATCGCAAACTGCTATCGCTATTCTTCCTGAAGAAAATCCGCTCATCGCACTGTGTATGGAGTTATATCGGGAGTTAAATTAATTGGTGACTTATCGCGCTCTTCATCGTTTGCAATGAGTGATGCCGCGTTGCTCATGCCCTGAAGTATCGGGATGCGGTTCAGGTCTGCTCCGGGAATCTCTGTCACCATACGAATCGCAAGCTCACACACGAGTGCTTCCAGCCATCTCTGCGGAACCTCTATTTCATCTGTGAGCGCCCCGACATCCTGAATCATTCGAGTGCGCCAGATGACCTGCTGATCGAAACTGTAGTTAGGAACCGGCCAAAGGTTTATCGTTGGCTGAACGCGCTCACGCCTGAACCAATACTGGGTAATTTGCCTTGCCTGAAAAGTAGTGTTTACCAGATTGGTATAGTCATCCATATTCATGCGAGCCATAGGAATGCTGTTCGGACTTTGCCCAAATACAACCTCCCTCACATTAAGAGTGCCGCCTCCCGTTTCACGCACACGAAAATACTCCATAGTGCGGGTAGCGTTGAAATCAACGTACACCCACTCCCTGTCCGGATAGCTTTGCGAGTCTGCAGCGTAAATTTCTACCCAAGTAGACCCATCTTCACTTGCTTCAAAAACAAGGTCATACGTTGCCGTACCATTTGACATAATACCAGCCGTAGTAACCGTAACAGCATCATCCCACTGATAAGAAATATATCCATCAGCACTTGTTTGAGTGCAGGCGGTATCAATATCTAAATCAAAAGCATTCGCTGCAGTCCCTCCGGCGCTTGAGTATGCTACTCCATCAGAAGGAAGTACAATAGTCCGGTAAAGGCTATTGAGTATATCAATAGTTCCCACAGGTGTTTCATAAACGCTCTTTCCTGCTATGTATCCAATGATTGTTTTTTCAATTGCCCAAAGGTTGATGCCTTCGTTTGCAAGCGTGCAAAGATAGAAGAATAGATTATCCCTAGCTGCCTTTTGGATGTCGGTGGTAACCTGAGCCGCAGTTACCCCCGCACGGCGCAGAGAGTGCTGGATAAGGTTATCTACAGATATTACTGTTTGGCCTACCGTCCCTGATGTCGCCATGCGCGGCCTCGCTTAGTCTTCACCTTATTCGGTAAACGACCAAGCGCCTTTTTTCCGCGCTCTTTGTCTGCTTCCGCAAATTCTTTTGCTACTTTTGTGGGTACGCCAACCTTCTCTGCAAAGGCTTTGTTATGAGCCGCTGCGTTCATAAGTTTATGCTGAGATTGGCTTTTAGAAGGCATTACTTGCAGCCCTTTTTCTTCACCATACCACCTTTTTTAAACATGGCTGGCCCAGATCCGGTTCCAGCTTCACCCTTTTTCTTTATATTGCCAGTGATAGCCATTTTCTTATGTTGTGGAATTTTGCCCAATTTCTTTGTCATTTCTACTCTCCATTGGAAAATTAGTTCTTCCAATCCACTTGTCCCCACCAAACATTAGATTGCGGAATATTTTATAATACCCCGTTCTTCTCCAAATATCAAAGATTTGTTTATCCGCCTCTTCGTGTTTTTTGGCCTCTTTAGCCATCTGGTCTGTTTCCTTGGGGATGTAACCTACCTTTATATCGGGGGCGCGCTCCCAGAGAACCATATCCCAGGCTATCTTAATCCATGCCCATTCAAAACCTGTCGAGTATGAGTCTGGGAAGCCCCACCACCCTACACGCCTGATTAACCACCCAGGCCAGATTATTACCCCGGAGAATGGGAAGGGGTCCCTGTTGCCATCTTCACAGCCAACCACGCACTTACCACGGCAAGCATCTTTTATCTTCTGCTCCCAATTAATGGTTTCGATAATGCAGTTATCAGGGATAATCCCATAATACTCTTCCTCCGGGAAAAGCTTATAAGCCATGTTAAGAATTTCGTTTATGCCCTTAAGGTCGTTTACCCGAATGGCATCCCATCCGCTGGGGATGTTAATTCCCACATAGTCGTCAGCGCCGCCGTTAACAATAAGAAGGTTGTTACCTTCCATCGGCTCTAAATTATCAAGGGTTTGTTGGCATATGGCGCGATTGTCGCTTGAGATCATTACCCACATTACGCTACCTCTCTGCCTTCCATATAATCCAGAAAAGCACCCTTCCACGCCTTTCTTCCTATGTGAATCATGCTTTGGGTAGGATCGCACCAAACCTCTCCTCCGCACGCTCTCCATTTCCGGCAAAAACCGTAATCCTCAGACCAGAAGAAGTTATTGTCGTCTACATGGGTTTCAAAAATATTATACATTTTACGATTCAAGGAAGCATCGTTGTAAGTTTCAGGGAAGTTCTCTATCACGGTCAAGAGAGCCTTTTTGCTTATTAATAGGCAGCCAGTCCCTATATCGTTTACAGTAATCATCCCGAAGTTATCCTTAAAAGCAAAGGGAGCTTCTACATTTACGCAATAAGAAGGCGTATCCACTTTGCGCTTGCCAGCAATGCCTATAACATCATGCCCCGAAGCCAGCATTCGCAATATGCCTTGAGGATCCCAACCCATGTCGGCATCCTGAAACCAAAGATGGGTCGCCTCCGGAACATCCAGAAAGATTGAAGCAACCGCGTTTCTGGCCCTTGTAACCAAGGCATCTCCGGCTGTAATAAAAGCGAACTCCACCCCATGCCGTGTAAAAGCTGACTGCGTTTCAAGTACGCTTCGTATGTATTCCGCGCAAAAAGAATCGCCATAAGCTGGTGAGCCTATGGCGACAAACTTTCCACGCAAATCAATAGTAATATTCTCCTCACCCATTTTCTTATCCTATTTATTTAATTATATCGCAGAATACTGCGCCACTCCATAAGCCTCAGTAACGGTTTGATCTTCATCTGCTGTTGGAACAGCAATCAAAGCTATTAACTTTCTAGCTCCATTGGAAGCGGCCTGAGTAGCATAAGTGCCACGAACGTCTCCAGTAGTTGCCGTAGCTGGATCGGTTGCAACTGCAGCAGTAAAGCCAGTTACAGCCGTTATACCAGTATCCCCGAAAGTTAAGCGAACATCGCCAAAGTTATCTACTCGAACTGGAAAACCAAAGGTATCAGCCGTTCCGATTGTTACCCCCGAAGTAGTAGAAGTGTCGGTAGTAATGTTTCTAACATACCTGAATGTTTTGGTGGTGGTTACGTTAGTATTGCCGCTAGGGCCAGTAAAGGTTGCTGTAAGAGGAACTTTATAATCATCCCAACCATTAATGGTGAAGGTTGCCGTAGTCACACCAGTAATGCCAGCTACCGTTATCGCTCTTTGGCAACCAAGGTCGTAAGCAGTTACAACCCCTGTTGATGTCGATATAGTTGTTGCAGTAACGCCTATACCAGCAGCCAAGGTAAAGGTTGTGCCAGTAGCAGAAGTAGCTACAAGAGAGGTAGTGGTGGCTGTGGCTGGTGTAATAGCGTAATAGTTCATAGGAACCGTAGCAACCCCAGGCTTGCCGTTAAGCGTTCCAGGAGTCTGCCTCGTGTCAGGAGCCATTCCCGCGTTTCCTAAACGCAATACATCTGAAATCTGTGTCATTCTAATCTCCATTTAAACTTTGGGGAGGAATCACCCTCCCCTCGGTTAATTAAGCACCGGCAGAGCCGTAAATGGCACGGGCATTGGTCCAGCCAACATCGTACCTTTTTGTAGACTTGTAACGCATCGAGTCAGTATCAAAGTCACCTTCCATACCCTTCTCAAGCCCAGTACGAGTAATGAACTTAAGACCATCCGGAGCGTCAGTTTTAACAAACCAAGCTGTGGATGATGTAAGGCGGGATATTACCACGGGGTCCTCTCCGAACATCGCCATCGAATTAATCGGGTTGATGTCGTTGTTAGCTGTACCTGCTCGAAGCACAGTACGGATCAGTACCGTTGCAGTCAGCGCATTCTGAGTCGGTACTACAAGCTTCTCAGGGCGCAGCCTGATCTTCTTGCCGGTGTCGTCCACCGCAGCCATAATCTGAGTCACAATCGCCTCCAAAGAGGTTTGAGACAGAGCCGCTGCGGAACTAAGAATGTTGCTGTAAGTACCAATCCTCATCGGATGGGCGGAGTTAACGAGAGTCACTCCGTCGCCACCCACATACCCTGCGGTGAAAGCACGATTGAGAATGTTGGCTGAGTTAATCTCATCCGTTTCAATCATCGACTGAGCAAGGTGCTTGGAGTAGGTTTCGCCGATAGCGATATGGTCGCCGTCCTCTACAAGGGTTCTGGTAAGGGCAAAGCCATAACCATACCTCTTGAAGATGTAACGCTTTGTGAAAAGCGTACCGCCCTGGGTGTAATCCACTGGCTCACCATCAGGAATCTCAGGGGCAGCGCCAAATCCAAAGAGGACTGGCTCTTCCTGATACCTGCGTGGGTACTTGGATTTCTCAACAGAGAAGATGCTTTTGTATTCGTCCTTCCTCTGGTCGTATAAACCATCGAAAGCAACATTAAGTATTGGTGCAGTTATCTGCTTAAACTGCATTGAGTTCATTGGCGTAGTCATTGTTGTATCTCCCTATGCCTTAAATTGCAGCTTTGTTAGCAGTGTATTGCTGTGTAGCAATCTGCACTTCAACAACCGTGTAAGAATCACCCCACGCATTATCCACGCCAGGGTACAGATCAAGGACGCGAAGCTGTGCAGTATTTGAAGCGCCTGTAATAGTCGCATTCATTGTGCACTGGCTCCAGCCTAGATTTGTATTGCCGGATGTTGCATTAGAGATGTTTGCCTGTCCACCAATCGCGGTTTGAGCAACAGAACCATCCGCCTGAATTGCGTAGATGATCTGCTGATCGCGCGTGTAATACACCTGTGTGCTACCAGCTACATAAGTAGTGCCGGAGACATATACAGGAGACAACGTACGCTGGCCGTCGTTGGTGGTGTATTCCCAACCAAGGAACACCCCGATAAAATCATCGCCTGCTGCTGCTGGCTGAAGCTGTCCCGAACTGTTAAACTTTACTGGCTGGAAGGTAAAAATATTTGCAGTAGTGCCAGATGCAATTCCATCCGTTAGCGCTTCCTGCTGCGGTCTTTGGCCGGACTGATGCCTAATAGGAACCAAGCCGAAACCTGCTAATGTCGAAGACATTGGAGTTCTCCCCCTCAAAAATCTTGTTGATTCAAGCTGTCCTATTCAAATTTAGGAACAGCCACCCTCCTTCGGGTTTCTCCAATCGCATCTGCATCAAACTCATTACGGAACAAAGATTGCCCGGTTTTGGGATCTCTAAACTGCTCCTTCGCTTTTCCAACAGGCTCCCCTTCGTATTCCAAAGGCAAGTCATAATGATAATGTTTCATTATGCGCTGGTAGCGATCTTCGGGGATTTCATACAAGATCATCTCGTTGCACCTTACCTCTTCAACGCCAGAAGGCGACTTTAGGTAATTCTGGCCGAAGCCGTCTACATCGTTGGGATGAACCTTGGTATACCCGAACTTTTCGTAACGAGTAATGGGAGTTTGCGCATTCGTCTCCGACAGCCAAATTCTATGCCAGCCATCTTTTTTGGGAGGAACGGGGAGAATCCCGCCTTCATCAGAGCTTCTAAGGAGATTTTCAAGATCATCTCCGGCTACATCTGATGTGCGCGACTGCCTGTCTTCAGCAGTCTTTCGTGTTTTTTCTGCAGGCTGCATATTTTTCAGACGCTCATCACTCATCTGCGACTCGCTTTCTGCTCGGCAAGATAGTATGCCACAGCCTTTTTTCTATCTGGATTACTTTTATCATATCCATATCTTTCATTCAAGAGTTTTCTAAATTCAGGCGGAATGCCACCTTCGCCCGCATCCTTCTTTACTACAGTAGTCTCTTTGCCGCCCACCATCTGGTGCGGAGGCTTTTTACTTCCATTGCTCTTATACCGATGCGGAAGCTCCTCTCGAAGGCGATTGGTAAGCTCTTTCCAGAACGCCGGGGTATCTGGCTTATACCCTTCTTGCGCCAGATCGCTATCTATCTGCATGGCGATTCTGGAATCGCGGTCTTTAGAGTTAGCCCCCTGGAACCACGAGTTCTGGCTCATCCAGTCGGTGCGGAGGCGACTCAGTTTCACATCATCAACCGCTGGCGCTTGCTGGCGCTCATCTTTATTTTCCGGCGCTTCTTTAGTGGACTGGAATCTATCTTTGAAACTTTTTAAAGCGTTGTATTCAGCCTGAGCCTGAGCCTTAATGTCACGAGCCTTTTCCAGATTGGCAAAGGTCGTACCGAAAAGCTCTTCGTCCCCTGACCCGAAAGACTTTTTGATAACTTCTTGTGCCTGCTCGATATACTTAACAGCATCGTTGTATTTTTGGGCTGCTGAGTTTATTCGGGTATCAACATCATTAAGATCCCGCGCATCAATCCTTTCTGAGATTTTCCCCGCGAACTCCTGGGTAAACTCCTGCATCTTATTTACCTGATGCCGCAGGGTGGCTATTTCTTCTTGATACTGAAGTTCACGTTTGCGCTGAAACTCTTTTTTCTGACGGCGCTTTAATTGGGAGCGACTGAGCTTTCGCTCACCATCCTTTTCTTCATCAGAGCCTTCGTCTTCAGACTCTTCGTCCTCATCTTCGTTCTTTTCTTCTGAGCCTTCTTCCTCATCAGACTCTTCTTCCCCGCCTTCCGACTCTTCCTCATCTAAGTCCTTCTCCTCAAAATCTTCATCTTCTTCTTTCCCCGTCATATATACTCCTCTACATCAAGTGGATTGCCAATGATTTTTGCACGAATGTCTTTTGCACGAAGCAAAGCAAACAAGCATTTTTCTTCGGTTCCATCTTTGGTTTTGAATGTTTTGGCAATCTTCATGCTGCCGTATTTTGGGATAAGAACGTAGTCGCCTACCTCCGCCCACTGACCTTCCGGCCATACATTTAAGGTATCAGCATCCTTGAATGCCACCTTGCCTATTTTAACCACCTTGGCTATCAAAGTGTTCCACTTGTCAAAGTCCTGTGTTTCGGGAGCAAGAATAATGCTGCCAAACCTCTTTTTAGGCATTTTAATCTGGAACAAACAAAGATCGCCCGAAGGCTCTATATCTACACATACATCAGGAAAATGCTCCTGAAGCTCTGGACTATCAGCCCACGTCTCCGTCACCATCGTCTTTAACCCACCTACTATACGCGAAATTAACTAAGTTTTTCGCTTTTTTTAAACTTTGCTCCTGCCCAACCCTGTACCGATATTCAGCAAAGTCTTGAGCTGGAGATTCAGAAAAAGATTCCTGCAATACAACAATCTCCTCCTGTAGAATGGATAATATTTCATTTACCAGCGTTGTCAATGTTCTTTTCCTTTTGCATTGCAACATCAGCCGATTTCATCTCAGCTATAAGTAGATCCACAGTATTGTCCTGTGTATTAGTTTCTATGGTGGTTTGAATCTGCTTGTCCTTGAGCGCGGCGTCGGACTCATCTTTTTTGGCCTTTATCTGCTGATCCACCTGTTTGCCCTGTGCATCTATCTGGAGCTTCTGCTCTCTGGTATTCGCGTCTTTAAGAGCGGCCTGCGCAACCAAAGTAGCTGGATCCTGACCCTGTGGCTGGAAGGAAGCCATTACCTGCTGCGCCTTCTGGATAATTGGCGGAATGCCCTGAAGTGCCTGCGGAGAAGCCTCATGGAAGTATCCCGCCGCCTGAGCAAGCAGTGTATCCAGTTTATTCCCATACCCCTCTATCGAGTAGGGTAATTCTGATAAATCCATGCCAGTAGCGTTACTTACAATCTCAATCATTTTCTGCGCATACCAAAAAGCCATATGCTGCTTTAAATGCTCCAAGGCCGCTGGAATAAATACAGGAGCAATGATAGGCGACATCCCATAATTAGGGTCATCAAGGCATTTCAGCAAAACCTCTATGTGGGCCAAGTGGTCTTGGTCTGGAAATGCAAACGCTGGTTTGCCCATCATCATCTGCACATTTTCAGCCACGGGGTTCTGCGGGGTAGGCTCTGGCTGCGTGGGGATAAGCTCATCAATATTCTGCACCCGCATCGCCTCAAGCACTCGCCTGTGTACCGCCTTATGGTCGTATATCTCCGGCATGGTAGCCGCCATCTGCACAATGCCTTGGTTTTGAGCAAACCTTTGTGCCTCTGAAAAGATATGCGGGTCGCTAACTGGCATAATATCCATCGGGCCTTCATAATCTTCCCTGCGTACCAGCACCTCTCCAAACTCATCCAGAATAGTCTGGTCATCGGTATATTGGCGATTGAGCCTGTAAAGAATCTCCAGGCACTTGCGCTGTGAAGCGTGCAGCCTTGAGTGGATGGCAGAAAACACCACCATGCCGTTTTCAATGCGGGAAAGCTGTGTACCAACCGGAACCTCCGCCCCCTGGTTCCCATCCTCTTCAAGAACTGTTCTCACAACTCCACGGGCAAGCTCATCCAGCGCCCCCAAAAGTTGGAACAGCACAGGGCTGGGGGGATTGAATGGCATGGGCATCGCCACCTTGCGAATGTCATCAGTAGCCACGCCATCTATCTCGTGAATCTGCCCAATAGAAACATTTGCACTTTGACCACCCATCCTCGCTCCCTTAAGCTTGAGCATGGTAGCGGAGTTATTAATGTGAGCAGAATCAAGAAGCGCCCTTAATGCCCCGGTTGCTGCAGCAGATAGGCCACCAATGAGATGTGGAAGCCCAACGCAATAAGCACCACGCCAAGGTATAAACCCGAAATCCACGATCCAGTCGAGAGCTGCAAAAGTTTCATCGCCTTCCTCCCAGTTACGATAAACCGCCAAAACCTTCCGGGATTGAACGTCAATACTTACAATGTAAGGACATGGGCCAAACTCGTAGTTTGCGAAATCATCGTCTTCTTCAAGATAAGTATAAACCTCATAGATTTCCTTAACATCTGAATCAGACTCCTGTGCCTGATCTGACTTGCCCTCAATCTTGTTGTTCGCCAACTGAGATTCGGTCTGCTCAATAGAACTGGAACTTGATGCCTGCTCCGCCTCTTCAACGTCGCGGTACATGCTTGTTTTTACACGGCGATTAAACTCCATCTCCGTAATAACCTGCCAGTGAGTAAGGCGATCAGCCGAATACATGCTCGAAGCATTAAACGGTAGAAAAATGTTATCTATAGGAATGAAATCGCATCTTGCACGCTTCAAGCGCCTGTCCCAGTACCATTTTAGATACTGAGAGCCACCCATCGGGAGCTGAGTAAGCAACCTTTCAAGTTCTGCGCGGTACTCGACAATGGTTTTTGTAAGCTGCACATTCATATGCCTGCGGATGCGCTCGGCACGCTCTAGCCGTCCTTTGGTGGTCTGACCGACTATCGCCGTCTTAACGGGGCCTTCTGGAGGGAATATCTCCTTTATGGAGCGCGCTGCAAAGTCTACGGTGCAGGTGGTTATAACGGGGTGAGTTACCTTGCTCGCGCCTTCAAATTCTGCGCCGCCGGGGGCCTCATCGCCCATCCCCGTGCGCTTTAATCCTTCTTCCTGCTGCTGATCTCTTTTTTTCCGTGCGTCACGGTCTTTCTGAACCGCCTCGCATAGATCACTGGCTATCTTATCAAGGGTATCTTCATCCCACTTAAGGGCAAGGTTTTCATAGAAGTCAGGCGATTGTGGAGAAATTTCTTCCTCCACATCGCTATCAAGCACCTCTTCTTCTGTGCTTTCTTCTATTTCCCCATCCACAAGTGTAGAATATCACCACCAGAAGAAAAAGAAACAAAAAAACCACCTTTTAAGAAAAAGGTGGCGAATTTTCAAGCTTACCTAACAAGGGAGCTACCTATGCCCAAGGTAGAACTCCACAAAGGGTATCTTAGCATCTTAATTTGAATTATCAACCAAAATTTGCGGATAGGCTTCAATTCCTTCCGCCAGAGCAAGCCACTCCTCTTTTGTAACGTCATCCGCCCCCTCCGCAATCTGCCTCATGCGGGCAGATGGTATTTTAGTGAACACACAAAAGCTACCCCAGTCATATCCTGTCGCCTCAATAAACTCATGAATCATATCAAACTTGATCTTCATTTCTCTACCCATTCCAAAAATTTTGCCACACTGTACTTTTCTCTTACCTTGGATGTCGCTGCCACGCTTTTAGGATAGTGGGTATCCCAGTTTGCCCTAAGTGCCTTTAAAGAACTCAATAGTGACGTAACTTCACCACTTTTGAACGTTTCGTACCCCACCCCAAGTTTGCGAGCCTCCAGTTCCATCCATGTATCCTGCGGGATCAATACCGGCCTGCCGCTGGAAAGCGCCTCGATAAACACTCCAGATATATGATTCCTGTAATATCCCGCATCATACGGCAGAATAACCGCATCCATACGAGCAAGGGCATTTTTGTATTGCGCCTTGTCGATCTCACCGTAAATCGGCTCTACGTTAGGGGGAAGCTTATCTGTTTTGGGGTTAATCTGAGCCAGATACAACCCTTCTGGGTCGAGAGAAGCCGCCTCCATCAGTAACGGCAATCCCTTTACGCCTGTAGAATGCCCTAAATACCCGAAAAACGCGCTTTTGGCCTCAACAGACTCTTTCGGCTCGGTGGAAGTGGCGGGGAAAGCAGGGCAAATACTGCCTTGCACCTGAATAGCGCCCAAATCTCCCAAGGTCCACTCGGTTTGCACCCCAAAGGTGACCTCTCCGCCCCATCTATTGAGATGCGCCACAGCCTTTCTGAATAAATAAGCATTTGTAGTGGGGTTTCCCTGATTATCACGGATCCCCGGAAGCCCGATGATGAGCTTCAACTTGACCTTAAGCGCCTTCCTGCGGAGATATTGCGCCAAACCGTATAAAATAGCCGGGGTTACCGTATGAACCAGTACCACATCGCCATCAGCAAGGCCCACTCCATCCAAATCTTCATAAAAAGTCTCGTTGTTGCGTAAAAAACTGTCCAGCCAAGCTAACTGGGGATCTGCCGAATGCTGTATGTATGTCCAGTCGGTGAAAGCTCCGGTAGTCCACCCCTCAGCCACGATCTCCGGGCTTACATTCTTAAAGGCGTAGACATGAATGTCCTTGTTTTCCTGCCAAAGCTGCCGGTTAAAAGAATAATGGTGGCCTGCTTTAGAAATAAGGCCGTTATCTAGGATTTTGATTGTCATTTGTATTCCTCTTTTAGTGTGCCATTCGTATAATACATCCCTGTTTTTGCTAACGCCTCCCGCGCTGCGTCGGCACTTTGGGTGGCCGCCAGCGTGTATTCTTCTGCGATTTTTTTAAACCTAACCAAATCCTCTTCAAACTGCATACGGATTTGTACTTCCTTCCTTTTCCCACGGTTCGTATAAATCTTCTTCTTCCCCATACGGTACAGATTCTCCCTCCAAAAGACGCATATCCTTTAAGACTAATAAAGTCTGAGTCATTGTGTCGTGCATATCGTCGTGTCGTCCATTGGGAAACATAGCAACCTGATCTACAAAAGGCTCTACCCACGTTCTCACTCTGCCGCGTCGCTCTTCTTTATCGCTTTCTGGCAAATAAATTAAGCCATTCTGGATTAAGTGAGAAACCATATGAGTACGCTGAATCTTGTCTGCTTTTCCTGGGTTGTAAAGCTTAACAGGCAGCCCTGCTAAAGCCATATCTGTTTTTAAAATGGGGCCGCTGGCTTTGTTTTCAATCAAAACCATATCTATTGCGCGGGGGGGATCTCCGTATAAAGAGCTTGCCTCTTCAATAGCTCTGCGCCTTAAGGAGGGATAATCTAACCAATCTTCCCAACAATCCAGCAACATCGCGCACCATTTTCCCTCTGAGGGAAATATGCCCCAAGTAGTGCAAGCACTAGGATCATTCAATGCCGCCTCAGTAAATGCCGTATCATAGCTTTGCACTATGTATTCAAAAGCTGGGAAGGGTTTTTGAGCGGGCCATAGCTTAAACCAATCTCTTTTTATAATGCCACCTTCGGCGGGGGCAGGCCTTTGCTGAAGCTGCCCGGCCACAGCCATCTCCGATTTGAGAGCCTTTTTTAAAGCCTTCATCTCAGGTATCCCCATTCGCTCAGGCCACAAAAGCTCTCCCGCCTTCGTTCTTGGGTCTTCCCAAGGCTTGCCCTTCGTAGACGGCAGCGCCACAGTCCTACATCTTCTTTCAGGCTCAAACTCAAATGGAAGGCAAAGATGTATCCAGTCCTCCTTCTCATTGGCGAGTATGTGACCCGAAATATCCTCTTCACCTGCACGCTGCTGGATTACTATTTTGCGTCCAGTCTTGGGATCATTCATACGAGTCGAAAAAACCTGGGTAAACCATTCAATAGCTGACTTAAAGGATGTTTCAGAACGCTCATCACGGATGTTGTTAGGGTCATCGCAAATCAGGAAGTCTCCACCCTCTCCAGTTAGAGTGCCGTCCACAGAAGTTGCTATGCGATAACCAAGCCTCGTATTATCAAATCGTATCTTTGTGCTTTGATCCCCCTGAAGTTGGAACTGAGAACCCCACCGCGATTGATACCAAGGGCTTTCAATAACGCGGCGGCATCGCACGCTATCTCGCATGGAAAGATTTAAGGCATAACTTACATATAGAAATTGCAACGAAGGATTCTGCAGCCATACCCACGCCGGAAACATTACAGACACAAGGGTTGACTTGCAAAATCTTGGCGGAACGTTCACCAAAAGGTTTCTTATTTCCCCTCGGTAAGTTGCCTCCAGATGCTCTGCAATACACCCCAAATGCCAGCCATCCACGAACTCACGCCCCCCTTCAACCCAAGGCCAAGCCTGCTTGACGAACTCATGCAGACTCCTCGCCGCTGCGCGCCTCTCCAGCAGCTCGGCTGCGACTTCATCAAGATTGTACTGGTTCGGCTGCAAACTTCTCCTGCTCCTTTAGTATCTTTTCCCATCCGCCTATCCGCTCTATCTCATCAAAGGTTTCGGTGCGGTGAGGCAACCCGTTTTCCCCATTGCAATTGAAGCTTCTGGTAACAAGATAACTCCTCTCCCCATCCCCCATATAAGAGTAGGTACACCCCGGATGGTGCATACTTTTAACCCACTCGTTATTCATCACCGCCACCTGTATGTCTTTGCCGATTATGTAGTCTCTTTTTCTACCCATGCCTCTAACCCCCATCCATCAAATTTATAAACAGGACGCAACCTCCCTAAATCCTTCCATCCCTTGAAAACCTCTTTTGCCGTGTTTGCCCAGTTAACAATAATATCAGGATCAAAGGTATCGGTATCCCAAACATTGAATATCGAAATCTTCTGAAATGGCCCCTCAGTTACCATTCCAAGCCCCCCGTCAATGGCATTGGAAGCCATATTAGCCATAGCCTCCACGTGATCCTTAATAAAGCACCAATCGGCGTTATCAAGTTTCTTCGGCCTGTATTTCGCACCCTCGCACCAGTATGAAAACTGGTTATCACTGCGCTCAATCAGGAATATCGAGTTCCCAAACTGTGCCAGCCCCCGGAAATATTCATCCAGAAACCACTCGCCCCTGGTCCACACAACGTCCACCCACTGCTCAACCATAAATCTGTGGTCTAAAAAGTATTCGTAGTCAGTTCTGGCTGTCCGAGCCGTTACAAACTCAAAATTTCTCTTAGCTGCCTGCTCGATTAGTCCCAAGTTATCCCCCCGCCATATAAAAAATTACCCAAAATCATTTCTGCCGCCTGTAAAAAGGTGTTCTCAGGGTCTTTCTCCAGCCGAGCGCGAGCAATATCCAGATTCCCCTTGAGAGCATCAGCCTGATACAGATCCACCCCTAATTTTTGTAGCCTTTTCACAAACTCCGCCCGCTCCTTTCTATCAAAGGCATATGCAACCAAATATTCACTGACCTCACTAAACTCCGGAGATTCCCACCCTAGAGCCTCCATAGCAGCCTCAGATGGCTTACCCCCTCTTTTAAGCTCGGTGAGAGCCTTTTTTAACTTTATATACTCATCCTTATACCCACCGGCCCTCTCCAGATAAGTTATGCGCGCTCGCAGATTATGATTTTCTTTTTCTGCTTCCGCCTTTTGCTTTCTTACTTTATCCAACTCTAATTGGAGGCCAGAGGCGGAATCGAACCGCTGTAAAGGGTTTTGCAGACCCTTTTTGTCACCAGACAACCCCCGGCCATCATTCACTTCAACAAATCCTCAAATTGCCTTTCAATCATCAGCCTCTGCTTTTCTACAAGCCCCTCTACAATATATTTAATTATCTGCTCTAAATGAGCCTTGGGGATGTCTCCAACGATACCGCGCTCAATGCACTTACGCTGCAGTTCATATAAATTCACTTTAATAAATCCTTTCTTCCAGCTTTCTCCAGTATCGCCAGTAAATCATCATCCGACATATCCTTGATGCTCTTGTTATGCACCACCTCCACTTTCGTAGTTCGTAACCCCAAAACATCCGTCTTGAGCTTAATCGCGTTCAAAGCCTCGCTGTACCTGTTCTCTCCCCGCGCCAAATCCTGTATTTCCTGTATCTCTGCCAGCACAACATCCTTATCCAGTGCCACTACAGGGGTTTCCATCGGCGCTGCGGACTCTATAGCCGCACGGATGTCCTCCCGCATAAGAAGGCTCTCAGCGATCTTATCCGGTCCCCTTCCGTCGCGTATCCCGGAATGAACCACGGCAAGCGCCGCATTCCCTGTCTTCAGGAACTCCGATACAAACTTTTGCTCAAGGGGTGATAGCACGCCTCTCTCCCCTCTTGAAACCAATATAATCCCGCATAGCAAAAATCCTTTCTTCCTTTGTAAGAGATGCCCGAATGCTCTTTATCCGGTTGCAGAAAAGACAGTGCCGATAAACTCTCTTTCCATCCAACTGCTGCCGTATCAGGCATAGTCTGCATTTAGGGGATGGCTTCTTCTTTGACATCAGGCATCCTCGTCTAATTCTACATTGCCCCGCAGGGTTGGGGGGGTGTGACTTCTGCCCAGATACGCCTCAAACGCCTCTATCGCTATCCGCACCTTCGGTTTTCCAGCCTTCTTTGCCGCCTCGGTTATCCTAAGCGCCAAATCCTGCGGCAAATGAAAGTTCACCAGCGTAGATGTGTATGGGTTTTTAGCCTTCGCCATAATCCCCCGCCAGCATCTTGTGTGCAAATTTTTGTGCCAGAAAAAGCGACATCGTACTGTCAGGGTTATTCGCATAAGCCTCAAAGACACCATCCTTATCAAGGGCGATAACCAGCGCGCTTTCAACATTATCCCAGTCGATGTTATCCCGCAGGCGCGTTGCCGGTAAGGGCAACGAAGTCATCCCGCTGAAGTAAATTACGTTGTTTGGTTTTTCGCTCAATCCAACCTCCTTATTCGTATTCCTTTTTTAGTTATAATCAGCTCCATCCGTGCCTCGTAGCCTTCTTGCTGTATTCTCTGGCGGGTAGCGATGTCGGTAATGTAGGTGAGGGCATCAGGTATGGGTATGGTGTAGTTTGTAGGAAACGCACCCGCAGCCACTATGTTCTCAATCGCACACTCAAGAGTTTCTAAGGTGAGGTCGGTCATTGCAGCACTCCCGCATTTTTGCACATTCGTACTAAATCAATATTGTATTCTTTACTTCTAACAATAACCATCTGCTTGCCATACACCAAAGCCACAATTACAGGCCGGTGTTTTGTTTCTAACTCCCAAGCCAAAGATGTAATCTCCTTCAGGGTCAAAACAACTCCTCCTGACGCAGATTCTTCAAATAAGTATTCAGTATCTGCAAAGCTTCGCGCTCCTTGTCGATTCCATCCTTGTCAATCAAAGCCACAGCCTTCTTCAACACCTTCACATCATATCCATCACCCTTCAATTGCTTCCAGATGTCCTCAATATGCGCCCGCTCGTCCTTGATCCGGGTCATCGCATCCAGTATTTGCTCTACTTTGTCGTTAAGGATGTTGCTCATATTTATACCCCAATAGATTACATAAATGTTGCGCATCTTTCCCAGCGCACTCTCGAAAAACCCCAAGAATAAATTGAACCAAGGCTAGTACGTCAGGTAGAGGCAACGGGAGAGCACCCCCCTCATAAAAACGCATAACCCTCAGCACGCAATACTCCATCAGGAGGGAGTTCAAATCTTTTTGTTCACTAAGGATGTTGCTCACTGAAATCCTCCAATGCTTTTTGTTTTTGGGCTGGGACATCATTGCTGGCATCTTGCTCACCGCGCCTCAATCTTCGGAGAGGCACACCGTGCTTTTTGCAAAGTCTGCGAAAATAATTGTACTCATACCCCATACTTTCCGCTGCCTTCAACGGCGCTCCGTCAGCCTGAGCTACGCAGTCTCTAATGCGAGTGGTAAACAGGTTAAACTCAACGAACTTCTCTGCCTCCTCTACCGCAGGGGCCGATGCACCAAAACCCTTTGAAAACAACTCCCTTCGGCTCTCCTCATCAATGTGCGCCAATAGACCAAAAGATGCGACAGCCGCATCACCGGGATTCTCAATAAACTTCACGGCTCTTCCTTTCCTTTTTGCGTTGCTCATTTTCAATTTCTTTGAGTTTTTTCAGGCGCATTTGGGGCGGGAGGGACTCAAGCATTTTTTTTGTATTTTCGTCCAGGGTGGCCCATATGCCCAGCGATTCATTCATCTTACACCCCTCTCTTCCAATTAACCAAAGCTGGCGCGGATTTCCAAACCCTGAAGGGTATCGTATCAATCTTAAACTCAGCCCGCTCCTTCAAATAAGCCTCTACAGCCTCTTTGATTAAGCCGTAATAAAATCCCGCCAAGGTGCGGTCACCTCTAGCTAAAGCTATGCAATCAAGGGCGTGTTTCTGCTCGTCGGTAATCATCCCAACATATTAGCAATTAAATCTGTATTTGCAAGCAGATTGGACTCGGTTATCCAGAAGAAATTTTTATCCCCTCAAATTCGCAGTATCGTATCGCTGCCTCCCGCGCTTGCTCATTCACAGGATAATCCTTCGGGTCCGCCTCGCCGTCCGCAGTGATAACCCTGGTATTGGTCAGGCGGGCAGTCTCGATGGCGGTCATGAAGAGGATGTTCACCAGTAATAAACCGTAGGTCTGCTATTGCCCAAAGGAAACACAACAGTATCCGCATCCTCCCCTTGCTTTATCTCGTGGCAAAGCCGATGGCTCTCCCTGCGGCGGGGTCTTGTATGGTGCATGATATTCCACCATGCAGGGCAGCCACCAGGAAACTGGCCTTCGGATCTACCCTTCGTGCGTGGGCGCTTGCGTTTGTAGTTGGACATATAACCCCCTATATAGGCACAAATATATCACCGGTATCAGAGGGAAGCGGGATTGCCTCGTTATTGCGCAATCTGGATGCAATGGCCTCTTTAATCGCCTTGGAACCCCAATAACTCGCCTCAGGCTTCGTCGCCCCGTAAGTGGTAACCTCTGGAAAATCCGGGGAAGTAACCAACCAGGTGTCGTTGTCATCCTTCAAGAGCGTAAGCGGGTATAATTTCATCTCATCCTCCAAAGTTGTTGCCTACGCCTATACCGAAAAAGCACAATACCAGCTCAAAATATATCATAGGCGGCTATGGTTGTTAAGGGACACTCATAGCCTGTCCCGAAAGAGTATTATAATGTGCTTGCAAGAAGAATCAATTTATTTTTCTAAAGCCTAGCATTTCCATTTCCGCAAAGCTTTGTTTATCCTCGAATCGGGATCATTGGCTGTGGCTGCGCTTGTATTCTTCTTTTTCATTCCGCCCATCCTCGCGCAAAAAGACCTCTTTCGCGCACCGCCCTCCGGCTGGGGAGCCTTTAATCCGGGTTTATCAGGATTGGCCTTGTTGTATGAAGCCCGCCCCTTCGCGTTCAAGCCGCCTTCAGGGTTCTTACCCTCTTTACGTTGCCATGCCGGGGATCTCTTTTTCGCCATAAGGGGAGTATGACAGTTTTTTGGAAGAGATCAAGGGGGTATAGGCTTGATTGTATTTGCAAGCAAGATCAATGTTTTTTTGTGGGAAAATTAAAGACCTTAAGCCCCAGCCACCCCTCACCAAAATCAGGGGGGTAGGGTCGGCGCGTTTCCGCCATCTACAGGAACGCCCGCCGGCGCATAGGCATATGCACGCGCACTGGCGCACGCAGGCACGCATAGCAAGACTTATGCCAAGTTACCTGTTCAAGTTATGTTAAAAACTCATAGCACACTTGCAAAGGTTGCAATGGCAATTAGTTGCATAACGTGGGATATTGAATCACCAACACAGGAGAAAAGGCCAATGCAAGACGAAATTATAGACTACCTGGTAGATGAAGAGTTCGACAGCTTCGATCTGGCGGACATTGTTAACCCTGAAAGCGAGGAGATTGAATCATGGAATTAGACGCGCTTTCCGCAGCTTACGGCGCTGTTTGTGCCAGTGCGATATGGCTGATTGTTCTGGCTTATTGGAAGTCAAGCATATGGAGCTAGAGCAACTCATAGAAAAGGATGGCCTTCATGTTGTGCTGGCAGAGCTTAAGCGCATAGCATGGGAGCGCATGGTTAGATGCGACACGGCGGCGGAATCTATGCTGTATGCGCGTATCGCTGTAAGCCTTGAGGATATACTGGGAGCTTAACTTGTGTTGCGCCTGGCAACGGGTGCAATGCTGGTTAAACTTAAGGAGATAGAAAGATGAAAACCATTACAGTCTATAACTACAATCCCCAAAAGCCTCAATGGTATAAATCAACGGGCTATATGGAGTTTGATGCACAAATTAATCACCATAACGCTATCGAATTTAATGCGAATGGTTGGGAAGCAGCTTTGAAAATCGCCAAGCAATACGGCGCATATAAATTAACGCAGTTTGCAAAAGCGCGCATCATGCGGAGCGAATACATATGAACACCGTATCAGCAGCTTACATCATGGGTATAAAAGAGGGTAGGAAGCTATTACAGAGCAATCCTGACTTCACCCGTGAGGATATACAGGTGATTATCTCCAACATCAAAAGTACGCTGCGGGGGTTTTCCGGTGACGTTGCGGAAATACTCAGGGGCGAAAGAGACTTTTGGATCAACCAACTTAAGCAAAAGGATTGAATATATGACTTACATTTACGAAAGAGTGTCAAGCGGAGACTTCAGCAAGGAATATGGTACGGATTATGAATCATGGGACGATGTATCCGAAGAAACAACCGTGATCGAACACTCTAACGGCGCTGCAATCGTACAGGCGCATTAACCAACCATGCCTATCCGTTTAACACCCAACCAGACTAGGGATTGATTATGTACTACTACATAGCAATGCATGATGCCGGGCGCAGCGTCCTAATCGCTGGCCCGTATGACACGGAGGAAGCGGCAGAGTCATCCCGCCGCGCTGCTGAGGCCAAAGCGCATGAGTATGACGCTAAATCATGGTTTTACACTTCGTCACTGGCGAAGTCGGAATCCGTAATGAAAACCGCTTTTGGGAGGGTCTGAGTATGTATCTCACTAAGCCTACCATCAAAGAGCGTTATAACTGGGGTTATCAAGACGGTAAGAATGCCGGAGAGCGCGGCCATCCGTTTCGCCCGGCAGGTATATTAAAGCAAAGTACAGCCAAGCATTTTGACGCTAAGTACCAGGAAGGTTATGAGGCGGGATATTGGCCAGCGCATGACGAAAGGAGAAAACGGCCATGACTGATGAGCAAAAAGCCTTCGAGCAATGGTATATGACGGAAAATCCTCTTAATTCCATTGAGAAGACTCCGCATGGATTGAAACAATATCCTGATAATGGAGATATTTACTGCAAACCGGCTACTCGCAGAGCATGGGCCGCTTGGAAAGCTGGCGCTGCATATCGCTCTACCGGTAAATTTCCTGTGGAATTAGCCATTGTCACGATTGACGTTCGACCTCCTATACCGTCCCGCAGTTTCGATTTCTGCGCCTATTACAAAGGAGAGGAAGAAACCGGACATTATGGATGGGGAGAAACTGTTGATACCGCAATCAAAGACCTAATTCAGCGCTATGGAGATGAATAACATGACCGTTGCTACCATTATAAACCTACTCCGCAACAGTGACCGCCCGACGACCCATTGTAAGTTAATGGACGATGCCGCTAATGCGCTTTCTCGCTTGGAGAAGCGCGAGGAACGGGCGCGGGGATTACTGTTCGATGCCTTGCATGTGCTTAACGCCCACAGTGTTGGCTACAAGACGCAGGAAGCGATTGAGCGATTCTTGGAAATTGGGAGGGAAAAGGAATGACACAACATCTATCCCCAATGGGTAACAACCGGATAGGCATGAACCAAACAACAAAAGGACGAAACACAATGACACAACAAAAACACACGCCCGAGATGTCAATACAATATATAGGAGGTTATTACGCTGTGATTGATAAGAATGGAAACTTTTATGCAAAAACATGCTTGAGCACCAATGCCCGCCTTATAGCAGCCGCGCCGGAGTTGCTGGAGGCTTTGCAAGACCTTGTTAGGTTCTGTTCCGATATGGAGAATTGCGACCTTACTAAACACCGTGCAGTCATAGCCGAAGCAACGGGTACTCCCCTATGATCTACGCCCTTGTTGCCCTCAAGCTCATATTCCTGCTTATCCTATCGAGGCAAAGTTAGCCCCCTTACCGGGGCTTTCTTTTTTTAAAACTGGTATTTCTTGTAAACCCCTCCGGTTCAATCTCGGTTGAGTATCTCATCATATCCAGCGCAAGCCTAAGCATTTCGCGGCCTTGCTCGTATAGCTTGCTGACGTTATCTATCTCCCTGGCGCGCCCCGTGCTGCCCGGAGTCATTGTATCTGCTGTTTGCAACATAAACCCTGCCGTTTCCATAATCTGCTTTGTTGCCCCCCCTAAAGATTCAGATAAATATTCCGCCCTCCTCTGCTGACGCACAAGGATCTTTTCGTCCTCCGATAATTCTTGCAAATACCCCATTTTGAACAATCTAGCATATCTGCCCCTTTCCGTCAATTTGCACTTTTTTTGTAATAGAAATTATACACCATTAAGCTTAACGCTCAAATCAAGCCTACTCCTACTCTCTATAAGGAAAAAAAATCAAAAAATGATATATGATATATATTATATTATTATATACTTATCCACAGGTCTCCTTCTATGGAAATCCATTTTATATATAGGTATCGTATAATCGCTTTTTTTTGCCCATCTAAGCTAGGCTGGCTCTGGGCTACACCGTTAAGCTTAACACCGTATAATTTTTATTACAAAATTTTGCCCTTAAACTCAAAAGCCCCCCAAGGATTACTCCGAGAGAGGCTTTTCCGTTAACAAAAGTTTACACTTTGGCTAACAATAATACCAATACCCTATCACAGGTACGGTACGAACGCAATATCTGATTTCCTATCGGGTACAAAGCCAATGACTTCGCCCGTATCTTTATCTACTGCTTGTATTTCTTGTGTATTCAAGAGGTGTACGAGGGCATCATTAAAGTGCCTGACTTCGAGCTTGCCTCCCCACATGCGCTGAAGGGTAGCGCAGGGGATACCGCGAGGGTTCTTCTTATAATGCACCTTGATACTTCTGAGAATACGCTTCCTCGTATGCTCTATATCTGAGTCGGCAACAAAGTTAATGGCCTTGAATGTCCTAAGCTCTGCCTGATAGGTTGCCATTTCTGCTGCCCACAATGCTTCCGGCAAACTAATACAAGTAAAATTAGAGGCGGCGAGGGCTATTTTAATAGCTTGTTCTGGCATCCTGCCCCAGAGTGCCTCTAATCCCTTTTCCTCTTCCAGGAGCTTCCCCTTGCGGTCATAGGCAAGTAAATACAACCCATCAAATACCTTTTGGGCTTCTGGGGTGATTGGTACGATTGCGGGGATGATTTTGTGGGGGAATACGAGATTTTTTCTGGTTCCTGCTTCTTTTATAATCTGGTTTCTGAACTCGTCTGCATCTGTGGGGTTGTATTTGGGTAAGTTCCTGAGCGCCATAATCTGCTTAAGAATACTGATAGGTGGCTTAGGGCGTTGTGCGAGTGTTGTTCTGGCTGTTTTGGGATCAGGATTTGGGTTATCGGTCTCCCAGAGCAAGCCGCGCCCTAAGAAGCCTTCCACGGAGTTAGAAGAAGTGAGGGCATCATAGAATGGCGCTCCGACGGTTGTATTAAACGATACCAGGCAAGGAGCATACAAATCCTTAAGCCCTTCTCTGTCGAGAGCGTAATCATTTTTCTTGACTACGGGAGTATATGGCAGCGATGAAAGTTTCATGATGGTATCAATCATGGCTGATTTGTAATCGCTGGCTTTGCGGGAGGTGAGGCGGGATAACTCTCGCCCGAACTCATCTATTAACAGGATACCTTCCCCATCGCGGTTTGAAAGTCCTTTGATAAGCCCAGGTGCGCTGGCGGGGTATTCCATTATGAGTTTTTCTTCCCCTATGTAGTCAAAGATATTCATGATTGCCTGGCGCACCTGCTCTTTGCCTGATGATGATGGGGCGATGGCTATATTAAAGAAGTTGCAGATAATACCTGTGGGAGTCATAAGGCGCTGGGCGATTGCGCCCCCGATTACGGTTAAGGCAGCTCCTACAGATAATACCGGCTGCTGGAAGCGGAGGGAGTCTATAATAAAATGCAATACTTCCCCAAAGAGGTTGGGGGCGGTGTCTATAAGGTGATACGGAAACTTAGGCTCATCCATTGCGAGGATTTCACGGATCTTTGCAGATGTTGTGCGCCCCTTTGTTTCGATGATTTGAGCAGCTAAGTGGTTTGCCCCGATATAAAACTCAGGATCGACTATTTTTCTGAGAGTTTTGGCGGCATCGAAGGCGCTTTTAAATTTCTTCGGGTATGTGCGGTGGAGGATACCGGGGGCTGTGTATTTGCGGCCTTTGACGAAATCATTTTGGTCAGTTGAGAAGTGATACTCTGAAAAATCATTTATGCCCCGTGGGGATATTGCAAGGGCTGTTGGGTTATCTGAGCCAGGGCGATAAGGTGGGTATCCCTGGTAGTAATCATCTTTCTTTTTAAGGTCTGGGAAGAAGGTTGGAACCCACAAGTCCAGCTTGGCGAGTGCAAGGGTTGAGGTTTCCCGAACGAAGGTATTATCCTCTCTAACCAGAGTTGGTGCAGTTGCGCCCTTTGAGTAATCGGCGCGCTTTTCCTTTTCGTGATACTTGCCGATGATCTTTTCGATTATATCAAAGCCTTTGGCGGGAAAGAGGGGTAAATCAGCCTTTTCCTTTAAATACAAAGGCTCGCAGCCCGTAGGCCAGAAGTATGGCTCTTGGGTGTCAGGGTGGATTGAGGGCGGGAGGCATAGGAAGCGTTCATCGGAGAGAAACTCCACGGCGGTTTGACCAGCGATTGACCATGTGCGGCGAGTATTATCAATCTCAGGATTATACCGAAAGAATACCGAGAAATTCTTTTTCCCCACGCGCCTGCAATCTGCGATATACCCAGGCTCAACGATTGCCGCCATGATTTCATCAACGATCTTGCGCTCCACATGGTCGAAGTCGAGGGCGCACACACCGGAGCTATAACCTAATACCACCCCGATACCACATCCTGGCTGCTGCTCAATCCATGCCGCATATGCTTCTGGCGTTGGAGGGGTGCGAGAGAGCTTCGGATGCCCTTTGATTGCGGGGCGCTTCTGCCGGGGCAGCAGCGGAAGCACATGATACCCCATCTCAATATAGAGGGGCGCTGTAGAAGCAAACACCTTTGGAGCTTCGGTCATATACAGCCGCCCCCTTACTTTCTAGATGGGAGGCTCAATAAATCCTGTATATCCACGCCGTAGGTATCTACCAGCTTTTTCCAATGCTTGGAAGGTATGCGATTGCGCGTCATCCAGTCGCAGGCAGTATATAACGATACCTTTAAAACCTCTGCGACAACACCAGCGCCACCGCAGGCCGTAATTATATCCGTAGCCGATTTCATATGCTTCCCCACATAATTTTTACTCCCCTTATAAAAGAACAAAATCATAGCCTTGTAATAAAATCAACATTATTTTTTACTTACCGTTTATAATCTTGTTGCATCTTGCCGGTAGAAACCTTATACGAACTCCTCTCTTATAGATGTACGGATTTGCCCCACAGATCCGCTCGTTTATTTTTCCCCACACATTAGCCCCTCTGTAAAAGGAGGGGCATTTTTTTATCTGGGGATAACTACAAATACCTCTTGCAATAAATAAATAATACTATATAGTGGCTTTCGAGGTGGTGAAGATGTTGGTTTCATCGGCTAAGTGAAAAGCCAGCATCGTTTGTTCCCCTCATACTATATTATGGCCCGGATGGTGTAGAGACTGGTTTCATCTTGTAAATGACCAGCCAGTTTCGCTTTGTTCCTCTAGGTCACCAATATGGGTTTAGTGGTGTAATAGAAAGTTACTTCGCATATCAAGCGAGATATGTCGGTTCGATTCCGGCTGCTCCTTTGGGGGTATCGTCTAATGGTAGGACGCTTCAAATAACTTTTTATGCCTGTTCCCTATACCCACCAACAACTTAAACGAAGGGTGAGACTTATGAAATCCAATACCAAAGTTGCCGCTACTAAGAACTTTGAAGGTGTAAAAGTTGCACCTGTCAAACCATACGATGAATTAAAGCGTGCTGTCCTGACCTGCCTCTTGGGTGAAGATACCTATTACGAGTCTGGTGGTACGGTAATGGATCGCGTTAAGGCTTTAGCTGAAACCGTTGAGCCAGAGAAGGTTGCTGAACTGGCTATGCTGGCGCGTAATCAGTTCAAGCTCAGGCATGTACCCTTGTTCCTTGTGCGAACACTGGCTAAACGTGGGTATAAAGGCACTGGCGCTGTTTTGCAGCAGATTATTCAGCGCCCTGATGAAATCGCAGAGTTCCTGGCGATGTATTGGAAGGAAGGCAAGCAGTCTATCTCCCGCCAGGTAAAGAAAGGCTTATCTGCGGCTTTTAACAAATTCAATGAATACAGTTTTGGCAAATACAATCAGGATAACGCGATTAAACTGCGCGATGTTCTGTTTATGGTTCACCCAAAGGCCAAAGACAAAGCCCAGCAGGAGATCTTCGACAAGATTGCTAACAAGACTTTGGTTTATCCTGAGACTTGGGAAAAGCTGCTTGCTTCGGGTGCGGACAAGAAAGCAACCTTCGAGGGTTTAATGGAGCGTGAAGAATTGGGTGGCTTGGCCTTCCTTAGAAACCTCCGCAATATGGTGGACGCTAAGGTTGATGAGAACTTGCTGCGCGGGTATTTTGGTAAAGCTAACTTCTCAAGAGTGCTACCATACAGGTTTATCACTGCGGCTAAATATGCTCCTCGCCTGGAGGATAAGCTAGAAGAAGGCATGTTTAAAGCAGTTGAGGGCATGAAGAAGCTTGAGGGCAAAACTCTTTTGGTGATCGACGTATCGCCTTCTATGAGCGCCATGCTTTCTTCCAAGTCTGAAATGAACCGCCTGGATGCAGCTTGTGGTTTGGCTATTCTGGCCCGTGAGTTGTGCGAGAATGTAGAGATTGTCACCTTCAGCAATGACATATCTGTACTTCCTAACAGGCGCGGGTTCGCCTTGAGGGATTCAATTGCTGAGCGTTTCCGTAGAGGTAACGGCACTCAGATGCACCTGATACCAGCTTATGCCAAAAGCGAAGGCAGGCAGTTCGATAGAACCATTATCATCACCGATGAAGAGTCCCAGACTCCGTTCACCTATACTCCTGAGTTTGGCGAACTGTATATGATTAACGTATCCGTCCATAAGCACGCAATTGGCTTTGGTAACTGGGTGCGCCTGAGCGGGTTCTCAGAGGCAATATTAACATTCATAGAAGAGTATGAAAATGAGCAGAGAGCCAAAAGCTATGCTGACGGTGCAATTGCCGCTTAATCTGGTAAACAGGTTAGACCATCATTGCCGGGATAAGCAGATAACCAAGGTGGCCTTTATCATGAAGGCCATTGAGGGTCTGCTGGAAAAGGAAAATGCTTAAAGCCTTCATATACGCCACACTACATACTGTAGGCGGGTTATTGGTGGCGATACTTCTCTGGGTGGCGCTTCTTTATTATCTACGAGGTGAGATATGACTTATGTAATCCTTAGATTGGTATATCTGGTTTATTTTACGGGAGTGGCGCTTTGTATATTTAACGGCGTTTCCCACTTGATTTTCAGCTTTGACAAAATACCAAGCCGCCTCCGGTATTTCGGAGAAAGAGTGGTGTTTTCTTTCTTTTGGCCTGTTTCTGTCTTTTCCCCCTCTGGCCGGAAGAAGATCTGGGGAATAATCGAACAACTATAACGAGGTGAGTATGAAGAAGATTATTTTATTGTTACCACTACTTTTGCTTTCTGCCTGTGGATTTGAAATCGTTGATACCGGGCATAGAGGGGTAGAAACCAATATGGGTAAAGTTGTCAGTGAGTCCCTCCCGGAGGGGCTGTATTTCTACAACCCACTGACATCAAATATTGTTGAAATGGATGTACGCACCCAGAAATGGCGCGATGAAACCCAAGCCTATACCAAAGATGTGCAGCAGGCCACCATTACGGTTGTAGTTAATTACAACCTCGATAAATCAAAGGTTCATTTGATGTATCAGGATGTGGGGGAGAATTGGCAGGATACCCTTGTGCCGCAAGCGGTATACGCCTCGGTTAAATCGGTTATTGGTAAGTGGGATGCGGTTGATCTGATTGCCAATAGAGACAAGGCTACTGCTCAAGTGCTGGCCGAATTGCAGAGTACCCTGGATTCTAAATATGTGACTATCACCTCCATCCAGCTTGCCAATGTTGATTACAACGATGAGTTTGAAAAGGCTGTTGAGGCAAAAGTAACAGCCATACAAAGAGCAAGCGAATCAGAGAACAAAACCAAGCAGGTTTCAGAAGAGGCCAAGCAGAAAGTTATTACCGCAAAAGCTGAGGCGGAGGCTATGAAGATAAAATCTGAGGCTTTATCCCAGAATCAGAACCTTGTGCAATACGAAGCTGTTTTGAAGTGGAACGGGGTATTGCCTCAATATGTTCTGGGTGAGTCTACACCCTTCATAAACTTAAGGGCGAGATAAATCTCGTCGAGGGATAGGAGAGAGGGCGCTTCATGCGCCCTTTTCTTCATCCTCCCATACACCCCACCCGGCAAGATGCTCCGCCGGTATATCAGGCTCCAGCTCGTGGATCTTATGCCAGTATTTCGCCGGGATGAATCCGCGCTCCATCCATGAATGAACCGCGTGCCAGCTCACACAAAGTTTATGCGCAGCCTTATACTTACCACCCATCTTATCCACCGCTTTTTTTACAAACTGATTTGCCGCCACCTCTAACCCTCTGATTTTTATATTGAACTACATTTTATTGCAAAAACTTCCATAAAATGCTTGCAATAACCTATAGCATATAGTAATACTTGCGTCAATGCAAATATATATAATATCTTAAAATCAAGGAGCCTGACAATGACATCTGACATAAACATGAACGAGTGCCTGGAGAACTGGCTGATGGCGAAAAGCGTTGAGGACGACGCAAGAAAGACCCGCGTTGAGTGGGAAGAAAAGATTATCGCAGGTATTGGCCTGCAGAACGACGAGAGTTCCAAGACCCACGACATGGGTAACTACAAGGTGACCATCAAGCCAGCAGTTACCCGCAAGCTCGATATTGAGGGAGCGAAGGATGTTATTGCCACCCTCCCCGAAGAGCGCCGCCCGGTCAAGCTGGTAGCGGATGAAACCGGCCTCAAGTGGCTTATGAATAACGAGCCGAAGCTATACAAGAAATTAGTCCCTTGGGTTGAAACCAAGGTTGGTAAAACTGGTGTAACTGTAGTAAGAAAAGGATAGGGGAATATGTCAGATATTTTAGAAAGCAAAATTGATGCCTTGGGCCTTAAGATTGAGGCTCTGGTTGAGGCTTTGTATAAAACCAAGGGCATAAAGCGGGAGCGCAAAAAGAAATCTAAGAAGCATAAGGATTCTAAAAGCGCCAAGATCCTCCAATTCCTGGAGGACAACCCCGGCGTATGGACCGGCTACCAGCTTGCCTCCCGCGTTGATTTTGGTGAGGGATCTACCCACCCACCCCTTAATTACCTGGTTAGAACCAAGCGCATCAAATCTCCGCTTCGGGGGCACTTCTGCAGCTTAAGTACGGCCTTAGTAAAAAAGGATGCGGCAGAGCCAAGACTAACCATAGAGGAGCGCATAAGGTTGTTAAAAGAGGGGGTGGCATGATGAAGAAACCATATATCATTATCCGCGCCTTCCAGAAGGGCATAACGTATCGGTATATCTTCCAGCCGGATGGCAAGGTTGATGTTGAGACTGACATTGAGACGGGGTTTACGCAAAAGAACCTTGATGCGCTGGTCGAGTTTCATACCCTTGTCAAAGAGGAGGCGAGAAGTTTGGCTGCGAGACTGACCTCCGCAGCGCAGGCGATTTCGCCCAAGATTGAAAAGTTTGAAGCCCAAGTTTGGAGTGAATTGTAATGGCTATTAACTTAGAAACCTTGCGTAAGGGCAAAAATCAGATGCCCCCCCGCATTATTATCTATTCAACCGACGGGTGGGGCAAGGCTCTGCGGAATGATATGCCCGTGCTGTTAGGTGATGGGTCATGGAAGCCTATTGGAGATATGCAGGTTGGAGATATTGTTGCAACCCCAGATGGGGGTACGGCTCCGGTGTTGGGAGTTTTCCCTCAAGGTGATCGCGAAACCTACGAGCTAATTACAAGCGACGGAGGTAGTGTTGTTTGTGATGGGGATCATCTATGGCTAACTGAGAAAACTTGCGAAAGAAGCGCCCAGTATAGAATTTCAGAAAGTTTTTATGGGTATGGTAGAATACGTACCACTTTACAAATTAAAAAAGATGTAGACTGTAAGGATTCTGCTTTTAGAGGAAGGGACAATCATTATTTGCCCATTCCGCTTCCGTTGACCGGATCTGATAAAAGCTTACCAATAGATCCATATGCTCTTGGCGCTATCTTAGGC